>JACCDG011657525.1_pt1 | contig 14699 bp, 15 predicted proteins | sample 7442471 | NCBI WGS metagenome assembly JACCDG01 (sample SAMN15323444, study PRJNA562643) | freshwater metagenome | isolation source: river surface water | place: USA:Blue River Watershed | collected 2017-08-17
TCCAGCTATCAGGTGTCAGTAAAGATGCAAGATAACTGATCTTTACGCAACCTGAAACCTAACACCTATAACCTGAAACCTTATACAATGAAATTCTTCGTCGACACCGCAGATATCAAGGAAATCAAGGAACTCGCCGCGACCGGGCTTTTGGACGGCGTGACCACCAATCCCAGCCTGGTCGCCAAGGCCGGCGGAAATTTCCTTGAAAACATCGCCGCAATCTGCGCGATCGTCAAAGGCCCGGTTTCCGCCGAAGTCGCCGCGCTGGATTACGACACGATGCTGAAAGAAGGGCTTAAGCTCGCCAAGATCGCAAAAAACGTCACGGTAAAAGTGCCCCTGACGCCGGACGGGCTGAAATGCTGCAGAGCCTTGCGCGACAAGGACATTATGGTCAATGTGACTTTGTGCTTTTCTGCGGCCCAGGCGATCCTCGCCGCCAAAGCCGGGGCAAGCTTTATTTCCCCTTTTATCGGCAGGCTGGACGATGTCGGCACGGACGGGTTGCAATTGATAGCCGATATTTGCGAAATTTACGGCCAATATCCGGAGTTCGAAACCGAAATCCTGGTCGCCAGCGTGCGCCATCCGATGCATGTGGTCGAATCCGCCAAAATGGGGGCGCATGTCGCGACCATCCCGCCAGCCATCCTGCGCCAGCTATTCAACCACCCCCTGACCGACAAGGGCATAGCGCAATTCACCGCCGATTGGCAGAAAACGGGACAGAGTATTTTGTAGGAATCGGGCTAAGCGTTAATAGAATTTTATATTTGTTCTACTAGCATTGTTGCTTTCTAGCCCAAAGGTAACCCATGCCCCCTTTGTCCAGGACATTTCTTTTCGCAGACATTCTCTTGGAAGAACGGCGTTCTGCCGATCACACATACCGTCCTTCGCCCCCTGGCCCGCTTTTTTCGGCATTCAACGATTATGTGGACTTCAATCACATCGTTGCGGGCAGCTATATCGCGGGCACGCAATATAACGCGCTTGCGGGTAATGATTATGTGATTTTGCCCTATAACGAGGAAGAAGCGCTGGAAGCGGGATTCACCGGAAACGAATTTAATGCCGGCGACGGGAATGATAAAATCTTCAATTATGACTATAGCACCCATTTGCGCCTATATGGCGGCGACGGCAATGATTACATTTACACCGAGGGCGATGACATTGTATTCGGCGGAAATGGCCATGACGTAATATTGACGGATGGCGGTTATGTCTATGGGGAAGGTGGCAATGACCTTATTTTCTCTTCCGGGCATATCGACGGCGGCGAAGGCGATGATTTTATCTATTCCCCCGAAGGCAGCGGCTTGATTCGCGGTGGAGCCGGAAATGACGTTATTTTCGGCGGCGACGAGGTTTACGGCGGAAGCGGCGATGATCTTATCATTGGCTATTGGAATTCGATATTCGTGCTCGGCGAAGATGGTAACGATACGATAATTCTTCATGGCGATAGCGCCAATGTCACTGGCGGAGCCGGGAATGATGTTATTTTTGCAGGCTACGGCTATGTCGATATTTGGGGTGACGGCGGCAACGACGTCATCCATGCCGAAAACATATTCGGCGGCTCGTTGCGCGGCGGATCCGGCGACGATCAAATTTTTTTAGGCGCGGGCAATGGAAATTTAACTCTGGTATATGGCGGCGAAGGCACGGATTGGATTTTTTGCGGCGAAACGCGCGAGCTTATCACAAGCCGGCTAGAAGATTACGGCACCGGGATAGATCACATTCTGGATTTCGAATCCGGCTCTGATTTTTACGCTTTCGAAGGACTGACAGAACCCCCCTATCCGCAACAACTGGAAGGATTCGTTCAATTTCAAGATACTGCCCAAGGAACAATGCTCAGAGTTGACATCGACGGCGCAGCAGGCCAAAAATACCAATGGCAGGATATTGCCTTTTTCCACGGGCTAAACTTTGCCGCTGGCACGATTAAAATGGCGGATATTTATATGTTCGCCTAAAATATAGGCATGACCCGCAAAACCGACATCGAGCCCAAAAAGACCCTAAGCACACAGGACATAGCGGATTATTTGCGCGCCAATCCGGATTTCCTGCCCGGCCTGCTGCGCGAAAACCCGGATTTGCTGCAAGCCCTGGCCCCCGGCCAAGGCGGCAATGTGGTCGATATGCAGAATTTCGTCCTGCGCAAATTGCAAAGCGACAACCGCGCCCTACGCGAAAGCAATTTGGACCTTGCCCATTCCGGGCGCGGCAGCTCTACGGCGCAGCAGCGGATTCATGGCGCGGTGATAGCGATTCTTTCCGCGACCTGCTTTGAAGATTTGCTGCATATTTTGGCCAATGATCTGGTCATGCATTTGGGGATCGACATCGCCAGCCTTTGCATCGAGGCGGATAACGTGTTTTATCCCGGCGCAGCGCAACCGGGCGTGCAGATCATCGACCCCTATTTCATCGAAGACGTCATGGGGCAAAAGCTGGTCAAAATACGCGGAAATATCGCTGGCGATCCGATGCTGTTCGGCGCTGGCGCGGGATTGGTCAAAAGCGACGCGCTGATCCGTCTATTCCTTGCCGACGGATCGGTGGACGCGGTGCTGGCGCTGGGATCGCGCGACAAAGACGGCATGCAGGGTTTCAGCGCGGAACTTTTGGGATTCTTGGGGCAAATCACCGGAATAGCCATTCGCAACTGGCTTATGATCGGGAATTAGGAATTTGGAACTCGATAAGCTACTTTCCCACTGGCGCAATTATATGCAACAAGAAAGGCGCTTTTCGCCAGAAAGCGTGCTGCGCTATGAAAAAGATATCGCTTATTTTCTGGATTTCCTGAAACGCCACTTCGGCGCAGAGCCGGATTTGAAAACGCTTTTGCGCGTCGAACCTTTGGATCTGCGCGGATTTTTATCCGAACGCCATGCCAAGAACCAGGCCAAGGCCAGCATCGCGCGGATCACGTCCTGCTTGCGCGGCTTTTATAAATTCTTGTCGATCAAAGGTTATGGCCAGAACGCAGCGATCGCAACGATGCGCAGCCCGAAATTACCGCAACACCTTCCCCGCGCGGTTTCGGAAAACCAGGCGATGGCCTTGATGCAAAAAATGGAATCGCCGGGCGGCAATTGGCAAAAAAAACGCGACGCCGCGATTCTGCTGCTTTTATATGGCGCGGGGTTGCGGGTCGGCGAGGCGGTGAAATTGAACCGCGCCGAGGCGCCGACGGCCGATAAAATCACGGTCACCGGCAAAGGAAACAAACAGCGCCAGGTTCCGATCCTGCCGGAAATCCGGCAAGCGGTTGAGGATTACCTTGCCGCCCTGCCCTTGCAGCTTGCGCCGGGCGGCGCGCTTTTTGTAGGCCCGCGCGGCAAAAGGCTGCAGCGCACTTATGTCGCGAACCTGCTGCAAAAACTGCGCCTAGAGCTGGATCTGCCGAAAACCACGACGCCGCACGCGCTGCGCCACAGCTTTGCGACGCATCTTTTGAACAATGGGGTCGATTTGCGCAATTTGCAAAAATTGCTGGGACATGCGTCGCTATCGACGACGCAAAGATACGCCAAGATGGAAATCGAACAATTGGGAAAAATCCACGCCGCGGCACATCCGAGAGCGGCAAAAAACCAAAAACGCAAAGCGTCTTAGGCCGCGCCTTTTTGGTTGGTTAGAGCGTCTTTTATGCGCAGCCAGTTCCGGCAGAATTGATTGTCGAAATACAACACCGCATGGCCGAGGCAGGGGAAATGTTTTTCATCGGCGCTTATGGCTTTGCCGCCGAATGCGGCCTCGCCGCCCGTGTATAAGGCCGCGCCGGAAAACACAGCTTGGGCGATATGCGTGGAATGCCCGTCTGTCCGCAGGCAATATGTCCGGCCTTGCCATTTTACCAAAATTTCTTTTCTGGCCGCGTGAATGGAAACAACTTCGGCGGGATGATTTAAGGCGCGCTCATCCACCGCCCGGAAATGCCCGCCGCGCTCCCCCGGCCTTGGAATATGAAATCCCATAAGAGCCTGCATTTCGCTTATGGCGATTCCGGAATCTTGCAATTGTGGATCGATGGGTGCGGCCATGGAAAATTCTCCTTGATGCTACAGCATAAAAGCTTTGTTTCGGTTCGTCAACGGCGCTATCCGCCGCCTAAAAATCGCTGACCCTGCCCTTATGCTGCCAATCGCCGAATTTCGTCGGCTCTGGCCCTTTATAGCCGCCGACTTCCTTGTTCCCTTGCGGCAAAGACGCGGATACGGGCGTGGTTTTGTCTTCCGGCTTTTGGATTTTATCGGTCATCTTCGGAATACCCTTGCATTGGACTTGCGATGTAATACATTTTACCCTATGAGCCAGCTTCGCACCAGCCTGTTTTTAGCCGCGCTGACCGCGCTTTTGATTTTCGCGGGATATTTGATCGCGGGGAAAAACGGCGTTTTGCCCGCCCTGCTGTTTTCCGGCATGGGCAATCTTTTCGCCTATTGGTTTTCCGACAAAATGGTCTTGTCGATCTATGGCGCAAAAGAGGTAAATGAGCAGACCGCGCCCGATCTTTACAACCTGACCCAACAGCTTTCCATGGCGGCAGGACTTCCGATGCCCAAGCTTTATATCCTGCAAAACGACCAGCCCAACGCCTTTGCCACAGGCCGCAACCCGGAACACGCCGCTGTCGCGGTCACGACCGGACTGATGCGCGCATTGACCCAAGAAGAACTCGCTGGCGTCATCGCGCATGAACTCGCGCATATAAAAAACCGCGACACCTTGACCATGACGATCACAGCGACGCTGGCGGGCGCAATCGGCGCTTTGGCGAACATCGGCCTGTTTTTCGGATCGAGCAACAACCGCAACAATCCGATGGGGGCATTGGGCGTGATTTTCGCCGCGATCCTTGCGCCGCTGGCCGCCGCAATGGTGCAATTCGCTATATCGAGGACGCGCGAATACGAAGCCGATAAAGTTGGCGCGAAAATCTGCCGCCATCCCTTGTGGCTGGCGGACGCTTTGCGTAAAATATCGTCGCACCGCGCGCCGAATTTCGCGGCGGAAAGAAATCCCGCCACCGCGCATATGTTCATCGTAAACCCGCTGCAAGCCTATAAAATGGACGCGCTGTTTTCAACCCATCCGCCGGTGGCTTTGCGCATTCAAAAGCTCGAGGCGATGGCGCAAGGCGGCGACAAATCCGCCGCGACGATCTGGCAATAACCATGGCGGTGATCAATCCGCCGGGGCTAGAGACCCGCTTGATCGCGCTGGATATCTGGCGGCAGGTGCTGCGCAAGAATACGCCGCTGGATATGGCGCTTGAAAAATCCGAAAAATTGCAAACCCTGTCCGCGCCCGACAGGGGATTTGCGCGCCTGATCCTTGCGACCGGATTGCGCCGCCTGGGCCAGATCGACGCCGTGATCGAAAAATGCCTGGAACGCGGCTTGCCGCAGAACGCCGAAATGGCCAAAGATATTTTGCGGATTTCCATCGCGCAGCTTTTATTCCTGGAAACCCCGCCGCATGCGGCGATTCATCTCGGCGTCGAGCTTTGCGCGCGCAAAAAAATGCCGGGACTCAAGGGGCTTGTGAACGCGGTGTTGCGCCGCGTTCAAAACGAAGGCAAAAATTGGATATTGCAGCAGGATGCGGGCAAGATCAATACGCCGGAATGGCTTTACAGCCTATGGTCGAAAAGCTATGGCGAGGACGTTGCGCGCGCCATCGGCGGCGCCCATCTGGCCGAACCGCCGCTTGATATCACGGTCAAGGCGGATGCGGAATTATGGGCCGAAAGGCTTGGTGCTAACATCCTGCCGGGCGGATCGCTGCGCGTCAAAACCGGCGGGCAAATCGCGCATAAAGAAGGCTTTGACGAAGGCGGCTGGTGGGTGCAGGATTTTGCAGCCTCTCTGCCGGTAAAATTGTTCGGCGATGTTTCGGGAAAAACCGCGATCGACCTTTGCGCCGCGCCGGGCGGAAAGACCGCGCAGCTTGCGGCGATGGGCGCAAAAGTGACGGCGCTGGATATTTCCGAGCCACGCTTGAAGCGGCTTGCAGAAAATCTTGGCCGGCTGGGGCTGGGCGCAGAGATCGTAAAAGCCGATGCCGGGCAATGGGATGCCGATAAAAAATTCGATTTTGTTTTGCTCGATGCGCCCTGCACCGCGACCGGAACCATAAGGCGGCATCCCGACATTGCCTGGCTGAAGCAGCCGGAAGACATTGAAAAAACCCCGGCGATGCAAATGCGGCTTTTAACGCGCGCTGTGGAATTTCTGCGCCCTTCTGGGATTCTGGTTTATGCCGTCTGTTCGCTGCAAGCCCAAGAAGGGGAAGAGGTAATCGAAAAATTTCTAAAGCAAAATCCGCGTTTCGCTCGTGTGCCGGTCAAGGCCGAAGAAATCGGCGGATTTGCTGAATTGTTAACCCCCAAAGGCGATTTGCGCACATTGCCATGCGATTTATCCGATATCGGCGGAATGGATGGGTTTTACGCCGCGCGCTTGCAGGCTAAAGAATAAAATGTTAGATGTTCTTTATGAATACGCGGAACATAAAAATCGCGCCGTCCTTGTTATCCGCCAACCCAGCGCGGTATGGCGAAGAAATACAATTAATGGAAAAAGCAGGCGCGGATTGGTTCCATTTGGACGTGATGGACAATATGTTCGTGCCGAATTTGACCTTCGGCGCGCCTGTTATCAAAGGCTGGCGCGGCCTTACCGGGCGGATTTTCGATGCGCATTTGATGATCGTATCGCCGGAAAACCATATTCCAGCAATCATCAAGGCCGGTGCCGATATCGTCACCCTGCATGTAGAATCTTGGGACCATTTGCCCGATAAAAAGGGCAAGCTCACCGCCGCGCTGAAAATGATCCGTGATCTGGGCAAAAAACCCGGCGTAACGCTTAAGCCAAAGACCCCGGCCAGCGCGATCGCGGATGCGATTCCGCTGGTGGATTTGGTTTTGGTGATGACGGTGGAGCCTGGTTTTAGCGGCCAAAAATTCATGGAAGACCAAGTGCCAAAAATCGCGCAGATCCGTTCCATGATCGACGCGCAAAACCGCGACATAGAACTGGAAGTCGATGGCGGCATCAATGCCGAAACCGCCAAAACCGTAATCGACGCGGGCGCAAGCGTTCTGGTCGCGGGCAATGCCGCTTTCAACGGCGGGCCGGGAAAATATGCCGAAAACCTTCTCGCCTTGCGCTGCGGGCGCGGGCGGGCATAAAAAGGGCCATGGCCATGGCCGCACCAAAAGCGAAAAAAGCTGCGCCCATGGATAGCTGGCAAAACAAGCTTGCCTCCAGCTTGAAAAATCTTAGCTATAACAACCCGGTTTATTCGGCGCGATTGAACGGCCCTGTGCCAAGCTATTTGGCGCGCAATTTCCGCGATCCGTGGGGCGGCGACGCCGCGCTTGGCGCGCAGATATTGTCTTTCCGCCTTCCCTTGGCCGGCTTGCTGCATAAAGTTGCGCGCGAAAAACCTTGGCAAAATCTTGCCGCAATGCCGCTGGCAGCCGAAGAATTTCACGGTTTTTACTGGCTGAAACATTTGCACGCAGCGGGCGGAGACGCGGCGCGGCAGCTGGGCCGAGAGTGGATGCATGCTTGGGCGGAAGAATTCAGCGAGTGGTGCGAAAAAGCCTGGACTCCGAAAATTCTGGCAGACCGGATTTATATGTGGCTGACGCAATATGCTTTTTTCACGCTAAGCGGCGACGAGCAATTCCAGAAAAGTTTTTTCCAGAGCCTGATGCGGCAATTACGGCATTTGCTGCGCATATATCCCAAGCTGGAAGATTCCAAAGATAGGGTAAAAATATTAAAGGCGTTACTTTACGCAGCGCACGCGCTGCCCGACAGCCCCGTCGATGCCGAGGCCGTGACGCTGGAACTTGAAGACGCCATCAACCAACAGATTTTAAGCGACGGCATTCATATGGGCCGCTGTCCTGGGCAGCAAGCGCACATTTTGCGCGATCTTTTGGAAATTCGAGCGCTGTTCACCCAGATGAATTTAAAATTGCCACCCAACTTGGCGTCCTCTATCCCGGCGATAGCACGGGGCTTAAGATTTATGCGTCATGGCGACGGGGGTCTTGCGGTTTTTTACGACGCGTTCGAAGAACAAGCGGGAAATCTCGATGTCATGCTGTCTGCCGCCAACATCAAGGGCCGCAGCCCGGATTTTCTCGAAGAATCAGGATGGTACCGCATGCAAGCGGGGCGCAGCCTCGTGATTTTCGACGCCGGGCAAGCGCAAACCGGGGATACTCCACATCCGCCGTTAAGTTTTGAAATGAGTCTGGCGCGAGAGCGCATTATCGTCAATTGCGGCAGCGGCCTTTCTAAGGGCGGCGCTTGGGAAAACGCCTGTAAAATGGCGGCGGCAAGATCGACCTTGGATATATTGAGCGTCGAGCCGCGCCAATTGCCCGCGCGCATAACAAGCCAGCGTAAAGCGGCGAACGGATATCACTGGCTTGAAGCCAAAGCGGAATGGGTGGATCAAGATTCAACCCTGTCCCACACCAGGCGGATTTACATCAATCAGCAAGGCGACGATTTGCGCGGCGAAGATTGCCTGGAAAGATCGCAAGGCGGGATCAGGGAGATCCTGCCATTTTGCCTGCGTTTTCACCTGCATCCAAAAGTCCAGGCCAGCCAAGCGCAGCAAAGCGTGCTGCTGCGCCTGCCCAGCGGCGCGGGTTTCCGCCTTAGAGCCAGCGGCGGACAGCTTGCGCTTGAAAAAAGCGTCTATTTGGGCCAAAAAGGTTTGGTGCAAAAGACCCTGCAAATTGTGGTATATGGGGAATTGCTGCACAGCTCCGGCCAGATTCAATGGTCGATGCAAAAGGAAAGCAAAAAATAAATCCCCCGCAAAGGCGTCTTTATGTCCGATCCCGGTTTGGTTGAAATTAAAAGAGCCCTGATCTCGGTCAGCGATAAAACAGGACTCGATCAAATCGGGCCGTGGCTCGATTCCTATGGCATCGAAATCATCGCAACGGGTTCAACGGCGCAATTCCTGCGCGATAAAAAAGTGCGCGTCAAAGAAGTCGGCGAAGTCACCGGCTTTCCCGAAATACTGGACGGGCGGGTGAAAACGCTGCATCCGCTGGTGCATGGCGGAATTTTGGCCGACCGCAGCAAAAAAACGCACCAGCAATCCTTGCAGCAGCACCACATAAAACTTTTCGATCTTGTAATCGTCAATCTTTATCCTTTCGCCGAAGCGGTGAAAAGGGGCGGCGACTATCAAGAATGTGTTGAAAACATAGATGTCGGCGGCCCTGCCATGATCCGCGCCGCCGCCAAAAATCACAAGCACGTCACGGTGATTACCGACCCGAAAGATTACGGCGAGCTGCGCCAGCATATGGGGATGGAAGGCGGCAAACTGCCACTTGCTTTCCGCCAGGCGATGGCGGCAAAGGCATTCGCCTTGACCGCAAGCTATGACGCCGCGATCAATGGCTGGCTATCCGGCCAGATGGGCGAAGATTTCCCGCAAAGCCTGATCCTGCGGGCGGAACGGGCGCAAATCCTGCGTTACGGCGAAAACCCCCAGCAACAAGCCGCGTTTTACCGCAACAATGCGGACCCGAGCGGGCTTTACGCTTTCCGCCAGATACAAGGAAAAGAGCTGTCCTATAATAATATTCTCGATTCCGACGCTGCGATTGAACTTGCGGCGGAGTTTGACCATCCGAGCGTCGCGATTATCAAACATGCCAACCCCTGCGGCGTTGCAAGCGCGGACGATATCGCGGGCGCCTACCGCGCCGCGCTGAAATGCGATCCAACCAGCGCTTTTGGCGGCATCGTCGCCTGTAACCGCGCGCTCGACAAGGAATCCGCCGAAGCGATCACCCAAATTTTCACCGAGGTGGTCATCGCTCCCGATGCTAGCGAAGACGCAATCGCTGTTTTCAAATCCAAACCCAATTTGCGGCTGCTTTTGACCGGCTCTATGCCGGACCCAAAACGCGCCGCCTTGTATATCCGTTCGGTCAGCGGGGGTTATTTGCTGCAGGGGCGCGACAACGCTTCTGCATCGCTGCCGCAGCTGCGCGTGGTCAGCAAGCGTGCGCCGTCGGATAAAGAAATGCAAGATATGCTATTCGCCTGGACGGTGGCCAAGCACGTCAAATCCAATGCCATCGTCTATGCCGCAAACAAAGCTACGCTGGGCATCGGCGCGGGACAAATGAGCCGTATCGATTCGACCCGCATCGCCAAAATCAAGGCCGAGGAACATAGGCTGGAGCTGAACGGCGCGGCAGCGGCCAGCGACGCGTTCTTTCCTTTCGCCGACGGCGTAGAAGTGATCGCCCAGGCGGGAATCAAATCCATTATCCAGCCCGGCGGATCGGTTCGCGACAAAGAAGTCGTCGAGGCCGCCGACAAGCATGGGCTTGCCATGGTGTTTACCGGCACGCGCCATTTCAAGCATTGAAGATTTGAATATGAAAAAAATCGCCGCGATTTTCTCCCCCTACCGCGACCGCAGGCTTTTGGCGGTGCTGTATCTGGGATTCGCAAGCGGCCTGCCGCTGCTATTGACCCTGTCGACGCTTTCCGCCTGGCTGTATCAAAGCGGCGTTTCGATCAAATCGGTCGGGCTGTTCGCGCTTGTGGGCCTGCCTTATTCCTTGAAATTCTTATGGGCGCCGTTCAAAGACACGCTGCGCCTGCCTTGGCTTTGCGAAATTCTGGACCAAAGGCGCAGCTGGCTTTTCGTTACCCAGCTCTGCCTTGCGGCGTCGATCTTCGCGCTTGGGTTTTGCGATCCTACGCAAAATTTATGGGCGGTTGCAGCGCTATGCCTTTTGGTCGCGTTTTTTTCGGCGAGCCAGGACATCGTATCCGACGCGTACCGCATCGAGGTACAACAGCGGGAAAACATGGGCGCTGGCGCGGCAGTGCAGTCCTTGGGCTATCGCCTTGGCATGTTGCTCGCTGGCGCGGGCGCGCTGTTGATGGCGTCCGTCATGCCGTGGCAAGATGTCTATAAAATTATGGGGCTTGTGGTTCTGGCTTGCGCTGTCGCTTCGTGGTTTTGCCCGAAGGTCGAGGGAAGTTTAAAATCCACGTCTTTTTCGATGCAAAGCATCGCCGAACCTTTTATTGAGCTTTTGAAAAGGCATGGCGCGGTTTTGATTTTCGCCTTTGTGATCCTTTATAAATTGGGCGACGCGCTAGCAAGCTCCCTGGTGACGCCGTTTTACCTGCATCTTGGGTTCAATCTTGTCGAAATCGCCGGTATCAGCAAGGTGTTCGGCCCGATTGCCTTTGTGACCGGCGGCATCATCGGCGGCGCCTTAATGCAAAAATGGCATATTCTGCGTGCGCTGCTGTGGTTCGGGATTTTGCAAATGCTGTCGAATTTTATGTTCGTTGTTCTGGCCTTTGCCGGGAACGATCTTTTGGTTCTGACGGCGGCGATCGGCATCGAAAATGTCACAAGCGGCATGGGCGGCGCGGCCTTTGTCGCTTATCTTTCCGGCCTTTGCCATAAAAATTACACGGCAACGCAATATGCGATTTTATCTTCTATGATGGCGCTGGGGCGCACATTCCTGTCCGCGCCAGCGGGATACGCGGTCGCATCGTTCGGATGGGCATGGTTTTTTTCGCTAACGGCGGTCGCCGCCTTGCCCGGCCTGTTTCTGCTGTATTTCCTACGCAAAAATGAAGCGCGCTAGGCGCGGATATTGATCCGGCTGTTTGCGTCCAACTGTGGCAATATTCCGATCAAGTCCTCTTTTTTTAACGCGACGCAGCCTTCTGTTGGTTTGAAACCGTCCACTTCGCAATGCAGGAAAATCGCGCTGCCCTTTCCCGGGATCACGGGATCGTCATTATAGCCGATTTCGACGAATACGTCATAAGCGCCATCTTCGCGCCAAAGTTTTTCATGCCGAGCGGCATAAGGCAGTGCAACCTGTACATTATAGCGCGCATCGGACGGATCGTCGCACCAGCCGTCTTGCGGCGAAATTTCGCGCGCCGCTATTTTTAGCGGCGGCATAATGACACGGTCTTTCCTGTACCAAACCCGCCTTAGCGGGAATACGCCCAAGGGCGTTTTTCCGTCGCCTTCGGTTTTATTCTGCGAATATCCATTCTTGCCGATGGCGCAGCGCAATTCCTTTCCAAAGGACAGGAAAGTTTTATTTTCGCAATAAACAATGAACGTCATGGGCGGGAACGCCGTCAGATGGGGATGCTTGCAACTTTAGACAGGTTTACGCTATTCCGCAAGATTCAAGACTTCATCCGAGGCGGATTTCTCCCTGGCCTTGATCAGCATTTCGTATTTTTCCAAGGCGCGCAACATCGCATCCCCGGCCGGTGCCGCAGCAGGCGCCGTGGCCGCAGGTCTGGATTGGACAAGCCAAGGCAGATGATCCAGATAAACCCGGCTTTCTTCAGGCGATAACTGTTCTGGAATTTCCGCCAGCTGTTCGACAGAAGAGGACAAGGAGCCGTTATTGTCGGCATAATCCGAAGCCAGGCTTGCGTCCTGCGGTATGATATCCTCGCCTTGCATCAGCGCCACAAGCGATTCTCCGACGTCTTTGCCGCTATGCTGTTTAATGCTGACATCAAAAGTTGCGGCGATCAGACCTAATGGACCGCCGAAAATCCCGCCGCCGATCACCTTCGCCACAGGCGAAATCGCATCGCCGGTCCATTCGCGGTACAAGCCGGATAGTATCGGTATATGCTGCAGCGGATTGATGATGTCGACAAGGTCCAGAATGCTTAGCTCTTGCGCTTCGACCGGCTTTGCGTTTTCCGCTTCTTCGCCGCGGTAAAAGGAATAGGTGGATTCGGCCTTTTGTTGTTTTGGCTTTTCCGCTGTGGGGGCGGCAGCGGCAACAGCGGGGACAACCTCTTGTACAGCATCGGCCTTTTTATCGATCAAGGATTGCAGCGCCGATTCAAAATCGGAAATACCCGGCTGCGCCTTTTTTAAAAGGGGGATCTGCGCCGTGCCGGATGCCGCATTGGGCTGAAAATGGGGGACATAAGACATGATAATACCTGAATTCCGCTTTTACCTTGCAGAAACCATGCCAATTTCTGTGTTACATTATTATTGTTTTTCAATAGTTTATATATTATGCTGAGAAAACAATATTCTATTGCCCGGCAAAACTGGCCGGTATAAGTTTTTTCTGGTTAAAACGTCAAAACACAGGGAATCAAGGGATGAAACGGCATATTTTACTGGTGGACGACGACGACGCCCTGCGCGAATCCCTTGCCGAGCAATTGGCGCTTTACGACGAATTTAAAATAAGCTCCGCCGCCCGCGCTGCGGAAGCTTTGGAAAAAATCAAACAAACCGACCCTATCGACATCGTCGTGCTGGACGTCGGGTTGCCGGATATGGACGGGCGGGACACATGCCGCCTGATGCGCAAGGCGGGGTTCCGCGCGCCGATCATCATGCTGACCGCCGCCGCGACCGACGCCGACACCATATTGGGGCTTGACGCAGGGGCGAATGATTATGTCAGCAAGCCGTTCCGTTTCAACGTGCTGCTGGCCCGGATTAAGGCGCAACTGCGCCAATATCTGCACACCGAAGAAGCACAAGTGAAAATCGGGAAATATACATTCCAAGCCAGCAGCAAATTGCTGGTCGAAGCGGATAGCGGCAAAAAAATAAAGCTGACCGAAAAAGAGTCCAACATCATCAAGCAGCTTTACCGCGCGAACGGCAAGCCGGTGCCGCGTGAATTGCTGCTGAACGATATTTGGGGTTTCAATTCCGGCGTTTCCACCCATACGCTGGAAACGCATATTTACCGCCTGCGGCAAAAAATCGGCGACGAGAATTTCCTGCTTACCGAAAGCGGTGGATACCGCTTGGGCGTATAGCGCCATCTGCGTATTGCATTACAAAAATATTTTTTAGTCTGGCTGAGGCCGCGCACCGGCAAAGAATGGCTGGGGCGCTAGGGATCGAACCTAGGAATGTCGGTACCAAAAACCGATGCCTTACCGCTTGGCTACGCCCCAGTGACGGGCCTTAAAATCCGGCTGGCAATCTTGCGGGTCAAACCGGAAAAAGGAAGATAATCTTCTTGCCTTTAAATGGCAAGCACCTTGAGATAGTTTTTTTATCCGGCTGCTTTTTCAAAAATAGCACCCTTTATCCTAAGTTTCCTGTTTTTGACAGCCTGGCTTGCCTGGCAGGAAACTGTTGCAAAAAAAACTTATTCCACAGGAAGTCATACTATCTATAGTAATGTTCTTGATAAACTTACAAATTCTGGTATTACCTAAAGTCATTCCTGGCCCGCGCCTAGAACAACGACAGAATAATCCAAGAAAATCCAAGAAAACGATGAACAGCATAAAACCCGGCCAGATTCGCCCCAAAACTCCTTCAAACATCCCTTTGTTTTACTTAAAAATACGGATTCTTTGTGCCTGCCCCGCAGGCTTTTCCGGCCCCTTAATACCTTAGCCTCCAACATCTTACCCAGAGTCTAAAAACAATGACCGATTACAACGATTACGACAAAGAGTACGAGTATTCCGCATCCCCCTCTTTATCCGATGAAAGCGGGCCAAGCCTTTCCGTTTCGCAAAAAAGCCCGCGTTCTTTCGCTTCTCCTTGGAGCGTGAAGGGCGTTTCGCCTGCGGCCCGCGCGGCGGCAAAGGCGGCCGCAAGCGCCA
>JACCDG011654685.1_pt1 | contig 14696 bp, 18 predicted proteins | sample 7442471 | NCBI WGS metagenome assembly JACCDG01 (sample SAMN15323444, study PRJNA562643) | freshwater metagenome | isolation source: river surface water | place: USA:Blue River Watershed | collected 2017-08-17
CAATCTGGTTATAAAGAACTAGAGGAGGCAATTAAAGAGGAAGAAGAGCGAGAGCGTCAATTCACCGCTCTATCGAAGGAGATCTCAAAACTAACGAATGGCATTTCTCAAAACAATATTAAGATTAGCGGATTACAAAAACAAATCCGAAATCTTGAATCAGAAATTCAAGTTCTTACCGAGAACCTTGCAAACCGAAATTCTGAACATGAGAAGTTAGAATCCTTCAAAAACGGTTTAAAAACTACATACGACGAACTCTCTTCTAAAAAAGACACAATCAACTATTACGATTTTTCATATAGTATGCTTAAAGACGGTGGAGTAAAAACCAAAATCATTAAGAAGTATCTACCGCTGATAAATCAGCAAGTTAATCGTTATCTTCAGATGATGGATTTTTATATCAACTTCACTCTTGATGAGGAATTTAACGAAACCGTCCAGTCACCTATTCATGAAGACTTTTCCTATGCTTCTTTTAGTGAAGGAGAGAAAATGAGAATTGACCTTGCATTACTCTTTACTTGGAGAGAAGTTGCAAGAATGAAGAACTCAGTAAATACAAATCTTCTAATTATGGATGAAGTATTTGATAGTTCTCTTGATGGGTTTGGAACAGAGGAATTTCTTAAGATCATTCGCTATGTAATTAAAGACGCAAATGTTTTTGTAATCTCTCATAAAACTGGTTTAGAGGACAAATTTGAAAGCGTGATTAAATTTGAAAAAGTAAAGGGGTTTAGTAGGATAATTAGCGAGTAATCCACTTTTAAAACTGTCCCCCTAGTGGAAAAATTCTGACGGACTTCTGCTATATTACTAGAAGTTCAAAAGCACACCAGATGTCCGTTAACCTAGAAGTCAAAGGTTCTCTTGCCAAATGTCTGGCAACCGAGAACTTGATTGTCGAACATAAGAAAGTTCCTACTGCAATGTTCGATGTAGATCGTCGTGTACTGACTCTTCCAAATTGGGATAAAGCATCTGCGACTGTCTATGACCTTCTGGTGGGTCATGAAGTTGGACACGCACTGTTTACTGATAATATTGACTGGACTAAAGAATATCCCGAAGTACCCAAAGATTTCGTGAATGTTCTTGAGGATGTTCGTGTGGAACGTCTGATGAAGAAAAAGTATCCTGGACTTTCACGGACTTTCTACAATGGTTATAATGAACTGAACTCTGATGACTTCTTTTCAACCAAAGATGAGAACCTGGATGAACTGACCTTTATTGACCGAATCAATCTTTACTACAAGATTGGTGCTTTTCATAACATCTGTTTCAATGATGAAGAGAATGAGTTTCTAACTCGCGCTTCTCAAACTGAAACTTTTGATGAAGTTCTGCAACTTGCTCGTGAAATCACCAAATATGTGAAGTATAAAAAGCAAGAGGTTCAGTCTATGCCTACCTCTGGTCAAGGTGATTCTTCTCAAGGTATGGGTGAGCAAGCAGAGGGTTCTTCTAATTCTTCTCAAGATGGAGAGAATCAAGACGGTGAGAACAAATCTCAACTGGAGCAAGATTCTCAGGGTCAGTCTCAAACTGATGGTGAATCTTTCGGTGATGAGATGAATAAGTCTATGGAAGCACCGAATGGTGGTGGTTTCGGTCAGGAAGCAAGTAATCGGCACGGTGAAAACAGCAAAGATGAACTGACTTCCAAGACTTCTCGTTCTTTTGATGAAAAATCTCAAGACCTGGTGGATAAGTATGCTCAGGAAACTCATTATGTGGAACTTCCCAAGATGAATCTTGAGACGATGATTATTCCTAACGAGTTTATTCATCGTAAGGCAAAAGATTTTTATGAAAATCGAGGGACTTACTACAAAGAGACTTTTGATTTCACTTGTAAGGAATATAATGCCTACAAGAAGTCTGCCGAAAAGGAAGTTTCTTATCTAGTAAAAGAGTTTGAGTGCAAGAAGTCTGCAGACCAATACGCTCGTTCTAGCACTGCTCGCACGGGTGTTCTCGACACTTCTAAACTCCACACCTATAAGTTTAACGAAGACCTGTTTAAGAAGGTCTCTGTGGTCCCTGACGGTAAGAATCACGGTCTCATCTTCATTCTGGACTGGTCTGGTTCAATGAGTGAGTTTATCCTGGATGCTTACAAGCAACTGTTGAATCTCATTTGGTTTTGCCGTAAGGTGAATATTCCTTTTGAGGTTTATGCTTTCACCCTGGATGCTCATTCTTATATGGAACTGCAACCCAATCATCCTCCTGTTTACGATAAAGTTGCTGGTGTTCTCTCTCCTGAAGCATCGTTCCGTCTGATGAACTTCTTCACCAGTAAAGTGAACAATCGAGTTCTCGATGAGCAACTCAAGAACATCTGGTGTGCTTGCTATTCTTATCAGAAACGTTCTGGTGCTGTTCCTCCTCACCTGGACCTTTCGGGTTCTCCTATCGGTGAGAGTATGATGGCACTTCACTCTCTGATTCCTGATTTTCAGGCAAAGAATAAACTTCAGAAGGTAAATGTCATCTTCCTGACTGATGGTGAGGGTTATCAGAATTCGGTGACGGTTTCTCGTAAAGGTCGTTATCCTGATTCTCCCGAATATATCGGAAACACAAAACATCCTCGCACTGCAATTCGTGATCGCAAGACTGGTCGTGTTTACCCTGCTCTGGATTATGATAACTTCCCTCGTTATGCCAAAGTCCTCCTGCAGACTGTCAAAGATAGGTTCCCGACTGTGAATCTTATCAACTTTCGTATTACTCCTGGTCGTGATTTTGCAACTTGCTATCGTTGGTATGGAAGTGGGCAAGAGAACTATGAGAAAGTAAAGTCTGATTATCGCAAGAATGGTTGTGTGCAATTTGATGGAACTGGTTTTGACCAATTCAATGTGATTGCTTCATCTTCTCTTGCACAAGATGAAGACTTTGTGGTTCCCGAGAATGCAACGAAAGCACAAATCAAAACTGCTTTCACTAAAGTTCTGGGCAAGAAAAAGACTAACAAAAAAATCCTAGGTTCTTTTATCAGTCTTGTTGCCTGACACCTGGGGGACTGTCCACTGGATACCCCCCTATACCTTTTTCCGTGCTATGATTACGGAGTAATCAACCAAACCGATGCCTACCAAATCTAACATTATGACCGACCAAGCAATCTCCATTCTGAAGGAAAAGTTTGGCACCGAGTTTGGTGCTGATGCTGTCAAAGAAGTGGCAGATGAACTGAATACTTCTTATGCGACTCTCTCCAAGTATTTGAATCAATACAAGATTGGTCGTGGTAAATGGAATCTGGAGCAAACTGTGCAAGACCTTGAAGAAACTTACAACTCTGCTGCTGAAGAAGGTTCCGATACGGTTCCTGGTGTCACAACTATGAACTCTTTCCTACAAAACCTTATTCCCAAAAAAGATGCTACCTTTGTCAGCTTTGGTAACTTTTCGGATATTAAAACAGTTGTTCAGTCTGGTCTATTCTATCCTGCTTTCATCACTGGTCTTTCTGGGAACGGAAAAACTTTCGGTGTGGAACAGTCTTGTGCCCAACTTGGTCGGGAACTGATTCGTGTTAATATCACGATTGAAAGTGATGAAGATGATTTGCTCGGAGGTTTTAGGCTAGTAAATGGGGAAACTGTGTGGCACAATGGTCCTGTGGTAGAAGCAATGGAACGTGGTGCCATTCTTCTCCTTGACGAGATTGACCTGGCATCTAACAAGATTATGTGTCTGCAATCTGTCCTTGAGGGTAAAGGTGTATTCCTCAAGAAAATTGGTAAGCATATTGTACCCAAGGCAGGTTTCAACGTGATTGCGACTGCCAACACCAAAGGTAAGGGTAGTGATGACGGTCGTTTCATCGGCACCAATGTTCTCAATGAAGCATTCCTGGAACGATTCCCCATCACCTTTGAGCAAGAGTATCCTACTATCACTATTGAGACTAAAATTTTGACTAAAGTTGCAGAGTCTCTCAGCATTCCTATGATTGGTGAGCATACTGATTTTATCAAGCACCTTTGCACCTGGTCTGAGATTATTCGTAAGACCTTCAACGATGGTGGGATTGATGAAGTCATTAGCACTCGTCGTCTGGTTCATATCATCAAGGCATATTCTATCTTCGGTAAGAAGGACAAAGCAATCAAGGTTTGTCTGAATCGTTTTGATGATGAAACCAAATCAACCTTTGTTGAGTTGTATGATAAGATTGATGCAGAGTTCCAATCTTCAATTGACAAAGATCAGGTAAATTGATAGAATATGAGGAGGTAAAACTATCTCTTCTTTTATTATGGATGATCATCCTTATAGGGAGTTTGCCTTTTCCGTAAACTCCAATGACACTATTGAAATTAAAAAAACACCCGTGAGTATGAACGAACCTACTAATCATCTTTGGAAATATAATGAGGATAAAATCCTCAAAGATATTCAAGACTATGTGACCAGTACTTATGGCAGTCACTACTGCAGTCACAATGAAGACTACAAGGATATTCAAACGATAGATCTTATGGCAGCAAAGGATCTTGCTCCTGGTTTCTGTCAATCAAATATCCTAAAATATGGAAGTCGATATGGTGATAAAGATGGTCGTAACAAACGTGACCTTCTTAAGGTGATTCATTATGCCATGCTGCTACTTCACTTTGACGGGCATTATACACGTAAAGATAACGGTCTCTCTGAATTTCGCTGATTATTATGAAACTATCTGATAAAACTCTGACTCTGCTGAAAAACTTTTCTTCTATTAATCAATCCATTTTGTTTAAAAAAGGCAGTTCGCTGCGGACAATTAGTGTTATGAAAAACATTCTTGCGGAGGCAACGATTGAAGAAGAACTGCCTAAGGATTTTGGCATCTATGATCTGAACCAGTTTCTGAATGGACTTAATCTTCATCAGAATGCAGATCTTGATTTTCATCAGAATGAGGGTTATGTTGTAATTAAGGAAGGAAAATCGCGATCCAAGTATTTCTTTGCGGATCCCAATGTTATTGTTACCCCTCCAGATAAATCCATTTCTCTTCCTTCCGAAGATGTGTGTTTTATTCTAGATACAAAAGAACTTGATAAACTGCTTAAAGCATCTGCTGTTTATCAACTTCCTGACTTGTCTGTAGTTGGTGAAGCAGGTGTGGTGAAACTGGTGGTTCGCGACAAGAAGAATGAAACGTCTAATGACTTCTCTGTGGTTGTTGGTGAGACTGATGAAGTATTCACCTTTAACTTTAAGGTAGAGAATATTAAGATCATTCCTGGTTCTTATGAAGTTGTCATTTCTTCTAAACTTTTGTCACGATTCAAGAATACTGGGTTTGATGTGACCTATTATATTGCCCTGGAGCCTGATTCTACTTTTGGTTGATAGAATGAACATTTTTTATAAATACTTATAAAGATATTCATTTTATAAGATGTTCTTCTGTAAAAAATGCTCTAACGAAAAACCAGAAACTGAATGGTATTATTCTGTTCGTGGTAGAGATAGTATGTGTAAATCATGCCGAAAAGAATATCGTAAAGATATTAAAAGAGGATACCAAAAAACATACTATCAAAAAAATAAGGAATATTACCAAAATTTAAATAAAGAATTTTTTGATAATAATCCAGAGTACCATAAAAAATGGAATAGAAGAAAACCTGAAAACAGATTATTGATGTCTGCTAGAAAAAGAGCAAAAGAAAAAGGATTGGAATTCAATCTGGAAATAACTGATATAGTTATTCCATCAATTTGTCCAGTTCTTAAAGTTCCTATGGTTATTGGAACAAATACCGCACCCAGTATTGATAGGATTGATAGCACTAAAGGTTATGTAAAAGGAAACATTAAGATTATTAGTAAAAGAGCAAACACCATCAAGTCTGATGGTACAATTGAAGAACACCAAGCAATCATTCAATATATGATTGAACACCTGATGAGTTGAGGAACCTACCATCAATATATTTGTTACTTCTCCCTGGCCTGCTGAGAGTGCTATTTGCCTTCCCGACAAGCACATTGTCAAAATGCCCCTAGAGTGCTGCCAAATGCTTTCTATCGTGGCATCAAAGAAGTGGGGACACGGGTATGGCACTCTCCCTAAGGCAGACGGAACCCCCTACAAGACCGAGAAAGGAGCATTCCGCAATCATCCCTGCACCAAGTGGGCATTGGAGAGTATTCACAATGCCTACTGGTTACTCAAGTGGGGACTGAACTTGTCTGATGAATACTGCCTGCGGTATAATAAAACTCATTCCTGTTATAAAACCCTTGTTGATGCATATTACTTGTTTCCTAAAGGTAAAATTACAGAAGTGACTCCATTTGCTCGTGCTATGCCTGAGGAATGGAAGTTTGACGACACTATTGACACATTTGAAGCATACAAAAGATATATTGCATCCAAACCTTGGGTTGTAGATAATTATCTCCGTATGCCAGAAAGACGCCCAGAATGGGTAAATTAAATTATGATTGAACTAACACAAGAACAAATCAAAACTCTTGAAGACGCATTTAATTCTCTTCCAGAAAAACTGAGAACTGGAAAGTATAGAACTATGGAAGGAATTGAAGAACAACTTTCGAGTGGTACTAACATTATCTTTTATATTAGATGTGAAGATAAAGTTGATAAGGATGGTGAATATAAAGAATATGAAATGAAGAGTATGAAACTTGGTGAGATTTGATTATCCAAACTACATAAAATGTCGTTTGGTTATAAATAATATTAGTTACAACTCTTCTAATGGAACTCGAAGGAATTATCTACAAACAATCAAAAACTTATCCTGACATTTATGTTAGTGCTTGTGGTAAAATTCTAAATGTGAAACCTATTGGAAGAGTTGATAAACGAGATGGATATGTTGTAGTTCGTGAAAAACGACTACATCAACTTGTGGTAGAATGTTGGGGCGAACCAAGACCAAAAGGTAGAGATTGGTGCATAGACCATATTGATGAAAACAAAACCAACAACAAAGTAGAAAACTTAAGATGGTTGCCTCGTTCCGAAAACACAAGAAGGTCTCAAGTTGGAAGAGTAAATCCAAGAAAAGCAGTAGTCCAAATGGAGGATAAAGTAAAAGAAGAAATCACCAACCTTTCTCATCAAGGTTTGTCTCAAAGACAAATTGCTGATATTATGGAAAAAAGTCAAAGAAGTATTTGGAATGTATTGAATGGAGTTTATTAATGAGTGACAATTTTTTGTGGGTGGAAAAGTGGAGACCAAAAAAGGTAGAAGATTGTATCCTTCCAGAGGATACTAAAAAAACCTTTTTGGACTTTATTGAAAAGGGAGAAATTCCTAATCTTCTTCTTTCTGGTCCTCCTGGTATTGGTAAAACCACTATCGCAAAGGCATTATGTAATGAATTAGGTGCAGATTATTATGTAATCAACGGGTCTGATGAAGGTCGTTTTCTGGATACTGTGCGTAATCAAGCAAAGAATTTTGCTTCAACAGTATCACTTCAAGGGAACGATAGGCATAAAGTAATTATTATTGACGAAGCAGACAATACCGGTAATGATGTTCAACTCCTACTACGTGCGAATATTGAGGCATTTTATAACAACTGCCGATTCATCTTCACCTGTAACTACAAGAACAAAATTATTGAACCTCTTCACTCCAGATGTGCCGTCATCGACTTCACCATCAAAGGGAAGCAAAGAGTTCAACTTGCAGGTAGTTTCTTTCAACGACTTCAATCAATCCTGGATCAGGAAAAAATTGAATATGATCAAAAAGTCGTTGCGGAACTTGTTACAAAACACTTCCCAGATTTTCGTAGAGTCCTCAACGAATGTCAGAGGTATTCTACAGGAGGAAAAATCGACTCGGGCATTCTTGCATCTTTCTCAGACATCTCTGTAAATGAACTCATTAAGAATCTCAAAGACAAAAACTTTCCAGAAGTCCGCAAGTGGGTGGTCTCCAACCTGGACAACGATGCTTCTAGTTTACTTCGCAGGGTGTATGACGCCTGTTATGATTGCCTTTCGCCCCAGTCTATCCCTGCTGCCGTTCTTGTTATTGCTAAGTATCAATACCAATGTGCGTTCGTGGCTGATCAAGAAATTAACCTCTTAGCAGCATTAACTGAAATTATGGTGGAATGCGAATTTAAATAATAAGTAATTTAACTTACGTAAATTAATTTTTTGAATTATTATGATTGATATTGAACAAATTAATCTCGAAGAATTTTTTGGTTGTGTTGAGGCAACTAATACTTCTCAAATGAAATCAAATGCGTTTAAAACATTTCGCACATATTTGCAAGAAAAGTCGTTCGCCAAATGGTCCAATGGGCAACTACAATATGTTGGTGATTATGAAGATGGAAGGGATTTTATTGGAAGCGATGGAAAATTTTATGAAATGAAAGGATCCTTGGGAATCTTCAATAAAAATGGATCATGCAAAAGAGTAGTTCTTATTAACAAAAGACCAGGAAAGAACAAAAACCAATTGACAAAGAGAGATATTAAAAAAACATTTGATTATATGCTATTGGTTGATACTAAAAAAATGTCGATGGCATACACTACGTGGGAAACTGTTTATTCTAGGACAGAGTGTGATGGCGCAGGAGCAACATTTAAATTAGAACCTGGCGATTATGAATTTTTGGCAAAAAATATTATTCCCGTAACTAAAAAAATAACATCGACAGAATTATTGAGTTCAATGGAAGAAATTTTATAATATGTTATCTCAAGAGCAGGCAATTTGGGCAGCAGATCAATTTATTGATTACTATTCAAAATTTAATAGAATTGATGACTATTTGAGATTTGTAAAAAGTAGTAGAATCCAAGACTCCTTAGGAAAATTATTTGGACCAGAAGATGAAATATTTTCTAATTTTGATCTTCAACCAAATGATATGAAATTTTCTATTCATATTGTAGATACTTCTTCAAAACCAAAATCTAAGTATAATCAAGAATTATATTCTAATATTTTGAATGAAACCGCTTCAAATCCTATTGAAGAAGCAATTCCGGGAAGAACAATTAAATGGATAGTTACTGAAGACACTACAAATAAAATTGTGGGAGTTATTAGGTTTGGTTCGCCAACTATCAATTCAAAACCAAGAAATGATTATTTTGGAGAGGTTCTTTCTCTTTCCAGAATTAATAGCGAGTTTGTAATGGGATTCAATATTGTTCCAGTGCAACCATTTGGATATAATTATCTTGGCGGAAAACTACTTGCACTATTAGCATCTTCAAATGAACTCAAGCGTCAATTTGATGCAAAGTATGGAACTGATCTTCAATACTTTGAAACAACTTCATTATACGGTACAACGAAAGGAGTATCCATGTATGATGGTCTTAAACCTTATATTCGACATATAGGAGATACTGAAAGTAATTTTCTTCCATTGTTTCACGATGATTATTTTCGTGAAATGTTTTGGTGGTTCAATAATAATGCTAATGGTGGAGAAAGGTTAATTTCTGCAGATAAATCATCGAAGAAGTTGAAAATCCAAACTAAGATGATTTCAATCATCATAAAGTCTCTTCGTGACGATTCGAAGTTGCGTGAATTTAAACAGTGCATTGAACATGCCAAAACTTTGACTGAGAAAAAAAGATATTATATTTCAAAGTTTGGGTATGAACCTGAAGAAGTTATTGAGTGGTGGAAAGTCAAAGCAACACGAAGATATGAAAAGTTACTTCATGATAATAAACTTAGAACTAAACTTGAATTGTGGAAACCTGGAGTTGATTTGGAGATTATTCGATGAGTATTGAACTTAAAGACTGGTTAAACTCAATAAATTTTTCAAAAGAAAATTTAATTGAAGATTCTAGTAGTATTAAAGAATATTCTCCATATGTTATTAATCGCTGTTTGTCGGGGCATATTGATTGTGTTCTCTTTGCAAATGAGATGAATCTAAATCACCAACTTGACAAAGATATGCAATATTCTTTTTTTCTAAATACTATAAGAAAAAGGAAGAGATTTTCTCCCTGGCTCCGTAAAGATAAAATCAAAGACTTAGAATGTGTAAAACAATACTATGGATATAGTAATGAAAAAGCATCTCAAGCACTGAAAATTTTGTCAAAAGAGCAAATCAACTTTATTAAACAACGACTTGAAATTGGCGGAACAAAATGACAACTCAAACAATTGAACCACAGGTAAATTGGTCTCAAGACCAAATGGTTGAAGTTATTCTCAACGAACCAGATGACTTTCTAAAAGTTCGGGAAACTTTAACTCGCATCGGGGTTGCCTCTAGAAAAGAGAAAAAACTCTATCAATCTTGTCACATTCTTCACAAACAAGGTAGATACTACATTGTTCACTTTAAGGAGTTGTTTGCTCTTGATGGTAAGCACGCCAATTTGACTGTAAATGATGTTCAACGTAGAAACCGTATTGTACGTCTTCTTGCGGACTGGGGACTTATTACGGTTCTAAACCAAGATAGAGTATCTGATATTGCACCATTGAATCAAATTAAAGTTCTTGCATATAAGGATAAGGGTGATTGGATTTTGGAGCAAAAGTATAATATTGGTAAAAAAGGAAAGGTGCAGGAAACTGAATAATTTTGTAGGGAGTTCCACACTCCCTTTTTTTATATATGATGTATAATTAGTAGTGGATGCCGTAAGGATCCACAAAACACAAACTCGCTTTTAAAGGAGCTACTATAATGACTAACCCCATGCGTTATACGTCTGCGGATCTTCCTGCACTAATGGACAGGATTACTCGCAACAGTATTGGAATGGATGAATATTTTGATCGTTTATTCAATCTTCACGAAACAACTTCTAACTATCCTCCATATAATTTGGTTCAAGTCAGTAACGTAGAATCGCGACTTGAATTGGCACTTGCCGGATTTAAAAAGAAAGAAGTTTACGTTTATACGCAGGATGGAAAACTTTTTGTTGAAGGACAAAGAGAGGATAAAGAAAGTGATACCAACTACGTCCATAAGGGACTGGCTCAACGATCTTTCAAAAGAGCATGGACACTTTCGGATGATACAGAGATCTCAGATGTATCTTTTGAAGACGGACTCCTCTCTATCAACGTGAAAAAGATTATTCCTGATCATCATAAACGAAAGGATTATCTATAAATAAAAATAAAAATGAAATCTTTCGACGAATTTCAAAAAATTGCATATTATGGATCAGTTCCACATACTGTTTATTCTCAAGGAAAACAAAAGCGTATTCCAAAAGGAAAGGCAGTCCCAGTAAAAAGTCGTTCTAGTGCTGGAGGTAATGGTGATGGTGGAAACGACGGAGAATAAATACATTTGAATATCGTCGGCGCGAGGAGTACCTGGCAAAACCCAGGTTGACTCCTCTTTTTTTTATGATAGAATACATAGAGGTATGGAGTAAAAATGACTGTAAAACTTTTGCTTTTAAAATCTGGAGAGGATATTATTGCGGATGTAAAAGAAATGGTGATTGGAGAAACCGAAGAGACTCAAAAAGTTGTCGGATATTTTCTACATAAACCTTGTGTCGTAAAGATGACACCACCAACCAATCTTCCTGAAGAATTTAAAGAAGATTTGGATCCCCAAAAGGCATCTTTTCAAGTAACTCTTTTTCCTTGGATGCCTTTGTCAAAAGATAATACCATTCCAATTGCTGCAGATTGGGTGGTTACAATTGTCACTCCAAGTGATAAATTGAATAATATGTATATTGAGGATGTAATGAATTATGGAAAAGACAATCAAAGTGCTAGCACTACTGAACAACTTAATTCTGATAACGCAAATTGAAGAAGTTGGTGCCGATATTGGAGAACCGGATTGCAAATTAGTGAAACCATTTGTGGTTAGAAATGATCAAACTTTAGAACCCTTTCTTTGTGGTTTTACCAAAGAAAAAACTTTTATGATGAGTTCGGACAAGATCCTAACCCTTGCAGATCCAACTCCAACTTTACTTGAAAAATATGAGGACCTGATTAAAGAATGACGCAAAGATTCTACACTAATGTTCAGATGATTGGTAACCAAATTTTGGTTCGTGGAGTTGAAAATGGAGAAAGATTTGAAAACAGAGATGAGTTTTATCCAACTCTTTTTGTAAAAACTAAAAAAAAATCAAAGTATAAAACATTAGGTGGAGAATTTGTTGAACCCATAAAACCAGGAACAATTAAGGATTGTCGTGAGTTTTATAAAAAATATGAAGGTGTAGATGGATTTGAGATTTATGGAAATGATCGATACATCTGTCAGTATATTTCTGAAAAATATCCAGAAGATGAAATTAAGTTTGATATTAGTAAAATCAAACTAGTAACTCTGGATATTGAGGTTGCTTCTGAAGCAGGATTTCCTGATGTTGAATCCTGTTCTGAAGAAATTCTTTCAATCTCAATTCAAGATTACACATCTAAAAAAATTATTACTTGGGGAGTGAAACCTTTCAATCATAATCGTAAGGACTTAACCTATCATTATTGTTCTTCAGAATATGAACTTCTTAATCATTTTATTAATTATTGGATGTTCAATGTTCCCGATGTAATTACTGGTTGGAACATTCAGTTGTATGACGTTCCTTATATCTGCAAACGTCTTAATCGAGTGCTTGGTGAAAAATTAATGAAGCGTTTCTCTAACTGGGGACTTGTCACAGAAGGAGAAGTTTTTATCAATGGACGTAAGCACACGGTGTTTGATGTTGGTGGATTGACTCAACTCGATTATCTTGACCTTTATAAGAAGTTCACTTATAAGGCACAGGAATCTTATCGTCTGGATTATATTGCTGAAGTGGAACTAGGTCAGAAAAAACTTGACCACTCCGAATACGATACCTTTAAGGACTTTTATACAAAGGGTTGGCAAAAGTTTATTGAGTACAACATCATTGACGTGGAACTTGTTGACCGTCTTGAAGACAAGATGAAACTGATCGAACTTGCTTTGACGATGGCATATGACGCTAAAGTGAACTATGCTGATGTGTTCTATCAAGTTAGGATGTGGGATAACATTATCTACACTTATCTTAAGAAAAGAAATATTGTTATTCCACCAAAGAATAAAACACAAAAAGACGAGAAGTATGCTGGTGCATATGTAAAAGAACCTATTCCTGGAATGTATGATTGGGTAGTGAGTTTTGACTTGAACTCTCTATATCCACACCTGATTATGATGTATAACATTTCGCCAGAAACTCTTCTGGAAGAAAAGCATCCAACAGTTAATGTTGATAAGATTTTAACTCAAAGTCTTAATTTTGAGTTATATAAGGACTATGCAGTATGTGCTAACGGAGCAATGTTTCGTAAGGATGTTCGTGGATTTCTCCCTGAACTGATGGAGAAGATTTACAATGAACGTGTCATCTTTAAGAAGAAGATGCTTGCTGCTGAACGTGAATATGAAAAGACAAAAAATAAAGAGTTAATCAAAGAGATTGCTCGCTGCAATAACATTCAAATGGCACGTAAGATTCAACTCAACTCTGCTTATGGTGCCATTGGTAATCAGTATTTTCGTTATTACAAACTTGCAAATGCTGAAGCGATTACATTGTCTGGACAAGTTTCTATTCAATGGATTATGAATAAGGTTAATTCTTATCTAAACAGAATTTTGAAAACTGGAGATACTGATTATGTCATTGCTTCTGATACTGATTCTTTGTATATTAATATGGGTCCTTTGGTTGAAAGTGTATTCAAAGGAAGAGAGAAAACTACTGAAAGCATTGTTTCGTTCCTTGATAAGGTCTGTCAAGTGGAATTTGAAAAATATATTGAAAATTCTTACCAAGAATTGGCGGACTATGTGAATGCTTATGATCAAAAGATGTTTATGAAGCGCGAGTGTGTTGCTGAACGTGGTATTTGGACTGCAAAGAAAAGATATATTTTGAGTGTATGGGATAGTGAAGGAGTTCGTTATGAAAAACCAAAACTAAAAATCAAAGGAATTGAAGCTATTAAATCATCTACTCCAGCACCATGTAGAAAAATGCTCAAAGATTCTTTTAGTATTATGATAAGTGGAACAGAAGATGACATGATTCAATTTATTGAAAAATGCAAAGAAAAGTTTAAATCTCTTTCTCCAGAAGAGATTGCTTTTCCACGTTCTGCCTCTGATGTTCAAAAATATACATCTTCGTCAAACATTTATGCTCCAAAAACTCCAATACAAGTTCGTGGAGCACTTTTGTTCAATCATTACATTAAAAAGAATAAACTTACAAATAAGTATTCTCTAATTCAGAATGGAGAAAAGGTCAAGTTTATTTTCCTGAAGAAACCAAATATTATTCACGAAAACGTCATTTCATTTATCCAAGAATTTCCAAAAGAATTAAATCTTGACAAATACATAGATTATGAACTACAATTTGAAAAAGCATTCCTAGAACCACTAAAGATTATTCTTGATGCGATTGGATGGAATGTAGAAAAAAAAGTAAATCTTGATTCATTTTTTGTCTAATGGACTTTTTAAAAGATATTGTAAAAGAAATCGGTGGTGAGTATACGCAACTTGCTTCTGATATTGATGAGACTGAAACTTATGTTGACACGGGTTCATACATTTTTAATGCACTGGTTTCAGGTAGCATATTTGGTGGTGTATCTGGGAATAAGATTACTGCTATTGCTGGAGAGTCTTCTACTGGAAAGACTTTCTTCTCTC
>JACCDG012047656.1_pt1 | contig 14688 bp, 13 predicted proteins | sample 7442471 | NCBI WGS metagenome assembly JACCDG01 (sample SAMN15323444, study PRJNA562643) | freshwater metagenome | isolation source: river surface water | place: USA:Blue River Watershed | collected 2017-08-17
CAAGGCATCGGCTTTATTGTCAACGATTCAAAACCTGATACTCAAGAGATAGAAGAAATTCAAAAAGAAATTAAAATCAATAAAAAGGCGGTAAAAAATGCCTAAAAAATTTAGTCAAAAAATATTATCAAATAAAGCCGATGTGTTCACAGGTAGAACAAATAATATACCAATGAATTTAGGTACTATTTCAGCTACTACTACTCTCAGGATAGTTGCAATAATGCCAAGAAAAGGCACTATTACAGGCGTTGACTTGATTGTAAACACTGCAATCACAGCTAATGATACTAATTACTGGACTTTTGCATTAACAAATAAATCAACAGACGGATCAGGATCTACTGTTCTTTTAGCTGCAACAGATGCGAACACAACAAAAGCAACAGGTGGAATAGGTTTAGCTGCTTATGATACAACCGCTTTAACTTTATCATCTACAACAGCTGATTTAAATTTTAATGCAGGTGATGTAATTACATTGACAGCAACTAAAGCGGCTAGTGCTTCAAATCTAGTTGATTTAACAGTTAATTTAAAATTCAAGGATAGATAAAAATGTTTAATAGTGCAGCATGTGCGTATAATTTACAGTCTTTTTTTGCAAATGGAACAAATGCAGGTTGCACTGTAACATTAAACGCAGTCACAGGAAAAAGATTATATCTTGATTCAATAAACGGATTCAATGATAAAAAGTCAGTGTTAGAAATCAGAAACGATTTAACGGGTACTGTGTCAACCACAACAGGGGACGCAACCGTGACAGGTACTAACACATTGTTTTTAACAGAGTTAGTTGTTGGTGATACTATCAGAGTTACAGACACAAGCGAAGTATTAAAAGTACTTTCTATTGCTAGTAACACAAGTTTGGAAGCAACAACAAACGCAAGTAATAACGAAGCGTCTAGTGCTTTAGTTAGGTTAATTAACAGACAAATAACCGAAGTAGACAAGCCATTTAATTTTAATTGTGGTGGTGCTATGTGGTCAAGTATTGGAAAGTCTTTAACAGTTGCTTTACTGACAAGTACGGCTGATTGCTCATTAACTGTAACAGGTTTTAATTTATAAAGGTGATAAAATGGCACATTCAAATGCTTATTGTATCAGGCAATTAACACCGCTTTTAGAATTATCTGATATTTTAGATTCAAAGATAGAAGTATTTAGAAAAAAAACCGAAAGTATTATTAATCTTTGTATAGCTCCTTATTACCAAGTGCATATCCAAAAAAATACTAATAATACAGGAACGATAAACCACTCAGACGGGTTAATTATTGGAACTGATACTCTTTTTACATCTGAAGTTATGCCTTTAGACGTGATTAGAATTAATTCTAGTGGTGAATGTTTCAGAGTTTTATCAGTTGATTCTGATACACAGCTAACTATTGATTATTTAGTCGACGGTGTAACAAATTCAGAGGGTGTAACAAGTTATCCCGGTAAACCTCTTGTAACATTTTCAAATAGTACTTTTATAGTTGTTCCTGATTGGTTAGTTACTGTTACTGAGTATGAGTCAGCAATGCTTATACTTTTAAATGTAATTGCAGATAGAGCAAGAGAAAAAGAAGATTCTAGACGTGCTTTTTTAAATGAATATGAAATGATAGCAAAACCTATCATGGATAAAATAAAAGCAGGTAAGTACTTTGATAGTTCATTAGTTGAGCAGTCAAACGCAAATAATAGCGGACGTTTAGTTTATGTTAGTCGTTCTAATGATAACGCTAAAAAGATAGATAACAATCAAACTATTTTATTTAGAAATGATTGGAAGTAAATGTATAATTTTGATTTTAAGATAGATGATAAGAATGCTTTATTTGCACTTGATGCAGTAATGAAAAAACTTATTGATTTATCGCCTGAGTTTAGAGAGATTGAAATCTTTGTAAACTCACAGATTCAAGAGCATATTACCAAACAAGAAAATCCCGACGGTTCAAAATATCTTAGTCCTAAGGCAGCGGCTAGACTAGGGCGTAACAAAGCATTAGACACTCAGAACTATAGAAAATCATTTAAAAGTAATATTGATAAAAACAGTTTAGTTATTAGTAGTACACATCCCGGCAATCTCACACATGAAAAGGGTTTAGCTATTAATATTTTTGGTCGAGGTGTATTATATAAATTCCCTCAAAGGTCAGCAGTTTGGTTATCAAAAAAAGCACTTGAGAATATTTCAAACACAATAGCAAGGGGTTTTTAATGCCAATTAATCCACAAAGAGATTACGAATATAATATAGGTCAATGTATCAGGAATATCTTATTAGAAGATGCTTATTTTATACAAGAATTTACCAATCAAAGGACTAACGAATTTACTATAGACGATGAATCTTTAGTGCTAAACATACAAGGTTTTTATCCTAAAATAGCCGTTTACTTTGATAATGAAGTTGAGTACACAAACCAATTCAACGCTTTTATTAAACCAACGATTTTAATAGACGTTGCAGTACAACACGCAAAAAAGAAAGACGCTCAAAAACTCTCTTTTATGTATCTCAAAGATATTAAGTACACACTAGAAAAGATAGCAAACTTACGAAGCACAATAAACGGGGAATTAATACAGGTTGCATTTAGTCAGGTTAGACGTATAGAACCGACTTATTTTGCAACATCAAAAAGTATATGGACGTATATATCCACAATGGAGATAGAAGTTCAAGCGGCTTAAAATTTTATCATCTTAATTTATACAAATCCTAGCCCATAAGGGGCTTTTTTTATTTCAAAACAAAGGAGAATATCATGGCTGATTCAACAGCAATTAGTTTTACATGTAACCCGTTAGCTGAAATTTTAGCTAATACAGGTATAAACGCAGAGGTTGGCGGGACTGTAATCGAATATGCAGACTACGGAAACACAGACGTAACATATAAGGGCACACTAGGTTGGAGACCTTATGGAATAAGCGAAACAGCGATTAGACTTGTTCCAAGTTTAGAAACTTTTATCCCTAAAGCGGGTATGGTTTCAGTATCTCATGATGTGCTTGAAACAGGCAGAATGGTAGAAATACCTGTATCTTTAGTTTATCCAACATGGTATACAAAGATGGCTGCGAATGGTTCAGCTACCGCAGTTATTACAGAGCCTGGAAGCCCAATTACTACAACAGTAGATGAAAGTCCACCAGCAGCAACAAACTTTAGTATAGTTGTTGCAAGTGCTACAGGGCTTGTTGTTGGTCAAGAATTAGGTATTATCACAGGCTCATCAACTTATGGAACACAAGAAGAGTATGTAGTGATTAAATCTATTTCAGGAACTACTGTTAATTTTGTTAATCCGATTTTCCAATTACCTGCCGATGGTGCAGCTGTTAGAGTAATATCTGAGAAAAAACTATCAAGTATAGTATGTGATTTACCCGCAGCAAAACAAATTCGTATTGTGAAATATGATAGAAGTAATGGTAATATCAGAATTGACCACATACAAAGAGCTAAAATCAAAGCTATTGCAGGGGCTGACGATGGCGATGGTAAAGTTGCGGCTAAGTATGGTTTTACCATAGAAGCTCTACCTGAATACAACGCAGCAACAAGTAAATATAAGTTTTACGATACACATTACATTAATTAAGCTTAACTTCTAAAATATAACATGTTAGTAGTGTTAGCCTTGACCTTTCAGGGTTAGCACTATTTTTTTAATAAAGGAAAATACAATGTCAATAGATTTAAATGCATCACCAATAGAACCTGATGAACTAATAAAAATAAAAATACGTTCTAACGGTTTAGTTCTTTATAGTTTTAATCAGTTTATTCAAAAAGTTAGTCCTGAGGTTGGTATATCAGTTAATGATATATTAGAGATTTTCGGAGCTAAAGAAGGAAAATATCCAAGCGATAAAGTCGAACAAGCGGTTAAGTATCAGTTATTATCAGACATTGAGAAAGAAATGTATGATAATGATAAAAAAGCTTTGTATGAAGAGATTCTCAAGTATAAACGTGAATCAATGCAAAAGCTTATACAAAGCCCTGTAAATATCATCAAGATATTAATTCAAGATGGTATTCAAGACAATGGACCACAAGGGTTATTTGATGAGTTCATGGATCTTCTAGCACTTGCAACAGGTGAAAACAAATCAAGAATATTTTTAAGCGACTTTGATGTTTGGGCTGAGATATTTACAAGAATAATATTCAAAAAGCAGGGTGAAGCTAACAAGAGTTTTTTTATTATGAACGCACTAGGCAAGTTAATAGAAAGTATCCCTTTATTGAACTTTATCAAAAAAGAAAACTAGACTATTCAGAGCAAACTATCAATGATTTAGTTAATGATCCACTTGATGTTTTTAGCTGTACTTGGATAGAGAATAATCTTTTTAGTCTATTACGTGAGAATGGATATAGTCAGGAGTGGATAGAAAACAATTCAGTTGAGGTTTTATTTAGTAAGTTCTTTTCATTACGTGAGAAGATATTAATTAAAAATGCTCAGGAATGGTTTTATTCAGTGCTATCTGATATTGAATCGAAATCAAAGCAAACAAAGAACTCTGATGATATTAAAGAACCTATTGCAATAATGCACGATCAAATACTCTTAGAACGTGAGTACTTTGGTGACACATTGAAAAATATTTTAAAAGAGAATGGTAACAATGAAAAATAAAATAGAATTTATAGCAAAGTCTTTAAATCTGTCAAAAGAGTTAAATAATTTGTCAATAAGTGAAGAGGTTCAAATTCTACAAAAGAAATTTGATAAAGATAAAGATATTATTTGTTTTGTTAGACTCAGAAACAAAGCTGATATTAAATATCCTGATAAACAAGAAGTTCCAACACTAGACGGTATAGTGTTGGTTTACTCTCAAGATTTTATTAATGATTTTGCATTAAATAACAATCTAAATCTTGAATTATCAGCAATGCCTGAAAAGATTTTAGCAGTAGCTAAACTATCAAAAAAGATTGATTTACCTGTGTTTGAGGATTTAAAAGAATCTGATAATACAAATGAATCAAAAATATCTGAGCCAAAAAAACAAAATAGAAAAGTAAATAAAGGAGATTAATCATGGCTGATTTATCAGGGTCAAGTACAGCGTCAGTTAGTATAAATGGCGTTGAATACAAAATGAACACTTCAGAATCTGTAACAGGTTTAACTGATGCAATAAAAAGAACTCAGACAGTAACAACCACAAAAGCGAATTTAGTTACTTTTGGAGCTGCAGCAGGTGCAGGTCAATTAATAGCTTTAGATTTCTTTCAACTAAAGAATCATGATACAACTAACTTTGTTACTGTTGGCTTTGAAAGTGCTTCAGATATAGCTTATGTAAAAGTTCCAGCAGGTAGAACTATTAAAATAAATACTAAAGAATTAGAAGCATTTTCAGACGGTAGTGCTTTTAGTGCTTTTACAAATTTAACAGCAATATCATGTAAAGCTGATACAGCATCTTGTGTGGTTGAATTTTTAGCTTGTGATTAATTCTTTTTAGTTTTTGGTTAATTGCCCTATTAATTTAGGGCTTTTTTATTATATAGGGCTTTTTAACATGTCAGTATCAAATATTATTTTAAATATAATAACTCAAGGCAATCAAGCAGCGGCAGACGGTTTAAAAAATGTCCAAGTTGCAATTACTGCCGTAGGTGCTTCTTTTGTTGCAGCGGGAAAATCATTAAGTGATTTTGCGGCTAAATTTGAAGTATCAATGCGTAATGTAGCTTCATTAACTGCATTAACTGAGAAAGAATTTCAAAAGTTAAGCGAATCTGTAAAAGACTTATCAGTTATGGACGGTATAGCAGATAGTGCTGCATCTTTAGCAAATGGGTTATATGATTTAGTTTCAAGTGGTTTTGATGTTGCGGACGGTTTAAAAATCGTAGGTGTTGCATCAAGATCTGCTAGTGCAGGGTTAACAAGTACAGAAGTAAGTGTTAAAGCTTTATCGGCTGTTATGAACTCATATAATAATAAATCATTACAGGCATCTATAGAATATTCAGACGATTTATTTCAAGTAGTTAATAAAGGTGTTATCACTTTTGAACAATTAGCAACAAATTTAGGATCTGTTTTACCTGTTGCAAACGCTGCAAAAATTTCATTTAAAGAAGTTGGGGCAAGTTATATTGAATTAACTAAAGCAGGTATTTCAGCTAGTGAATCACAGACAGCTATAGCGGGTTTATTTAGAATGATAGCGGCAGCAGGACCAGAAGCACAACAAGCCGCTAAAGATATGGGTCTTGATTTAAAGAAATCATTCTCAGAAACTGCATTATCAACTCAAGGTTTAGCAAGTGTATTAACTGATTTAAGCAAAGCAACAGGTGGAAGCCTTGAGTTAATGCGTAAATTAGTACCAGACGCAACAGCAGCAAATGCAGCTTTGATTTTATCAGCAGATGGTGCGACTAAATACAAAGAATCGCTTAAGGCTATGAATAAAGATGGAGGGGTCGCATCGGCTGCATTAAATGAACAAACTAAATCATTTGAATTTCAAACAAAAAAGTTAAGTGGTGAATTAGATAATTTAAAAATTACATTTGGTACTTTAGTTCAACAGGCTATAACTCCTTTTATAGCAAAGATTAGAGAAGCGATTAATTTTGTTACTGCTATTGATGAAGAAACTAAAAAAAGTATTGTGGAATGGGCTTTATTTGCTGTTAAAGTTTCAGCAGTTGCAACAGCTATTTCGGGATTAATTATATCTATAAACTTGTTAGTTAGTGGTTTTGTTGCTTTAAAAGGTTCAATTCTTGCGTTGTCTGTTATGGCATCGCCTGCAATTATGACATTATCAAATAGTTTATTCGGTTTAGCAGGTACAACAACGCTAGTTGGTGGTGCTGTAGCTTCAGCTTTTGCAACTATATCAGCGTCTTTAATAGTTGTCACTGCTTCAATTACTGCTTTATATGGTTTATATAAAACAGGCGAAGCTTTTGTTGGAATGTTGGAAGCAAAGGCAGCGGCTAAAACAGATGAAGCGAATCTTAAAAAGACTAAAGATGCTGCTTTTGAGTTAGTTAAGGCTTATTCTAAATTATCACAGTCTGAAAAAGATGCTTTAAGTGTAGATAAATTAAAAGATTATAGTAAAGCATTTGCAGGAATGATTACTTTTGTAAATGGTGCAGATAGTAAATCGTATCATAAAAGAATGGCTATAAATCTTGAAGAACAAGCTAAATTAAAGCAAAAAATTGATACTGAAACAGCTAAATCTGACAAAGAAAACAGTAAAAAACAATCAGAAGAAGCGGTTAAGAACTATGAGAAAAACAAAGAATTAGCTAAGAAAAAAGAAGAATCCGAAAAAGAGGCTAAGCGTAAGGCTGATAAATTAAGATCTGATTTATTGGAAAAACAAAGACAATCTGATAACGATTATAAGCAGTTTCAAGCACAGATTACAGATGAAATACTAAAAATTAAATTATCAGCTATGGCTTATGAAATAAAACAGGCTGAAATTAAGCGTGATAAACTTCTTGCTATTGCTAGAAATGAGCAAGATAAAAAGAATATAACGATTGTATTTTCTAAAGAAAAGCAAGATATTTTAAATAAATATGCTGAGATAGAAAACCAAAAAAATCAAGAAATTGCTAGACGTTCACAGAAAATCAATGAAGATATAACTAATTATGTAAAAGATGAAACAAAGAAACGACAAGAGCAAGAACAAAAGGCTTTGGAGCTTCAAAAACAAGAGTTTGAAAAGAATTTAGATTTAAGAGTTAAAGTATATAAAGATTATTTAAAAAAGATTGGTGATGCTGAAAAATCAAGTAAAGAAGCATCAAAGACAGGTATAAACCTTGCTTTTGGTGGTGATATTGAAAAATATCAAAAGTCATCTAGTCAAGCTGATTTTAGCTTTTCAATCGGTGAAATATCACTAGAAAAAAAAAACCAAATCATAAATAATAATAAAGAATCTGAAGCGTCAATTTATGAAACTATTGCCAAAAACTCAGAAAGATTTAAATTATCTGAAAAAGAAAAAACATCATATTTAGAAAAAGCGTCAGAGTTAAGAAACTCTATAACTTTAAATGAATATACTACACAAAAGAATTTTCAAGATAATTTTATTGGTTCTACTATATCAAGCCTAACATCTTTAGGTCAAAGCTTAGAAAGTTCTAATAATCAATTAGTTAATAGTTTTGGTAAACTGTCTAATTTTGCAGGTCAATCTTTTAATCAAATAAAAGAGGCTATGACATCAACAGATGGAGCGGTTCAGGTTGCTATAGGTAATATAACTAAATCTCTTGAGTCTATGTTTTCTAACTTCGATAAACAAAACAAATCATTTGATATATATAATCAAGCAGTTGCACAGTTTGGTAGAGATTCACAAGAAGCTAAAGACGCTATATTAACAGTTAACGAAAGTATAAGTGATTCATTTAGGGCTTTACCTGGTATTATTGGTGAACCTCTAGCCCAACTAACTAGAATGTTTACCGATTTTATAGGCTTGACCGAATCAGCAGCAGACAAGACAAAGAAAGCTTTAGACACTGCTAACTTTAAGAAATTGCTTAGTGAGTTTATATCTATTACAAATAATGCTTTAAGTATTGCTGATCAAGAAACTCAATTAAACATTGATTTAATCGAAGATGAAAGACAACGAAAAAAAGCACAGTTAGAATTTGATATAGATATGGTTGAAAAATCAGGTGATTTAGAATCAATTAAAACAGCTAAGATTAAAAAAATAAAGATTGAATATGATAATTGGTTAAATGAGTACAACAAAGATTTAAGCGACAAAGCTATAAAAGAAAATGAAGATAACATTAAAAAGATTAGAGATACAAACGAAGCTAATTATAAATCAGAGTTATCTATCATTGATAAATTTTATGGTGAAAAGAGAAGAAAGTTAGAGCAAGACGTTCAAAAAGAAATAGACATTATCCAATCTAAAAACGATAGATTAAAAGCTATTGATGACGAACGAACTCAAACAGATGCAGACAAAAAGAAAAGGTTACAATCATTTAATCAATCACTTTCTAATAATACCCGTACGGCTGATTTTTACAGGTCAAATGTTGAGGATTTTGAAGTAGGTTTTGGTGGTATTTCTAACCAAAGAAAGCAACTAGAAGCCGACTATCAAGCAGGAACTATTAATTATGAAACTTATGCAAAGAAAAGGACTGAAATTGGATTAAAACAATTTCAATACTATACTGAGCAATCAAAAAGAATTAGTGATCCTAAAGAAAAACAGGACGCTATCGACAAAGCGACTCAAGGTCAGCAGGAGTATTATGATTTCATCTTTGATAAAGAAAAAGAAAAGATTGAAAATGAAACAAAACAAGCACAAATAAGACTAGACAGTAAAAGAATAGAACTAGCTAAAATCACTGAGATAGAAAAGCAAGAGATTGCTAAACTAGATCGAGCATATAAAGATAGTTCGGGGCTTTACAAAGATAGTTTTGTAACTGCCACTCAAGTATGGGTGCAATTCGCACAAGACTCTATTAATAACATAGATTTATCTAATCTTATTAACAAAGTCAAAAACGATATAAACCAAGCTAAACAAGAGTTAGGGCTTGTTGGTACAACAAATACACCTGTGACTACTAATAAAAGTGGTTACTCAACAGGGGGCAATGTTGGTCCTTTACTTCCAGACGGTGCTTTTTATTCTAAAGATTCAAGTTTTAATAAGAGTTTACAAACAACCAATACATCTCAAATAAGACCTATGAGAGATGAAAAAAGCGAACAGCAAAAGAAAAATGAGTTAATTTCTAAACTTGTTGTCAATCCTATGTTTGGTTATTCGTTCGATAACTATATAAATCAAAGTTTATCATGGTTAGAAAATCAGGCTATAAGACTTGGTATTCCATTAATGGCAAATGGTGGCGTGACAAGCGGTTTAACCATAGCAGGTGAGCGAGGTAGTGAAGCAATTTTTAACGCTTCACAAATGAAAGATATGTACGATTATGTCAAAAACACTACTAGGATTAATAATTCAAATTATAGTAATCAAAGTTCTATAAATATTAATTATAATCCAGTGTTTACTGGCATTGACTTGTCAAAAACGGGTCAAGTCAATGACATGATTAAATCAAATTTTGACACATTGAGAAAAGATATTTTAAAAGCGGGTAATGGTAGATAATGACAGTTATTTATTATAGGTCTTATGGCTCTAATCTTTGGGTAGATATTACTAATTACATAGCTAGTGATAGACTGCCCGGTGGTTCTGATCCTGACTCTAACAGTTTATATCAGTTCCAATTATCATTTACTGATCCAAAAGATGCAGACGATGAATTTATCATTATGCAAAATGGAGATGATTTGGTTATCTGTGAAACAAACGAAAGACTAAATGTTTTAGACGGCATAAAAGCGGGTTGTGTGTTTGAATCTACTAGACAACCTTTAAGTATAGACTATTCAGGCGATACACCTAGATTTTATATGCGTTATGATTTGACAATTGAACAAAGGGAATTTTCACGATACCCGTTTAAAATATCTCCTTTTTCTTTTGATGATAATTCAATGTATCAAAATTTAAGCACTGTTTTAGCCTTAATATTTGATTCTGAAAATATCAGAAACGATTTAGGTGGAAGTCTTTTAAACGGTGTTGTCATTCCTAAATATGAATTATTGAGTCCTGATATTGAGATAGAAATTTCTGAAAAAATCGAAGGCACGGCAAGAGAACTATTAAACGACTTGCTTAGTCAAATCGATTACAAATGGTCAATAGTTTATTACTGTGAACCACATACAACAAATGAGTTAAATTTAATACAACAGGTGCAAATATGGCAGGGTTAACAAGTGTATCCGATGATTGGCAATCTATCACAACAAACGATATTATCACAGGCTTAAAATACAATACTGATTTTATATCAGGTGGTGTTGAGCTTGTTTATTTTATTGGTGATAAGTCAATAAAAGCTAGTTATCAAAATGACTCAATTCAAAATTGTACAAAAGTTTTAGCGTCTTTAATGCGTTCTAATGATGCATTGACTATAAAAAGGTTTGATTCAACAGGTGAGAATAAATATACAGTTGGTAAAGCATCTGATATCCAGTATGTGGCTAGATATATTGATACATTTATTGAGAGTAAAACCTCAACAAGTGTATTTAATATTCCACTTGCACCAAGTGAAAAGATTGGAAAGTATGATGATAGATTTACTTCTAATGCTTTAGGTGGTAAATTAATTTGCCGTATTACATCAGATGAAATAGAATACTTAAGACAGTTTTCAATATCAGGTCAAGAAATAACTTTGCTTGATATTGTAACGGGTTCTATTAGTCCTATTTCAACACTAGTAGTTAATGATAGATTTGAGTTATTAAACGCTTATGATGTGCTTGAAGAAGGCTTGGAGGAAACGACAGGCTATCCAATACAAGGCTTTGTTAAAAAACATGTAAAACCCAATGATGATACAAGTTATATAGAGTTTGGTAAGTATGATACACCTATGAAATTGCTAGGTGAATCTGTGATTATTTCATTTAATGAACTAGCCGACTACAACCAAACATTTATTTATGATGAAAGTATCGACCGTTATGGAGTTTTTACTAAGAACGAAGAGTTAAGTTTTTCTGTTACTCAAGCACAAATAAATTATATTGAGTCTACACTCAAAAAGTTTATAGAGCCTAAAATCACTATTCAGTTAGAAACATTTAGACCGACTAAACCGTTAAAGGGTTGGTATGTAAACGTAGATGTTGACAACATGGCAACAGGAATATTTAAAATAACAGACGTTTCAGAAACATATATATCTCCGAACGGTCAACAAATAGATAAACCGTTTAGATTATGGAAAGTAACATTAACTAATTATGAAAATAATCTTGCTTCAGTTTTAGCGGGTTTAAAAAGAAGGGCTGATTTAGGAAAGTCAAAACTTGCAACAAATCAAGTATTAAGAACTGCTATTGATATAAACTTACAAACAAAGTTTATTGATGATCCTTCAGAATACGGACTTGATACACCAGTTGCTTTAGATGCTGATCCAGTAAATGATGATAACTTTACAGCTAATTGGGAAGCCGTGCCAAATGCTAATAACTATATACTTGTTGCTTCACTTAGTCCGACCTTTAACGGTGTTATAGATGGATTTGGTGGTATTTATACAGGCAATGTATTAAGTTATCTTGTTGATGGTCAAGAGATTACAGACAATGACACATTTTATTTTAAAGTAAAAGCGGTCAATACTGATTTAAACCTAGAATCAGATTTTAGTAATACAATAACTGTTAATAAAGTTACAACTGATTTAGTTATGCCATCTGGAAAGTCAGCTGCTTTATTATGGAATAGTGATTCAATGATTGGATCAGGCACTAATATAAATGATTTAGTTAATAATAATGATGGTACTTTGTCTAATAGTACATCATGGGTTACTGATGCTACTTTTGGAAGTGGTGTAAATCTTGCAAATGTAAGCCCAAGTATTGCACATAATAATAATTATAAGATTGCGGGTACTACGTCAAAATGTCTAATTGCATACGTTTTAAATTTTAGTGAAATTAACTCATCAATGCAATTATTATATAATACTCAAAACCCACCAAATTCAGAAGTAAATATTTATACAGAATATAGCGGTGGTCAACTAAGATTTTATTTTAATTTTCATGATTTCAATCAATTTACACAGCCTTCAATTTTAGGTATTCGTACGAGTTATGTAACAATCCCAACTAATACAAATATAGGTTTAGCTTTCTTAGTTGATTTACAAAATGAAACTGCATCAATAATTTTAAATCAAACAGAATTAACAGTAGCTTTAGTCCCAACTGCTGAATCATTTTATTTTTATGATACTTTTGCAGGATTTAAAGGCAATGGGGGGACTGTAATTACAAATCAAACTGTGAATATTGGTGTAAATGCAAATTTAGGAACTGTCAACACAAAAGCTAAATTATTTAGAATGTTGATCGCCAAAGATTCAAACACTCCAACAGTTGCAGAGATTAAAACAATGTTTTCAAATATAGGATTAACATAATGAAAATAGAAGCAGAAAAAACAGATATTTTAGACTTGATAGTCGCTGATTATGACTATATAGCGTTCTTTTCAGATTATGATATACCAACAAGTTTAGATTTCTTGGATTCAGGCAATAAGAACGAAATAGGACGTGTGGCTTTATCAAATAAAACAGTCAGTAATGATTTATTTTCAGCCGATTATACACTCTCAACAACTGATTGTGTGTGTCCTACTACTACTGTGGCGACTTATGTTAGTAACTCAACGACACTATTTAAAGTTGCTAGTTCATCAAATCTAAAAGTAAACGATAGAATACAGGTAGGAAGCAACAACGATAGAAAGATTATAGCTAAAGATGGTGTAAACCACTATATAACGATAGACGCACCATTAACAGCTATTCCTACTAATGGAACAACAGTTAAGGTTAAAATCTCACAAAGAGCAATACTTCGAGGTGGTACAGGTACAGCGTACAGTGGTACTTTAGCAGAGATAGAAAGATTTATTTTGTATAAATCAAATCTAATATCAAAAAAAGGAAGCATTACAACAAGGATAATATAAGATGACAATAGTTAACACAGGTGTTTTAGAAACATACACTCCAAGCGTTTCAACCCAAGCGGCTCAGAATCTAATTAACCAAAAAGTAGCTGACAATATAGAGAGTTTAAGAAGGTTCGGTATTGGAATAGTCGATGTAACATCATTGCATTCACATACAGCAATCACAGCTGATAATTTTACTCTCTATAAAAAAGCGGGGTTTATATCATTCTATCAATTTAATTCATCAACAGGAAACATAGATGGTATTTTTGATAGTGCAACTCTAGCTGAAGGTGATCAATTCCTTTTAGTCAATAAGGCAAGTACACCGAATACAAACACTGTTACTCTTGCACTAGGCAGTTATTCATTACTAGGCTCTAGTGATACATCTATACTAATTAATTCTAATACTCAATATGTTTATTTAGTTTATATAGGCTCTGATAAGTTTGTTAGGTTTACTTATAGCACAGATATATTAAATACTGATAATACATTTAATGGTATTAATACTTTTAATTCTAGCTCTTTAGTTTTAGCGAAGGCAGGTGTAGCAAGTGGTTTTGAGTTTGGTAGAAGTGAAAATACAGGAACTACACCATTTTTAGACTTTCACTATGGTATTACAGCAGCTCAAGATTATAATTTTAGATTCTTGAATAATGGAAATGAAACTTTTTTAATCTCAACAGCGACAAAGAATTTAATAAGCTTTGATAATGGAAATTTTGCGGTTAATGTGAATTCAATACCCGTTGCGGATAATACATATTCAAGCGGTGCAAGTGGTAAAAGATGGACTGAAATATGGGCGGCAAATGGCACTATAAATACATCAGATAGAGATAAAAAAGAAAACATAAATACTACTAATTTAGGTCTTGACTTTGTTTTAGCTTTAAAGCCTGTTAGTTGGAAGTGGAAAAACGAACCATCAAAACAAGTTGAGAGAATTAATTATAAAAAGGTTTATGATGAAAAGGGCAATTTTAAAACATTAGAGCAAGAAATTTTAATAGATGTAATACCTGAAAA
>JACCDG010033015.1_pt1 | contig 14684 bp, 10 predicted proteins | sample 7442471 | NCBI WGS metagenome assembly JACCDG01 (sample SAMN15323444, study PRJNA562643) | freshwater metagenome | isolation source: river surface water | place: USA:Blue River Watershed | collected 2017-08-17
AAGGACTATCACCAAGGCGCGATCTGGAAAAAAATCCCCGGCAGCCAATCCTGGACCGAAGCCGCGCTCGAAGTGGTGCAGAACCGCCGCGAAGACTTCGAGCAAGCCCGCGACATCGAAACTTTCTGCCCGGGCTACGTGAAAGCCACGCAGGCGCAGCGCGATATTTGCTGGCTGCGCTTGATCGGCGCGATCGCCGAGCACGAGAGCGGCCTCAAGCCGAATCCGCGTCCCTTCTGCGAAGGCAACGGCATTTATAGCGTGGGGCTACTTGCCCTTTCCACTGGGGAATGTCCGAACGCGATGACGATGGAAGAGCTGCAAGATCCGGCCGAAAGCCTGATCTGTGCCTTGAACCGCATGGCGAAGCTCATCAAGCGCGACCACTACATCGAAGGCAAAGACAAAACCTCCGGCGCGAGCGCTTACTGGTCTACCTTGCGCACTCCTTACAAGGCGGTACTGCCGGACGGACGCAAGTTCACTCTCGGCAAGCGCGACGAAGTGATCAGCCGCACAAAAACTTTCCATAAGTACTAAGCGGCCGTCTTTACCGAAACCAAGTAGCCTGGTGGCCCCATTTTTATTTCGCATTTCGCCAAACGCAGCGCGCGGTGCGATTCGTCCGTGTAAGCGGGGCCAGTTTGGCTATGCCTTTTCTTCGGCGAGGCCAATTCGACACCAAAACCAGCAAAAAATCCTGGCACACCAAATGCTTTATGGTTAGTGTCCGCGAAATGATCGAGCTCGCCGAAGTGTGAAAATAAGTTCTATTTATATAAACACTTCGCGGCCCGCCCCCTAGCGGAAAACATGAACCTAAACGTATTAAGGAGTGACCCGTGAAAGCTTTATTTGCTCTTGTTGCAGGCCTGGCGCTAACTGTAATCGCGGCTACGAATGCCGAAGCCGCCCGCTTCACCTCCCCTAGGTGGAATGGTTATGCGCTAGATTGGTGTAAAAACTTCGAAGGGGCCTGCGGAAAACCCGCCGCGGATCTTTACTGCCAGAAGCGTGGTTACCCCCAGAGCACGGGGTTCGTGAAAAAGCAGCGCGTTTCGGAACAAACCATGACCATCGGCCAAAACGCCATCTGCGACCCCCGCTCCCACGTTTGTGATTCCTTCGAGTACATTGATTGCCAAGAAACGGTTAAGACCTTCATGGCGCCCAAGTATAACGGCTACCGCCTCGACTGGTGCCGCACCTTTGAAGGCGAGTGCGGCGCTCCCGCGGCGGCCCAGTTCTGCCAAAAATCCGGCTACGCTTCCCTCGTGAGCTTCAAAATCCAGGCTCTCGTGAACGTACCCACGATGACGGTAGGCACCAACGCCATCTGCGATCCCCGCTTCCACCGCTGCGACAGCTTCCAATACGTGCAGTGCAAAAACTAAGATGAACGTTATCTAAGCAGATGAGCCCGCCGGAAACGGCGGGCTTTTTTTGTTTCGCCTTACGGGATGCGTGATAAGAAATGAAACCTAATATTTTCGGCGAAGGGATTTTGCCATGCGCACTTTGTGCTTTTTTTCTTTCTTCTGCCTATTCTTCGCTGGCACCGGCCCGGAAGCGCGAGCCCAAGGTGGAGACAACGGCCGCATTCACCCCACCATCACCGGGCGATCTTACGCGGAAATTCTCCGTCTCTACGATAAAGGAACGTTAACGCTAAAATCGGGACGCAATTTCTCCCCAAGCCAAGAACTCTCCAGCACCCTCAAAGCCGCAACGCAAGGCCTGGACAGCTTAGCTAGCCTGGGAGAAGGGCGAGCGAATGCAGTTCTCCGCGATCGTTTCTACCTACGCTCTATCTTACGTGATGCTTGCTTATGCGCCGGAAAGCGAAATGGATCTTATCCTGCGGAAAACCCTCTCCCACCTGAAGAAGGGAGGATATTTGTTGATGACTCCCATGATTCCCGCGGGAAACGCCACGCGCGCACGGATTCAAAAATATTTTGCGATACTGGAAACCCTGCGCTCAGAGGGAGAAATCTCCGACTTTAACCTCGTGGGCGACGACGCGAATGAAAAGAAGATCCCTTTGGTGATTGTAAAGTAGTGACTGGAGAGGCTTCCGCCTGCGCGCTCACGAAGCCTCGTCCACCCGGATAACTGTCTTAGGCCGGATCTTGAGGAGCAACCCCAGCAGGAAATCCACCGAAAACTCGTCGATATGGAAGTGGAGAACCTTGCTCATTTGCGCAGGGTCAATGCCAAGCCTTCCGGCCAGATCCTTCTGCGAAAGCCCTTTCTCACGGCGGAAAACCACGAAGCGGCTGCAGAGGTCGAACTTAATCTTATCCGTGGCGGAAGCATCTTTGGGCAAAAGCCTGGCACCAGGAGCGTTCTCCAGAATCTTCTCAGCCCGTTCAATTTGCTTTCTTGAAGGAAACTTCATTTTTTCTTCTCCACGCGAAAGGCATTAACCACGCCTAGATAGTCTTCACTCTTACAAGTAACAAGGATCAGGCGGTAATAGCGGCCCTGGAACTCCAGTGGCTCAATTTTAAAGTACTGAAAGCCGCATTCGTCAGCCTCATCCTCTGGATCGAACTGTCCGGCATCCACCAGCAGCTCCAGCATGCCCAAAATCAGCTCGTCGTTAATATCGCCGTGCTTTTCTTTATAATGCTGGTCGATGACAACCTTAGTAAGGACAGAACCATTAAACTCAATCTTATTGGGGTATTCCTTGCGGTCATACACTTGATAATATTCTCATTAATTGATTGTATTGTCAATTTTAACTTAGCCACATAAGCCCTTGACCTGATACGTCTTTCCTGTGGACCGTGAAATACAGTGCATAGCAATCTCAGCTATGTGAATCGGCAGGATCCGGGGCTTTAGATACCAACGGATACTCTAGAATGCGAAGGCCAGAAGCTTAGAGCGGAACGCCACGAACGCTGAGATGAGAACAGCATCAAGAAACCGGCATGAAAGTAGATCCTGGAGCTGGATTGCAACCTTCCAGAATTAGTGCCCGGGCGCGGGTCGTTTTTTGTGCTGCGATCGCACAGGTAAATCGATCTAAACTCTTTTCCCCATCGTACCTCTACCCGCTGTTCCTGACCTATGTTCACACGGGAGCGCGCCGCGCCGAGGCCCTCATGCTACAATGGAAGAACGTAGACTTTAGCCAGGGTACACTCACCTTCCGCAAAACCAAAAACAGCAGCGATCGGCAGATTCGGATTCCTGAAAAGGTTTTGGAATTGCTTCGGACCATGCCTCGCCGCTCCCCTTTCGTATTTACCGACGGCGACGGAATCCCGCTTAAAAAATACCAGCTAGATTGGCTGGTAAAGAAATTTCAAACAACTTTCCCTTGCGAAAAAAAGTGGACGCTGCACGCTCTCCGGCATAGCTTCGCGCACAATTTTCTAAAAAAGGGCGGGCAGCTGTATCAGCTGCAAGCAATTCTTGGGCATCGAAGTATTGATGTAACGATTCGGGTTTATGGGCAGCTCAAGGCGGTGGAGATCGAGAATCCGAGCCCGTATAGGTTTTAGCCGACCTAAGTCACTTTGACTGCAGGCTCATGGGATAAAATAAAAAAGATCGGAGCATCTCACTTCGGCAAATTACGATTATGAATCAAGCGAATGAATAAATTGGCGAAAAACAGCCCAAAGATCCCAGCAATTCCCAAGATCGAATAAGCGCGAAGGATAGCAGTACTATTCTCAGACTTAATAAAGAAAAAATGAGCAATCGCCAAACCAGGCACAACCAAAAGCAAGAACATTACGGCAGTGTTATGCAAGACCATTGAAAATAAAAATTGCTCGGTTTTTTTTGGATGACATATCAGGCGTTTATAAAGCTGCATATATCTTCTATTATGGCGTAGGCGCAATTAGAGCGCCATAGCAATAGTACGCAATTACGGCCAGAGCAGAACCTCCTGCCGCGAAACGACCGGCTTGAACCAACCGCGCCCGATTTAGTTGGGCCATCAGCCTTGCACGTTCTTCCTTCAGCTCATCCGCATTAGGACAACCCTCTTCCTTAAGCTCTTGGTCGATCTCGGCAATTCGATTTGAGATCGGACCAGCTTCACGTGTTACGGCTTCAATTGCAGCCGATACCGAACCAATCACGGCAGCAACGCCCACTCCTGCCAAGCAAACTCCAGCCAGAAACGGCCCTTTGCCTGTATGGTCTACGTACTTAAGAGGAGAGTTCTTACCGTAGCCGTAGAAATTTTCGCCACCACCGTAGTCCACTGAGTCTTGCTGGCTCCAGCGTCCGGTCGTTGGATTAAGCGTTCTCGGCCCAACCAGATACTGCTGGCTGGTCGAATCATAGTCGTACCCGGCGTAACCGTAGCTAACTGGGCTAGAAGTGGGAGAAACCGAAACACTAGCACCAACTTCCCCAAACAGCCCGAACACACGTGCAGCACCGGCAGTCTCGCTATTTAGCACCGAGCCGAGATGGTCGGTTACGTAGCCTTTTCCTACTCCATTTTTCACCTCACCTAGGCGCTCGCCTAACTCCTGCCCGTCGAGGTAAGTGGTAACAGTTCCGTCTCCGGCCTTTGCCATTAAGACCTGGCTCTCCCGATCGAGGTACACGAAGCTCTGAGAGAAACTTTGTCCTCCTAGATCAAAGACCTTAGCTGCCCGGCGCCCTAAAGCGTCGAAGTAATGCGCTACCTGGGTTGTTCCGCTTTGAACTGCGTTTAGCAAACCATCTGCCCGATAGCCGAAGTTTTTAATGCTTGCCCCTGAGGTCTCGCGTACTACGTCGCCAAAGCCATCAGGATCGGCGAGAAAAGTGCTCACGCCGTTGGCCACCAAGAAGTTATTGATAAACGATCCAGCGCCCTCCTGAGACGCCTGGATGCGATTCCCGACGCCATCATAGGACCACGAGCGGTTGTAGTTAACGCTTCCGCCAGAAGTCGAGCTAGACAAGATCTGGTCAATTGCGTCATACGCCACCGTGTATGCATTACTTTCTCGCTGCAACGAGGTCACATTGCCCGCAAGGTCATAGCTAAGCGTTTCCGAGATAGGCGTCGGCCCGGTCCAGGTGACTTGGGTGATCCGCCCAATCAAATCTCGCTGAAAGCTGCCATTCTCGCCCGTACTGTGCTGAATGCTGTTCCGGCGCCCAAACCCGTCATGACCTATCGTCGTTGAAAATCCGCTAGGAGTAGAAACGCCAGTCAGGCGGCCAGCAGGATCGAAGGTTCGAGTGAAAATGGTGTTCCCGTCCTTGGCCACGGAGGCGATTTCACCTGTTACGTCTCTGGCAATAGAGAAACTTCCTTCAATTAATCCAAGCGGATTTCCACTTTGTGAGGCAGCTACTGAAAAGCCAAGGCTCCCAAAAGGCGGCGCAGCTTCATTGGTAAACCCGAGTGACGCAACTCCATTCACAGCAGTATTGGTCAATTCCGCATCGAGCTGGTTCTCGAAGGTGAAAGTGGAATCATCTTCCACCACATTCCCGGACGAACCTTCCCTCTGTACAATCTTGCGCACCATTCGATCGAGACTATCGTACTGGTAGTAGATTGCGCGATCTGAGCCATTCGTCGCCGAGAGCAGAACTTCGCGCACTAAGTGATCCGCTCCATCGTAGAAGTAGAGCTTCACCCTTCTAGCTGCCACCGATCCAGCCGCGCTCGGGCGATCCTCACGGATCATTCGATCATTTAAGTCATACGCATATCGAATCACGTTCCCACTGGGATCTGTGACAGAGGTTCGGTTTCCGCGATTGTCGTAGGTGTAGGCCGTAACCCCGCCCAGCGCGTTTATCGATTTCGCGAGGCGTTGGCGTTTGTCGTAGAAGAACTGGGTAACTCGTCCAGCCGGATCGGTAACCAACTTTGGCTTCTCAATCACGTGAACCTGATCGTACTGAAAGGTCGTCGTGCGATTTACGCCATCCGTGACTGCCACGAGCCTATCACGCTCGTCATACTGGTAAGTGGAAGTATCCGAAACACTCGATCCTGTTTTCGTCTGTTGGGTCAATTTACCAACGGCGTCGTAAACGTTGCTGATGGTGGGACCGTGCGAATCAACAATAGCAGTCACCCGATCATAATCATCATAGGTATAAGCCAACACGCGCCCGCTCAGAAAAGTGCGCGTAGAAAGCCGAGCTCGCCCGTCGTAGGCGCGCACTTCTGGATTGTGGGAATCAAATACGGTCGTGAGCAATCCATTGCTATCGCGCACATCTGAGTAGGTAGCGCGCCCATTGCTCGTCGAGAGAATATTCCCGAAGGAATCGCGCGTATAGGTAAGCGAGAGGCCGTTTCTTGTGGTTTGCTGTACATCGCCCTTCTCGTCGAGAATGAATTCCGTGCTTGCTCCCACCGCGGGCTGAATGAGGGTGGGTTTATTAAACACCGGATCGTACGTGATCTGCGTGGGCACGGTATCTTCGGGCCGCTGCACGGAATTCATGTTTCCGTTCCCGTCGTAAGAAAAGCGGCTCGTTCCGCCGTGGTCTACCCAAGTGCCTACGCGCCGGCCGTTTTCCCATTTCGTGTACTGCCGAGTACCATCCGGTAGCACGAGCTTGATCGTGCTCAAATTCGCGTCGAAGAAATATTTATAAGTGTAGCCATCAATCTCCTTCAGCGTAGTTTGGTGATCGCCGTAGGTGAAAGTGCGCTCTCCTCCTTCCGGCTCAAATTGCTGGTAGGCTTTACCATCCGGGTAATACGTAAAGTGAATCGTGCGGTTCAGTGGATCCGTAATGCTCGCGATCATCCCTTGCGCCGCCGTATCGGGCATATCGCTAATGTAAGTATAAAAATAAGAGTGATCGGCAAAATCTTTCACCTGCGAGAGGCGCCCATCTGCTCCGTACGTGTAAGTGTACGTAAGATTATCCCGCTCGCGCACCACCGTGGCGATGCGGCCTTGGGCGTTGCGCGTGAAGTGCATCGTGCCGGCCATGGGAGAAGAAACACTCTCCAATTTTCCATCCACATCGTAGGCCAAACTGAGCGCCACTCCGTAGCGGTCCGTTTTCGCCATAAGCTGGCCACCCAGGGAGAAAGTGTAGAGTGTGCCCTCCGCCTTTCGGAGCTCGATGCGATCCGCAAATCTCGTCATCGTGGCCGCAAGCCCCGGGGGTGGGGCTAAGGAGTCGGATCCCTCTTGCGCGAAGAAAGTCCAGGGGCCGCCTTTTTCGTCTACCCATACCAAATCTGTGCCGAGGGAGAGCAGCGAAGTTTCGAAGTTGTGGTGCCAATTGGGGCCAAGATCTCCGGCGCCCACCGCGTCCGCCGCGGTATAGGTGCGATCAAATTCGAGCGCCGTTTCGGGCGTTCGGCCGGGAACCGAGAAATCTAGAGTTCTATGCCAAACCATGCCCGTGGCAAGATTCACGGGTTTGCCAGCGCAGCTTACGAGCGGCAAGCACTCCGTGTTCACCGGCGTTTGCTGCGGAGTTTGCACCGGCAGCTCGGGCTGCGGGAAAGTTTCTCCCGGCTCCGGAGTATAAATAAAGGCCCCACCGGAGCTCGTTACGCCCGCGATCTGGCCTTGGTCGTTGATGTCGTAGTAGGCTAAGGATCCTCCGCCGGGGGCCGCGAAGCGGAACAGGTAATTGTTTTTGTACATGAACCCGTAGGCGCCATCTTCGCCCACTACGGTGCTGGCGTTGTTGAGGCCGTGGGGGCGCCCTCTCAGGGAGAAGATTTTAAAATCTCCGCTTTTGTAGAGGAAGGAAGCGCTGCCGTTTTGCCCCACTACGTAGTCGTTGTTATTGAAATCTTCCAGTTCGAAGGATTTGATATTTCCCGCGCGAATGCCTTCCACGTTATTGCTGCCGGTATAGATGAAGGAGATATCTCCGTTCTGGTTCGGCTCGAAAAAAGCACCGAGCACGTGCCCGTAATCGTTGATCCCAAAGATTCGGCCGGGGCGGCTCACGAAGGTTTCGAGGCGCATGAATACACTGGTACTTAAGTCGAGCACGCCGTCTATCGGGCCGGAGATCTTGTCGTCGAAGGTAACCGCCAATTGCCGGTTATTGTTCGCGGCGATGGGAAAAATATGGTTAGCGAGGGAATGGGTGATTTCTCTAGTCACTCCTTCCTCGTAGGCGAAGCCGCGAATGTTTTTGATGCCGTCGTCGAGATCGGCGGCGATTCCGTAAACGTCTCCGCTATTGCTGATGGCAAAAGGCAGGGTAAGATCCGCGCCCGGCAAATTGATGTAGGTAAGCGCGCCATCACGGGGCGCGAAAACGCCGAAGGGGCGCAGGCAATCGATCCCGCGCCGGCAGCGCGGGGGCGCATTTTTTATATTTTCCGCCACCCGTTCTATTTCCGCCATCAACCGGGCATTGCCCGGATGATTCGTATCGTTAGCCGCGATGGCGGGAGAGGAGTGCGCCAGGTGGTTTAGAAGCCAGAGAGTGAGGAAAAAAACTTTTTTCATCTTTTCTCCTTACTTTTTCGCCGCGCAGGCGGGTTGGTATCCTTTAGCGCAAGCACGCTCCAGGAGCTTTTCGGCCGCAAAGGCATTCCCTTCCGCCTCGTACATTTTTCCTAGATCAAAGCAGGCTTTACCCGCACCCGCGCCGCAGGCATTGGTGAGGATTCGGCGATGCTGCTCGCGCTCGGGCGAGGAGGGCACGGAGCGGTTCAGAGCCATTTGGCTATAGCCGGGATTCACGATCACGAGAACGCTGCTCAAGCCGTTATTGTTGTCGTTATCTTTTACGGATAGGGAAGGGAAGTATACTCCGGGCTGCGAATAGGTATGGGATACGTTCGGCCCCGAATCGGTGCAGGCCTCTTCGGGACACCCGTAAGGATCGTTGTAGTTCCAAGCGTGCTGCTCGATGGAGCCGTCGTAGTCAAAAGAGCTGCTGCCGAAATCCACTCGCAGGGGAGCTACGCCCGAGGAAACGGAAGGATTTAGCACGGACCGCGGCGCTAGCCCCATATGGGCCATATAGATTTCGGTGGACCCGCTGAGGGAGGTAGTTCCTCCCGCGCCGGTTACGTCGAAGCCGATATAGTAGGTGTTCGATTCCGTATAGGTGTGGGAAGCCGAAACGGTATTGGCGGTGCAGCCGTCGACGCAGTTCGCGAAATCACGGAACGACCAAAGATAGCCGGCCAGGGGCCCCGCGCCGGGGTTGGGATCGAAGGAAAGGGATCCATCCACGAGGAAGGGAGTATTGGTGAGGGAATAGCGGGGGGAGCTCAGCGTAACTACGGGCACGGGCTCAGAGCCGCCGGGAGGAGAATCTACGCCGGCGTACACCTTCACGGGAGTGGTTACTTTTCCCCCGCTTTCGTTGCCCACTACGAGATAAATCGTGTACACGCCGGGATCGGCGTAAGTATGGGAGCGCACGGTGGGGCCGGGAAAACCAATGTTAAGGCCGCCGTCGCCCCAGGCCCAGTAGAAATAAGTGAGCGGGGAAGCGCTCGTGATATTGCTGGTAAGCTCTACGGTGAGAGGCGTAGGGCCAGACAGCTGGTTGGCCGTAGCCGTTAACGCCGGGATTTCGGTCGCCGAGCTGAAGGAGAAGGTAGCCGATTTGGAGCTCTGCACGCCGAAATTATCCGCGAGCGTTACCGTGACGAGATAATTTCCCGGAGATTGAAAATCGTGGAAAATCTGGCCGTCGCTGGCCACGCTGGCGGGCTGCGGAGGGGTGCCGTCGCCGAAATCCCACACGAGACTGGCGATGGATCCATCGGGATCCGAACTTCCGCGCACGTATATCTCGGCCCGGTAGGGATTCAGGGCGATCACCTGAAAATCAAGGTCCCCCACTACCGGGGCTTGGTTATCCGGCGGGATGATGATGTTCACCGGAATCGAGATGGTACCAATTAAGCCGCTTTGGTCGGTAACTTTCACCTCGAAAGAATCGCCACCGATATAGGTATCGGTGCTAGTGAAAGTAACGAGGCCGCTGGGCGATACCGAAACGGTACCGTGCTGCGGATTTTGCGAGATCGAGAAAAATACCGCGATCCCGGGGCGCGGGGAATTCGGGAATACCTGCGTGGTGCCGGATTGGCCCGTCACCACTTCCACCGCGTCGGCGCTCGGCACGGGGGAGCCGTCTACCTGCACCACCGCGACCGAGGGATCGCTGGTGAGGTGTTCGGGGGTATCGGCTTCCGTTACCCGCAGCTCCACCACGTAGGTACCGTAGGCGGACGGGGATAGGACGGGATTCTGTTCCGTGCTCAAAATATCCCCCACGGAATAGTTCGATCCGTTCGGCACCGAAGCGATCTTCCACTCGTATTGGAGAGCGCCTTCGGCCGTATCGTAGCTCTGGCTGCCGTCGAGCTGAGCCGAGTTGCCCAGACGAATCATTTGGCTGCCGCTCGCCACCGCCACGGGCTTCTGCGGAGAGCCTCCCGTAATTTCACCGGCGTAGAAAGCGAGGGGGGAAACTACGTTCACTACGCCCTGAGAAGTTTGGAAACGAAGCTCGAGATCTTTCATGCCCACCGCATTGCCGAAATCAGGAGTATCGGCGGTGATGGAAGTATCGCTATTCACCACCACGTTAGCGAGGGGGATTCCGCCCAAGAGAGCGGTAACGCTGGAAGTAAAATTCATCCCGCTGATGGTGATGGGAGTGCCGCCGTGCACGTTACCGGCCACGGGAGAGATGCCCGTGATTTTCGGTAACGAAGAGGAATCCGGATCGGCCACCACCGTGAAGTTTTGCGCTTGCGTGCCGAGCTTGTAACGGTACTGCTTGAGCTGGGTAACGAGCTCATTCTTGAGCGCGAGCTTCTCGGCGCGCTGCTCTTGCAGCACGGCGCGCTTCACGGGATCCCGCTGGGCATTGATTTGGTTGGTGAGGCGGTTGATGTCCACATCGAGCGCGGCGATGGCGGCGCGTACATCGGCGTTATGGGCGGTATCTTCCACGAAGAGCGTAACTTCGAGGGTTTTCGAGCCTACCTCGTTTTGCCTTCCGAGCGGCAGGAGGAATAATCCCTTCGAAGGGCTATAGATATTCGTGAGCGGCACGCCGTTTAAGGTGGCATCGATCGAAAGGCCGCGGTTGGAGAAGGGATTATCGAACTGCACGAACCAGGTGAGGTTCTGTCCTTGAATCGGGATCTTGGGCGAGGAAGAAAAGTTCAGGAGCGGCGTGGCCACACCCGCCGGCGCGGTGAGCGGATGCGTTTTCATGCGCTCGATGAGCTGGATCGCCCGCCGGTTCGCGGCGCCGGCCGGGGCCGCGTTCACGGTGAAGGGAAGAAGGTTCAACAAAAGAAGGACGAGCAGGAACTTTTTCATGTTGCGATTCCTAGGAGTGAAAGAGAAAAGTTATTTTATTTCTTCGAGCACTTGGAAGGTGAGTACGGCGGTCTCCCCTACTTTGGTGCGGTTTTCCAAGAGCTGCGCTTGCGCGCTGGCGATTTGTTCAAGATCGTAGGCCTTTTGCGCCTGAAGCTGCGCGATGATCGCGGGATCCGTTTCAAACTGGAGAGCCTTGTTCACGGCCACGATATCCTGGTTGAATTCGGCAATGGTGGCGGCGAGCGCCTTGGCGAGGTTGGTGTTCTCTAGGTAGAGATCCACCTTAAACACACGCTCGCCCGCCTCGGTAAATACGGGCGTGTCGTAGGTATTGTCGTTGGAATGCGGTACCGGGGTAAGCGTAATCGGCTGATCGTTGAGCGTGGCGGCAAAGTACCAGCGGCTCGTGCCGTTGCCCGGCTGCGCCGCTTCGTGGAGATTAAGCACGGCGCTATCGCCCACGAGATAGGAAGCCTGGTTGGTAGAGAGGGAAATCAAGCCATTGTCGGGGCCGGGCGGAAGGGGCGGCGGATCCCCCGCGCCACTCACCATCACGGTGAAGATTGCCGGAATGCCGGGAGCGATGCCATCGGTGGGAACGGCCTTCACCACGTAGGCACCGTTATGGGTGGGTGTGAAAGTAGTGGTGAAATTACCTCGGCTCGAGAGCGAAACTCCGCTCCCCTGCGGCTGCGAAACGAGGCTCCAGGCGAGGGTAACCTCCTCGGAGTTAAAATCGGAAGACTGGGTACCATCGAGCGTAACTGTGCTGCCCACCAGCGCGGTGGCGGGACCCGTGATCTTGGCCACGGGCGGGCTATTGGGAATGACGGAAAAAGTATCGTCGCCCACGGAAAAGGAAAGCACGCCCATGGCGCCCGGATGAGTGGCGCTCAGATCGAGCTTGCGGGCCTGGATCTGGAAAGTGCCGTTATTCATCACTTTCATCAAGGTAATACCCGAGGCCCCAGACGGCGCGGTATACCGCCAGCCGCCGCTGATGGCGGTGAAGGAGCCACTCGGAATGGCCTGCACGAAGTGCCCGGCGTCGAAGCTCACCACCACCGCCTCCCCCGGCAGATGGATACCGTCGTTTCCACTGCCAAGCACGTAATTACCGCTCGCGTCGAACTGGTCGAGCCCGGGAGCGGAGCCGAAGAGGAAAGAAAAAACCAGATTAGTGATCGGCCCGTTGCTCGGGCCGCGGAGCCCCGAAAAAGAATCTGCCGAGGATAAAAAGAAAAAAATGCCGAAAGTCCAAAGCGCCGCCCGTGCGAATCCGTTCACGATAACCCCCACACCATAGAGCCCATCGCCACCTCAACCCTGAGTGGCGAAAGAAATCTGAGCACGCAACGAGAATATACGTAAAGAAAAATATCTGCCTTGTTCCATATTTACTAAAACGCAGCACGCCAACTCGGCGAATCAATTCCGCGAAGGCGGTGCGAAAATTTTTTCTATGTATTTTTATTTTTAGATATTGCCAAAATTACGGATCCACGAACTCTGGGATCAAGATCGCGGAATGGCCGTTTACCTAAACAGCAGCGGCAGAGTGATCGCGCTCGCCGCCTTCGCGCGCGGGAAGCGTAAATCCCGGAAGGCGCGCAAAGCCAGCCAGCGAAACCGCGCGGCGCTTTGGGGATCGGCCTGCACCGGCACGATGGAGTCCGCCAAAATATTCACGCCCGTAACTTTTCCGGCCGCGCTCACGAGAATCCGTAAACTCAAAATCCCGTGCCACAGCCCGAGCGACGCCAAACTCTCGCTCAGCTCCCCCACCGCCTGGTCCAATACCGGCGCGATCCGCCGCGCGCTCAACGCGCCCACCACGCAAGGCCGCGGATCCGTGAACCAACCGTGCAATACCAAGCGCGCCTCGCGCGGATCCATCGTGCCTTCCACGCGCGTAACCCCGTGCGGAATACGCGGATCGAATACCACGAGACGATTGAAGCGCGCCTCCACTCGCTCCACCATGGAACCCAGCTCGCGATCACTAGCGCCCGAAAAATTCCGCCAGTAGTCGAGCACCTCGGGCCGAAGCAATAATGTTTCGCCGCCGCGGAAAATCGGCCGCCGCGGGCTCAGCGAATACACGAAGGCCCACGGGCCGTGCGGAACGTCGGAGTGCAGCTTTTGCTCGCAACCCTCCACGTAGTAGCTCAGCCAGGGAGGAGTGATCGCGTTGCAGCCGAGAGTTTCGCGGGCCCAGGCGCCGAGATCCCGCAGGAAGGCGCCGTACAACTGGCGCGAGAAAAAGTGCTCGGCGGGCGTGCGCACCAGGGTGTACTGATCCGGCACGTGCCAGAAATCCCACACGAAGCGGTCACCGCGAGTTTCTTTGGGGTCATGAAAGCGGCGCGCGAATTCGGCGCGCAACTTAGGGCCGTGAGCGCTGAAACGATCCACCACGTGCAGATATTGCTTCATGCGGCTCTTCTAGCATTAGGTTGGGCGGCTTGAAATCTTTTCGTGCGAGAATTGGCCCAACATGGCGCGCGACTTCATGCAATGCATAAACCTATCCCTGGCTCAGAACGCGTGCCCGAAATCCACGAACACGCCGCGCTGGTCGCGGCCCACGGCGTAGTCGATGCGGATCTTGCTCACGTTATCGGGCGGGAGGCCGATGCGCAGCCCTCCCCCGTAACTCACGTGGGCGCGGGCGAGCGGGGTTTTGAGGCCGGTAACTTCGCCGAATTCCACGAAGGAGGCGCCGCTCACGATGCCCCACACGGGGAAGCGCAGCTCCGTTTGCTCCACGTAATACTTGGTGCCGCGGAAGCGATTATAATAGTAGCCGCGCATGCGGTCGGTCCCACCCAAACGAAATTCATTTAAATAAGTGGGGGTACCGAAAATCCAGCCACCCGCGATCGTGAAGGCCATCACGAGATCGCGCTCGAGCAGGTACTGGAACATGGAAACGCTGAGATCCACCATCGTGAAGGGACGGCGGAGATCTCCCCAGTAGGGCTTCACGAAATTCACCCGCAGCTCCTGGCTCCAGCCGAGGCTCGGGTTCGAGGGGATATCGCGAAAATCCACGCGCTCCAGCAGCACCAGCGCCGCCGTGGCCTCCTCGTTGGGGTAAGCGTCTTTCTGGCGGGGGCCATCGGCCGGCGAAAAGAGACGGTTGGTGCGGCGGATCCGGTGCTCAAAGCCGGGCCCCACGGCGAAATGGTCCGTGCCATAGTAGGGAAAATAGAGGTCGAGCTCGTCCTTCCATAGGGGAACGTCCACGCGATCGTCGGCGCGCGTATCGTTCCCCGCGCCGAAATTCGATTCGTAACCGTTGGCCAGCTCGTTGCGCCACTCCAGGCGCCAAAACGGCGAAAGCTTGGCCTCGCCCTTGAACTCCGTTTTGATGGCGGCCTTGAATTGCGAAACCACCGCCAC
>JACCDG011990707.1_pt1 | contig 14684 bp, 17 predicted proteins | sample 7442471 | NCBI WGS metagenome assembly JACCDG01 (sample SAMN15323444, study PRJNA562643) | freshwater metagenome | isolation source: river surface water | place: USA:Blue River Watershed | collected 2017-08-17
TCGATCTGCCGGGAGAGGTTAATGGTCGTATGAGCAGTCTCAATGGTTCAAATGACATCAACTACGCGACTGCTGCCTTTGGTCAGGGTATTGCGACCAGTCCGATCAACATCGTGCGTGGATTTGGCGCCCTTGCCAATGGTGGCACACTCATCACACCGCACATTGCAACTGCAATCATCGAAGGGGATGGCAGTACCAAGGAGCTTGAGTATGCAAAATCTGAACAAATCCTCAAACCTGAAACTATCTCCACTATCAGCAATATGCTCGTCCATGTGGTGGATGACGGATACCACAAAGGAATGTCACACTACCAAGTCGCCGCAAAGACTGGTACGGCGCAGATCGCAAAATCTGACGGAACAGGGTACTACACCGACCGAAACCTTCACTCACTCATCGGGTTTTTTCCTGCGAGCAAGCCACGCTATGTCGTCTATTTCTTCAATGTCTATCCAAAGGGGGCGCTCTATGCGATCCAGACGCTCGCTGATCCATTTTTCAACACCGTACAGTTTCTTGCCAACTACTATCAGATTGCTCCGGATCGATAATATTGACAAAACGCCAGTATACGATAGAGTAGTGAAAACTATTCGCATGCTACAAATAAAAATAATCAAGCTTCCTCCTGGTGTGGTGCCTAAAAAATTCAGAAGAGCTTGGCTCAATGAGAAATTTGATGTAATCGAGAGCTTTGAAACATCACATCAAATTGATGCACAAAAAGCTGTTGAACAGTTGCGAACAAATGGAAAAAAAGCAGCTGCAAATTTTTGGCAACGACTTGCTGGTACGGGAACCTTTGGTTTCCCAAAGGCGGTCTGTCGGGAAATTTAATGACAAAAAAAACAAAAACGTACTGCGCAATAAAAAGCGCAGTGTTTTTATTTATACGAATACACTGATTTTTTTCGCAAGTTCGATATCTTTTTCAGTAACACCGCCAGCATCATGGGTACTCAATCGAAGGGTGACTTTGTTATAGCTGTTTGAGATATCGGGGTGATGATTGAGCTCTTCGGCCACCACACCAACCTTGTTGATGAATGCCAATGCTGCCGCAAAGTCGGCGAATGTGAAGCGCTGTTCGAGTGCATTATTTGTATATTCCCACCCATCAATCTGTTCCATTGGTTTAGTATAACACTCCATGAAATACAGAGAGTTTTGACATGTATAGAAAATAGTGTAGATTGATAAAAACAACATTCATCAAAATTAAATAACACGTTATGACAACAACAGAAATAGACATCCAAAAGAAGTTCTCTTCGTATACATATGGAGAGGTACGGACCGGTATTGGACAACTAGTTGAATTTTCTTGCCCTCCTGATCTTAAAGACAAGGTGAAGGAGTTCTTCCGTGACCATATCCGAACTATTAGTTTGCCGACAACAGGAGTGCTCAACATCTCTCATGGCGCTTATGGAAGATACACCCGTTACGACATGATACAGCATAAGTATGCAGGTGGAGGGACTGGCTTCATTGAAGTTCTTGAAATAAGAAATGCGCCAGACAACCGTTGCAGTTTTGTAATCTACCAGTATCACCGCTATGGCAAATCCGAGTTTACCGAATGGGAAACATTGGAAGATGCCAAGATGGCCTGGGAAAAGTATTGGGGCAGTCATGACAATACGGTACATTTTCCAGAAGCCAAGGGCTTCAAGCGGTGGATAGATTGTGGTGCACTTACTCCATGGTTTTATGCAATTGGCGATGAAGAACTCATTGCCGACTACTCACTTCCGTATGGGCTGGAAGATGATCCTGTGTATCGTATTGGAAGAGTTTTTGTAGTTATGGATAATGAGAATATCCCTCATATTAAAACCTGTATGGGAACACGTTTTATGACTAGGAGAAAAAATGATAATTCACGTGAGACAGTGAATTATCGGATTGTTTACTGGCATGATGGAACCATATGGAATGAAAGTAGTTATGAGGCAAAGAATCATTTGCCACGGGAACTCAAAAGTGGGGAGCTCTGGATTACTGAAGCTATTAGCCAGTTCCAGGAAATTCTAGCAGGCAACAAAACCGATTTTGTTATCAACTTTACTGACCGACATAAATTTATTGGAAAGGTAATTGAGGTTGATAAAAAGGTGAGTTCACCTGAAGGCAACTATCTGATTGCTGCTACATTCAAGGATAAACAAACGAAGCAAGAAGTGGGATGGGTGAATGATTTTGTTCCGACACCAGAATATCCTGATATTGTTCAGTATGTCACTGCAAAATACAAAGAAAAAGGCAAAGAAATTGAACGTATTGAAGTAAAAGAAGTAAAAGTAAAAACAAATGGCAAAAAATGGCAGGGAGTATTTTTCAGTCGTTAAGTAGTCAATTAGTTTTATCAAAAGCAAAAGTTATAGAGCTTTCATTAAATATGGAAGCTCTATTTTTTTATGTTATATGTCTGCTGCCAAAGTCTCGTAACACTTTTTACACAAATGAAATTTTCTGACCATTTGTTTGTCATCCGGAGGGCTCAATAATATTGCGCCATAGTCTTCCAATTCTTGTTTGCATTTGTCGCAGAGAGGGGAGATTGCCATAGATTATTTATAGCATCAAGTGAAAGTTCTGGGAATTAAATTGATATTGACTAATGTACAAGAAATGGTAATGTAGCAGAAACCATTTCTCATACCTCGTAAAAAATTAATTATGAATACTGACAACATTGTATTTGTGTATGTATGTGCACATCGCAAGTATGAATTATTTGATTTGCTCTGTATGGAATTCCCGAATATTGCAGCAGTTACTACTTGCACGGGGACCTCATCCGAAGCAGTGGAGGCAGTACCAAAAGACGGGAATGTTGTAGTTCTTACGAATGATATTTTCCACCCTAGCACTACTCCGTCCGCGAGTGGATCAGGTGAAGAGGCTATGACTGGGGCGATATTGGCTCAATTAATCAAGGAGAAGAATCGCAATGCAAAGGTGTATTTGCTATCTCAATCGATAAGCAACAAGCCGGTATTTGACGGTACATTTAGAACCAACCTACAAACAGCTGCACCTTCTGAATTTCTGAGAAAGTTTTTGGAATATTTGGATCTGCGGATTCGTGCGTAACAACAAAAAATGAAAGCGAGAGATACTTTGGGTATCTCTTTTTTTTGTAGTCCAAAATCGACCTTTCTCGTGCGCCCAGCTAATACTTTACAAGTTTTCTATATATGATGTGATATAGAGAATGATTCTATAATTTCCAAATTAGTTTCTAATGAAAAAAAAGTATCTAAATTGTGATCGTTTCTGGCGAGTTTCGGAACCCAATAATACTAAAGGTAAAAGAAAGAAATGAATTTAAGGCAAAATTTGCTATAATTGTTACATGAAGAAACCTCTTCTTATTTGCACTCTCGGACACCCTGGGTCAGGGAAAACATATTTCTCAGAACGATTGGCAAAGGAATACGGCCTCGTCCATCTCAGTAGAGACAGGTTTAGAAAAGAAATTATTCCAAATCCAACATTTCAACCAGAAGAAAGAGATGCAATAATGCGTGCGGTGAATTGGATCACTGAAGAATTTCTAATGAAAGGAGTCGGTGTCCTTAACGATGGTAACTATAATAAGAAAAAATACCGCAGTGAACTTGCAAAGATAGCAAAAAAGATGAACGCTACATATGTTGTCGTTCATGTTATTACTTCAATAGAACAAGCAGAAAAACGATTGCTCCAGCGACAAAAAGTTAGATCAAAGCTAAAGCAAAAATATTATCATCCAGCTGATGTTTCAGTAGCACGGTTAACTAAAATAAATACTGAATATCCAACGAAATCGGAACCTGTTATAGAGATTGATGGTTCTAAATCTTTCCCAGTTCAATTAGAAGCCTTTAAAAAAGCACTAAAGAAAATTTAATCTGTGAGCTCTTAGCAGATGGAATCTATTTGATTCTAAGGTGATTATAAAAATAACAGATGTCAGCCATAGGTTCACAAACATGAAAGGAAAAGCATCCTTGGAGCTCATCTACTGAACATTTATTTTTTATACAGTTTAAAAATTTTGTGGCATCCTCTTGTTTCAAAGTTAGGTCGCCATTGATAAACTGGCCCCATATAGCAAGACTTTTATACCAACCTTTGTTAACCTTCATATTTTTAAAATATTCTTTAGGGAATAATCGTTGATAGGCAGATATGTTGTATAACCAAGAAAAACCGACAACATTTTTTGCCTGAGGATAATTCTCCTTGATGCTGAAAAACATTTGCTGTAGTTCAGAAAGTCTCTGATCCTTTTTCTGCAATGATAGTACACCTTTTTCTATGGATGGCATAAAATGCACATGGATATTATTTGTCTGCTCATTAAAATCATATGAAAAGCAGCCAAACTTTTTGTTATTTTCTATAGTCTCTCTGCGGCCATAGATACAAAACTTTTTAACGCTATCAATAGTTGGGGCTACATTCATTTGACCGATGAATTCCTGCCACTGGGGATTGCTTCTGTCAAAACTCCAATCAGAAGTACCAATGAGTTTATAAAAACCAGTGTGTTGCAATAGCGCTTCCTCGAATGAAATGTCGCTGACCTCTGAAATCTTTTTTGCGTAATCTAGTTGGAGCTGAAAAAAAGAGTCTGGGTAGTTCATAAAATTTAATTATATCAGAAAGCCTTTTAGAGAGTTGTTATTCCCGAACAAGATTTTCAAATTCTCCAAGAATTGAAGGATCCTTGGATTCAGTGAAATGCCCAGCATGGTCAAAGACACTGATATGAGTTACGAACTGACTGAACTTATCCACGTTTTCTTGAAAAGCTCCGTATGGATCGTCCTTGGAGATGAGTAGGATTGATTTTGGTAGTACAGTTTTTATCTTTTCGAGGTTTATAGGAGTTTCAATCCACGGCTTTGCAATCTGTATAACTTCTTCGTCTTCTAGATTCTCAAGGTTGAACCAGCCGGCAACAAACAATGCGCCACCAACTTTCGTATCAACCGTTTCTAAATATCGCAAGATAGTCTGGCACCCGATAGAGTGACCAATAAAATATGTTTCGGCATTCGGAGTACCGATTACCTCAGATAATTTCCCAACCCATTTTTCAATAACAGGAACGTCGGTATCTGGCATGTCAGGCACGAGCACCTCATAACCCATTGCCTCAAGTTCTGTTTTAACCCATGGTCGCCAGTCATCATGCGATCCGCCTTCCCATCTATGGACTATTATTACTCTTTTCATAGTATGAATTATATCAGATCTATCTTTTCGAGAGTGCTGTTGATGGTGACGGTGCCGATGAGGGAGAATATAACGGCAGAAGTACACCGATTCAAGAAATTCCAGCAGGTGCTGATGGGGGCAAGACGACGATTGCGGTGAAGGACATCGATATACGCAATTATGCCAATTTCATATTGCCCGAAGGGGGAGTGGAGGAAAAGGGGGAGTTTCTGAGGTGTTTGAAGAGTGGGATTGTATTGAGTAATAAGAAAATTGCTCTAAAAAACGCCTGATCTGTCTGTCAAAAAGGGTCTGAAAATGTTAAAATAGCCTTTATGTGGCATAAATATTTATTCATAATACAAAATCCAGATCCTCGAACTTGTCTCGCGGGTATTGTTTGTGCCAACGATACGTTTATTGCCATATACGGAGTTGTATTCACTATTGTAATTTCTCTTGGTGTATATATTTACGGTCTTCAAAATAGAGAAGAGAAAATAACTCTACTTAAAAACACTGACATCGAGGGCGTTATAAAAAATTGTCTCGGTTTTTTCGCTCTTACATTTTTCGCCTTGCCTAGTCCAGTGTATGAGACAATCAATTTTGTATTTGTCGGGTGGATTCTTTTAAGACTACGCGGTGCCTTTAATGAGGTTTTTAAATTTAATAAGAGTGAGCTATCTGGAGAAAGAGCTGTAAAAAAGTTTAAAGAAGGAGTAATTCGCGAAAAACTTATTGAATTTGAGAATTTGAGGAAAAAGAATGAGTTATTAAATGATGAACTTGATAAGAAGAGAGGTAAAGAAGTTGGAAGATTTTTACTTAATGAAAATGACGACTCTTATCGCCTAATACGTGCACAGAACTCAGGGTATATTGCTGAAATTAAGTTAGAGTTAATTAATAATACTCGAAATACTGATATTGAAGGCACAAATATTGAAAACCAATTAGACTCCAGTGGAGAGGTTAAGAATTTACTTAAAGAACCTCAATACTATATACCATACTATGTATCTTACGGAGCCCCGATCGCCTCCGGTACTGTTATTTTGGGAATTAAAAAAAGTAGTTACATTAAAGTTAAAGATGATATAGATGAAGAGAGACTGCGATCATTCGTATCAATCAATGATGAAGATGAAAATCCAATCTCATACATTGAAGCAGAGACAAGAAGCTACTACCCGGAGATGGTTTCTCTTATAAAACTTGAGGACTCTAAAAGTCTCGAATTGAAACTGAAAGAATTTTCTAGCTTTGTTGATCATTTCACGAATAAGGCAGATTCGTATGTTGATATCATTCAATTTATCAATGATGATATTATCTTCACGCTGCAAAAATATGCGTTTAAGCAAGGAAACGTTGACTGTATAAGAAAGGTGGTGTCATTCTCTCTCGGATACATTTATCAGGCGTTAGACAAGAAATCGACAAACACATTCAATATCTTCTTTAGGAACTTCGGGCACGCCTTCTATGAAGCGTTCAGTCTCGATAAAAAAGAAAGGGATGAATTCTTTGATATTTATTTCAGATGGCTTAATGAAGTTGCTAAGTATTCATTAAAATCCAGAATCAAAAAGGATGATGATTATTCGGAACTTGTTACCACTTTTCTATCGGGAGTTAACGGATGGTTAAAAATTGCTTTTGATCGCAAAGACATCGATGTCTTCGAAAAAACACTATCATTCCTAAATGACTCTCTTTCTCGCGAGACATATGAGCGCGATAAGGATGAGGCACTTGATGAGGCTGTCCTCACCAAGAAAGCTGTACTGTTTGGTTTTACTGCGTGGGTGTATAAATATTTTCCTGCAAGAAAGGGTGATGACTTTTACCGCAATGCACTGTCCAAACTACTGTCAGCCTTGGCTAAGGATCCAATCCCTCACTACGCAAACAATCAAGATGATTTGAATTATTATTTGAGTATTTACTTAAAGAGTGCGGAACTCTCAGAGAGCAAGGGTTCTTTTGGATGGGATAGTTGGGATATGCCCGAGGGAAGAGTTTATACGGTTACAATACGTCATGATATTAAGAATCTGCTAACAGATCGTATTCTTAATATTGTATTAGCTAACCCCGCTCTAGTTGTTGATATAAAAGATAAAAATTATAACGACGAACTTTCTCTTGTAAAACAAGGCAACCAGCAGTTCGATGTTCTTCTAAATAAGACCAAAGACTTTTTTGTCTCTACGGAAAAACTAACAGATGAACAATTCGATACCGCAAAAACTAAATTTTATGAAGTCTTCTCAAAGATCGCTGAAAAATACGAATCCGATGTTAGGAGTAAGCTTATTCAGCAGTCAATTGATGATGAAAAATTTAATGAATTTGCAGAACAGAATTTTGAGTCATATAAAAAGTCGCGAGTTTTGTACGGAATTCAAAAGTTTATAAAAGATAGCACAAAGAGAAGCGATGGTTTTGGGTATAACACCCTCTTATCCAAAGAACAGTTTGTTAAAGAGACCAATGTTCACTATTCAAACGGAGATCAGTTTGGCGAAGATCTTGCGAGATCAGAAGACAATAAGATTCTTGAATCTATTTACAAGAAAGTAGAAAGCCCCCCTCTTATTAGTAGAGAAAATATTGGTAAGAACATATCTCCTGAGAGTGATACAGCAGCCATCATACTGTGGTTAAATGGCTACTTAAGTATCGAATCATATTCTCCTAACGATTTCGTTCCTTATTGGCAGGAAGCAGATTCCAGAAAAGATAAAGGTCCCTATTACCAAGGAACTATTAAGGGTGTTCCTGTGTATATCATTTATAAGTTCCAAGATCAGAAGTCATATCCAGACTCCATGTTTATCTTTAAATCGGAATCATTCTTTGCTCATGAATTTGAAATAGAGAAGGATACTGAGTTAGATGATGCAAACACCAAATGGTCAAACGATGAAGAAAGCTGTTTAACTTTATCTATAACCAATCTCTCAAATCTTAATGAGGCTCGTAAAAAGATAGTTGAAAATTGGATAAAGAATGATCCTACTAGCGTAAAAGATAAAGACGCAAAAATTGAAGAGATTAAAACAAATGTGATCTTTAAATTCTATAAAGGACTGGCCGTTGAAGATTTGGTTATTGATGATGAAAAAATTAAGATTTTCCGCATTAAGAGAAGTTCTAAGGATTTAGATTAAGTAAGCTCGCAGGTACCAAAATAGCCCTTTAAAGAGTTATTTTGGTACGCTTCTCGTGCTAGCTGTTGAAGGTGACCCCTAAAGGACTGCGTTTTTCAAGTCATTGCTAATCGCTCTTCGGAAAAACGGGAGCCTACGGTACCCTCCGGGTCACATGAAAAAAAACCGCCAGGAGGCGGATTTTTTTCATGTGACCCTACGGGGAGTCGGACCCCGCTTCCATCCTTGAGAAGGATGTGTCCTAACCGATAGACGATAGGGCCGTAGCGCTTGTATAGAAGCGCTTGCATACTATAGCCAAATATGAGGTATACTTCAAGTATATGAAAAAACGATATTTCCTCCTTTTCTTTATTATTCTCTTTGCCTTGATCTTTTGGAGTATTGCGCGTCAGACCGTTACAAAAACGGTCCCGGTTGTAGTACCTCCTACTAATGACGGGTCATTGGTACCTGACCAACCAAAAGCACAGAAGGACAATCTGATCGTTGTGGATATGCCATTACCAAATGCACAAGTGTCATCTCCTTTGATCATTAAAGGCCAAGCGAGAGGGAATTGGTTCTTTGAGGGATCATTTCCGATCACCCTTACCAACTGGGATGGGCTCATCATTGCCGAAGGCTATGCTACCGCACAGGGTGAATGGATGACGACTGACTACGTACCTTTTACCGCAAGTATTGCATATACATTGCCACCAGAAACACCATATCGTCGCGGTTTTCTCATATTGCACAAAGACAATCCATCAGGCGAATCGAAGTTTGATGACTCATTAGAACTTATGATAAATCTATAATTATGAAACCAATTTCCAAAACACAAATCATCCTGACACTTCTCATTGTTATCGCACTTGTATGGCTCGTCATGCGTGCAAAGAAACAACAGGATGCACAGATACCTCCGACACCGGTGGCAGGGGATCAAACACAAAACTGGCCGTCAGTGAAGATAGATGAAGAGAATCTCAGTGAAAACACCGGACCCTATACGATAACCGCAGTCTATCCAGTGACATCAAGCACGACGATCAATGGCGCATTCAAGTCATTTGTGCAGGACAACATCAACCAGTTCAAGGAGGATACTTCATGGGCAACTGATCCAGAGTTAGCACCTGCTGAGGCACAAAATCTCACGCTTGATGTCTCATACACAGAAGAAAAAAATACTCGCGCAGATACCTATATCTTTACTATAGAAAGTTATACGGGTGGTGCACACGGTCTCCAGGCAACCAAGACATTCACCTACAACGAAACTGGTATCCCGGTGACGCTCGCAACGTTGTTTATAAATGGAGAGGCTGGCTTGAAAACTATTGCTCCATATGTACAAGCACAACTCAAGAACACTGAAATGACCGATGCGCAGTGGATTGCTGAAGGAGCTGCTCCTGTTGCTGACAACTATCAGAATTTTGTAGTGACTGATACCGCTATCACCTTTATCTTTGACCCATACCAAGTTGCAGCATATGCAGCAGGAAAGCAAATGGTGAATGTTCCCTTGAGTGTGTTCAAGAGTATTGCGAACAAAGAGCTTTTTCCTCTCTAATAGAGGATCTGACTATTCAGTCGTTCGTTCGATAGTACTCTCAATGAGTGTGGGTTCTATTTCAATAGCGACGCCTGAAATACGCATGACATCCTTGTCTACTTTTTTCAATTCTTTTGACGCAGTATTGTAGTGGTTCACAACTGTCTGAAGAGTGGTACCGACTTTGTTGTGGTATTCCTCATGACTTTTGAGATGCTTGCCGAGCTCTTCAACGCGCTTTTTGATTTCCTTTGCGGACTCTTCGATCTGAAGTGCTTTCAATCCCTGAAGTACGGTTTGCAGGTATGCGAGGAATGACGTAGGGGAGACAATGATGACACGGTACTTGCTCGCTGCGCGCTGGATGAGGTTCTCAGCTTCGTCACCCGCACCGACAGTGCCGACTAGGAGATCATAATAGATAGCTTCATGCGGGATAAACATAAATGCAAAGTCCATGGTACGGTTTTCTGGCTGGATATATTTTGAAGTTTCTTCTATGCGTTTCTTGAGATCATTTTCAAAAATCTTTGCGAGATCGCGCTTGCGCATCGGTTCTTTTTCTTCTGCCATGCGGTTGTAGTTTTCGAGGGAAAACTTGGAGTCCACTGGGATGACTTTGTCTTTGACAAATACGGCGGCATCAACAATGGTGCCATCAGGAAATGCGTACTGCATTTCATAGCTGCCAGGTGGTAACACATTTTTTAAAAGCGTTTCAAGATAGTATTCGCCGAGCACACCGCGCTGTTTCGGATTTTTCAAGATATCCTGGAGTTGTGCGAGTCCTTCGGCAAAACCAAGGACTTGTTTGTTGCCTTCATCGAGTCGGGTGAGACGCTCGGTGATATCGGAGATGATCTGGGAAGACTGGTTCGACTGGTGCATGATGCTCTCGCGCATACTTTTTTCATTTTCACCGAGCTTGGTGTCTACCGTGCGCTGGAGATCGTTGATTTGCTGAAGGAGGAGCTGAAAGCCTGCTTGGGTGCCGTTGTCAGTCTCAGGCGCACGCTTACGCTGAGCGATGAGATAGCTGATAACACCGACGGCGATGACAAGGATGATGATATATATAGGTTGCATACCGTTATTGTACGCGAGGGCGGGGAATAAAAAAAGCCAGGGAAATTTCCCTGACTTTAATGATCTAATGATTCTGGCAACCTAATGTGGCAAGCAACAACCCAACTCCATAATGAAGCCAAATATTGTCCTTATGATCTGTGAAAAGAGATTTCTCTCCACGATCGACATTGTATTTGACATACGACTTCTCGACTTCTTTGAGTATTCGTGCGATTGTCCGAGGGTCTCGGCGAAGTATCTCTCCTAACCTAGTAAAGCCAGGACTGCTTGTGCTGATGTGTATCATCTCTCCTAGATTCGTCCCCATACAAGTTGTCCGGATGACTGTATGAACCCCGCGGATGTCTATAGAACCTTTCGTATCAAAAAGATGATAGGTAAAGGTACGAAATGCGACATCTTCATTTTGTGTCTCTATCAAGATAAACAGGCCATCTTCGGTCGTAACATTAAATAATGCTTGAAATTCCCACAATTTACGAACAGTTTGGTTTGTTATCTCGTATTTTTCATCGCCATCAAAAGTAATAAAAAGAATAGTTTGTATCATACGTATAGTTTTTCTATACTATACATTATTTTTGCATTACGTCAAATCTAGGAGAGGTAGCGTTCGAGGGTGTGAATCCAGTCAGTTTCGTCCTGATCACTGGCGCGCTTTTGTGCGAGGAGCCATTCGAGGTATCCGCGATCAACGAGAAATACTTCTTCAATCGTCTTACCTTTGTATTTCCCAAAGGGGATATGGCGAAAGGTCATCGGTTCCTGACTGATCGTCATCATGTGGGCGAGTGCGTGCTCTTCGTCCATGCTCCATTTTTTCATTCCTTCATGAAGTTCGTAATCAAAGAGCTGTTCGAGGACGAGTACGTCGGCGAGTGCTTCATGCGCAGGGACATCAAGTTCCATCTCAAGGGCATAGCGCAGATACTGCAATTTGTGCATCGCAAACTTATTTTCATTGTCGAGCGTACGGATGACTTTGAATGTACAAATCACGTTGGTCGGTACAATGCCATCATTTTTCAAAATTTGTTCGTCAAATGCAGAGTTATGCGCGATCACAATAGTATCAGCGGATTCAAAGAGTTCTTTGATTGTTTGATATTCAGGAGAGTCTTTGAACAATGGACGATCTGCGACCATCTTGTTTGAGATGTGGTGGATCATGGTGCATTCGAGCGGAATAGGTACCTGTGGTTTGTATGTTGCGTTTACAACAGGTTCATCCACCCCAAGTTCTTTGATTGCGAGCTGACAGAGATAGTCTTTGCCGGTGTTGCCAGTCGTTTCAGTATCGAAAAAGTAGATTTTCATGGGTGTAGTGTAGCATGCTATACTTTCTCCTATGAATATCGCCACCGACATCCGAGAAAAAATGAAACAAGCCATGCGTGACAAGGATCAAGCAGCCCTTGATACCTATCGCGGGACCCTTTCTGCATTTACCAATGAGCTCGTTGCAGCAGGTAAGACTCCACAAGATGAAGTCACCGATGACATGGCACTCAAAGTCATCCAGAAAATAATCAAGCAGCGCAAGGACTCCATATCTCAATTTGAAGCAGGAGGACGTGCAGACCTCGCAGTTGATGAAAAAGCACAGCTTTCGTACCTCGAAGTATTTCAGCCTGCACAGATGGCAGAGTCAGACATTCGTGCGATTGCCGAAACAAAGAAGGCTGAACTCAATGTCACTGACAAAGCAAAAGCAGGAATACTGACTGGAGCTGTCATGAAAGAAGTCGCGGGTCGTGCAGATGGCCAGGTCGTCAAACAAATAGTAGAATCACTTTTTAACTAATATGATTATCCTTCGCTGGTTCATTACAACACTTGCAGTATTCGCTCTTCCATTTTTTGTGGGCGGTATCACTGTTAATACGATTCTTACTGCTGTCATTGTCGCTGCGATACTTGTATTTCTCAACATGATCGTCAAGCCGATTGTGAACCTCCTCACTTTGCCACTCAACATTCTTACACTTGGATTGTTTTCAATACTTATCAATGGTGCATTTTTCTGGGCAGTGACGCGCATTGTGCCAGGGTTTACTGTCGGGTCATTCAAGGCAGCAGTGATCGGCGCACTTGTTATCTCTATTATCAACTGGATTGTGGGGCATTTTGTAAAGCATGACTAATACTGGAGAAACATTTGCAACTTTTCGGGAAAGTTTTTTTTCATTAGCACAGGAGGCGCAGCATGTCGTTATAACTGCTCATTTTTCACCAGATGATGACTCTATTGCATCAGTATTATCTGTCTATACAATTCTTTCAAAAAAATATCCGGCCAAAGATATTCGCATTGTGTATACCGGCGAGCGCTCTGATCGACATAGTATTTTTTTAAACTTTGAGCATATAGAATGGGTCGATGATGTGGCAAATCATCTTGAGGGCACAGATCTTCTTGTCATACTTGATGTTAATCGTCTTGTTCGTATCTCCAAAACACCTGAAGTAATCACTTCACTCAAAATTCCTCACATGGTCGCAATTGATCATCATGGTACTGCTCCAGATCCGATGACGCTCACTATGGTCGACCCATCTTTTTCATCAAATGCAGAGTTAATCTATAGAGCTCTTGATGCTGAATCTGTACTCACTAAAGAGCTTGCAGAACTGTTTCTTCTCGGTATCCTGGGCGATACGGGAAACTTTTCACACCTGTCACCACAGCAAACAGACGTCTTTCTTATTGCAAAAGTGCTCATCGAAAAGATTGGTGTTTCGATTGATAAGTTTCGTTCGCAGTATGGAGGTATTCCACGACGCATCATCCCGCTCTTGCAAGAGTTGGTGCAGCATACCGACTATGTTTCGATTGAAGGATGGCCTCCAATGCAATATACATACATACAAGGGAGAGGAGAGTACTCCGACGAAGATATGTCTGCTGCAAGTCATATATACATGGGGCAATATCTTCCACGCGTAGAGGGCTATCCTTGGGGAGTGGTGGTGACACCTCGATCAGATGGTAGTATCCGTATTTCTGCTCGGTCGCTACCAGGAGGCGTTAATGTTCGTGATCTTTTTGAACAAATGTCTATAGGTGGAGGACATGATCGTGCTGCTGGTGCGTACATGAAAGATGTAGATCCCGAAAAGGGATTACAAACACTGATGGAGTGGATTAAAACACACAAACCTGCTATTGTGTAGCTCTATGGCATTCCTCGATGAAATTACATTAACTGCAACCGCCGGTAACGGTGGTAATGGTGTCGTGCGTTGGCGCCAGGAAAAATTTATTGCAAAAGGTGGCCCAAACGGCGGCGACGGTGGTCGCGGTGGACATATCTATATCCGCGCAGTGCGGTCTCTTCGCGTGCTCGACCAATACCGTGCAAAGCGGATTTTTAATGCAGACAAAGGCGAAGACGGAGGTTCTCGTAGTTTCAAAGGCGCGAATGGTGTTGATATGCGTATTGATTTCCCGATCGGATCTGTTGTAACAAACACGACAACCGGTGTTGTGTATGAGCTCACCAAAGAAGGGCAGGAAATACAGATCCTCAAAGGCGGACAGGGAGGATACGGCAATGAACATTTCAAGAGCTCAACCAACCAGACACCAAAGGAGTCAACAGAAGGTAAGCCGGGAGAAACTGGAGAATTTTATATTGAAGTTTCGCTCA
>JACCDG011250637.1_pt1 | contig 14678 bp, 32 predicted proteins | sample 7442471 | NCBI WGS metagenome assembly JACCDG01 (sample SAMN15323444, study PRJNA562643) | freshwater metagenome | isolation source: river surface water | place: USA:Blue River Watershed | collected 2017-08-17
ACACTTGTTAAACAAATGCAGGAGCGTTAAAATGCAAAATGTAAAACAAACTACAATTGCACAAAACAATAAAATGTTTTTTAAAGTGCAAAAAAACAACAAGCTGGGCACTGTGCGTTTAGTGTGTGCTTACTTTAGTGCTAACATTACGCAACGCAATGCGCAATATGTTAGTGGGGACTTACGCGATGAGGATGTTGCTAGCACTGTGCAACGCATTAGCGCAATGCACGGGGATGCAGTAATGCAACAAATTTAAACAAAACAAGCACTTGCACAAGTGCTTTGTTTAGTGTATAATACCCTTATGCACTAAACAGAGTATTTTAGGAGGAGCGAGCGATGGCAAGAGTTGATGGGCGGCCAGTGGCCGTGGGAGACGTAGTGTGCTTCAAAAGCGACATTGAGCAGTGTGGACGCATTGTGGCTGTCAAGAAGACGCTGATGGGCAGTGACGTGCTGGTGCTGGAGAACAAGAATGGGTTTGATGGTGACTACATTGGTGGTGAAACTATTACCCAGGAGTTGGCTAGCGATTGTTGGCTAGAGTGATTTGCTGTGAAGGAGTTGGGGCGGCAGCAATGTCGCCCCTTTTTTTTGTGGCTGACAGCGGGCCTGAGCTGTGCCTAACCTTTTATTATAGCACAAAATGAACTAGGGGGTCAAGCCCCCTGTTGTTGTTATTCTACAACGTGCAGTCGTCGCATCGTATACATTCTGCCACCACGTGCGCTATACTTTTCCTGCTCCACCAGCTTAACAGTGCAACCCCACAAGTCCAGCATCCTTTGCGCCTGCTCGTAGTCCTCCTTGCGCCAGCCCCACACTTTCAAACTGCGTGTGCCGTCCACCAGTCGGTCGTTAAAAATGCAGTGCCCTTTGCCCTCGTTCACCAGCACTCGCGCAACTGCCTGTGTCTTTGTTCGCTTCATCGTTCGCTCCTTTGTTGCTATGTCGTTATTATAACGCAACCACAGTGCAGTGTCAACAATAACCCTGCACTGTAGTCTGTTATTTTAAAACTCGTAAATGTCCTCTGTCTCCAGTGCGTACAAATCACCTGTAGTTTTTTCGCGCACTACAAACCAGTCTGCCGCATAAAAGCGTTCCTGCTCCATTGCACTGCCCATAAAGTTATAGCAGTCTGCATCGTCAAACTCAATCTCGTCTGCGCCAAACTGTTTAACAGTAAAGTCGTCGCCGTTTGTGTCCAGTGTGTAGCCCTCGCCCACGCTCATCGTCACGTTAGCAATCCAGTTTGCACGTTGCTCTGCAGTCTCGCCTTCGTAAGTAACGTCCAACAAATTGCACAACTTAACAAAACTCTTTTTCATTTCTCGCTCCTTGTTGTTTACAGTGTCTACAGTATAACAAAAAAAGCACCAGTTGTCTAGTGCTTTTTGTTTTTTTCTTATTGTTTTTCTGTAATTGTATCCAAGTTAATAATACAATCAACAATGTCGTCTTTTGCGTTCTCCAACTGCGTGTGTATATAATACACTTCGTCGTCTGCACCCATAGCCTGTTGCATAAGTGCATCCGCTTCCTCAATCAAACTTGCTGCCTTGTTAAGCATTTCAACTTTTTGTGCTTTGCTAAGTTCTGCCATTTTGCGCTCCTGTGTGTTGATGTTGTTATTATAACAGGGCATTGCTGCCCTGTCAATAACTTTATGCCAAAAGTGCTGCCTTGTTTTCCTGCAATCTTGCAACTACATCTTCACGCTTTGCAGTCCTGCTCATGCCCAGTTCTGCTTTCGCAATAGCCAGGCAGCTTTTGCCTCTGCTCATCTTCAAGCCACGTGCTTCCAATTGTATGCCTTTAATCAGGGTTGCAATGCGGAAGGCTTGGATTTGGTTGGGGGTAGTAAGCATTGTCATCTTGCGCTCCTTGTGTTGTTGATGTAATTATTATACAATCAAAAGAGCAGCCAGTCAACCAATTTTTGTCTAAAAAATCGATTGACCGGCCAGGGAGTTTTATGCTACAATTAAGACAGCGACCAGGATTTTCGTTTGATGCTGCGCTCTGCTTCGTTCACATAGCTAACACCAACAGCCATCAGCGCCAGCCCCACGATGGCAATGACAGAGCTTTGAAGCAATGCCCAGTTGGATAGGCTAGTTTCGACTCCACCTACTCCGCCCATTGTAACGATGAGCCCGATCATAAAGAACAGCATACCTCGAGTCATTTTGTTTCTCCTTTAACCAATGTAACCAGCGTGGGTCATACAGTGCTGGTCGTAAGCGGCGCTCAGTGCATCCGCATCTACTTCAAAGCTCACGGTCGTTTGATATTGTGCGTCAGGGTACTCAACACCCATCTCCAACAGTTCAATCAAAAATGCCAGTGCTTCTTTCATTTCGCTTGCCATTGTTCGCTCCTTGATGTTGGTATTGGTATTATACTGCAGAACGCACTATAATGTCAACTGGATATCCGTCGTGATTGATCAGTGTTTGACGGACATAATGCAAGTCACAGTCTCGGGTGTAGAACACTGTGTCGATAATCTTGCCATTGCGGATAACATCCCAGGCTTTCATTGCTCGCTCCCTGTTGTTGATGTTGTTAGTATAACAGGGAGTCGCCTCCCTGTCAACCATTTTTTAGTCTAAGCGGCTACCTGCGTATGCTTCCAAGCCCAGCGTCTTCAGTTGCTCTGCGTAAGCATAAGCGCCAGCCTCTTTGACGCTGATGCTTTGCGTACCGTGCCCACTGGGATTCCACAGTTGCAAGCCACCACCGTAAGCACGGCTAAAGCCTGCCTCTGCCAGCACCTTGCCCAGTTTGCTATTTGAGCGGACTTTGTATACAGTAACCCAAGCAAAGCCACAAGCGTCACGCTCGCCGATCTGGGCGTAGGCAATGCTAGCGGCTTCCTGAGCGGCTTTGCTGGCCTGGTGCAGGACAATTTTAACTTGGGTGAGGTCGGTTGTTGCAGACATGTTTCGCTCCTGTTTGCGTTGTTGATGTAATAATTATACAACCAAAAGGGCCTGTTGTCAAGCCCTTTCAGTCGGTTAATTAAAACTCAATTCGGGCGTTCTTGCCGTTGCTGTCCTTGACATACTTGCCGCCCTGTTGTTGGGCGATGGTACGCAAGTGCTTGGAAAAGTTTGCACCAAACGGAACACCAGTGCCATAATCGGGCTGAGGATTGACGCCCAGGATTTTGCGCACCAATTCCTTACGATGGATGGTACGATGGCCGGCCATGCGTTGCAGATTGACTGCGGCTTCCAAGAATTTAAACTGCTCGCGGGATTCGTTCATAGTTTGCTCCTTTGCTGAACGTTGTTGATGTGTCAATTATACAGCCAAAGGGCACTCTTGTCAAGTGCCCTTCAGTTGTCTAATTAAGCGGCAATCGCTTTGCGGACGTCCTTGACAGAAACTCCTTTTTCTGCCATAATAGCCGCCACCTCTGCAATCGCTTGGGCGCGAGCTTCAGCCAGCATCTGCTTTGCCTGCTCACGGGCGGCTTTCTTCTCAGCCGCTACCACAGCACGCTCTGCCTTGATTGCCGCAACCTTTTCAGCTTTGCGGGCGGCCGTTGCATCTGCTTTGGCCTGCTTTGCGGCTGCCTTTTCAGCTGCCTTCTCGGCTTTGCGAGCTTCTTTAGCCTCGGCGCGGAGTTGGGCGATCTGGGCTTGGATCTCTTGAGTAGTTTGGGTCATCTGACGCTCCTTAAAACAGTTGTTAAAAAATTTAAGTTTGGTTTTGTTTTGCAGTGTCTGTATTATGACACAAACACTGCCGCCTGTCAATCATTTTTTGCGACTTAGGTAAAAACTAAATCCCACGCGACCGACTTTGATGAAATGCAGGCCGCCGACTTTCTTGTAAGACATGTTTCGCTCCTTCGTCTGTTGATGTTTCTATTATACAGTCATTTCATCAAATAGTCAACCATTTGTTGAAAAACTTTTTCTGCTGTATCTTCCATCTTGCGCTCCTGTTGTTGATGTGTCTATTATGACACGGAGTTGCCTCCGTGTCAATCATTTTTAGGACAAAATAACCACTTGACTTTCTTCGTCGGTCGTGCTATCATCTTCGTCGTCGTAATCACGCTCTACGACTTTAGGCATGCGGTGGTAGTCGCTGTACTTTACCTCGCCCAATTCCACGCTGTCCACCTTGGGTGCAACTTGGGTGCGCCAGTGGTCGCCGTAATTGTATGCAAAGTGAACCTCTGCATCTGCGGGCATTTCTTCCAACAATTCGATAAGGTCTCGTACTAGCATTTTTCGCTCCTGCTTGTGTTGTTGATGTTGTTAGTATAACAGGAGGTTGCCCTCCTGTCAACTCATTTTTTAAAGTAAACTACTTTAATTGTATTTTTTTCTCGGTCCTCAACAAAACAATACTCTTGACTTTCGTCCCAGTTTGTGTTAGGATCGTTGAACACTTTCTTGGCAATAATCTTCACGCTTCGTGCGCTCTCTTTGCCCTGCCAGTCTTCGTGCGCCACGCCCTCATTGTAGCTGTATTTGCCATTGCAACCGCACATACAACCACGCTTGCCTGAATATACTTTTGCAACACGGCTAAAGTCAAAAACTTTGTTTTGCATAATGCGCTCCTTTGTTTAAGTGTCTGTATTATGACACAAGGCGGTCATTTTGTCAATAACATATTTTCCGTAGGGGTATTATAAAAACGATCGACAAAATGAATCGATCGTGTATAATAGTTGATGTCGAACAAAGGGGGATGGACGGCGAGGCTGGGCGCCTGGTCTAGAGACCCTAGGCTTGACAGGGTCTTTGCTATTGTGCTAGCATTTGAGAATGATTTTGGCCTGCCAGGAGGGACTCGAACCCCCGACCTACAGCTTAGAAGGCTGTTGCTCTATCCAGTTGAGCTACTGGCAGTTATACCATATTATAACACACTGGACGCTCTGTTGCTGCTGTGTGCCCACAGTTTGTATCCATTCATCCAATGTATTATAATATGGTGGGCCCACCAGGAATTGAACCTGGACTCGACCGATTATGAGTCGGCTGCTTTACCATTAAGCTATAAGCCCTAGAGTTTTTATTTACTCTACATCGTATGGCATTGTGCCATCTTCGATCAGTTGTTCAATTGTTTGCTCGCGTTCGCCGTATTCGGCTTCAAGAGCACTGGGCGTCATGTGATTGTATTGGGTGAAGCCATTGCCCTGGATAACATCACCAAGGAATTGATAGTCACCTTCATCTGCTGCCATCAGTATCATTCTGATGTCGTCTGCAGTCAGTCGCTCGATAATTTGTTCACGTGTGAGATCACGATAGAACTTGCTCATGGTGTCTTTCTATTTAAGAGTGGTGGGCATTGACAGCGGGCCTTCTTGCCTGCTGCTGGTGTCATTGTAACACCTGACAACGGGCCTGTCAACTACTGCCAATGCCTGGGTGGTGTCTACTTAGACAGTTGCAGCTTCAGTGTCTGCTGCTACAGTGTCAACAACCGCAGCCTTGGTGGCCTTGGGTGCCTTTTCCTCCAGGTATTCCTGGATGGCCATCTGTGCGTGGGCATCCTGGAACTCTGGGAGGTTCTTGATTGCCATCACACCTTCATACTTGGTCATCTCTTTGCCGAGATCAGCAAGTTGAATGTCTGTATGACCTTCACGCACAAGAATCTTGATACGCATGATGTTGTTGGTCCAGCGAACCTTCATACGACCATCGGGTTGACGTGTAACACCGCACACTGAGTAAGTTTTGTCTGTTGCCATAGTTTTTGCCTCTTCAAGTTAAAAAATTAAAAGTGTTCTAAATGAACAAGTTCATTGTAGCACATGTCAAATCATTTGTCAAGCCTTTTCAGGAACTTTTGGAATCGAATTCTCTTGACACATAATAAGAGATCAGCTTACGCTGGATCATTGTCACCACATCGCCCTGGTCATCTGGGATGACGAACCGATAGGGACAATGTCCCCACATTCCGGTCTTGACAAATTTGTAATACTCTCGCCTGTGTTCTTTATTTGCAGGGTCGAATATTACAAACGGTCTACCGTGGAATGCCAGCTTACTCACTGCCCTCTTCCTCTTCGTATTGTGCTAGCTCTTCGCTGATGTTCCATTGGTCATCCAGCTCTGCGCCAATGAAGTCGCGAACAGTTTTGGAATCGCAACCACCATACTCGTAGAAGTCGTCATCACCATCATGCCACTTGCCTACGAAGCACATACCAGGCTCATAGTAGTAGAGCGTGATACTGACATCGTCGTTCTCATCCAAGTAGAAGGCACAGGCATCGCAGGGAGGACTCCAAGCACTATCGAACCAACCACTGATGGTCGCAGTGTCATCGTCTTCACTATACGATAGTCCTTCAGAGCTGACTTCCCATTTGGTGCCCCAGTTGCTGACACGCCAGTTCCACCAGTTGGGCATGGTGTCATTGCCGTCATTGTCAAATTTGGGCATGGGGTTCATTGCATTAAGCAAGCCACCGCCGGACTCTTCGTCCTTCTGTGCTTGTTCCCACAATGCTTTGATCTTGGCTTTAGGGCCAGTTATCTCGATTGTATTACTACACCAATTAGGCATTTGTCGCTCCTGTCTATTGTTGAAGTTTAAAGTATAGCATCATTTCTTAATGCTGTCAATCACTTTCATTGCTTGTGGAAAACTATCCAGCGCCAGCACGTCATCATCGATTGACTCCATGATGACAAGGCGCTGTAATAGTTCTGCCTGCCGCTGCTGATCTTCATCTAGACTGTCGTACCAGTTGAAGTAATCCTCTTCGGTATCCAAGGACCACATATAGTCCAGCATTACCATTTGTTCAAAGGTTAGTCCGTTGATCTGCATTATGAGTTGACTGTGTTGAAGGGATTGTAGTGCTCCATCACACTGATGAAGTCTACATCGTCTTCGAACTCCTCTTCGTCTAGAGTGTCGTCCCAGGTCTGGTCACCGGCGTCGTAGTATTCTGGGTCTTCAAGGACCTGTCCGTAGTGACTCATTATAAGCCCAACTTCTTCATCAGGTCTTGAGTCTCTTTGGCTGCTTGTTGTTCGGCTGCTTGCTCACGAGCCACCGCAGCGTCCAGGTCTGCCACTAGGTCCTTGAGACCATCACGGATGTGAATCATCTCGTCCAGGTTGCCCAGCTTGTTGCCAATCTTGTCGATGATCATGTCCAGAGTGTCCACATCACCGTGCATCGCTGCCATGGCGAACAGTTGAACAGATGCCTCGGGATCGCGTTCCAACACCACTTCCAACAGTTGTGTCTTGAGGACTTTGATAACTGAATGTTCCATTGTTTGCTCCAATGTTTGTTGCTATGTGTTCATTATACAGGGGAACTAGTCCCCTGTCAATCGTTTTAGACAAAAATCTTTCTGTTGTCCAGGTAGGCGCTGCTGGCCCAGTGGATAGGAGTCTCATCGTCACGCAAGACAAAGCTATCGTAGACGTAGGGGTTGTATGTTACACTGATGTCGTTCTCTGCAACGATCGCAGCGTCTAGGGCACCATCCCACTGCCCAACTACACCAGCGTGGACGTTCTTACGCTTCTCACGCAGCACTCGTTGACGCCCTGCCTCTGACACTTTGAACGTCACATCACGCAGCGTTATCTTGTCAGCGTGGGCAATCACTAGCCCCTTCTTATCGCCCTCCAACGCTTTGACGCTGAAGACTTTCTTGTGTAGGTTAAAGTAGACAAACACTTTCATTTTTCGCTCCTGTTGTTTGTTGCAGTGTCTGTATTATGACACAAAGCAATCGATTTGTCAAGCATTCGATCAAAAAAATCCTCTGGCATTTCGGGAGCGAATCTACTCTGCCAGAGGATGGGAAGTGGTGGGCCCTGCTTATGAGCACCACCGATGTTGGATGACTAGTGGGAGCGAATCACATCATCATCCATTGCCGGCTTTCGGGAGCGAATCTACTCACCAGCAGCGTGTCAAGTTTCGGGAGCGAATCTACTCCTTGACACATGTATGCATTCTAGTTATTATTTAGACCGCATACAAGTCATTCGAGCAACTTCCATCCAACTATCTGGGAAGGATGTACGCAGCTCTGCAATCTTGTTAACCATACGCAGACTCAGTCCACGTAACTTGTCCTTGTTAACTTCAATGAAGTCAATCAATTGATCTTCATCTTCAGCCGACAGGCAGTACTTGTCCAGCATACCATCGCCAACAATCTGACGAATGCGCAGCATCTTCTCACGTACTGTATCTATCGTGAGATCCAGATAGTGGCATCGACTTTCGATAGCTTCCAAGTGCGGACGCAGCTTGTCACTTCGATTGTTCTCAAACTTGGTGTTGGTGATAAAAATCACAGCACCTTCGTAATCAAACGATGTCGGAATGTCACCAGCTGTTAAGTGTCTGCTAGCTGTATTCCAGTTGATGGTTCTGACATCGCTGCTGTCCAACGCAGCCTTCAAAATATTGAGGCTAGTGTCATCCTGCAGTACATCATCACAATCGTCGAACACAAGGACATCACCTGCATCCTTGTACTCATGGAGTTTAGTGTACAGCATGAGTGGGCTCAGTTTACCCTTGACCACTTCATACTTGCGAAACTTCTTGTCACCATCTTCTTGGGCTGCAAGAACAGCTTCTACGCCAAACGTTTTGCCAACACCAGGTGCGCCTGTGACAATTAATGCACGGACCAGGCCTTGCTTGACAGCAGTTGCCATGTCGTCAAGTACTTTAAACCTGACACGTAACCGTTCGATGATCTCTTCGTCACTGATGTGAACATGCGTGTCTGCAACTGTAGTCAGTGCCACTGACTCACGACCTGCTTCTAACGCTTCAATCATCGCTGGTGTCCATACCTTAATCATTACCGCTCGCTCCCAATGTTGTTAAGTTGTGTCAATTATAACCCCTTGCGGGGTTATTGTCAAGCACTCCAGGACAAAAAGTAATTGTCTGGGTCTGGCTGCGCCAGCACATAGTCAATCATCTCCTGGGTCACTTCCAGTGCCTCCAGGTACCATTTGTAGTTGCCACCAACCTCATCTGATTTGGTGAACAGGAAGTAAGTGGGCTGGCCCATGAAACTGGACTTGCCTGGTACTGCACCCACAATCTGCAGACCCTCAGGGAACCAGTCACCAGCTCGGTTACTGTAGCCACCACCAAAGGCACTCTTACGACCCAGCTCTTGCTTGAGCAGCGCCAGCGCCTCCTCCTTGCTGCCCACGGGATCGAAACCACTGACCTCGATCACGTCATATGCAGCCATCTCCGAGCTCATATACTCACGGAGTCGATCGACTGCAATCTTGGCGCGAGCTTGTGCCTGCTGCCAGTCCACGGTGACATAGTAATTGTCGCCGGGTTCGAAGATGTCGTAGAGGTCAGGGCAACCAATGCGTTTCAGTACGCTATTGATACCACCTGAGTTATACGAGCTTCGCAGGTATCCAATCTTGAACATATTGTTCGGGTGGATACGACTGTCGATCTCGATAGTCTTGATGTCGTTGGAACTGCCATATTCGTCCAAGTTGTTGGCCAGATTATAGGCCTGTACAGCTTCACGAACGGTGTCCTTTTGTGCATCGCTGAGAGTATTATACTCACCAGCCTTTTCCCATGCCGCATTGGAAAATTCTTCTGCAGCCTCCTGACGAGCCAATTCGCCAGCACGGTCAGTTGAATGCTTGAGGTAAACGTCGAGTCCCATAGTTCGCTCCTAGTGTTGTTGATGTGTCTAGTATAACAGGGACCTGAGTCCCTGTCAACCGTTTTTAGACGAGTTCGTAATCTCGGTCCCACTCGCCGATGCTGAGGTGGGTGTAGAATGCGGTGTCAAAGTAATCAGTCATCGCATCGCTACGGTCGTAGAACTTACGCAGCACGTCAGCACGGCCAGGGGCATTGTGCATGATCTCATTGACCTTCTTGAGGGCTGCACGAGCTTCTGCCTGGGACCAGTGATTGTCGATCCAGTACTGATTGACCTGGCAATGCTTCCGCCCATTGTAGCTGTTCTGAAAGCCTTCGCTGAAGTCCACAGTACCCTTGAGGATGGTGACGTCTACGCTAAGGCTGCCGCTGCCCTTGCGAGCACTGAACTTCCACTTGGGAAAAGCTTCTTTGAGTTCCTTGCGGATCGCTGCGACGTCAGCTGCTGTGATATGTGCCATGGTTCGCTCCTAGCATTGTGTTGTTGATGTGTAGATTATACAGGGGAACCAGTCCCCTGTCAACCGTTTTAGGCAATCTGTTTGGGCTCTTGGTAGCAAGTGCGAGCCAAGTACTCACCCAAACATTCTTCCACACGGCCCACAGCATCAGTGCCACGGTGCCCGCCCACGTGCCAGTCCGTGATGTCCTGCACTTCCAAGCCGTCTTCACCACAGTAGTTCTTGCCGTCTTTCCAGTTGTAGATGCTGACCACGACGCCGTCTGCGAATTTGATGTTCCACTCGCAGTCACATTTATAATCGTCATACCCTGCAACTGGCTCGCCAAAGCATGCCACGAGGTCCGCGTAGGATGTGTTCACATAGCCCTGCAGGCTAGTCATGTTGAGTTCGCTGCCAAAGTCACCGTTTTGGAATTTCATGTTTCGCTCCATGTTGTTTGTTGATGTGTTCATTATACAGGGGGACTAGCCCCCTGTCAACCACTTTAACGTGGGAAGATGTGGAACAGGTAATGCCCGTTCTGATGATCATTGTCAGGGTTTAGTTGGGCAATGGCACGCTCAAACACATCGTAGGCCGCGCTCAACTTGTCAGAGCTTTTGACGCTCTCAATTTTGAGTGTCATAAACTTCTCACGAGTGTTGAGGAAGCAACGGCTGCGGATGAATGCTGCCCGCGCCAGCGCCAGCAGCTCATCAGCCTTGGCCAGCTCGTCTGCTGTGAAGTTGCCACGGCCAGCTGCGCATCGCTTCTTGACATCCTGCAGGGCGTGATAGGCAGACTGTTTGGTCTCTTTGTCGTCTAAGAAACGGTGGTTGATGCTAGGGACTTTTGACATTTTTTGCTCCTTGAAAGTTCACTGCGTTGTTGCAGTATCGTTATATTAACACCAAAACGATTCGATGTCAACCATTTTTTTTAACTCTTTTTTCGCTTGACAGGTAGCCCGAATGGTCGTATAATAGTAATTGTCGAACAGAGGGGGGTGGACGTGGAGGCTGGGCGTGTGATTCTCCTATCAGTCAAAATGGTGGGGGCCATGTCGGAGGCCCCCTGACCGACCCTTGCGGGTGGAGCGAAACTAATCAGCAGTCGGGATCAAAATCCATCCATTCGTCATACTCTGACGGCTCATAGGGCTCGTCTTCGTAGAGGTCCACAGTGCCACGGTCGTTATAGAAGTCACAGATCTCATCTGCATCCTCACGGTCAAACGCCCGGTCCATGGTGGTGCCAGTGACTGTATCCACAATCAGCCAGCACTCTAGTCCAGTATTCTCATCAGTGGTCGCTTCAATTGCATATCGCATGGTCTGCTCCTGTTGTTGATGTGATGATTATACAATCGATTTCACGGCTTGTCAACCGTTTTTCATCAATTGTCTCTGCTCTACTTCGACTCTGAGCTCGGCATCCAGGTAGTGGCGATACCCCTTGTGCCCAGTGTCCAGCATGTCACGCAGGAGTTCTAGTCCACCGTCCTCCTGCATGATATAATTGTAATCGGAATCGATCAAAAAGTCAATCATTTCGTCACGTGTCATGCTACCTCCTTCAAACGGATAACGAAGCCCGAGTAATCTTTCTTGGCACGCCAGCCTTTGACCTTCAATCCCATCATGCCCACGGCAGGATCCAGGAAGCGGAGATCATCCGTGTCGGCGCTATACATGCCGTCGGGGATCTGATCGTATACTGCGGCCACATTCATGCCCAATTTGAGTGCCTTCTTAACGTCCCGGTCATTGTTCTCCTTACGAGAAAATGTCAGGTGGTAATTGGGGATGTGGGCAATCTTGCGACCCAGGACCGCGGTGTAATCGTAGAACTGAACGTCGGGGAAGAGCTGAAAAATGTTCTTGTCAGTGTCGCCCACAGTGTACTTCTCCCAGCTGATATCTGAAGTGCCATTGAGACGGAATACTGGGGTGAGACCCTTGCGAGCTGCCTGCTTGACAGCACGACCAATATCATCCACCAGGTCCAGCATGAACTGGGCACGATTGTCAAAGAACGCGACGGTCTTGCGCTTACGAGCCTCTTGAACGGTGTTGGTGGTCTTGCCCACTGGGATCATGCCACCGTGCCCAGATAAGTTAAGACAGCCAGCGATACAACCAGGAGTTGCCTTGGGGCAGACATTGCCACGGCCAGCCACAGTGTATGGGGCCAGGTGCAAGATGTAGGTCTTATAACCCTTGCCCTCGCCCTTGACAATTTTAGTGTTTGATGCGCTCAGTAACTTGAATGACATGTTTCGCTCCGTGTCCTAGTAAGTAAGCCACGATTATATGACATAACCGTGGCCCTGTCAACCATTAATAGGCACCAAACTCGTAAAATTTCACGCTGGGGTCGATGCTGATCAACTCTTCTGCGGCACGAGTCAGCTCACGATATTTGCGACGAGCTTCGGCCGCTGAGATTTCCCCATCACAATGGAGATTCTCGGGTGACAATGCACTGTCGATCTCATCAGCGATCTTCTGACGATCACTGGGATTCAGCAGGCTCAGGGCTGGTTCACCAAAGACGGCACGCCATTGATTCTTGCGCTCCAAGTACTGCTCGAGGGTTTTGATGCTCATCTGTCGCTCCTAGTGTTGTTGAGCCTTGATTATGACAGAATGACCCCAGATTGTCAACCGATTTTGTCAGATTTATTCAACAAAATTCGATTGACTGACGCCCCAAAATCGAGTATAATACCAGCATACGTTCGAACAGGTATACTGGGGATGGACGGCGAGGGTGGGCAACGATATCAGAATGCGAATAAGAACGATTCGCATCAATTCGATATCTGGTGATCTGGCTGATCGTCACAGTGAATGCGAATGCTTCTTATTCTGAATCGGAATACGAATACGAATTGGTCTGATCTTCTCCGGGGAGAACCCGGACAAGAATTATTCGCAATCGTCTCCGGAGACGGTCACACGATATGACAGTATGGGCAGGGGAATCATCATCCAATCACTGGCCTGATCATAGTCGGTAAAGACTTCGTAGTCACATGCTGAATCATCATATTTGAAGACTAGAACTTGATGAGTTTCTTCATCGTGGTTCAAGTATACTCTATGGGTGGGGAATCTTATTTGAACGATGGTTGTCATCATGTATTTACGGTGGTTCACTGTTCAGAGGCAGTCTTTCACCGTGATGTCACCGTGTGAAAGAGTGTGAAATTGTGTGATATTGTGTGACCATTTCGCTCGACCGTTGCGGCAGAGCGGTGGGGATATTGTGACTAATAGTGTCGAAAAATTTGACACATCAAGAATGACCGTGCTATGTGAAATACAATACTCTTACGGTGCCCCCATCGTGTGTCATCGTGCCCCCATCGTGTGCATATTCGCGTGTGTCAGCGTCGACCCCAGGTTCTGACAGCGGGCCTATCGTCAACCCCACGGTATCGCACTGCCGCCCCACAGCGGGCCAACCGTAGACCCCAGGTGTCACAAGTCGTCTCCGGAGAAGATCTATATACCGTAGATAGTCACAGCGGGCCTGTGTGCTGTCATGGCTAGACCCACTGTATCACAAGGAGGGATCGATAGATCTCTCCCTTCACAGCGGGCCTATACGGGAAATAAGTTGTCATCGGAGTCTCCCCCGATATAATCTTACTTCTTGATCAGTCGATTGACCTGAGTCTTGATGTTCTTGATGTTGGTCTTGTTGAGATCAAACCATTCACCACGGATATGCTTGCTGGCATATTGCTTGTGGAGTTGTTCTTCCAGCTTGTTCACGCCCTGGACGTCACCACTGTAGTAGATCATATTGACCTTTTTGTGATGATACATCTGGATTTTACTGCGCTTCTTGCCCACACCTTCGGTGCTGTAGCCAATTTTGACTGGAGTCTCTCCCTCGATCTGGGCAATATAGATACTGCCGGTGATCATCTCAGCACGGGGTTTCTGTCCTTTACGCAGGCGATAGGCTGCTGCGTTGGCTTTGAGTCGTTCGGGGTTCTTCTCGTCCCAGGCTTTGACCGATGCAATGCGACTTGCTCGGTATGCTGGATCGTTGGCGTAGCGTTCACGTTGTAGACGGTTTCGTCGTTCACGTGCTGTTTCTGTTGTGTGTACAGTGGCGGACTTCATTTGCTGTCCGATACTGCCAATTGTAGTTTTTTTGCCTCGAAATGCCTTCATGTGTTGCCTTGGTTGTTAATAAGCGTTCAGTATAGCTGAGATTCATGTGCTTGTCAAGCATTAAATACACAGTTATGCACATTTTGATCAACGCCGATCCTGACAATCTACAGCGAATCTGGGAATATTGCCAGGGACATGATATCGACATGTACTATGGGCGAATTGATCACGAGTATCACGAGATTGCCTGGCAGATACATCAGCCGGCTGGGCCGCATCTGGACATCCTGTTGTTGCTGTTTCCCCAGGAGCTCAGGGTCCTGGGTTAAATACTGGACTATGAAAGTCACCGAATTATTAAGCGAATTACGCCGCAATCCCAGTCAAAATCAACCCACCAATCAGCGTG
>JACCDG012094149.1_pt1 | contig 14666 bp, 15 predicted proteins | sample 7442471 | NCBI WGS metagenome assembly JACCDG01 (sample SAMN15323444, study PRJNA562643) | freshwater metagenome | isolation source: river surface water | place: USA:Blue River Watershed | collected 2017-08-17
AGCCCGTGCAGTTGGGCCGCAGTGATGGCAAGCGCGTCGAGGTGTTGCAAGGGCTCAGAGCCGGGGCACCGTATGCGTCGGCGGGCAGCTTTGTAGTGAAGTCAGAGCTGGGCAAAGCCTCTGCCGAGCACACCCATTGATACCGGAGCGACGCACATGTTTGAAAAACTCATTCGCGCAGCCATTGAGCACCGATGGATGGTGTTGCTGGCGGTCATCGGTATGGCTGCCATCGGCGTGTTCAACTATCAAAAGCTACCCATTGATGCCGTACCGGATATCACCAACGTCCAGGTACAGATCAATACCCAAGCACCGGGATATTCCCCGCTGGAGTCCGAGCAACGGGTGACTTACCCGATTGAAACCGTGATGGCGGGTCTTCCTAACTTGGAGCAGACCCGCTCCTTGTCTCGCTATGGGCTGTCGCAAGTGACAGTCATCTTCAAGGACGGCACTGACATTTACTTCGCGCGCCAACTGGTCAATGAGCGCATCCAGGGAGCCCGCGACAAACTGCCTGCCGGCATTACGCCTGCGCTGGGGCCGATCTCCACCGGCTTGGGCGAGATTTACCTGTGGACGGTCGAGGCCAAGGATGGTGCAAAGAAGCCCGATGGCACGCCCTACACGGCCACCGATCTACGCGAGATTCAGGACTGGATCATCAAGCCGCAGTTGCGCAATGTGCCCGGCGTGACGGAAATCAACTCGATTGGCGGATATGCTAAGGAATACCAAATCGCGCCGATACCCGAGCGCCTAGCCTCGTTGGGCGTCACCCTGCAGGACATCGTGACGGCGCTGGATCGCAACAACGGCAACGTGGGCGCGGGCTACATCGAAAAGCGCGGTGAGCAGTACCTGATTCGGGCTCCCGGGCAGGTCAAGACACTGGAAGACATCGGCAATGTCATCCTCAGCAGCGCGGGTGGTGTGCCGATTCGGGTGCGTGATGTGGCCGAGGTCGGCATCGGACGTGAGCTTCGCACCGGTGCTGCTACGGACAATGGCCGTGAAGTGGTGCTGGGCACTGTCTTCATGCTGATTGGTCAAAACAGCCGAACGGTATCAACAGCCGTCGACAAGAAAATGGTGGAGATCAACCGCAGCCTGCCGGAAGGCGTACACGCGGTGACGGTCTACGACCGTACTGTTTTGGTGGACAAAGCCATCAGCACGGTCAAGAAGAACTTGTTGGAGGGCGCGATTCTGGTGATCGTGATCCTGTTCCTGTTCTTGGGAAATATCCGCGCGGCCATCATCACGGCCACGGTGATTCCACTGTCCATGCTGTTCACCTTTACGGGAATGGTGAGCTACAAGGTCAGCGCCAATTTGATGAGCCTCGGGGCACTGGACTTTGGCATCATCATCGATGGCGCGGTGGTGATCGTCGAGAACTGTGTCCGACGTCTCGCCCATGCGCAAGCTCACTACGGCAGGCCGCTGACCCGCTCAGAACGCTTTCACGAGGTGTTCCTGGCATCCAAGGAATCACGTCGCCCGCTCCTGTTTGGTCAGCTAATCATCATGGTGGTGTATCTGCCCATCTTCGCTCTCACTGGCGTCGAAGGGAAGATGTTTCATCCGATGGCGTTCACGGTGGTCGCGGCGCTGGTGGGAGCCATGATTTTGTCGGTGACTTTCATTCCGGCTGCAGTCGCACTTTTCATTGGCAACCGTGTCAGCGAGAAGGAAAACTTCTTGATGGTGCAAGCCAAGCGCTGGTACGGCCCGTTGCTGGATCGCGTGATGGAGGCCAAGGCTGTTGTGTTGGCTACCGCAGCCGTGGCCGTGGTGTTGTGCGGTTTGATCGCAACCCGCATGGGCAGTGAATTCGTGCCCAGCTTGAACGAGGGAGACTTCGCCATTCAGGCCTTGCGCATTCCTGGTACCAGTTTGTCGCAATCGGTAGCGATGCAGCAGCAACTTGAAGCAACGCTGAAAGCCAAGTTCCCCGAGATAGACCGCATCTTCGCGCGCACAGGAACGGCGGAAATTGCTTCCGACCCCATGCCACCGAATATTTCTGACGGCTACATCATGCTCAAGCCCATGTCCGAGTGGCCTGAGCCGCGGAAGTCACGCGATGAGTTGCTGGCCGCCGTGCAAGAGGTCGTGGGCAAGATACCGGGTAACAACTACGAATTCTCCCAGCCGATCCAACTTCGATTCAACGAACTCATCTCGGGGGTGCGCAGCGATGTGGCGGTGAAGATTTTCGGGGACGACATGGACATCTTGAACAAGACAGCCGAAGAAGTCTCGTCCAAGTTGCAAAAAATCCCTGGTGCGTCAGAAGTGAAGGTGGAGCAAACCACAGGATTGCCAATGCTCACGGTCAACATTGATCGTCAGAAGTCCGCACGCTACGGGTTAAACGTGGCTGACATCCAGGATGCTGTGGCCACGGCCATCGGCGGGCGTGAGGCCGGTACGCTGTTTGAAGGCGACCGTCGATTCGACATCTTGGTGCGCTTGCCAGAATCCTTGCGCAACGACCTTGAAAGCATGAAACGCTTGCCGATTCCTTTGCCACGCAGCGCGGGTGGTGTCGAAGGACGAACCAATTTCATCCAACTGGCCGAAGTGGCTAGCTTCGAGCTGGCGCCGGGGCCCAATCAGGTTAGCCGCGAGAACGGCAAGCGTCGTATTGTGGTGAGTGCAAACGTGCGTGGCCGTGATGTCGGTTCCTTTGTGGCCGATGCTGAAGCTGCTTTGGCGCAGGTCAAAATTCCCGCAGGCTTCTGGACGAGCTGGGGCGGCACATTTGAGAACCTGCAATCCGCGACACAGCGTTTGCAAATTGTTGTCCCGGTGTCGTTGCTTCTGGTCTTCGTATTGCTGTTTGCGATGTTCGGCAATGTCAAGGATGGTTTGCTGGTCTTCACCGGCATTCCGTTTGCCTTGACCGGCGGCATTCTGGCGCTGTGGCTGCGTGACATCCCGATGTCGATTTCCGCAGCAGTAGGTTTCATCGCCTTATCAGGTGTGGCCGTGCTCAACGGACTCGTGATGATTTCCTACATCCGCAGTTTGAGAGAAGAGGGAACCCAATTGGACGCAGCCATCCGCGAGGGTGCGTTGACTCGTTTGCGTCCTGTATTGATGACAGCCTTGGTGGCGTCATTGGGCTTCATTCCAATGGCAATCGCCACGGGAACCGGCGCGGAGGTGCAGCGTCCTTTGGCCACCGTGGTGATTGGCGGAATCCTGTCCTCCACTTTGCTGACGCTGCTCGTTCTCCCGATTCTGTATCGGTTGGCTCATCGTCCGGACGAGGAATTGGAGGACGTCACTGCCGAACCGGTGCATCCGCAGGCCGTGGCCGCTTCGCAGAATTCATAAACCAGTCTTTTGGCCTGATTATCAACCTGTACTTTTGAAAGGAAAACTCATGAAACTGATTTCGACCACCTTCGCTTTGATGTTGATGGCATCGGGCATCATATTCGCCGCAGACAAACATGACCATGGTCATGAAGATAAGCCTCTCCATGGTGGTTTGGTCACGGAGATCAAGGATGTCGATTACGAGCTCGTAGCTAAACCCGATGTGCTGCAGTTGTACGTGCGCGATCACGGGAAACCAGTTGATGTCAGTAAGGCAACAGCAAAAATTACCTTGCTCTCAGGCAGTGACAAACAAGAAGTGGAACTGAAGCCATCGGCTGACAGGCTTGAAGCTAAGGGCAGTTTTAAGGTCACGCCTGGCACGAAGGTTGTCGCGCAGGTGAATCTTGCAAGCAAGGCAACGACGGCACGATTTGTTCTGAAATGAATTTAGGGCCGAGAACCGTCTTCTCGGTCTTTCTTCTCTGCGCTCTTGAAAGGCAACCATGCAAACGTTTATCAAAGGCATTTTTCTATCAGCGGCAATACTTGCTTTGGCTGGCTGCGCGACGCCGATAGATCGCTATGCTGAGAAGCCCTACTGTCACACAGACCGTGGCAGAAACGCTTACTGCACCAAAGAAAATGCGCCAAGCCTTAGTAAAGATGAGGAGTCAAAGCTGTTCTCTTCCGACCCTGGCGCACTTATCGTGTACGTCGTTCGCTACTGGGGTGATGGACACCACCCTTTGGATATATCGATCGATGGCGCGATGTCAATGGAGACCGTTCCAAATTCCATGATTCGGCTGCGACTAAAGCCGGGGAGCCATCGAATTTCCTTTGCGGTGGCCGGGAAATCCTATGACCGAATAATCAATGGGTCTGCGGGGGACGTAAAACTTCTCGGTGTCACTGGTACTGATTGGTCTTGGGGAAGTTCTTCCCATGCGTGGGCTGACGATTCTGATGACCAAGTCAAGCAGCAAGCTCGCCGATCTCGATTGATCAAGGACGTCTCTCTCCTTTGACCAATTCGGTCAAATCGTCAAATCCACGCCCTCAAAGCCAAAGTGTTACCATTTAACTCTGAAAGCGGACGCGGGTTCGGTTCCGTATTCCACCACCACTTACCATTCCGCAACATTCCACCGAAGGCCAGAAAACCTTGAGAAATCAAAGGTTCTGGCCTTTTTTTCGTCCACAGTAGTCCATCCTGATCTATTGCAATCTTGATAGTTTTAGGGGCATAGTTAGGGGCATTCTCGTTTCTCGCGATGCCCATGCCCCTACGGAGGACTGCATGCCCCGCAAGACCGACCCATTGTCAGATGTAGAGATCAAGGCCTTGATCCGAGCCAGGAAGCCGGGCGACGCTCCCAAGAAGCATTCCGATGGCGGCGGGTTGTACCTCGAGATGATGCCCACTGGCGGAAACCTGTGGCGAATGAAATACCTGTTCGGCGGCAGAGAGAAACGACTGTCATTCGGCGCGTATCCTACTATCGGGCTGAAAGAAGCCCGGACAAAGCGGGAAGAGGCCCGCAAGCTGATCGCCAACGGCGTTGATCCTGGCGAACAGAAAAAGGCTTTGAAGGCCGCGAAAGTCGAACGAGACGCGAACAGCTTCGAGGTCGTCGCGCGAGAGTGGTTCGCACAGTTCGAGAAAACTCGTTCGGAAGGCCACACGAGCAAAATCATCTCTCGACTGAACCGTGATGTTTTCCCGTGGCTGGGCGGAAAACCTGTCGCCGAAATCACTGCACCGGAGGTACTTTCAGTTCTGCGTCGGATTGAAGGCAGAGGCGCAGTCGAATCCGCTCATCGCGCGAAAGGCAATATTTCGCAGATTCTTCGGTACGCAATCGCAACAGGCAGGGCTGAGCGCGACCCCTGCCCTGATTTGAAAGGAGCGCTGCCTCCTTCCGTTCCCAGGCATTTCGCTGCAATCCTCGATCCCAAAGAAGTGGGGGCATTCCTACGCACGATAGACGGGTACGCCGGGACCCTGGCCGTGCGCTTGGCACTGAAACTTGCACCGCTGCTGTTCTGCCGCCCAGGAGAACTACGGCAAATGAAATGGGCAGAAATCGATCTAGAGGCCGCCGAATGGCGATGCAACATCAGCAAAACCAAGACAAAACATCTCGTGCCTCTAGCGAGCCAAGCCGTTGAAATGCTACGCGAACTGGAACCGCTGACCGGGCAATATGAATACGTTTTCACCGGGCATAATCCTAAGCGCCCAATGAGCGGAAATACTGTGAATGCTGCACTTCGCCGCATGGGTTTTGACACGCAGGAGGAAATCACCGGCCACGGATTTCGAGCAATGGCGCGGACAATCCTCGACGAGAAATTGCATTTTCCCGGAGAGATTATCGAACATCAATTAGCTCACAAGGTTCCGGGCTCTCTAGGTGCAGCCTACAACAGAACGAAATTTCTTCCTCAGCGAAAACAAATGATGCAAGCTTGGGCGGATTACTTGGACAAGCTGAGAGCCGGCGCAGACGTGATCCCGCTAAAGAGCAACGACCGCCGATCGTCCAATACCCCCCAAACCTAAATATGCACGATCGCGATGTGGCAAATTCCACACACGTCTTTCGGGATGCAAAAAAGTCCTTGCGGACCCATCGATTCAATGATTGAATAATCCCGTGCCGAAGGTACGTCTGAAGCACGGAAACCCGCTCAAAGCGGGTTTTGCTATTTATAAGGAGCCGCACTTTTCAGTGCGGCTTTTTTTTTTGGGAAATTTCAAACCACTCGGTTCGACAGCATCAGTTCTGCGCAAGTGCCAAAAGCCACATAAGTCCTTACTCAAAATTTCAATAGCGAAACAACAAGATTGACCCAACACACTTCGACTCGAAATTGACACCCGCTTGATGCGGGTTTTTCGTCCTGGTGAATGGCCTCTCCTTCGAGGATGAGGCCATTTTTTTTGCCCGCCGAAGCGCGGGCTTTTCAACGGCCTTAGCGCCCAGGCAAATCAAAGAGCCCGCCGCGTGCGGGCTTTTTTTTCTGGGGCTTGCCATTGATAGAAAGGCTCATCAATGTCCGCAACCAATTACGCCAGCAACACAAATTCCTCTGTCGTCATTCTGCGACGCAAGGATGTTGAGCAAAAGACCGGCCTTGCTAGATCGACAATTTACGCGCGAATTCAGCAGGGAACTTTTCCACCGCCCGTTCAACTGGGCAGCCGCTATTCGGTCGGCTGGGTCGCCGAAGAAATCGATCAATGGCTGCGCACGCAAATCACCAATAGCCGCAACGCAGGCTGAGGGAGGACGCCATGGATCACTTACCTGGAAGCCCTGCAGTGGAAGTCGGCGTCAATGAGATCAAGCGAGATCATCCGGCTCGAGTCAATTCAAAAATAGCTGCATTCACAGCTGCCGCAGTTACGCGCTGCGCCATCTGGGGTCTGTTACCGCCGTGGTTGGCAGAGAAAGTCAACAGCCGGATGATCGGAGGTAAAGATGCTTGACTCAGTCATGGACCAGTACGACATGGCACGCGCGGTGCTGCAGTTCATCCCTCCCGATGTCGATCACAAAACTTGGGTGCTCGTTGGGATGGCTCTGAAATCGGAGTTTGGCGATGATGGATTCCAACTGTTTAACGAATGGTCGAGCGGTGGGGCGACCTACAGCGAGAAATCCACAATTGACACTTACAGATCGATCCGTGCTGAGGGCCAAACAACATTCGGCACGCTCATTCACATCGCAAAACAGCACGGCTACCAATCAACAGGTGAAAAAAAGCGACTAGAGATCAATCCAGAGCGAGGTCGCGTGCGTGAAGAATCAGCGGGACATGCGGCGGAAATGCAGCGACAGCGATATATCAAAGGGGCTGCCAATGCTCGGGCACTTTGGGATCGATCATCGCCAGTTAACCTCGAGCATCCATATCTTCAGCGGAAGCAAATCTCACCCCCCGCGAACATGCGGGAAATCGATGCCGAATCCGCCGCAAAGATTCTGGGCTATCCGCCAACAGTCCGAGACGAGGAGCTTCAGGGAAGATTGCTAGTCATCCCGGTCATGCAAATGCGCGACAACAGGTTGAGCATTTCAGCGACCGAGTTGATTGATGAAAGCGGTCGCAAAGCAGGCAACGCCGGTGGAGAGCGGACGGGCGGGTTCTGGATGCTGGATAAACTGCCTGAGCACGACAGTGCAAACGTGACGATTCTGCTCGGAGAGGGGGCGGCAACCGTCTGCAGCGCTCAAGCAGCATCCGGTCACACTGCGGTGGCTGCCTTCTCGTGCGGGAATCTTCTGCCAGTCGCGCAGATGCTGCGGGCGCAATTCCCAACCACGAGGATCGTTGTCCTTGGCGAACTTGGCAATGGTCTGGACGCGGCAAAGAAAGCAGCGCAGGCCGGCAACTGCCAGATCGCTATACCGTCGTTCCCGCCCGGCATAGAGGGCAGCGATTTCAACGATCTCGCTGTCGCATGCGGGCTGAATGCGGTGAAGTCGGCAATCGAGGCGGCAATAGATGCCGCCGATACCTGGCTCGCGCCGAACGCGCTGGCGGCAAGTTTCGAACGGGAAGATTATCCGTATGACGCACTTCCCGTGATTATTCGGGATGCAGTTGCCGAATTCGCGGAACATGTAAAAGCGCCATTTCCATTGGTCGCTGCGTCTGCACTAGGCGCGGTATCGCTTGCGGTGCAGGCGCATGTCAACGCCCGGCGAGACGAGACTCTCGAGAATCCGACCAGCTTGTACGTGCTGACAATTGCCGATTCCGGCGAGCGAAAGAGTACCTGCGACAAGCACTTCATGCGGATCATCCACCAGTACGACCGCGAGCAAGCCGAACTGTTCAGACCGCAGCAAGAAGCGTATCGGGCGGACCTGGCAGCATGGGAGTCGAAGGTCGCGGGTCTGCGGGCAAAGATTCAGGAGGCGGCGAGGAAAGGGGCAGACACACGTCCCTTTGAAGCAGATCTGCGCAACCTTGAACGCGACAAGCCAAATCCGCCAAGAGTGCCACGGCTGATATACGCCGACGCAACCCCTGAGGCGCTCGCCCATAGTCTGAGCACGCGGTGGCCTACCGGTGGCGTGATGTCCTCCGAAGCCGGTCAGGTGCTTGGTGCACACGCGATGAGTGCCGACGCGATCATGCGCAACCTCGCGCAGTTGAACGTCCTGTGGGACGGCGGCGACTTGCCGATCGACCGTAAGAGTACAGAATCTTTCACCGTGAGTGATGTCCGCCTGACGATCAACTTGATGGTTCAGGAGCCGACACTACGCGAGTTCTACGGCAAGTCCGGCAGGCTTACCCGAGGAACGGGCTTTCTCGCTCGGTTCTTGGTCGCGTGGCCTGAGTCGACGCAGGGCTCGCGTCTCTACACTGAACCGCCGATCCATTGGCCCGCTCGAGATCGATTCAATCAGCGCCTGTCGGACATCCTGATGCGTCCGATCCCGCTCAACGATGAGGGCGGGCTTACTCCGGCGGTTGCAACTTTATCGCCTCAGGCGAAGCGCCGATGGATCGATTTCCACAACCAGATTGAGCGCGAACTAGGGCTGGGTGGCGAACTGCGCGACGTGCGGGACATCGCGTCAAAGACGGCTGATAACGCGGTGCGGCTGGCGGCGCTATTTCAGTTCTTCGAGGACGGCTCGCTCGTCATCACCGAAGACGTCATGGAAGCTGCCGCGAGAATCGCAGCCTGGCACCTGTTCGAGGCGCGCCGGTTCTTCGGCGAGATCGCGTTACCGGATGACCTCCTCGATCTGATCCGGCTGGATGCGTGGCTGGTGGATTACGCCAGCAAGAAGAGCGCGACGCAGGTCAACACCACAGAGATCCTGCAGTACGCATCACCTACAAAATTCCGCAAGGCCGGTCCGCTACAGCACGCCCTGACTCACCTTGAGGCAGAAAACCGAGTGCGGCTCGTGACCGTCGGGCGCAAGAAGGTTGTCGTCATCAATCCAGCCCTGCTCCGAAAGGATTAACGCCATGGCCTTGAGAGACCTAATCCGAAAACGCAGCAGCACCTCTGCTAACTCTAAAGCTGCTATTGCTGCTAATGACGAAGAATCCCAACCGCCATCGCTAGCAAAAATAGCAGAAATAGCAATAGCAAACCCGCCAGAGGTACCGTCCAATCCGGCCGAGAGCAGCCCTACCCCATCGCTGATCGAGGTGCTACGGCAGTTCCGGTTCGACCTGATCGAACGCGAGATAGCCGCAGGTTATCCGGCTGACGAACTCAACCGAGCAAATGACCTCGCCTGGCATTTCATGCAGGAGGACGGGCTGCCCTTCGAGGTCGCGATCCGCATCGCTGCCGATATCGTCATCAACTGCGACCCCGCCCCATGCGAAGCGGCTTACGAAAGCGCTATGGCTCTTTGGAAGCGCGTATCGGCGTGCACCTGACTGTTTGCCTGCCCCGACCTTTCCGAGCGCTCTGCGGGGCGCTTTTCAATCATTCAGCTGTGCTCACGACCCGGGGGGGGCGGGTCAAAAGTCGGGATTGCTATGAAGTAAACCCGTCAGCGCACCTCGACTTCAGTGCAATCCCGAAAAGCGCCGACTTGGTGCCTGCCTCGTGCGCGCGCGGGCGCGAGAAATTCCGGAACTTGGGAACAAAACGGAAATGGGCGACGATGGCGCGACGATGGACTCTAGAGGAACGGCAGCGTCAGGCCGAGCAGATTCGCATCACGAAGCCGAGGACTCGATCGACCTGCGCCCGGACAGCCGAAGGCAAGACGCGGGTTAGCCAGAAAGCCTACAAGCACGACGAGTATTCCGCTCAAACGTTTGAGACGCAGTGACTGCTCCGTGAAGCCTTTTGGATTTTGAAGAAGGCAGACGATTGACATTTATGAATGCCAATCCTGCCGTGCAGCATAACCGACTAATTTTTAGTGCGGTCTCTATGCATTTCTTCTTCTTTGCTCATGCGTCCTACCACCAGCCCTCCAACTGCACCACATAACAAGCTGAAGTATCTGAAATCTCCTTCTTGGATGAATCCCAGTGGATTAAAGATTAACCCACCGACAATAACGTAAGCCACCATGCCAATAAGTCCAGCCACTACTAAAGAACCAGCATGATTGCAAGCTTTATCAAAGATACCTTCGGACATAAGCCACCTTTTTTTGCTGACATATCGGGTGTTTGCCTCTACTTGCTAGCGTCATTCAAAGTAAGTTTCGCCTTATGATTTTGGTCAAAATTTATCAATATTCAACTGTTCATGACTCGAGATCAGCTGCATAAAAGGCCGCTGTGGGTTCGAATTCCAACCTCTCCCCCCATGGTGGGCATGGTGGGACTCGAACCCATGACATTTACCGCTTCACGCTAGTCTGATGCCTCGGGTCGGAGTCGAACGCCCCTGACCGGACTCTGATTTTGAGTATGCTGCATCTACCCAAATTGAAATCAAAGGTGTCGGAACATGGGGATTAAATGATATAAATAATCGCTAGCTGAAATAAATTAAAGATAAGGAAATTCCTGTGCGATTACTAATAACATTTAATGCAGTAATCATTCTGTTAACTGGGTGCGTTTCTCCACAACCCGCTGCCCCCACTGCATGGGCTAAGCCAGGAGCAAGTTATGAACAATTCAGTGCTGATCGCTTCGACTGCATTCAACGGACTCCCACAACTTACCAATCTTTTCCTAACGGCCTAGGGTTTAGCTGCCTTAACGCCGGCGCATTTCACTCCTGCATGAATATGAGAGGGTGGACTGAGAGCCCTAACGGTTTTAGAGCCGAACCAAATCAACTAGTGAATATGTGTTGAAGGGAGAGCCATACCTGTATCAAGGGTTTGAATCCTCCGTCTTCCCGGGGAAATTCAACCGCAAGATCACCTTGAAACGGTATGGAATTGCACTCTTTCCAAGCGAGTTCCGGGGTTCGAATTCCAGTGGGGGCGCCATGCTCACCCCGGTTTCCAGCTTGGAGACCGGGACCTTTTCTTGGCCGGCATTCGCATCTGGACCTTAACTCGTCGCTGTCCGGCTCGACGGAGACGGCCTGCAAAAGCCGCGACAACGACTCTTTGAGCAACTTTTGCCTCAGTGCCTCCATACCCGTCCACAAGTCAGTAACTAGATTCTAAGGACGTGCTCGGATCTCGTACACGGAGATGACCTTCGCGAAACCGCTCTCGTGCAAAGAGGGGCTTCAAGCCATTGTCGCTTTCGTGAGTGACCATCGACGATTTGGCCGGAGATGCGCTATTCAGAATTTTTTGTCTTTGCCACGCAACTGGCAGTTACCTGTGCCGATGTTCTGACCCTTTCGAAGCACGCCATCGTCAGTCACCATGTCCATGGAGATCGAGCCAGTGTAGCGGTTGACAATGATGCCGGTCTTGCCGGAGCTTGGTGCGAACGAGATCTTCGCGTCGTCGATCTGAGCCGGCCAGCCATTGGCGGTTTTCGCAATCAGGTCAACGTGGATGTCGAGCGCGCGGCGCGTACCATCGGATGTCTGCAGGAAGCAATCGAGATAAATCTGCTGCTTTGCCCCTTCAGAAGCATGCGCACGAAAATCTGTCCGGATCTTGTTGCCTATTGCCTTGACGTTCGGTTTGGTTCGTTCTTCAGTTAGAAAACCTTGGTTTACGGACAGAAATTCCTGGACGGTGATCTTTGGGTTCCAAGAGGCCGTTCGAGCCCACAGCATCAGATTATCGAAGCCTAGCTTTTTGAACTCTGCATCGCCATCAGACCAGATGAAACTGAGCTGCATTGAAAAATTCTTGAAATTATTGATGCTGAATTCATCAACGACGTAGATGTAATTGTCGTTCGGCGTGCCTTCACCCTGTACGAAGCCGACCCATTCGCCAGCCATTGTGTAGACGTTGCCGTTGCGAACTGGCGTTGACCCTTGCAGCTTAGATAGCAATGTCCTACCGCGTTGAAAGTCGACCATCTTCGCCGTCTGCAGAAGCACGTCGCCGTTAGTGTCGAGGCTCGACACAATGTAATCCTTATTGATTTCGAGACCAGCAAATATCTTAGGAACTTTCGCCGGCGAAAGTGCAGCGCCATCAAACGCTAACATCACAGCGCCGGTTTCAGTATCAAACATCACGGACTGCCCTGTGTAGGGCCGCCCATTCACGTTAATTAAGAAATTACTAGCGTAAGGGGCAGTGTAAGCATTGAGCAGAACGATCGACGTCGTAGTCGGATCTCCCCAGACTCTCATCACATCGGCAATACCAAGCGCCTTGATCGGTTTGCCGTTTGAAATGAGGCTGATGGTTACTTCAGATTGAGCGATCGCTTTGCGCGCCGATTCGGGTATTGCGGTCTGAGCAGATGCTGATGCCGTCCCCAGCAGGGCAATCGACAGGCAAAGGGGCATTAAATAACGCATGATCAGTAATCGACAATTTGATCTGCCAATCATAACCACTTTTCACGTGCTCAGATCTCAGATGGCGCGCATTACTGAAAGTCACGCGGCTATGACGAGGAGTATTGCGAAGATATTATCACTGGCAGCTGAGCAGCTCTTTAGAGGGTCCGGCCGTATGCGGGTGCCAGTTCGATGATTTCAAACGCTGAGGATTAAAGTAGTCTTAACGGTTTGATGTCATGCGCGCAATCTTGTCTGGGGCGGACCTGTATATGCTGGTCGCCGGGAGCACGAACGAACGCACCGCTCCATTCGCGCCTCAGCGTCGGCGAACGTGTGTTCTCATCGCGGATCGCCTACCTCCTTGCTGCCGTACCCAATCAGGTATGGTGTCTACTTACCCAGGAGGGACCACTCGGGCTCGGAGCGCGTCTTACCAGCACTCGCGGCATTACCCTCCGAGACAGATTCGTCGCGCGTTGGGTACGCCAATGCGCGGAATCGGCTCGGCGTAGACGGCTTTGCAGGCCGCTGTATAACGCCCCACTGCTTAGAAGGCAGTTGCTTTATTGCCGTGAAGGAAAGGTCACAGGTTTAAATCCTGTTTCTGCAAACAAAAGTCTTGGTTCGTAGCCTAGTACTCGATACCGAGATACTGTTGCATCATCAGCGTGTGCTATCTACCTTGTAGTTCAATGGATAGGACGAGCCGTGACCTGCGCATTAACAATGAGCTTAGTGGCACCCAGTAAGACGCTTAAGTGCTTATTTTTTCTAGACTTCCCACTAACGCACACGAAGCCTTGAAAAGGCATAACAGCTACGGGGTCTCACAAATTTCTCAAACAAATCGAACGACAGTAAGCTTCAAAGCGAAATGTAACTCGGCTTGAGCGACCATTAAGGGAGATGTGTAACTCAATTAAATCGCATCGGCGCAAACTTGGTGGCGTACTATTTCTTTGAGCACATTACCTTAAGTGCGGTACAAATTTGTGAGTTGCCAGAATATCCGCAAACGCTTCCGGAGGCATATTGGTTGAGAGTTAAGCGCCCATAGTAATTGCCATGCTTGTCAACGATGACGGGTCCACTAGAGGAGTATTCGTTACATGGCGAGTAGGGTGAATAGCTACTCCCGTAACTTCCATAGGAGTTCCATTTGCCATAGCCGTTTCCCCAGCCATATGAGGAGTAGTCATTCCAAACTGAATTTGAATGATATTCTGAGCAATTCAAGCATCCCAAAAACTCTTTGTTGTTGTCCCCCCCGAACAAAAGCAGATCCTCCGCTCTAGAGTAGGGCGCCGCTGAGGTTAGAACCAGAAGTGCCACTTTAGCCAAAATAGAGTAGCTTTTCATGAAAGCGATTCCTTTTTTTACTAGTTCAGAGTTTGAATTCGGAATTAGCGTTTGAGAGCACCAATCGGCTTTGCGGTAACCGTAATACTTTCGGACGGGAAAGCCTAACTTCCTAAACGTGTAGCGTCTAGCAATTCTGGACAAGCAGAGTTGATCTTATTGAGCTTTCTATGCGTCAGAAAGATTATAGAATGAAGATCTAATTGGCTCAGCTTCTCGCTTTAGAGGGAGTGGAAATGCATCTGCCCATCGTTTTTCGGGTCCTGTTTGTTTTCGTTTTTGCGGCTGCTGCATCTACTCTGGGCACCGCTAGCGCACAGGATGCGAACTTCTATGCTTGCAATAACGGCTACGCGACCTGCAATCAGGGGATGTTGTCGGAGGAGCAGAAAGCGCAAGTGAGCCAAGCTGCTCTGCAGCGGAACTTCTACGCTTGCAATAACGGCTACGCGACCTGTAATCAGACGCTGCTTTCGGAGTCGCAGCGCTCCCAAGTTAATCAGTCAGCTCTACAACGGAACTTCCACGCTTGTAATAACGGCTACGCGACCTGTAATCAGACACTGCTTTCGGA
>JACCDG010064022.1_pt1 | contig 14660 bp, 14 predicted proteins | sample 7442471 | NCBI WGS metagenome assembly JACCDG01 (sample SAMN15323444, study PRJNA562643) | freshwater metagenome | isolation source: river surface water | place: USA:Blue River Watershed | collected 2017-08-17
ACAATCCTTAGCTTCCTGAGATGCCCAGGTGGCGGAATTGGTAGACGCACTAGTTTCAGGTACTAGCGCTGCGAGGCGTGGAGGTTCGAGTCCTCTCCTGGGCACCAATCTTATCCAAATAAGATGACACGATAAGCCGATGAAAACACTTCATCGGCTTTTTTGTTTTCCGCCTCTCTTTTCCTGGCTGCTCTCCAGAATCGGTATTTTCCTGAAGTACAATGCACGCTTCCTGAAATGCCCAGGTGGCGGAATTGGTAGACGCACTAGTTTCAGGTACTAGCGCTGCGAGGCGTGGAGGTTCGAGTCCTCTCCTGGGCACCAAAACATACAAAAAGCCGATGCCATTGCATCGGCTTTTTTGCTTTCTGGGGCGGGTTGCCGTGTGCCAAATCGGCGACTTCAGGCGCGCAGCGACGTCGAGCCGGTTGGGCATGCGGCTGCCCGGCCCAGAAAGCAAGGCAGGTCAATCCATCAAATCGGCTGCGCCACGAGATCGTGTCCCTCGACGGCCACGATGCGGGCCTTGGTGAACTCACCGACCTTGAGCGTCTTGCTGATCTTTTCGGGCGGCAGCAGGCGCACGGTGCCGTCGATCTCGGGGGCATCGGCGTAGCTGCGCCCCACCCCACCGCGGCGACCCATCGCCGGGGCCGAATCAACCAGCACCTGCATGCTCGCGCCCACACGCTGCTGCAGGCGTGCGATGGACACTTCTTCGGCCACCGCCATGAAGCGCGAACGGCGCTCTTCGCGCAGGGCCTCGGGCAGCATGCCCGGCAGGTCGTTGGCCGCCGCACCCTTGACCGGGCTGTAGGCAAAACAGCCGGCGCGGTCGATCTCGGCTTCGCGCAGGAAACCCAGCAGGTGTTCAAACTCTTCTTCCGTCTCGCCCGGGAAGCCGGCAATGAAGGTGCTGCGGATCACCAGCTCGGGGCAGAGCTCGCGCCAGCGCTGGATGCGCTCCAGGTTCTTTTCACCACTGGCCGGGCGCTTCATGCGTTTGAGCACATCGGGGTGGCTGTGCTGGAAAGGCACGTCCAGGTAAGGCAGCACCAGGCCTTCGGCCATCAGCGGGATGATGTCGTCCACGCTCGGGTAGGGGTAGACATAGTGCAGACGCACCCAGGCGCCGTGCGCACGGGCCATCTCGCCCAGCGCCTGCACCAGCTCCAGCATGCGGGTCTTGACCGGCTTGCCGTCCCAGAAGCCAGTGCGGTATTTCACATCCACCCCATAGGCCGAGGTGTCCTGGCTGATCACCAGCAGTTCCTTGACGCCGCCTTCGAACAGGGCCTTGGCTTCCTTGAGCACATCGCCGATGGGACGCGACACCAGATCGCCCCGCATGGACGGGATGATGCAGAAGGTGCAACGGTGGTTGCAGCCCTCGCTGATCTTCAGGTAAGCGTAGTGTTTGGGGGTGAGCTTGAGACCAGCCTCGCCAAAAGCACCCGGCACCAGGTCCAGAAAAGGGTCGTGCGGCTTGGGCAGGTGGGTGTGCACCGCGTCCATCACCTCCTGCGTGGCGTGCGGGCCGGTCACAGCCAGCACACTCGGATGGTTCTCCAGGACGAAATTACCCCCCGAGTCGCCCGTCTTGGCGCCCAGACAACCGGTGACGATCACCTTCCCGTTTTCGTTGAGGGCCTCGGCAATCGTGTCCAGGCTTTCCTTGACGGCATCGTCGATGAAGCCACAGGTGTTGACAATCACCAGATCGGCACCCGCAAAAGTCTTGGAGGTCTGGTAGCCCTCGGCGCTGAGTTGCGTGAGGATGAGTTCGGAATCGGTCAGCGCCTTGGGGCATCCCAGGCTGACAAAACCCACTTTGGGGGTCTCGGTGGCGTTGGTGGTCTCGGTCATGCCGCCGATTGTCCCCGAGAATCGCCAACGCGGCGCCGCTCAGGACTTGATGCCAAAGACACCCAGCATCTGCTCCGTGTTTTTCTGCATCTGCTCCTGCATCTGTCCCATCACGTTGGCGGAGGGCTGAAGCAGCCCCCCCATGAACTGGGCAGGCCACTGCTGCATGAATTGCCCCCAGGTCTCAGGGGTGAGCGGCTTGGCCTGCTCGCCCAGGCGCGTCTGCCAGTCGGCCAGCATCTGCAGCTGCTGCTCCAGAAACGGCCCCATGTAGCCTTGCAGTGCATGGCCGTAAAAGCGGATCAGATTGGCCAGCAGGGCTTCGCTGAACATGGGCACGCCGGCGGCCTCTTCTTCGAGGATGATCTGCAGCAGGATCGAGCGGGTGAGGTCTTCGCCGGTCTTGGCGTCGCGCACCACCAGCGGCTCGTTCTTCATCACCAGCTGGCGGATCTCGGCGAGCGTGATGTAGGCCGAGGCCTGCGTGTCGTACAGGCGCCGGTTGGGGTACTTCTTGATGACCCTTGCAGAAGCAGCGGTGGATGGGGATGCGGGGGCAGGCAATTGAAATCACTCCAGAAAACGCGGCCCGAGAGTTGCTGCGCTGCAGCAGATTTTAGGCATGCGCACCGGTTGGCCGTCTGTAGGTTAACCCTGAAGCCGCTCGCGCCATTCGGGTCTGGCCCATGGTTTTTTCACGCCCATGCCCGAGGCAGGGGCCATTCCCTGCGAAAATAGCGGGATGTTCACCGGAATCATCACCGGCGTGGGGCGAATCGTCGCCCTCCACGACCTGGGTAGCTCTTTACAGCACGGCAAGCGCCTGACCATCGAGGCGCCTGCCGGCTACCTCGACGACGTGGGCCTGGGCGACAGCATCGCCCTCAATGGCGCCTGCATGACCGTCACCACCTTCAGCCCCGCTTCGCGGCAGTTCACGATCGACATTTCGGCCGAATCGCTGGACAAGACCTGCGGCCTGGACCAGCCAGGGCCTGTCAACCTCGAAAAAGCCTTGCGGGCGCACGACCGCCTGGGCGGCCACATCGTCTCGGGCCATGTGGACGGCGTGGGCACCGTCAGCCGCTTCGAGCAGGTCGGAGAAAGCTGGGAACTGCGCGTCATCGCCCCCCCTGCCCTGGCCAAGTACCTGGCCTACAAAGGCTCGATCACCATCAACGGCGTGAGCCTCACGGTCAACCAGGTCCATGACCTGAGCGAGGGCTGCGAAGTCAGCATCAACCTGATCCCTCACACCGTAGAAAACACCGCGCTGGGCAGTCTGAAAGCCGGCAGTCGCGTCAACCTCGAAATCGACACCGTGGCCCGCTATGTGGAGCGCATGCTCAGCGCCGGCCTCAACCTGAAAGACAAGGCATGACCACACCCCTCCAACCTGTGGCCATTTCGCCGGTCGAAGAGATCGTGGCCGAAATGAAAGCCGGCCGCATGGTCATCCTCGTCGACGAGGAAGACCGCGAAAACGAAGGCGATCTGGTGCTGGCCTCCGACCACGTCACACCCGAGGCCATCAACTTCATGGCCAGGTTTGGCCGTGGCCTGATCTGCCTGACGCTCACGCGCGAGCGCTGCGAATACCTCCAGCTGCCACCCATGGCGGCGCGCAACGGCACGGTCTACAGCACCGCCTTCACCGTCTCGATCGAGGCTGCCGAAGGCGTGACCACCGGCATCTCGGCCGCCGACCGCGCCCGCACCGTGCAGGTGGCGGTGGCCAAAAACACCCAGCCGACCGACCTGGTGCAACCGGGCCACATCTTCCCGCTGCAGGCGGTGGACGGTGGCGTGCTCATGCGCGCGGGCCACACCGAAGCCGGCTGCGACCTGGCCGCCATGGCCGGCTGCTCGCCGTCTTCCGTGATCTGCGAGATCATGAAGGACGATGGCACCATGGCCCGCCTGCCCGACCTGCAGCTCTTTGCCGCCGAGCATGGCCTCAAAATCGGCACCATCGCCGACCTGATCGAATACCGCAGCCGCAACGAGTCGCTGGTCGAGCGCATCGGCAGCCGCGAGATCCGCACCGCGCACGGCGACTTCACTGTGCACGCCTTCCGCGACAAGCCCAGCCAGTCGGTGCACCTGGCCCTGGTCAAGGGCCAGTGGAGCGAGCAGGCGGAAGTGCCGGTGCGCGTGCACGAGCCCCTGTCGGTGCTCGACGCGCTGGAACTCCACCGCTCCATGCACTCCTGGAGCCTGGACACCAGCCTGCAGTACCTGCACAAACAGGGCCAGGGCGTGGCCGTGCTGCTCAACTGCGGCGAATCGGCCGCGCAACTGCTGGCGCAATTTGAAGGCAGCGCCCGCCCCTCGCAGGCCCCCGAGCGCGGCCGCATGGACCTGCGCACCTACGGCATTGGCGCGCAGATCCTGCGCCTGTGCGGTGTGCACAAGATGAAACTCATGGGCAACCCGCGCCGCATGCCCAGCATGACCGGCTACGGCCTCGAAATCACCGGCTACATCCCGAAAGAATCTGCATGAAAGACGCCAACAAAGGCCAGGCTGGCCAGCTCGACGGTCAGCACCTGCACATCGGCATCGTGCAGGCGCGCTTCAATGAAGACATCACCAACGCGCTGGCCGAGGCCTGCATCGCCGAGCTCCAGGCGCTGGGCGTGGAGCACATCGACCATGTGTTCGTGCCCGGCGCCCTCGAAGTGCCGCTGGCCCTGCAGGCCATGGCCGAGCGGGCCGAGTATGACGCGCTGATCGCCCTGGGCTGCATCATCCGGGGCGAGACCTACCACTTTGAACTGGTGGCCAACGAGTCCGGTGCTGGCGTCACCCGCGTGGGCCTGGACTACCACATCCCGATAGCCAACGCGGTCCTGACCACCGAGAACCTGGAACAGGCCGTGGCCCGCCAGCACGACAAAGGCCGCGACGCCGCCCGCGTGGCCGTCGAGATGGCCTGCCTGATCGACGACCTCTCGGCCGATGTGGCCGAACTGGTGGACGACGAGGACGAGGCATGAGCGAGGCTGCACCCAAGACCGCAGGCACCCGCAAGTCCTCGGCCAAACCGGCGCGCAGCCGCTCGCGCGAATTCGCGCTGCAGGCGCTCTACCAGCACCTGGTCGGGCAGAACGAGGCGTCTGACATCGACCTGTTCACGCGCGACCTGTCGGGCTTTCACAAGGCCGACATTACCCATTACGACGCCCTGCTCTACGGCTGCATCGAGCAGGCCGCCGACATCGATGCCCTGATCGCCCCCCGCCTGGACCGGCCGATGGGCGAGATCTCGCCCATCGAGCATGCCTGCATGTGGATTGGCGTTTATGAGCTGCAGCATTGCCTGGATGTGCCCTGGCGCGTCGTGCTCAACGAGTGCATCGAGCTGGCCAAGGACTTTGGCGGCACCGATGGCCACAAGTACGTCAACGCCGTGCTCAGCGCTGTGGCCCCGCTGCTGCGCGCCGCCGAGGTGGAAGCCGACCGCAGCGCCGGCCGCGCACGCGACTGAGCCATGCGGATCGCGCAGCGCGCCGAGCGCATCGAACCCTTTTACGTGATGGAGGTCGCCAAGGCCGCCTCGGCCCTGGCCCGCGAGGTCGCGCACACCGACCGTCCGGTGGTCTTCCTGAACATTGGCGAGCCCGACTTCACCGCGCCGCCCGCGGTGCAGCAGGCCGCCGCCCAGTGCGTTGCCAGCGGCCAGACGCAATACACCCAGGCCCTGGGCACCGATGCCCTGCGCCAGGCCATCAGCGGCTGGTACGCCCAGCGCTTTGGGGTGCAGGTGCCGGCCCGTCGCATCGTCGTCACCGCCGGGGCCTCGGCCGCGCTGCACCTGGCCTGCCTGGCGCTGATCGACCAGGGCGACGAGATCCTGATGCCCGACCCGAGTTACCCCTGCAACCGGCACTTCGTGAGTGCGGCCGAGGGCACCGCGGTCATGGTACCCAGCACGGCGGCCGAGCGCTTTCAGCTCAGTGCCGACAAGGTCCAGGCGGCCTGGGGTCCAAAGACGCGCGGCGTGCTGCTGGCCTCGCCCTCCAACCCCACCGGCACCTCGATCGACCCGGCCGAACTGCGCCGTATCCACGAGGTGGTGAGCACGCGAGGCGGCATCACGATGGTCGACGAAATCTATCTGGGCCTGAGCCACGACGACACTTACGGTCAGACGGCGTTGGCGATCAGCGACGAGATCATCAGCATCAACAGCTTCAGCAAGTACCTCAACATGACCGGCTGGCGCCTGGGCTGGCTGGTGGTGCCAGACGCCTTGGTGCCCGTCATCGAACGGCTGGCGCAAAACCTGTTCATCTGCGCCAGCACCGTGTCGCAGCAGGCGGCCCTCGCCTGTTTTGCTCCCGACAGCCTGGCGCTCTACGAGCAGCGCCGCGCCGAGTTCAAGGCCCGGCGCGATTACTTCATCCCGGCGCTCAACGCCCTGGGGCTGACGGTGCCCGTCATGCCCGACGGTGCGTTTTACGCCTGGGCCGACTGCAGCGCCGCCTGCGAAAAACTGGGCTTGAAGGACAGCTGGGACTTTGCCCACGCCGCCCTGCACCAGGCCCATGTGGCCATCACGCCCGGCCGCGACTTCGGCAGCTTTGAAACCGCGCGCTTCGTGCGCTTTTCCACCGCCAACTCGATGGCCGAGCTGAAAACCGCCATTGAACGCCTGAAGGCCTGGCTGCAGCCATGAGCACCAACCCTTTCGGCTTTCCCCTGCGGGTGTACTGGGAAGACACCGATGCCGGCGGCATCGTGTTCTACGCCAACTACCTCAAGTTCATGGAGCGCGGCCGCACCGAATGGCTGCGTGCCCTGGGCTTCAACCAGCAGGTGCTGCGCGAGCAGGTCGGCGGCATGTTCGTCGTGAGCGAAACCGCCGTCAAATACCACCGCCCTGCCCGGCTCGACGATGCACTCTGGGTCACCGCCCATGTGCAGGACGCCGGCCGCGTCAGCCTGACGATTGTCCAGCAGGTGCTGCTGCGCAATGACCATGCTCCCGACACCCTGCTTGCCGAAGGCACGATCCGCATCGGCTGGGTCGATGCCACCACCCTCAAACCTGGCCGCATCCCGGCCGCCATCCTGGAAAAACTGCAGTCATGAACAACGACATGTCCATCGTCTCGCTGGTGCTGCACGCCAGCTTCGTGGTCCAGATCGTGATGGCCATCCTGCTGGCCATCTCGGTGGCCAGCTGGGCCGCGATCATCCGCAAGCTCACCGCCATCAAGCGCATCCAGAACCTCAACGAGGAATTCGAGCGCGTGTTCTGGTCGGGCACCAGCCTCAACGAGCTGTTCAACGCGGCCACCCAGAACGCCAAGCTGGCCGGCCCGATGGAGCGGATTTTTGCCAGCGGCATGCGCGAATACCAGAAGCTGCGCGAGCGCCGCATCTCCGATGCCGGCACCCTGCTCGACGGCGCCCGCCGCGCGATGCGCGCCAGCTTCCAGCGCGAGATGGACGCCGCCGAATCGCAGCTGGCCTTTCTGGCTTCGGTGGGTTCGGTCTCGCCCTATGTGGGCCTGTTTGGCACCGTCTGGGGCATCATGCACGCCTTCACCGGCCTGGCCAGCCTGCAGCAGGTGACGCTGGCCACCGTGGCCCCCGGCATTGCCGAGGCCTTGGTGGCCACCGCGATTGGCCTGTTCGCCGCCATCCCGGCCGTGGTGGCCTACAACCGCTTTGCCCGCGACATCGACCGCGTGGCGATCAAGCTGGAGACCTTCATCGAAGAGTTCTCCAACATCCTGCAGCGCAGCCTGGGTTCGGGCGCTTCGGCCTCGGGCCACTGAAGCGGAGACCGGCATGCCAGGCGTAGCCCACCGAGGACGCGGCCGTCGCGCCGTCAACGAGATCAACATGGTGCCCTTCATCGACGTGATGCTGGTTTTGTTGATCATCTTCATGGTCACAGCCCCCATGATCACGCCCAGCCTGATCGACCTGCCCAGCGTGGGCAAAGCCAACAAGCAGCCCGACAAGGTGCTGCAGGTGGTGATCCAGAAGGATGAGAGCCTGGAGCTGGTGGCCGATGGCCAGACCCGCAAGCTCATGCTCGGCGGCGTGGCCGAGGCGGTGAAGAACGCGCAAGGCAGCGAAGGCAGCACCGCCGTGGTCATCAGTGCCGACCGCAACGTCAAATACGAGAACGTGGTCAAGGTGATGGACACGCTGCAGCGTGCCGGCGTTCAGCGTGTGGGCCTGTCGGTCCAGCTCGCCCCCTGACCGCCCGGGAGCCGTGGCTTGAGCCAGAGCAGCACTTACCAGGCCGAATTCGCCCCGCCGCCCGAACCGGCACGCGGACGCTCGTTCGCAATGGCGGCCGCAGCCCATGTGCTGCTGTTCCTCGCACTGGGCCTGGTCACGCGCTGGACCACCCAAACCCAGGTCGTCAGCGCCGAAGCGGAACTCTGGTCGGCCATGCCACAACAGGCTGCGCCCCGCCTGGTCGAAACCGAGCCAGCACCCCCGCCAGAATCCGAGCGCAAGCCTGAACCGGTCAAGCCCGAACCTCCGAAACCTGCCCCGCGCCCTGCACCCGAGCCGGAAGTGGACAAGCGGGACGCCGAGATCGCGCTGAAGAAACAGAAGGAAGAAGAAAAGAAAAAGGCTCTTGAAAAAGAGAAGGCTGAGAAGCTGCGCAAGGAAAAGCTCGAGAAAGAAAAGGCAGAGAAGGAAAAGGCCGAAAAAGAGAAGAAGCTCAAGGAAGAGAAAGCCAAAGAGCAGAAGGCCAAAGAAGACAAAGAGCGCGAGAAGAACAAGGCCGAGGCCGACAAACGCAAGGCCGAAGAAGCGAAAGAAAAAGCCGAGGCGGCGCGTGCCGAGGCCATGCGCAAGGAAAACCTCAAACGCATGCAGGGCCTGGCCGGGGCCAGCGGTGGCGAAAACAGCACGGGTACCGCCCTCAAGTCTTCAGGTCCTTCGGCCAGCTACGCCGGCCGGCTGGTGGCCCGCATCAAACCCAACATCACCTACCCCGGCGATGTGGTGGGCAACCCGCGCGCCGAAGTCGAAGTCAAGGTCAGCGCCGACGGCACCATCCAGAGCCGCCGCATCCTGCAGTCCAGCGGCAACAAGGCCTGGGACGATGCGGTGCTGCGCGCCATCGACAAGACCGAAGTGCTGCCTCGTGACACCGACGGGCGTGTGCCGCCGGTGATCGTGCTGGGCTTTAGGCCACTCGACTGAAGGCGCGCAGTAGGAGCCGCGAGGTCGCTGCTCCTACATGGCCACTGCGGGCACGGCCACGATCTTCTGGCCCTCGTCGTAGACGATCTGCGCCTGGCCCTGATCGGCCTGGGCCATCCAGCTCGCCAATGCGGCGTCTGACGGGAAAAAGCGGGCGCGCTCGCCCAGGGCGATTTCGGCCCGTGCGGCCACATCGCCCGTGCGGCGCTCCAGCGTCAGGCGCACCGGCAGACCCTTGACCAGTTCGCCATGCTCGGTCTGTTCGCGCAGCGGCGGGAACTCGCGCGTGAGGCGCTCGATGTCAGGTGCATGGCCATTGACCGCCACCCGCAGGAATTTGCCAAAGCGACAGCGCGCGGCGCCCAGGTCCCAGACCTGCTCGATCTTGAGACGGAAACCGCCCGAGAAACGGTCCATCTGCATCTTGGCCATGACCACAATCAGTTCGTCGTCCTTGAGCGCGCTGCGGGCCGAGTTGATCAGGCCCTCGTCGGCCGTGGCTTCCATCACGCCCGATTTATCGTCGAGCTTGAAGATCGCCACCTTGCCGCGTTGGCCATTGATGATGCGCAGGTCACTCACGATGCCCGCGAGCAGTTGCGGCTCACGGCTGTCGATCAGGTCATCGATCTTTCGGCGCGCGAACTGACGGACCTCGCGCTCCACTGCATCGAACAGATGCCCTGAAAGGTAGAAGCCGACCGCAGTCTTCTCATTCGTCAAACGCTCCTTGATGCCCCACGGCAGCGCATCTTCGAGATCAGGTTCCTGCGTGCTTGAACCATGCGAATCGTCGCCCAGCATGTCAAAGAGGCCACCCTGGTTGGCGTTGGCCACGGTGGCGTTGGCAAAGTCGAAGGCCTTGTCGATGCTGGCCACCAGCGCCGCCCGGTTCATGTGCAGCGAATCGAATGCGCCGGCCTTGATCAGGGCTTCCACGGTGCGCTTGTTCAGGCGTGTGCGGTCCACCCGGTTGCAGAAGTCGAACAGGCTGGTGAACGGCCCGCCTTCTTCACGGGCGGCCACGATGGCCTCGATGGCCTGCTGGCCTGTGCCCTTGACGGCCCCCAGCCCATAGCGGATCACCTTGTCGGTGACTGGCTCGAAGCGGTAATGACCCCGGTTGACGTCGGGCGGATCAAACGTGATGCCGAACTTGAGCGCGTCCTCGAACAACACCTTGAGCTTGTCGGTGTCGTCCATTTCGACGGTCATGTTGGCGCAGAAGAACTCCGCCGTGTAATGCACCTTGAGCCAGCCCGTGTGGTAGGCCAGCAGCGAGTAGGCGGCGGCATGCGACTTGTTGAAGCCGTAGCCCGCAAACTTCTCCATCAGGTCGAAGACCTCGTCGGCCTGGTCCTGCGGGATGTTGTGCGTGGCCAGGGCACCGGCGCGGAACTTCTCGCGGTGCTCGGCCATCTCTTCGGCCTTCTTCTTGCCCATGGCGCGGCGCAGCAGGTCGGCGCCGCCGAGCGAATAGCCCCCCAGGATCTGCGCCGTCTGCATCACCTGCTCCTGGTAGACCATGATGCCGTAGGTCTCGCTCAGCATCTCGGCCACCGCCGGGTGCGGGTAGAGCACCTCCTCGCGCCCGTGCTTGCGGGCCACGAAGCTGGGGATCAGGTCCATCGGGCCCGGGCGGTAGAGCGCGTTCAGGGCAATCAGGTCTTCCAGGCGCGTGGGTTTGGCGTCGCGCAGCATGCCTTGCATGCCGCGGCTTTCAAACTGGAACACGGCCTCGGTCTTGCCTTCCTGGAACAGCCGGTAGGTGGCGGCGTCGTCCAGCGGGATGTTCTCGAAGGCGAAGTTTTCCTGGCCCTTGTGGCGCTTCATGATGAATTCGCGCGCGATCTCCAGGATGGTCAGCGTGGCCAGGCCCAGAAAGTCGAACTTGACCAGACCCGCGGCCTCGACGTCGTCCTTGTCGTACTGGCTCACCGCCGAATCGCTGCCCGGCTGCTGGTAGAGCGGGCAGAAATCGGTGAGCTTACCCGGCGCGAGCAGCACGCCCCCGGCGTGCATGCCCACATTGCGGGTCATGCCCTCCAGGCGCTGCGCCATCTCGATGAGGTTCCTGACGTCTTCCTCGCGCTCGATGCGCTCGGCGAGCATCGGCTCGGCCGCGATGGCGTACTTTTCCTTGTCGTCAGGCTTGAGGTCGGGCGGCGGGTACTGGATGGTGACGGGCTTGCCGGGCTTGTTCGGGATGAGCTTGCTGATACCGTCGCAGAAGGTGTAGCTCATGTCCATCACCCGGCCCACATCGCGGATGGCCGCGCGCGCCGCCATGGTGCCAAAGGTGGCGATCTGGCTGACGGCATCACGGCCGTACTTTTCCTTGACGTACTCGATCACCCGGTCGCGGTTGGTCTGGCAGAAGTCAATGTCGAAGTCGGGCATCGACACCCGCTCCGGGTTCAGGAAGCGTTCGAACAGCAGGTTGTACTGCAGCGGGTCGAGGTCGGTGATCTTGAGCGCATACGCCACCAGCGAACCGGCGCCCGAGCCCCGGCCGGGGCCGACCGGGCAGCCGTTGTTCTTGGCCCACTGGATGAAGTCGCCCACGATCAGGAAGTAGCCCGGAAAACCCATCTTGAGGATGGTGTTCAGCTCAAATTCGAGCCGCTCCACATAGCGCGGGCGCTGCTGCTCCCGCTCGGCCTCGTTGGGGTAGAGGTGGACCAGGCGCTCCTTGAGGCCTTCGTGCGAGACGTGGCGGAAATAGTCTTCCACCGACAGGATCTGACCATTGACCGGCGGAATCGGGAAGTTGGGCAGCTGCGGCTTGCCCAACACCAGGGTCAGGCTGCAGCGCTTGGCGATCTCCAGTGTGTTGGCGATCGCGCTGGGCACATCGGCAAACAGGGCCTGCATCTCGGCGGCCGACTTGAAGTACTGCTCCCGGGTGAAGCGGCGCACCCGGCGAGGGTTGGCCAGCATCTCGCCTTCGGCAATGCACACCCGGGCTTCATGCGCCTCGTAGTCGTCAGCAGTCAGGAACTGCACCGGGTGCGTGGCCACCACCGGCAGGTGCAGGCGGGCGGCCAGCTGCACGGCGGCCTGCACATGCGGCTCGTCTTCGGGACGCCCGGCGCGTTGCAGCTCCAGGTAAAAGCGGTGCGGGAAGATCGAAGCCAGCTTGAGCGCCAGATCGGCGGCCTTGTCGTTGTCGCCCTGCACCAGCGCCTGCCCCACCGGGCCAGCCTGCGCGCCCGACAGCAGGATCAGGCCTTCGGAGAGTTCCTGCAGCCATTCGATTCGGAGCACCGATTGCGCCTTGACGACGTTTTTGGTCCAGCCGCGCGCCAGCAGCTCACACAGGTTCAGGTAGCCCTGTTTGCTCTGCACCAGCAGGATGACGCGGGAGGTCTGGGTCGCGTCGCCGGTCAGGCCCTCGATCTGGACTTCGGCGCCCAGGATCGGCTTGAGGCCTTTGCCACGGCCTTCCTTGTAGAACTTGACGCCACCAAAGAGGTTGTTGAGGTCGGTGATGGCCAGGGCGGGTTGTCCATCCTTGGCGGCACTTTTGACGACCTCATCGATGCGGCAGGTGCCGTCGACGATGGAGAATTCGGTGTGTAGGCGCAGGTGGACAAACATGGGGGCATTTTAGGCGGCCGAGGCCTCTCAATCCCGCAGCACGTGCAGCACGTCCGACTTGAATTCGCGGCTGTAGAGGATCAGCACCACCAGGGCGGTGGCGATCACCAGCACCAGCGGCGAGAAGAACCAGGCCATGGCGGCAAACGAGAAGTAATAGGCCCGCAAGCCGTCATTGAAGGTTTCTGCAGCCGCCCCCACCAGATGGCCTGCCCGCTGAGCCATGGCCTGACGGTCGTGGCGGCCGGATTCAAATTCTTCAGGCGGCGGCATGGCACCGATGAACAGGCCCACAAAGGTGTACTGCCGCATCGACCAGGAAAAACGGAAAAAGGCGTAGACAAAGATGCCGATCAGCACCAGCACCTTGAACTCGAACACCAGCATCGGCGTTTGCTCGGCGAACGGGATTTCGCGCACCAGCTCGGCGGCCTTGTCGGTGGTGCCCAGCAGGGCAAACAGACCACCGATGATGATGATGGTCGTCGAGCAGAAAAAGGATGGCGTGTTCGACAGGTTCTGGGTGATCAGGCCGTCGAGCATGCGGGGGTCACGGGCGGTGGTCTGCAGCATCCACAGGTGGCGCAGGTGGTTGGTGGTGGCCAGCAGGGTTTGTTCGTGCTGGCCGCGCGCCTTGGAAAACCAGGCATAGCCGACCCAGAGGCTGAAGAAGCACAGCAGGGCCAACCAGTCGGCCCAGGGGAGCATGGAGACGATTTTCATGGTCACATGCTAGCAAGCATCGTGGCTTTTTTCGCGCGGACGGCGCACAAAGAAAAAAGGGACGGCATGGCCGCCCCCTAGGTTTGGCAAAGGAAGATCAGCCGCGGGTCTTGGCCGCCACAGCCGCCACGCGCTCGCCGAACTTGGTGGCGGTGTCCACGTCGCCCTGGGGGATCTTGTCGGCGCCAGCGTCCGAAGGCGCCTGCACCAGCAGGCCCACCGAGCCGCCGAGGTTGTTGACGTCGTTGCGGGTGGCGGCGCTGGAGTTGGCCGGGGCCATGCCCAGGCTGATCCACAGGCCGCCGTGCTGCGACGCCAGGGTCTGCAGGTAGGCCAGGGTCATGCCCTTGTCGCCGTTGAGGCTGGCGCTGACCGAGAAACCGGCGAACAGCTTGTCCTGCCAGGCACGGGTGAACCAGCGCTTGGATGAAGCGTCGGCGAACTTCTTGAACTGCCAGCTCACGCCGCCCATATAGGTGGGCGAGCCAAACACGATGGCGTCGGCGGCGTCCAGCGCAGCCCAGTCGGACTCGCTCACATTGCCGTCGGCGTCAATCGCGACCAGCTGGGCGTTGGCACCCTTGGCGACGGCCTGGGCGATGAACTGGGTGTGGCCGTAGCCAGAGTGGTAGACAACAACGGTCTTTGCCATGAGAAAACTCCTTGGTTGAGAAAAGAAAAAATCAGGGGGCCAGGTCGAACACCAGCACTTCGGCGTCGCTGGCCTGGTCCAGGGTCAGGCTGGACTCGGCCTGCAGCAGGGCGGCATCGCCTGCATGTAAGGCCTGGCCATTGGCATTCAAGCGGCCGCGCACCAGAAACACATAGGCCTTGCGATGCGCATCCAGGCTCAAGGTGGCCTGCTCGGCACCGTCCAGCAGCCCGGCGTACATCCGTGCATCGGCGTGTATCTTGACGGTGTGCTCGCCCGCCTCGGGCGCGGCCACCAGGGCCAGCCGGCCACGCTTGGCGGACTCGGGCACGGTTTTCTGTTCGTAGCTGGGTGGGATGCCGCGCACATTGGGCTCGATCCAGATTTGCAGAAAGTGCGTCTGCTCGCCCTTGGCGTGGTTGAACTCGCTGTGGCGCACACCACTGCCGGCGCTCATGCGTTGCACATCACCGGGCGGAATGCCCTTGATGTTACCCATGCTGTCCTGGTGGGCCAGATTGCCCGACAGCACGTAACTGATGATTTCCATGTCGCGGTGGCCATGGGTGCCAAAGCCGGTGCCGGGGGCGATACGGTCTTCGTTGATCACGCGCAGATTGCCCCAGCCCATGTG
>JACCDG011282390.1_pt1 | contig 14659 bp, 11 predicted proteins | sample 7442471 | NCBI WGS metagenome assembly JACCDG01 (sample SAMN15323444, study PRJNA562643) | freshwater metagenome | isolation source: river surface water | place: USA:Blue River Watershed | collected 2017-08-17
GTGGGGATTTGAAGAAATGGCAGAAAGCTGTCAATGCATATCGTTTACGTGTATTGCTTACTTTGTCGAAGAAAGAATCCGATACAGATTTAGCTGTTAAAGCGAAATTTGCTGAAATGGTTTCTAATCCAACGAAGTATCCGATGATGGCTACGAATGGGGAAGGACTGCAGTACGTTTGGAATTCATTCAATAAGTACCCATCGAACCCAGATAACTTTGGATTTGATGCCACACGCCAAAATATGTCGGCCGCTTACGTAGACCTTTTAGTCTCTTTAAAAGATCCGCGTGTGATGATTACCTGTGAGCCAGCTGGTTTTGAATTGAAATCGGGCAAATTGCCATCTGATTTTTCCGCTTATTTGGGCGCGAGTTCAGGAGAAGATTTGGCTGATATGTCGTCGAAGGCGGGTGTGAACAATGGCGCAGGATTTGCCCCGGGCAAGTATTCGTTCCAAAATCGTAACCGTTATTACAAAAACTATACAGCTGAGAATACGTTTATCGTGGGTTATCCCGAATTGTGTTTCAACATCGCTGAAGGTTATGCGCGCGGCTGGGCAACGGGTTCTGCGGAAGATTGGTATAAGAAAGGTATTCAAGCCTCACAATCATTCTATGGTTTGAAAGATGGAGCGAATTCGATGGTTTACTCGAAAACGGGTTCGATGGCTGCTTCGGATCAAGTGAGCTACACAGTTGATTTTAATTTCGCAACTTATTATGCACAAGATGCGGTGAAATTAGATGCCAACAAGGCTGTTGAGCAAATCGTTTCACAGAAGTATTTGGCATTCTTTATGAATTCAGGTATGGAGGCGTATTTCAACTGGAGAAGAACGGGATTCCCGAAATTCTATACCGGTGTAGGTAATGGAAACTCGAGCCGGATTGCGATGCGTTGGATTTACCCAACGTCGGAGCGTACGACGAATATAACCAATTATACGGCTGCTATTACGAGTCAATATGCTGGTAAAGACGACATCAATGGCCTGATGTGGTTGATCAAATAAGTTTATAGTTTTCTAAAGTTGATTAATGATTCTTATTAAGTGGCAGAACAATGTTCTGTCACTTTTTTGAATGAATCGCCCTTATATCATGAAAAAATTCGTTGCCATTGCGCTGTGTACTTTATCCTTGACGGCATGTCAGAAAGATGAAGTCTTAAATTTTCAAAATGACCCACAAGTGTTTCAATTTAAAGAAATCGGGTCGATTAAGTTAGGAGGCCTGGGAGCATCGGAGATCTCAGCCTATGATCCTGCGACAAAGCGTTTATTCGTTGTAAACAATTCGGATATCAATCGCATCGATGTGTTGGATTTGAAAGAACCATCTACGCCAGTGCTAATTGGAAAAATATTGATGGATCCCTATGGAGGATATGTCAACTCTGTTGCTGTTTCAAATGGTAAACTAGCTGCCGCTATCGAAGCCAAAGTAAAACAGTCGGCCGGTAAATGTGTCATTTTTAATACCTCAGATTTATCCGAAATTAAGCAGATAACGGTGGGGGCATTGCCTGACATGGTTACGTTTTCGCCGGACGGGAATTTGATTTTAACGGCCAATGAAGGGGAGCCTTCGGATGATTATACAAATGACCCTGAGGGGAGTATTTCGGTGATCAATGTGGCTGCAGGTTACACGGTTAAGACCTTGAATTTTGCGGGATTTGAATCATATGCAAGTATTTTGAAGAAAAAAGGATTTCGGATGTATGGCCCCAAGGCTACCTTAGCAAAGGATGTTGAGCCTGAATACATCACGGTTTCTGGAGATTCTAAAACCGCTTGGGTTACCTTACAGGAGAATAATGCCATCGCAAAAATTGATTTGAATCTTCAGGTAATTACGGATGTATTTCCCTTAGGATTTAAAGATTATGGAATCGCGAACAATGCATTTGACTTTTCAGATAAAGATTCCAAAGTGGGTTTTGGTGCCTATGCAAAAGTGAAAGGGATGTACACGCCCGATGCGATTGCAGTACTAGAAAAAGATGGTATTCCTTACTTGTTTACAGCCAATGAAGGCGATGCGAGAGAATATACCGCATTTGCTGAAATCAAGCGCGTGAAAGACCTCAATTTGGATTATGCAAGTTTCCCAACGGGAGCTGCGCTGAAGACGGATGCCGTTTTAGGTCGATTAAATGTAACAACGACCTTGGGAGATACCGATGGTGACGGCGATTTTGATGAATTGTATTCGATGGGTGCTCGATCCATGTCGGTTTGGAATGGCTTAACAGGCGGTCTACTTTATGATACGCAAAATGAAGTAGATCAGCGCTCCATCGCTGCTGGTCTATACGATGATGCGCGTTCAGATGATAAAGGATCAGAGCCTGAGGGTGTAACAATCGGTAAGATAGGAAATCGCACCTATGCCTTTTTAGGATGTGAGCGGACGGATGCACTTCAGATTTACGACGTGACGAATCCGCGTTATCCTTCTTTCATTATGACATTAGCGACAGGGGATGCTCCGGAAGGGGTAATTTTCATTCCTGCTGATAAAAGTCCAAACGGGAAACCGCTCCTCGCGATATCTTCTGAAAATGACGGACAAGTAAAATTTTATTCGCTTTAACATACATTTCTCGTGAAAAAATATATTCAATTAGCTATTATTTATTTGGCAATCTGCCTGCCTTGGGGTGCATTTGCACAAGCGATTCAAGGAAAACTTAGCTCGCAAGATGGTTCTTTGCCGGGTGCAACAGTTCGTGTTAAAGGCACGAATTTAGCCTCGATTACGAATGAATTTGGGGATTTTCGATTGACCTTATCGAAGTCGGGCCCCGTGAATCTTCAATTCTCATTTATCGGATACCAGACATTAGATACAACGATTACGGTTTCGGCCAATATGAGTTCTTTAGGAGAAATTCGTTTAAAGCCCGCTGACAATACGCTGGGAGAGGTCATTGTCAACGGATTTGTTGCCGGCTCTCAATCCAAGGCGTATTCCATCAAAAAGAATTCCGTGGCGATCATGGATGTGGTGGTTGCGGATGCGATTGGAAAGCTACCGGATCGCAATGCAGCGGAGGCGATTCAACGTATTCAAGGGGTCGCTGTAGCGCGTTACCACGGAGAAGCAGATCAAGCAACAGTTCGTGGGACACCGTTTTCTTGGACATCTACCTTGTTTAATGGAAGTCGCTTGCCTTCGGCTTCCGTGTATGGAACACGTGCTTCTATTTTGGATGCGGTTCCTTCTGAAATGATACAGCGTGTGGAAGTTGCGAAAGCGATTACTCCTGATATGGAGGCAGATGCCATTGGAGGTTCAATCAATTTTGTAACGAAGACTGCACCATTGAAACGCGTATTAAATGTTAGTGCCGCTGGTGGATATAATGCATTTTCTCAAAACGGTTCAACGAATGGATCTCTCACTTACGGGGATCGCTTTTTAGGCGGAAAACTTGGTATCGTTGTCACAGGCGCTTTTTGGGACCGTAATTGGGGAACAGATTCGTATGATGTTTCCTATAACACCGGTGCCGCGATTGCCATGGAGCGAACGTCGATCAATAGCATCATGTTTAAACGCTACATGGGCAAGCGCCAAACGTACGGCTTGACTTATGGTGTTGAATATAAATTCAACAACAATCACAAGATTTTCTCTCGCGGATTATGGGATAAATTTAATGATATTCGCCCGGTTCATGAGTCTTATGTGGATTATACCAACAAGCGTTATCAATATAATTACCGCTACTCACATTATCAAACGGCCCTAAACGGGTTTGAGTTTGGTGGCGAACATTTCTTTGGGGAAAAATTGAAAGTGGATTGGTTGGCTTCGAGTTATCAGACTCGGTTTTATTTAGAGACGCCACCAACGAATGGTACAAAGGGATTGCCTATCTCGACATTCCGTCAAAAAATTAACGGTGGATTTATTGGACTATCTTCGAATGGAAAGAAATATTGGAACTTTGATTCGCCGGATGGAATTGGTCAAGATCCTTTGATGTTTGATCCGATGTTAGGCGATGCCAATGAGAAAATGGATGCGAGCAAATTAACCTTGCAACAATTGGTTATTTATGGATTGGATACGGAAGAGGCCGACAAGAATATTCAAGTGAATTTTACGCACGAGGCGAATGCTAACTTAAAATTAAAGGCGGGTCTTAAATATCGTGCTAAAACGCGTGATGCATCCTTTGGTTCGACAGCCGTTTGGGTTCCTAATGCTGCTTTAGGTGTTCCAAATTCGCCGGCTTTACTTACACTAGCAAGTTTGCCGCGGGAAGAATTTCCCATCGGTGCGGGTTACTTTAATCCCTTAACGTTGGATTATTCATCACTCATTATGAATCCATTAACACCTCAGGGATTATTTGATTTGTATGCTCCTGCGGCCTTGACGGCCAATGGTATGCGGGATGTTTCACCTGCTTCGAACGCTACCTTGAAATATCAAGCGAACGAATCCGTTGTTTCTGCTTATGCGATGGCTGAATACAAACCAATAGATGCCTTAACCTTAATTGGTGGTTTGCGTTCGGAAACGACGATGTTGAAATTAGACGGGAATAAGTTATCCACAACGCGCGTTGGGACTACGACAACAACCGGAATAACGCCTATTCAGCAAGAAAATAATTACACCAATGTATTGCCTATGTTTCATGCAAAGTTGGCTTTAAACGAAAAGTCTAATTTGCGATTCGCTTATACGAGTACTTTCTCTCGTGCCAATTTCTCGGATTTAAATCCAGGGGAAAATGTGGATATGACGCAAGCCATTCCAACAATCACGCGTGGTAACACGGGATTGAAGCCAACGCGCGCGAATAATTTCGACATCATGTACGAGAATTATTTTGACAATTTAGGTCTTGTTTCCGGGGGTGTATTTTACAAACAATTGAAGGATATTGTTTTCTCAAATCGTTCCATGGAGAATGTGGGAGGAACAACGTATTTGTTAACACAAGCGTCTAACATTTCCAATGGTTCATTGCTTGGTTTTGAAATTGGGATAAACAAGCGTTTGACGTTCTTGCCTGGTTTCTTGAGTGGCTTGGGTGTTGAGGCTAATTATACGAACATTCAGAGTGAGGCTTCTGTTCCGGTTATTGGAACAACGCGTGTCGACAAAACGACCTTGCCAAATCAATCGAAGCATTTATACAATGCGATTTTGTTTTACGAACGAAATGGCTTAATGTTGCGTTTGGCTGGAAATTTCCGAGGTGCGTCTTTGGAAACGATAAACCAAGCATTGGGTAAAGATTTTTACACGTACACGGGTAAAAATTTCACGCTTGATGCGTCTGCGAGTGTTCAAGTAAGTAAGAAGATTAAGGCATTTGTTGAGTTAAATAATTTGACGAACGAACCTTTGAAGACTTATTTAGGGGATGAGCGCCGCGTTACCATGTTAGAATGGTATTCAAGCCGTGGACAAGCAGGTATTCGCTGGGAATTATTTTAAAATTTTTATATGAAAAAATTATTGTTTTTGGTGGCGATGGGAATCGCCACCATTTCAAATGCACAAATTGCGGATAGTTTACAGCGTAAAGTGGTCTTGCAAGGTACCGTTAATTTTCGTGATCTTGGAGGCTATGCCACAAAGGATGGCCAAAAAGTAAAATGGGGACAAGTGTATCGTTCGGCGGATATCAGTCGGCTGACTGACCAAGATTTACAGAAGCTAGCAGCGTTAAAATTAGCTGTTGTCTGTGATTTGCGGGGGTCAGCTGAAATCAAGGCGAGTCCGGATCGTTTGCCAGAAGGTGCGACCTATTTGAATTTACCTGCGGGGAGCGAATCACTGCCTTCTACGGGAAGTTATGCGACCATGAATACGGATTCGCTTATCTTAAGCATGTATTCGACGACGTCTTTTTTGAAGGCGAAATACAAGCCGATGTTTGAGCAATTGCTCGCATTGCCCGCTGATAAATCTTTGATGTTTCACTGTACTGCGGGAAAAGATCGGACCGGTATGGGGGCTGCCTTGTTTTTGGCCGCGTTGGGCGTAGATCGAGAGACCATCATCGCAGATTACGAGGCGACGAATTTTTATTGGAAATCCACTCAAGCGAAAATGACGGCCATGATGGTGAAGTCGGGAATGAGTGAGTCGAAAGCCAAGGCCTTGTTGGGTGCGAAAAGAAATTATATTGAAACCTTTTTTAATACTTTGGAAAAACAATACGGCAGCCTTGATCAATTTTTTGTTCAAGAGATGAGTTTGGGGGAAACTGAGCGTAAGCTCTTATTAGCTCGATTTGTAGAAAAGTATTGAGGTTATGAGGGAAAGAATGGGTGCTGAGGATCTGAATCAAGTTTCTTGGCACCCATTTTTTTGTTTTTGAGTAGTTTGATAATACGCTGATAACGCAGAGTCCATCGCCCGTATTTTACCATTTTGCTGAACTGCTTAGCAATTCGTTAACAAATGATTAACAATTCCTTAACATTGGAATGTGTCAGAAGCTTTACATTTGTGTCGTTATTATCACCAATATAATCAATATCTCATGTTCGGATTAGATCCAACCTTGCTATTTCTGTTGTTTTTCTGCCTTTTTGCGGCATGTGCCTTTGAGTTCGTGAATGGTTTTCACGATACCGCGAATGCAGTTGCAACCGTTATTTACACACACTCGCTAAAACCTACCCAAGCGGTCGTTTGGTCTGGTTTTATGAACTTTTTAGGTTTGTTAACAGGTGGTGTGGGTGTTACGATGAGTATTATTGGTTTACTTCCCACGGAGCTACTTATGGACTCCGACGTATACCATTCCATGGCGATGGCACTTTCTTTATTGCTTTCGGCTATTATGTGGAATTTAGGTACTTGGTATTTTGGAATTCCAGCTTCTAGCTCGCATACCTTGATTGGATCTATCATTGGTATAGGTGTAGGGCACGCACTTTTACCTGAAAATTCGAATAAAGGTATTTCGGCAATCAACTGGGACAAAGCGATTGAAATTGGTCAGGCATTGTTGTTATCGCCACTTTTTGGTTTTGCCTTGGCGATTATCTTAATGTACGTATTAAAGAAAACGGTCAAAAACAAGGAGATTTTCAAAGAGCCAAAAAAGCAATCACCTCCTCCTATGTGGATTCGTGCGATTTTGATATCTACGTGTACCCTGGTTTCATTCTTCCACGGTCGTAATGATGGTCAAAAAGGGATTGGTTTAGTGATGGTTATTTTGATCGCATTTTTACCTGGATATTTTGCTGTGAATACGAATTTGGATTTAGCCCAAGTCAAGTCGAGTCTAGTGTCTGTCCAAGCTATTTCTGCTAAAATTGATACGGTTCCGCTGTCGGAAAAAGAGCGCGAAAGCTATAACAAGTTGATGAAATCGTCGTCCGATTTAGACAAGATCATTTCATCGGGAGTTACTACAGCAACAATGACTACTTCGCAAAAATTTGATGTTCGTAAGGCTGCATTAACGATCAACAAGCAATCCAAGAAATTATTGGAAAGCGAATCCGTTGCTTTATCTTCTGGCGACAAAAAGATTTTGAAAAAAGCAACCCAGGGAGATAAGGCCCCATTCTTTAGTTTCGGGTCGACTTCTTCTACGGGTATTGCGGGTGTGACTGATTTCGCTCCAGCATGGGTGATGTGGTTGGTTGCCTTGTCATTAGGTCTTGGTACGATGGTAGGCTGGAAACGTATCGTAGTAACGATTGGAGAGAAAATTGGTAAAAACCATTTGACGTACGCACAAGGTGCATCTGCCGAATTAATTGCTTCATTAACAATCGGTTTAGCAACTGCCTATAAATGGCCGGTAAGTACGACACACGTATTGTCTTCGGGTATTGCTGGTACCATGGTTGCGTCTCGTGGTATCAAAAACCTGCAAGGAGGAACCGTGAAAAGCATCGTTTTGGCATGGGTACTTACCTTGCCTGTTACGATTATTCTTTCGGCCTTGTTATTCGTAACATTCCGCTGGATCATCGCTTAATATTTCCCTAGCCCTGCACACTTGATTGTGTGTAGGGTATTATTATCATACACCAATATAATCATGAAAAAAATGACCCTCATCCTAGGGGCCCTGGCATTGCTATGGTCTTTGGATTCTGCTGCACAAACACCTTCGCCCAATCCTGCACCAGCTAAAAAATGGTATGACTCGTTCAGCATACGAGGATATGGCCAAGTTCGTTACAATCGATTATTTGAAACAAATAGCCAGCTCAAGTCAGAGCAAGGAGATAAGAGTATCGGAGATAATGGAGGATTTTTCATCCGCCGACTTCGGATTATTTTTAGTGGCCAAATCAATGAGCGCGTTTATTTTTATATTCAACCCGATTTTGCAAGCAGCGCATCGTCAACAGGATTACATTTTGGTCAAATCCGTGATGCCTATTTTGATCTAGGCTTGGATAAGCATAATGAATTCAGAATCCGTTTAGGTCAAAGTAAAGTGCCCTTCGGTTTTGAAAATATGCAATCCAGTCAAAACCGTTTGCCTTTAGATCGAAATGATGCCTTAAACAGTGCCGTTTCGAATGAGCGCGATCTGGGCGTATTTTTCTATTGGGCACCTGCCAAAACACGTAAATTATTCAGTTCTTTAGTGAACGATGGATTAAAAGGTTCTGGCGATTACGGCGTATTTGCTTTGGGTGTCTACAATGGTCAAACAGCCAATAAGCCTGAAGCAAACGATACTCCGCATATTGTGGCAAGATTATCTTATCCGTTACAAATCAAAAACCAAATCATTGAGGCGAGTGTCCAAGCTTATTCAGGTCAGTGGACTATGGCCAGCGATCAATTGAGTACGGGGGTTAAAGTAAATACCGATAAAACCTATGACGATGAACGCATCGCTGCCAGTTTTGTCTTATACCCCAAGCCTTTCGGAATTCAAGCCGAATATAATGTAGGCACGGGTCCTGAATTTAATAAAGCCACGGGGACCATTGAAAACAAAAAGCTTTCAGGGGGCTATGCTACATTGTCCTATAAAATGGACTTAGGTAAACAAATTTTGATTCCTTTCTTGCGTATTCAGCACTATGAAGGGGGCAAGAAACATGAACTCGATGCGCGAAGTTACCAAGTGGATGAAACTGAATTAGGCTTGGAATGGCAACCTAATAAGAACTTTGAACTAGTTGCTATGTATACCATGTCCACCAAACGGGCTGAAGATTTCAAACTGAAAGACAATTTACAATCAGGCAATTTACTTCGCCTACAAGCACAAGTAAACTTCTAATTTTAAGTAAAGGCAGGCCAATAACCTGCCTTTTTTTACCAAGAAGCCGATAAGCCCCCCTCATTCTTCGGACTAAAATTCGAAACATAGATGGGCTTGCGAATCAAATCACTCAGTTGATAGGCAAAATTGGCTTGATGCACCCATTGTTGGTAGGCGCTTTGCACCGATTGATGTGTGGGTAAATAAGCGTGGAAAATGTCTAAATCAAATGTTCTTGCTTGAACGCCTGCACCCGACAACTCTCCGTCGTGTGCATTAATCATTTGCTCAATGTGATTAGGTACCGGAACCATCATGACCGGCTTGCCTAAGTACATGGCTTCTGCGACCGACTCGAATCCAGCCGTCGAGATTAATCCTGCACATTCCGTCATCTTAGCTAAATACTTCTCCGCATCGATCGGATGAAAGGTCAACGAAGCGGAATAGGTATATTCTTTTTTATGCGTTGGGTGGTCCCAAAAACAATCCAATTTTACCTCGGGATGCTGATCGGACCAGGCCATAATTTCATCCGCCAAACGGAAATGCGTGAGGTAAGCCAGCCAATTTTCGCCAGTTTGTGGCTCGATCGATTTTACCTCCTGACGCAATAGGGGAGGTACCGTTATGATCGAACGTTTCGTATCATTCGGCATCGGTCGGAAGGAGAGGCCCAATAGTTTTTTCGAACCAATGGCCGTGATCTTCGTGTTGATGTTCAGCAAATAGCGGTCTAATTTCTTTTCCGCGATGGATTCAAAATGCTCACTCAATAAAAGGTATTGATGTCCGACGGACATGCAGGGGATTTTAGAACCAGATTTCAAGTTATACAATCCTGTAATTGACTCATAGAAATTGACAATGCCATCGGGTTGTAATTCCTCAATGAATTCACCCAGTTGGGTCGCACTTTTCCAATAGGTGCCAAATTTGGTGAAGGCCTGCATGGCAGTTTTGCCTAATTGCACGGACTTCCCTTTCCCATAATTAATGGAAGGACTTTCATATTGAATGATGGGCGTTTCGCCAATAAAATCGGCAAAAAATGCAGGGATTTTACGACCTTCAAAAGAACCCACGGCATAGCCGATGACCTCATGCCCCGCTTCTCTTGCGATTTGGGTTAGAGATATCGCTTGGGTTAAATGCCCTCGACCTTCGCCTTGGACGGTAAAGATGAATCTGCCCATAATATTTCAGAAAGTTCTTTTTGTAAATCAAATGATGTGTAATCGATCAATTGCCATTCCCCGGCATGGGTTTCTACCAGTGCGGTTAAAGACTCAACCCAATCGCCTGAATTCATATAGGTGATCTCACCGATCTGCTTAATCTCCGCTTTGTGAATGTGTCCACAGATGATACCATCGGCTCCTTTCGCCTTTGCTAATTCAGCCAATTTTTCCTCGAAATCAGAAATGAAATTCACTGCCGCCTTCACCTTCTGTTTGATAACTTGTGAAAGTGAATAGTAAGGCTTTCCTTGCCAGCTTCGGTATTGATTATACCATTTGTTCAGCCACAATAAAAAAGTATAACCGATGTCGCCCAAATAGGCCAACCATTTCATTTGACTCGTGATGCTATCAAAAATATCGCCATGGGTGATGAAGAACTTTTTGCCGTGGGATGACAGCATATAATCCTGACGAATCGAGAATTGCTTGCCGATTTTCAAGGGCAAAATTTGATCCAAGAAATCATCGTGATTCCCGCGCAAGTAAATGACTTCCGTATCGTAACGGTCCATCATTTTTAACACGGCCCGGAAGAAACCCGTGTGCTTCTTTTTCCAAGAACCGCCTTTTTTGAGTTGCCATCCGTCGATAATGTCTCCATTGAGAATGAGCTGGTGGCAAGAATGTGTTTTAAGGAATTCGTTTACTTCTTTGGCTTTTGCTCCCTTAGATCCGAGGTGTAAGTCGGAGATGACAATTGTCTTGTAAGTTGGCCGCATGGCATGTATTTTCGTTTGCCAAAATTACATGTGTTCACGAAGGCATGTGTTAAGCTAACTTTAAGGAATAGTAACTATTTGATAATCTGTAACATTCCCTTCCAAAGTAAATGCATATCTACAGGAAATAAATGTGAAAAATAGGGGGCATCTCCGCCGGTTAGCAGAACCTGGATGTCCGGTTGCGATTTTTTTATAGCTGCAACAAAGCCCAACATTTCATATTCGATACCAGCCATGATGCCTGCTAATAAATTACTCGGTGTGTCGGTACCCCAATGTGGATATTTTGCCTCGATGTCTATTTTTGGGAGCTTAACCGTTCCATCGGACATGGATTTGGCGCGCAAGGAAACACCTGGACTAATAGCTCCTGCGCAAAATTCATTCAATTCGTTCATGACATTGTACGTAATGCATGTCCCCAAACAAATCACGAATGAGTTCGGGCCTGCTCCCAATGCTAAATACTTCCGATCCTCACCCAAACTAGCTATGGAATAGTTATTCGATTTCAATTCGGGAGTAACCTGTAGTAGCCTAGGCCGAATTAATAATTCGCTATCCTTGGGTAAATTGACCACTGAACTAATCAGAATTTTTGTAATCTGATCCCAAAAGGGGATTGCTTGAAAGGATGCAGGACTTAGATCTACGAGTACACCTTCCTTCAGCCTATTTTCATCCGCATAAATGGCATATTTTGACCGCGTATTGCCTAAATCTAAGAGTAAAATCATAATAATTTGGTAATTTTGGCTTCCATATTTATCCGCCTTATATGTATCAAATTCAAATTTTAAAATCCAAAGTACACCGTGCTACTGTTACGGAAGCAAATATAGATTATGTTGGTAGTTTAACCATGGATGAAGATTTAATGGATGCTGCCAATATGTTGGAGCATGAAAAAATCCAAGTGGTTAATGTCAACAATGGAGAACGAATAGAGACCTATTTAATTAAAGGGGAGCGTGGTTCTGGCGTCATTTGCCTCAATGGCCCTGCTGCACGCAAAGCCGTCGTAGGCGATATCGTCATCATTATATCGTATGCATTAATGGATTTTGAACTAGCCAAAACATTTAAGCCAACGGTTGTTTTCCCAGATTCACAGAATCACTTGAATTAATAGGATTCTTTTTCATTTGGAAAGGACATACCTTTCACATCGTTGACATAGGCCTTTACCGCGAGCGGAATTAATTCACTCAGATTTAGGTATTGACGGATGAATCGAGGTTTAAACTCCGAATTCATTCCAAGCATGTCATGCATGACCAATACTTGGCCATCGCAATCTGCTCCTGCGCCAATACCAATCGTTGGTATTTGAAGCAGGCTACTAACTTTTTGGGCTAATGCTGCGGGAATTTTTTCCAATACCAAGCCAAAACATCCGTTTGCTTGTAGAAGCTGAGCCTCTTCCATGAGCTTTTCTGCCTCCGCATTTTCTTGGGCTCGAACGGCATAGGAACCAAATTGATTAATACTTTGGGGGGTTAATCCCAAATGTCCCATCACCGGAATACCAGCACCTACAATTTTTTTGATGCTTTCAATCACTTCGCTACCTCCTTCCAACTTAATGGCGTGAGCACCCGTTTCCTTCATGATTCGAATGGCCGAAGAAAGTGCGATTTCCGGATTTGATTGATAGGAACCAAAAGGAAGGTCAACAATGACCAATGCCCGCTTTGTCCCTCGAACCACACACTGGGCATGATAGATCATTTGATCTAAGGTGATGGGCAAAGTTGTCTCATGGCCCGCCATGACATTACTGGCACTGTCACCCACGAGGATACAATCCACGCCTGCTGCGTCAAGCAGTGTCGCCATGGTAAAATCATAACAGGTTAGCATGGAAATTTTTTCCTGCCTTTGCTTCATGATTTGAAGGCTGTGGGTCGTAATTTTCTTAAACTCTTTTAAATAGCTCATGCGAAAATTTGGTTATCAATGAGTCGGACGCCGCCGATAAATGCGGCAACAAGTATTACACAGGGCTTCGCTTTCCAGGATTTCGTTTCCAATGTGTGTGGGTCACAACACGCGATGTAATCGATGGAATCAAATCCTGCATCCACTAATTTTTGTCGAAATTCAGCTTCTCCCGAACTCTCAAATCCGCGGTAAATCGCGACCGCTTTTTCGCGTTGTTCATTGGATAAGCGCATGTTCCTACTGCTCATAGCAAGGCCACTATTTTCCCGAACGGTTGGACAAGCAATGAGTTGAACAGCATGATTGCTTATTTTTAAAAGTCTTTCAATCACGGCAACTTGCTGGTAGTCTTTCTGCCCCATGAATAATAAGTCGGGCTGCACAGCATGAAGCAGCCTATCTACGACGACACATACCCCTTGAAAATGACCCGGTCTAAATTCACCTTCCAATACCCGTTCTAAATTCCCTAAATCATAAGAAGGCAAACCTTCCATACCGTCGGGATAGATATCTTGAATCGCTGGAAAGTAAACGACATCACAACCGACTTCCAATAATTTTTGAAGGTCTGTTTCGAGTGTTTTGGGATACTTTTCAAAATCAGACGGGTCGTTAAACTGCGTCGGATTGACAAAAATACTACAAACAACGAGCTCGCATTGTTCTTTTGCAGTCTGAATCAAGGATAGGTGACCTTCGTGTAAGGCGCCCATCGTAGGTACGAAACCGATGCGTTTGGAGGCGCTTTGGAGGTATGCCTGTAATTCCGTTTGAGTCTGATATTGCTTCATGCGTGGTAAATAGTTCGCAATATTACCTATTTTTGAACTTATGTTTCAAGGGAAAAAAATAATTCTGGGAATTTCGGCAAGTATTGCCGCCTATAAGTGTATTTACCTCGTTCGTTTATTAACTGGTCTAGGGGCTGAGGTGCGTGTTGTGATGACCCAGGCTTCGAAGGACTTTGTGTCTCCATTGGTACTTTCCACTTTTTCGAAACACCCTGTTTGGATTGATTTTCATGAAAATCAGGTTTGGAATAACCATGTGGAATTGGGACTTTGGGGTGACGTATTTGTCATTGCACCAAGCACCTGTCATACACTCGCAAAATTGTCAAATGGAATTTGTGACAATATGCTCATTGCCACGTATTTGTCGGCCCGTTGCCCCGTCGTTATCGCACCTGCCATGGACGAAGACATGTATTTGCACCCGGCTACGCAAGCCGCGATCAATACCCTAAAAGCACGTGGAAATCATGTTTTGGAGGTAAATTCGGGTGCCTTAGCTTCTGGCTTACAGGGCCCTGGACGCATGGCAGAACCGGATGAAATGATTGCTTATTTAGCGGCACATTTTTTTCGTGCTAAGGCCTTAGCGGGCAAACGCGTGCTGATTTCAGCAGGACCGACGCAGGAAGCGATTGATCCGGTTCGTTACATTTCCAATCATTCGTCAGGTAAAATGGGAGTAGCGCTGGCCAATGCTTTTTATGAAGCTGGGGCCGA
>JACCDG011153345.1_pt1 | contig 14654 bp, 20 predicted proteins | sample 7442471 | NCBI WGS metagenome assembly JACCDG01 (sample SAMN15323444, study PRJNA562643) | freshwater metagenome | isolation source: river surface water | place: USA:Blue River Watershed | collected 2017-08-17
ACCAGGGTTCCCCATTTTCGCCTCACTGAACGAGCGCCGACAGGGCGCCCTCATCAAAGCCGAGCCCGCCGCCGGGGGCGAGCGTGAAGGCGTCTGTCCGGTACAGCACGCCGAAGACCTCGATCCCAGCGCCTACCGCCGAACGAAGCACCGCGCCAGCACGTGTCAGCCACTCCCGGCTTGGGATGGTGTCGACCTGCGCGTAGCAGGCGACGCAGGGGAGGCCGGGCGTGTTCATGCGCTTGATGGACCAGGCCCCGTCTCGCGGATTGCCAGCGAGCGCCCGCCACGTCGCGACGATCCCCGCTGGCCTTCCGCCCGCCAGCATCGCGCACGTCCGGCCCGCGATGATGGTGCGGTACTCGGCGTCCGTGAGGCCGCCTTGGGGCTCGCCGACGCGCTCACCGGCTTGGCGGAGCTGGAACCCGGTAGCTGCCGCGGGATCCAGGGCGATGGTGAGGCCCGCGAGGGTCAGGTGGATCTCGGCGAGCGGCTCCAACGCGGCACCGAAGACAGCGTCTGTCGTCGGTCCGCGCAGCGAGCCGGGCAGGAGCTCCAGCCCCTCCTTCACCACGTCTCGGACCGGGAAGACGCCGTCCATCAAGGCGTCTCGGTGACGGCGACGGAGCCGGAGAGCACGATCTGTTCGGTGGCGGCCGGGACGATGTCTTCATCGTCGCCGTCGAGCAGCAACGATGTGACCGCGTCGACCCCCTGGACGCCACCGACGGCCCGGAACACCTGGAGCACGCGGAGCGCGTCGCCGACGCCGAGGTTGGCGATCAGCCCCTCGATCGAGCTCGCCACGGCGTCGCTGACGCTCGCGAGCGTGTAGCCAGTCGACGGCGTGACCACGATCGCGACGGTGATCGCGAGCTCGGAGCCCTCAGACCAATAGACCGTGTCGGTGACGCCAGAGACCGTGACGGCCTCGGATTCGTCGCCTTGCGTCGCGATCCCGAGCGCAAGGTTCGCCAAAATCGTCTGCGCGAGCTCCGTCCGCCGCGAGGAACCGACGGGCGAGGGGACCACGAAGATCTCCACGATCCCGCCGGAAACGCGCGACACGCTGGCGGCGTCCACCCAGCGCAGTTGAAGCAGCGCAGCCAGAAGCCCCGGGGCAGACGATGCCGTGCCGAGGGAGAGCTGCTCACGGAGACGCGCACGGTACTGCGCGTCCGACTCCCGGTTGCGGCCGATGCTGAACTCGTCGTTGTCGGTCGCGTCGAAGGTGGCGCCGCTCACTCCGGTAACGGGCGTCACGATCGCGAGCGTCTGCGGCCCGTCGGCCATCAACACGGGCCCCGACTCCACCGCCTCCACGGTGATCGGCGTGGCTGCGGTGGCGTCCGCAGTCGTCTCCACGGCCTTCCACTTCTGCAGGTCGACGTCGCGGAACTCGGTCCCGACCGTGATGGTGGCGCTCGTGTAGCCGGATCCGAGCGTCGGGTAGATGATGTACCTGGAGTTGTCCGCTCCCTCGCGCGGGACGCCGCGGAACGACCCGATCCTGTCCAGGTTGGCGCCGTCTGCGGTCTCCGGACTGAGCGCGTCCAGGACAACCGACACGTCCTGCTCCACGCGGCTCGCCATGATCCCGAACGCTGCGGTGAAGGCCCCCTCCGGCGAGCCAGGCAGGAAGTCGACGGGCCGCTCGGCGGCGGCAACGTAGACCGCGCGCGTCTCCGCGATCCGGTCTGCTCCGGTTGTCGGCGTCCAGCCTGTCTCATCAAGGGGCATCAGGGCACCACCGAAGACCTGGATACCATGAACAGGGCGGGGGCGCCCACACGAAGCAACGGCGACGTGGTGAGCGACAGCGTGGTTGTGACGCCGGCCTCGCTCACGGTGAAGGCCATGGTCAGCGTGATCTCGGTGCCTGACCGCGTGAACGTGATGGCGCCGATCGAGATGACCGCCGGGTCTTGCTGGATCTGCGCACGTACGGCGGAGGCCACGATCGCCGGGGTGGCCTGCGACGGAGACACGATCCATCGTTCGTGCGGGAGTCCGAAATCCTCCACCTCGGGATGCTCGCCGCGGTTCGTGCGCAGGCGGATCTCGATCCGTTGGATGATCTGGTCAACGCCGTCCAGCCAGCGGGCCGGTGCCCGCATGTCGCCGTCGCGGGAGAGGCGCATTGTGCTCATTCGTCCACCTTGATCCGCGTGCTACGGATCGCGGCTTCCGTCGTTCCTGCCACGGAGCCCACCACTACCGACGCCACGCAGGCCGGCGCGCCCGTTGCGCCCGTGAATGGAGCCGGTGACGGAGCGACCGTAGCGGCGCCGGAGACTGCGTAGGTGGCGCCGTTCAAGAACGATTCGACCCGCGAGAGGCGGTCTGCGGTCTCCTGTGCGAGCGCGAGCGTCCGCGCGGCGTCATCCGCGCCGACCGCGAGCCACTTTCCATCCGCGAGCCAGATCACCGGGTTTGTCGCCGAGTAGGCGCCGTCTGGCGGGTTGTTGCGCGCGTTGAAGCCGAACGGGATCACCTCCGCGTCCGACAGATCCCACCTCCGGCTGGAGGCTGGCGTGGACGGGATGGCGAGCCCCGCGTCCACCTCGTCATGTGAGACGTCGCGAACGAGAAGCGTCACGTCCGTCCCGGCTGGGAGCGGCCACATGAACGAGCACACGCCCGGCACGCCGGGCCAGATCACGGGCAGGTTGGGGATCTCAAACTCATCAGCGAACACGGTCTCACCGTCGATCCGAACGCGCTCGCGCACGCTTGAGCGGACCCGCGCCGTGTTCGTGGCGGCCGTGTAGCCCACGATGGTGGCCGACCGCGCGACCTTGACCTTGCCAGTCGCGGCGGCGGCGGCGTTGCGGGTGGCATCCGTCAGCGTTGGGATGTTCGTGTCGCTCATGCCCGCCTCGCTCGGAGCAACGAGTAAAACGGGCCATCCCAAGAGTCAAAGTCGTGCTCGACGTCGAGCGCCACGAAGTCGCCGGACAGGTCGGCCGACTCCAGGCGGAACCCGTCGCCGGGGCGGACGGTGGGGACCAGCAGCGAGGTCACTTCGACGTGCCCCTTGTCGGACTTCGCGGGCGAGCCGACCAGCCCCGACTCAGGCGAGATCAGCAGCGACGTGGTCCGGCGCTGACTGCCGATCGGGAAGAACGACACCACGCCGTCCTGGATCACCAGGGTGGACCGCGTGTCCGCCGCGAGCTGGTTCAGCACGTCGCCGACGATGCCGAGCGCGACGAAGCCAACCAGGTAGTCAACGTCGATGCCGAGGTTGATCGAGCCGCGGACCAAGCCCGCTCGCTCGATCGCCCAGGGGATGACCTCGCTTGCCTTGACGCGGTCCCACGCCCTGGAGATCGGCGCCGCGCGGACTTGGGTGCGGCTGTCCACCACCTCGGCGGCGATGGTGACCTCGCCCTCTTGGCGCTTGACCTCGATCGTCGACGGCCGGACCGTGCCCGCCAGCATCACGGCGAGCTGGTTGTTCAGCCCGGCCAGCACGCGAACCACGCAGCCGGGGGTCTGCAGGTCGGTGATGTGCTGGTCGCTCACGCCGTAGATGCGGAACGACGCGGCGTCCGGCTTCTTCGTGGTCGTGCGCTGCGCCCGGCCGCTGATCCGGAGACCCTCGATCGAGGTCGCCGTGGCGCCCGGTCGTTGAAACTGGACCGCGACCCGACGCCCGAAGAGCTTCACGGCCCCTCCCCGGGCTCGAAGTAGAGCAGCCGAACGTCGCCTCCGAGCTGAAGGCGGTCGTAGGGGTCCGGACCGTCTGTATACAGGTTCCCCGGAGGCAGGCGCGGGTCTTGCCCCTCTCGCCAGACGAGGCCGCCGGGAGAGACGCGCACGCCCGACAGGACGCGCGCGCCCGCATCCGTCTCCACGTTCGCGTACCACGCCCCGGGGTTGTCTCTCCAGTCCAAGATGATCTGGACGGGGACGCCGCCGAGCGTGACGCTGGTTCGGCTGAGGAACTCGTCTTCGGTGGGCGGGATCAGCGGAACCAGCGACGGCATCAGCCACCTCCAAGAACACGACCGACCGCTCGTCCGGCCTCGCGGAGCTCATAGAGGGTCCCACCCTCCGGCTGAACCTCGCCCTTCTGAACCTCGCTGGAGAGGTCCTTCTTCGTCTTGCTGTTCCCGCCGCCGCCAGCGCCGCCACGGCTGCTCACGATCGTTGCGCCAGTCGACCGCGCGACCGCCACCACCACCTCTCGCAGCGCGATCGTGACGTCGAGCTTCTCATCCGGGGTCATGGACGCCCGGTAGAGCGTGAACATGCAGCCGCTGATCCCCGGCCGCGACGGGATGTACACGTCAAGCAACGTGTCCGAGCTCGACGCCGAGCGTATCCAGTCCTCCACCTCCAGCATGCGCGCGACGCCGGTGGATCCGGTTCCGGCGATGTCGATCCCCACCACCACGCCTTCCAGGGTCATGGAGTCCGGCTGTCGTTGCCGGTGGTTCGACATCTTGGCGCCGCGCTCTACGGGGTGATCGGTGATCGTCCACGACAGCGTCTTCTCCGCCGACACCAGGGCATCGATCTCGATTGACTCCCCGGTGTCGCGGCGCGTGATCGCCACCCGTTCGGACGCCATCAGCGCTCCCCCGCGTCCGCGTCATCGTATGCCGCCGTCACCTCGCGGCGCAACGATTCGTTGACGAGGGCCTGCGCCTCTTCGCGACTCAGGCCGTCCGCGTTGATGGTGATTGATTCGATCGTCAGCATGCCCTGGCGACTGCTCATGTAGCGCTCATTCGCCGCGCTTTCGGCCATCTGCGCAATGTCCGCGCTGGTCGGCGCCATGTTGTATACGGCTCGCCCAGCTTGCGTGAAGTCGGCCCCGCCGGGGTCGGCCACCGATGATCGGAACCCACGTAACCAGTCCGTGACAGCCTGAACGCCACGGTTGTAGCCTCCGTCGCCGCCTTCTCCGGCAAGCACAGTCTTGAGCGTGGTTGGGGGCGGCTGCTCATCGCCAACCACCTGGAACCCTTTCCCCTGGAGCCAGTTCCAGGGCAGCGACTGACCAGTCTCCGGATCGTGAAAGGCATTGAACAGGTTGGCTTTTGAGTTGAACGTCTGGTCTACCGCGGAACTGATATCCCCGATCAGTCCGACGATCTCTTTGAGCATGTCCCGCGTGCCGACAAGCGCGATCCGGAACTCGCTCTCCGCCCCCATGCTCTTGGCCCAATCGCCAAAGACGGACGGCGCGCCCTCGGCTGCGTACATGAGATCCTCGACGGCGAGGTAGCCGAGGATCAGTAGCCCCGCGGGCCCGACCAGCGGCCCGAGCGCGAAACCGAGCCCCGTCGTCATGTTCAGCGCCGTGGTCAAGCTCTGAATGGCGACAGCGACGCGAGCCGTCGCGTACATCGCTCCGAGGCCTGTCAGCACGAACCCCAACGGCTTCGTGAGCGCCTCGAACGTGTGCGTGAGGGCGTCGACGGCGTGGCCGATCTTCTGGTCGAGCCACTCCCGGTTCGCGGTCACCCAGTCCAGCATGCCGCCGGTCACCTCCTGCAGCACGGGGATCAGCGCGATCCCGAGCCGCGTCCTAGTTCCGTCGACCACGTACCGGAGCCGTCGCATATCGGTTGTGAGGATGACCGCCGCCTCGGCGGCCTCCTCTGTCACCACCCCACCGAACACGCGGGCCTCCTCCCGCATGTCGCGAAGCCCCTTCGAGCCTCGCACGAGCAGGGGGAGGAGCTTCCGGCCCACGTCGTCGCCGAACAGACGTGACGCCGCAGCCGCGCGCTCCGACGCGTTCTCCAGACCCGCGATGCCGTCAGCGGTGATCTCCAAGATCTCGACGGGGTTCGCGTTCCTGAAGCGCTGGAACTCGACTCCGGCATGGCGGAACGTCTTGATCCACTCCTCGTTGCCGTAGGCGGCCTCCAGGCCGTAGTCAGCGATGGTCTGGAGCGCGTCTGAGACGTCGTTCATGTCGGAGCCGAGCGCGATGAACACCTGGCTCATCTCGCGGGCGGCCTGCGTCCCGATGCCGAGGCCTTCGCCAAGACGGGACATCACGGTCAGTTCTTGAGCGACGCTCGCGGCGGTGCCAGCAAACGCTGCATTCATCGCGAACACAGCGCCAGACAAGCCGGACACAAGGCCCGTGGCGCGCTCATACTGCTTGAGGTCGCCCTCAAAGACAAGCTGCGTGATCAGACGCTCGACGATCTGGTCAGCCATGGCGCCCACCCTTCTTCGGCGGGGGCGACTTCGGCCGGGCGTTGATCGCGCGCGCGACCTGGACCAGCCCGATGGCGATCTCGTCTACGCTCATGTCGCGAGCCTCGCCGTAACTGACGTTGATGTCCGGGCTCATGGCGAGAACCCAGATGGGCCACGTCTCGTCATAGCCGGCCTCGCTCAGGATGCGTTCAGCTTCTCGGTCCCGCCGTCCGGCAGGTTGTCGTGACGCAGCCGCTTTGAGGTGAGCCGCTGCATCCACGAGCCGAAAAAACCCTCGGCTTTGGCGCGTTCCTCCGCAGCTTCGTACAGCTCCGCGAGGTTGTCTTGGTACGTGATCGTCGCCACCCCGTCGGTGAGCGGCGTCCCGTCGCGGGTGGCGTGTCGGCCCGGAACCTGCCACAGAAGTGCCGGCATCCACGACGGGTCGGGGATCACGGCGCCCATGGTCATCATGGCGGACTTGTAGGCGCAGTACGCCGAGAACACCCTCATCGCCTCAAGCACCGTCAGCCTGCACGCCGTGTAGGTGTGCACCACGCCGTTCGCGTCCGTAGCGGTCCAGGTGATCACAGGATGCCTCCAGCGGCGTATTTGGCGGCGTCGGGCGGTCCGTCGATGACCAGCTCGGCGTTGAAGGTCCACTCCACGTCCATCGGCTCGACGGACGACTTGGGCGGCGGCGGTCCGGCGAACGAGCACAGAAGCCCGGTCATGACCTGCCCGATGTCGCCCAGGTTGTGCACGAGGGTGAAGCGGGGATCCGGTTGCTGCTTGAGGCGGTTCCGGTGGCCCCAAAGCTCGACGTGGGCGGTGTCGGTCGTCTTGCAGCGGATGACGAACGATCCACCCTGCGCGCCGGTGACGTAGGTGGTGTTCCTGCCGATGCCTGCGACGGTCGCGCAGTCCGACGGGACCTCCGTCCACTCATACGGGTCCTGAGTGGTTGGCCGTTTGAGCGGGGCTCCGTCGATCGTGACCGACGAGAGAAGTACGTTCTGGAAAGCGCTCATGCGGCACGCTCCACGTAGGTAACGGTGATGATCTTCGTCGTCCCGTCAAGCAACCCGACTCGAACGGTCGCGCTCATCTCGCCGCCGCTCCGGGTGATCTCCACCGCGTAGCCGGTGGGGAGATCGTCGTTCGGGGCGAGGTAGCCAACCCGGAGCGCGCGAGCGATGGTGGGTACCAGGCAAGACATGAGCGCCGCCTCTCCGTCGGAGTTGTAGGGCCAGACCTTGTTCTTCGCGGCGAACGTCGCGTACTGCGTCTCGATGGCGGACCGCCACCGGTAGGTCAGGTACATCACGCTGAACCGCGTGTACATGTGCTCGCCGCTGAGCGAAACCGCGCCGCCGCGAGGCGGATACCGGAGCGTTCCGCCGGACGACAGCGGGCCGATCGGGTTCGCCTTGTGCGTCGTTCTGGCGTAGTTGTACTGTGGCTCCGTCAGGTTGTAGGACGCCACGCCGACCAGCGACCGCGTGAAGTCCGGGCGGCTCACGTCGGCCGGGGTAGCCGCCGCGGCGGCCAGCATCGCGATGTGCGGGTACTCGGTCGACGTCGGGTGGACGACGACGCCGAGCGAGGGCGACGTCGTCGGGTAGCCGGACGGGATCGTGGCAGTCAGCCAGCCAGCGTCCGCCGAGCTGACCAGCGCGAGCATCGGGTTGGCGTCGGTGACCGACGCGATCGAGGTCGCCTGCGCGCCCGTGGTGGAGTCTCCCCCGACAAGCCCGTACTCCAGGCCAGCGTTGCTGATCGCCGCCAGCGCCGTGGCGAACGTCTCGGAGCTGCCGCCGTCTCGCCGTCCAATCGCGAGCGTCGACGGCCTCGGGTTCTGCGCGAAGGCGACGGTCGCCAGCGCAAGGCCGGTCGCGCTCACATCGCCCGCCGTGGCGTCCGTCTGCACGCCCGTCAGCGAGGAATAGGTGCGGTACCTGTCCCCATCAAGGGTGGAGTCCGACGAGACGATGAGCAGCGTGGAGAGCGCGCTGTTCGTGACGGGCCGAGGGAGCACGATGAAGCTCTGCTCGAAGAAGCCGCTCATGATGGTGGCATAGCCGGCCATGCTCACTCCTCAACGGTGAAGGTGCGCTCCGCCACCACGGTGTCGGGCTCACGAACTACTTGCACATGTACCACGATCGACGCCGTGGCGTCGACATCCTCATAGGTCGTCGAGCGTTGCGCCCTGCTCGTCAGGGTGACGGACCAGCGTGGCTCGTCGCCGGTGTCCAGGAACGTGACCATGTTAGTGACCGCCGAGGCGGCGATCGGGACCACCCCGCCGTCCGCAAGCGTCTGGGTGGGCTCCAGCATGCACCGCCACGCCCGGCGGATCTTGTCGGCCCAGCCCCACGATGCCGAGCCGAAGCCGCGAACGCTCCAGGTCTGCGTCACCGTGTCCGTCACGGTCGAAATGCTAGTGGCGCCGTCGATGGAGTCGATGCGCTCGGGCTGGTCGTCGTTGACCTCCGCGACCAGCATCAACGTGAGGTAGCCGCCCGTCGGCCGGGGGAAGTCCTCGTTCTCCAGCCAGACCAAGTCCAGCGCGACGCCCGCAGCAGCGGCAAGCCACACGCGAACAGCCTCTTGATCTGTAGACAGATCGCTCATCCCTGCGACTCCTGCACCTTCACGAGGAGGCAGCGCCAGTGAGCGGGGATGGCGCCAACCGCCGGCCAGGGCTGCGACTGGTAGATGAGGTACCTCACGCTCGCGAAGGTGACCTCGTCAGCCGGCGCGCCCCCTGGGACCGCGGTCCGAAGCTCGTGCAGCGAGTAGAGCTTCATCACGACGCGCGATCGGTCTCCTTCGGGCAGCTTCTGCAGATCGGACCCCGTGACCGGCTGCAGCGAGCCGGAGATCGTGCTGTCCGTGGTAGCCGGGAAACTCGGACGCCCACCCACGTTGGTTGGGGCCCCGCCACGATGTCGCGTTCCAGCCGTCGCGCCGATCATCCGATCACCTCTGTCGTGCCATCCGGTAGCACGACCTCGGCACGGATGCTGTTGATCATCTGGCCGGTGTCGATGAGCGGCTTGCTCGACCCCTTTCGCTGGATGGTCGACGGGGCGTTCGGCGGCGGAACGGTCTCGCGAATGGTTCGCTTGTGATCGGCGGCCATACGCAGTCCCATGCGTCGCAGCCCGCGCTCTACCGTTGCCGCGCCCTTCGCCTGCCCCTGCACGACCTGCGCAGCGAGGCCCATCCACTCTCGGCGCTCCCTCGCGACGGTGAGGCGCATGAAGGGCCGCTCGGGAACGCCGATGCCGTACTCGTTCTTGTAGGCGATCGTGGCGACGTTGAGCTTTCCTGTGCCGTGCATCCGGCGGGCGGGATCTCCCGTGAGCCCGACGTTGATCCTCGCCCCGATCAGGGAGCCGATTCTGCCGAGCGCGGCGGCGATGATCCCCTGCCTGGCTCGTGATGCCGCGCGCTCGTGTCGGGCCCGGTGCGCTTCGTAGTCGCGAGCGGCCTTGCCAGCGGCTCGGTTGGCCTTGTAGGCGGCGATCCGGGCTTGACGAGCGGCGGCGCTTCTTGCCCGCGCCGCAGCGCGAGCCTCGGCGCGCCGCATCGCCCGTCGCTCCCTGACCTCCTTGCGGCGAGCTCTTGCGCGCTGGCGGACGGCGGCCCGGTGGAGCGCCTTCTTCTCGGCGCGGCGCTGGCGGACGGCGGCCTTCCGCGCGGCCCTCCGCTGCCTCGACGCCCGCCGCAGGATGGCAGACTTGAGCGATCGTAGCTCCCGCTGCCGCTTTGACGACGCCCTTCGGTTGGCGGTGACGATCGCGCGTCGCGCGCGTCGACGTTGGACGGTCGCCGCCCTGCGCTCCTTCCGAGCGGTGACGCGCTTGGCCCGCAGCGTCCGGGCCTTCAAGCGTCGCCGTGAGGCCGCGACGATGCCCTTGAGCCCCTTGCGCCGACTCAGCTTGGGCCGGGCGCGACCGCTCAGCCGGGCCATGATGCGCGCCGACCGCTTGCGAAGCGCTCGCGACGTCCGGGCTTGCGCCTGCTTCGCCTTGGCGCGCTCCGCTGCTGCGGCGCGAGTCTTCTTGGCGCGGGCCTTCGCGCTTTCCCGCGCGGACTTCACGGCGGCCTTGGCTCGCTCCTTCGCAGCCGTGCGGCGAGCAGCCACGCGCTCGCGAACCGCTTCTGACGAGGCCTTTCGGGCGGCGCGCGCAGTGGACTTGACCACCTTCATCCGCGTCTGCTCTGCGGCCCGCGCGGCCTTTCGCTTCTCGGCGCGCTGCTGCGCCCAGAAGCGACTGATGATCCTCGCCCTCAGTCGAGCCAGCTCGCGCTTACGCTTCTCGGCAAGCCTCCGCTCGGCGCGCTCAAGGGCCTTTGCGGGGTTGACCGAGCGCTTCATACGATGACGGTCGGGACCGCGACCGCGGCTCGCGTGCGCTTGAACAGGTCGAACTGCAGGCCGTAGCGTGTGCTCGTGATGTCGAGCATCGCCGCCGTCATTGCTGCCATGGTCGGGGCCGCGTAGCTCTGCGAGAGATCCCCGGTCGTGTCCATGGTGACCGGGAGGGCGCTAGAGCCGCCCTCCGTAGAGCCCGTCGTGGTTGGCATGCGGCGCAGCGCGTGCGCCGTCAGTAGCGCCGTCGCCTCATCCCAATAGGTGACGGACGTGCCGCCGATCACGTTGCCCGTGAACTTCGACGGCGACGCCCATGAGATGTGAAGGTAGGGCGACGTGGAGTCCGCCCAGGCCGCGATCTGCGCGTCCGTGAGGCCCGCCAGCTCGGGCGCGAGCTGACGGATGCGCGCGAGGATCACGGCCGACGCCACGTCAGGCCCCGATCGGCTGGATGGGGCCTGCCGGACGGGTCAGCTCGTCGACGACGCGCTCGGCGGCGGTGAGCAGCCTGGCAAGCGGGTGATCCTTGACGGCGCTCGGCATCTCCTGGATCACCGCCTTCGGCGGGATCTCGGCGACGTCGAACTTGGCCTTGCGGGGATCGCCGTCCTTGGCGGGCGTCCATGTCCCGATGAGGATGGTCTGATGGCTGGTGTTCGTGTGCATGATGGCCTCTCAGGTGACGGCGAACTGAGCAAGAAGGCAGCCTTCGGGCACCGGAAGCTCAAGGCCGCCGCCGCTGGACCCGTAGAGCGTCACGTCGCCGGTCGCGTCTCGGTAGTTGTGCACCGGGATGAGTTCGTGACCCGTCACCCGGCGGAGGCCGCGGTTGGGGTCGTCGTTGAACGTCAACATTCCGTCCACGCCGGAACCGCCGTAGTCGCGGAAGGACTTCCCTACGACCACCTTGAAACCGAGGCTGTTCGCCTTGCGGACGACGTAGTCCCACGCATCATCCGTCGAATACGGAAGCGCCGTGGTCCCCATGAGACGGTTGCGCATGCGATCCGTAAAGATCACGGCGTTGGGGGCGACACCAGCCGGACTGCGCTCTGCGGCCTGAGTCAACACCCAGATGATGTTTGCGATCACGTCGCCAATGGCGGCGGATCCGATCGTGAGCGGGCTCAGGTAGCGGAGCAGGCCTGGAACGCTGTTCAGGCTGTAGATGTCCAGTCCGGTGACGGTGGAGCCGTCCAGGATGGCGTTGTACCAGAACTCGACGTGCGCGCGACGGACCGCTTCGAGCTTCCGAGCCATGGCCGGGACGTTCGCGAAGCGGGCGCGACGCGCCTCCCACCACCCGTCGACCAGCGCGATGGCGGCCCAATGCATCGGGCGGAGATCCGCCGACACGGTGAAGCCCACCCGGTTGAACCTGGTCGTGTCGCCACGAACCACGGTTGCGGTGCCGGACAGCTTCACGTACTCGCGGTCCCAGGTTTCGGCATCCCCGTCGACGGGCCGGCTCGGGATGCCAACCATGATGTCATCGCGGTTCTGCAGCGCCTGGATGATCTCCGCGCCAATGGAGACGTTGCCTCGGAGCGCGGGGATGGCGTTTCCGCTGTCGGCGCGGTCGGGGGCGATCACGGGCAGGAACGCCGCGGCGAGCTGCTCACGGAGGGCGCCGAGCTGGCGCTGCTCGTTCGCATCCGCGCGCCAGGCTCCCTGGCGGATGGCGTTGATCGCGCGCTCGTTGTCGCCCACGACGAGGTGGTTCGCGATGCGGTCGATCTCGTCGAGCCACAACGCACCCGCCGCGGTCGCCGCGTCGGCCCGGTCGGCCCGGTCAAGGGCACCCTGCATGGTGCCAGGGTGCAGATCTCCCGCCTTCCGAACGAAGGGGCGAACCGCCGCGTCGATCACGAACCGACCGGCATCAAACACGTTGTTGACGGTCATGCCGCCTCCGCCACGTAGTAGGTGGACGAGCCGATCACCTGCGACTCGCCGGTGAACTTCCAGGTGCCGCCGCGGCCAGCAAGCGGCGCAGTCGTCGCGCTCGCGGTCGGCGTGAGCGCGCCCGACGCCGAGAAGTCGACCAGCACGGGGGCGCCCGCAGTCGGGACCGCTGCAGCCGAGACGAGCACGGCGACACCGGCATAAATGGCGGGGATCGGAGTCCCCGCGCGCAGCGTGGTGCGCGCGCCGGTGCCGAGGGTGTCAGACGAGCTGTCGTCGGGATCGTAGATCAGGCCAAGCTCGGGAACCGTACCGCCGGCCGTGCCCTGCGCAGGCGTGGTCGACGCGGCGCCGGCGCCGGAGACGATCGGGACCGCGGCAGAAGCGAACGTCCACCCGGTCGGGAGCGTGATCGTGATCGCCACGTCGCTGCCCGACGGGGTGGCGGCCGTGCCGTCGATCAGGTCGGTTCCGAGGGTGTCGACCGCCTCGATCGCGGTCACGACGGAGGCGCCGGTGGCCGTCACGTTGGCGCCCGACGCCGCCCAGAACGCGAGGTTGGCGATCTGGCCGCTGGAGACGTTGCGCACGGAGATGTTGTACTGGTACGTGCTGGTCGCGGCGTGGGTGACCGTGAAGGTCACCGTGCCCTGCGTCGGCTGGACCGGGATTCGGCCGTAGAGCTGACCGCCGGAGGTGTAGCGCTCGATGGCGCGGGCCAGCGTGTAGGTCGTCGCCGCAGCCGCGGCTGTCGACGTCGCAAGGGCCATGTGGCCGCCGGTGTCGACCACCTCGGCGACCGTGATCGCCTTGTTCGGGGTGCGGGCGGTGAGCGTGTTGACGCCTGCACCATCGTCCGCGATGCTGAACAGCCCAAACGCGAGCGGCTTCAACTTCCAGGCCGCAAGCATGAGGCCGCTCGCCTCAGCATTGGTAGCGGATCCGTCCGTGACGATCGCCACGGTCTCCGACAGCCCGGTGTCGGGGTCTGTCACGCTCACGCTGTACGGCGAGCTGTTGGACGGCGATGAGAACGTGATCGTCGACACCTGGGCGACGGGGCCGTTTCCGGGCAGCAGCGTCTCAGCAACGGGGTTCGCCCGGATGTGCCGAAGGACTTGCCCCAAGCCGAGGGCGAGGGGCTGGCTGTTTGCAGATGCGATGGTCATCGGACCGCTCCGAGCTTGTTGTAGGCGTCAGACTTCGTCTTGGAATCCGCAGCATCGCCGCGGTTGGGATCCGCGGGCCCGCTCCGCTTGGACCAGTCGGCGAAGGTCTGGCCCGTCGAGTCCGACCTGGAGGACGCCAGCTCGATGGCGACCGTGAGCGCATCGTCGCTGAGGCTGTCGGCCCGATCGCCGATCAGCTTCTTCGCAACGGCCTTGCGAGCGTCGGCCAACTTCGCGCCGTCGTCGATCTTGACGTCGGCGACCTTGGCGGCGTCGAGCACGACGCGCCAGTCACCCGCGGTGTCCGCGCGGTCCGAGTCGTCAGCCTTCTCCTTCGGCTTCTCCAGCGCATCCATGCGCTCGCCGAGCTTCGTCACGAGGCTGCTGATGTTCTCCAGCGCCTTCGTCAGTTCAGGTTCCATAGCACCTCCGTCCGCGCGAATGCTGGTTCCAGCTCCGCCGCGTGGGTTGGTTGTCACGAGAAGGTGCTCCGGGTCGTAGACCCGAACCCGACGCAGCGTGGCGCCGTCTGCACGATCTTCCGCCGAGGTCTCCACGACCTCGGCTCGGTACTTGAGCGACAGGCCGCGGATGCCCTGCGCGTGCGCCTGCAGCCCGGCTGGCTCGTCGATCACGATCTCGCCGACGATCCCCTGCTCCCCTGCGTCCCACCTCGCGGACAGGACGGTTCCAATCCGGAGCGTCCCGTCATCCGTGCCGACTCGAACGGGTCGCGTCGGGTGGTACTGCAGGTCACGCCCGAGCTTGACCGGGATCCCCGGGATCCGGCCCACGAACTCAGGGTCAGCCAACGTCGCGGCGTCGGTGCGCTCGACGCCCCACGGGTACCGCATGACTCCGGGTCGCAGGATGACGACAGGAACGCGACGAGCCCCGGTCTCAAGCGTGGCCGGGACGTCCAGTCGGTCTGATCTTTCGAGCGGAATGGTCATGTGAGCGAGGTACACCTATCCGCGCTCGCTGTCAAGACGCGAGAGCCGATCCGTTCTTGCGGGGCAAGGCGT
>JACCDG011292472.1_pt1 | contig 14651 bp, 16 predicted proteins | sample 7442471 | NCBI WGS metagenome assembly JACCDG01 (sample SAMN15323444, study PRJNA562643) | freshwater metagenome | isolation source: river surface water | place: USA:Blue River Watershed | collected 2017-08-17
AAATGGTCTTCCTTTTGGAACTCTAAATAATCACGTTCTAACACTTATGGAAAATAATGTTGACTTTGCTACATTTAATGAACCAGATTTAGGAGACCAACTTACTGCGGTTGTTTTTATTGTAGATGAAAGAGTTTTCAATAGAAAAAAATATCCAGACTTTGAGGATTGGGTAATTGAAAACTATGGTGACTTGTTAACTGTAAAGGGAAATCCTCTTACAATTGCACAAAGAATAAAAGAATCAAAAGACAAAGAAGACCAAAAGGTTTATAGATCCTGGGTCAAACTAGTTGGTGGTGATAAAAATGCTTTCTTGAGAGATTTCTTACATCCTAAAAACTTCAAATTGGCATAATGAATAACTGGATTAAAATTGAAAGTGATGTTTTTTTTATTAAAGAAGTATCAATTCAACTATCCGTTGGTTCTCATGCGAGTGTAGATATAAGTTTTGATAGAAGTTTATACCCTGATTATGAAATTATTTTTTTCAAAAAATATGAGGATGGTAGAAAGTTTAGTATTATAGGAAAAACCTTTGAATCCAAAGGTTCTCTCATCAAATCAATTGACATTGATACTAACATTATAAACCTCTCAATAAGATGTGATATTTTAAATCCGATTAATACTTCTGAGAGAAGGGATGAAATAATTGAAGAGGTTCTAAACAATAAAGATAAAAATAATATAAAATAAACAAACAAAAAATAATTAGCTATGATGATAAATAATAGTAAAGTAGAAGGTAGAGACTATGTATCTCCTGACATCAAAGCCGCTATTGATGATGATGATGATGAATCAAGTTTTTCATCTTCTTCATCTAAGAAATCTGAGTCAAAGTCTAAGACACCAGTTTTAGATACTTACAGCCGTGACTTAACAAAGATGGCTGAAGAAGGTAAATTAGATCCAATAGTTGGTAGAGAAAAAGAGATTGAAAGAGTATCTCAGATTCTTTCTAGAAGAAAAAAGAACAATCCGATTCTTATCGGTGAACCAGGTGTTGGTAAGTCTTCAATTGCTGAAGGATTAGCACTTAGAATTGTACAAAGAAAAGTTAGCCGTATTCTTTTCAATAAAAGAATTGTAATGCTTGATTTGGCATCTATGGTTGCTGGTACTAAGTATCGCGGTCAGTTTGAAGAGCGTATCAAGGCGTTGATGGCTGAAATGGAAAAAGAACCAGATGTAATTCTTTTCATTGATGAAATTCACACTATCATTGGCGCTGGTGGTGCTTCTGGATCACTTGATGCTTCTAATATGTTCAAACCAGCTCTTGCTAGAGGTGAAATTCAAATCATCGGAGCTACAACACTTGATGAATACCGTAAACACATTGAAAAAGATGGAGCTTTAGAAAGAAGATTTCAAAAAGTTATTGTTGAACCTGCTACAGCAGAAGAGACAATTCAAATCATCGGAAACATCAAAGACAAGTATGAATCACACCATAATGTTATTTATACACCAGAGGCTATCAAAGCTTGTGTTGATTTGACAGACCGTTATGTAACTGATAGATTTCTTCCAGATAAAGCAATTGACGCTTTAGATGAAGCTGGTTCAAGAGTTCACATTTCAAACATTGTTGTTCCCAAAGAAGTTACTGATATTGAGAATAAAATTGTTGAGATTAAAGAAAAGAAAAATCAAGTTATCCGTTCTCAAAAGTATGAAGAGGCTGCTAAATTAAGAGACGTTGAAAGACAACTTAATATTGAACTTGAGTCGGCTAGAAAGAAATGGGAAGATGATTGTGCAAACAACAAACAAACTGTGACTGAAGAGAATGTTGCAGAAGTAGTATCTATGATTACTGGTATTCCACTTCAAAAAGTTTCTGAAAATGAAACAACAAAATTGGCAAAGATGCAAAACAGTATAGTTGGTAAAGTAATTGGACAAGATGAAGCTGTTAAAAAGATTGTAAAGGCAATTCAAAGAGGTAGAGTAGGTCTTAAAGATCCTAATAAACCGATTGGTTCATTTATGTTCTTAGGACCAACAGGTGTTGGTAAAACACAGTTGGCAAAAGTATTGGCTAAATACTTGTTTGATTCAGAAGACGCTCTTATCAGAATTGATATGTCTGAGTATATGGAGAAATTTGCTGTATCACGTTTGATTGGAGCTCCTCCCGGATATGTTGGTCACGATGAAGGTGGTCAGTTGACTGAGAAAGTAAGAAGAAAACCATACTCAGTTGTATTACTTGATGAAATTGAAAAAGCTCATCCAGAGGTATTTAACTTACTTCTACAAGTTCTTGATGATGGTCAATTGACTGACTCACTTGGTAGAAAAGTTAACTTCAAAAACACAATTGTTATTATGACTTCTAACACAGGTTCAAGACAGTTGAAAGAGTTTGGTACTGGTGTTGGTTTCTCTACCAAAAATAAAGAAAGTAGAGCATCAGAAGAGTCTAATTCAGTTATTGAAAAAGAACTTAAAAAGAAATTCGCACCTGAATTCTTAAACCGTATTGATGATGTTGTTATGTTCAACTCTTTGAGTAAAGAAGATATCAACAAGATTATTGGAATTGAGTTGGAGAAACTTGTAGACCGAGTTAACAAAATGGAATTTGAATTAGAAATTTCTGAAGTAGCTACTGACTATATTGCAAGTCAAGGTTTTGACCCAGAGTATGGAGCTAGACCTTTGAAAAGAGCAATTCAGAAGTATGTTGAGGATGTTCTTACAGAAGAAATAATTCAACAAAATCCTTCTAAAGGTTCAAAGTTGTCCTTAGACTATAATTCTGAAGAGGAAAAAATGACAGTAACTATTACTGGAATAGAACCTCAGAAAAAGAAAAGAGCGTCTAAGAAAAAAGACACTGAGTAAAAGTGAAAAAGAGAGAGTCAAAAACTCTCTCTTTTTGTTTTAAACAAATAAAGTAATATCTAATATAAAACAAATGGAACTTAATAGTAAGATTTTTGTGGCAGGTCATAGTGGTATGGTTGGTTCCGCTGTTGTTAGAAGACTAAAAGAGTTAGGTTATAACAATCTCATTCTTAAAAGTAGAAAAGAATTAGATTTGACTAACCAATTTCAAGTATCTCAATTTTTTCACTTTGAAAAACCAGATTATGTTTTTTTGTGTGCTGCTAAAGTTGGTGGTATAAAAGCAAATAGTGATTTTAAGGCAGATTTTATCTATCAAAACTTGATGATACAGAGTAATATAATCAACTCATCAAATAATTCCGGTGTAAAAAAACTTTTATTTTTAGGTTCTTCTTGTATATATCCTAAATTATCAGAACAACCAATAAAAGAAGAATATCTATTGAGTGGTCATTTAGAACCAACTAATGATTCTTATGCAATTGCTAAGATTTCTGGTATTAAAATGTGTCAAAGTTATAATCAACAGTATGGTAAAAATTACATTTGTCTAATGCCTACTAATTTATATGGACCAAATGACAATTATGATTTGAATAATTCACACGTTTTACCTGCTATGATAAGAAAGTTTCATGAAGCTAAATTAGAAAACAAAGATAAAGTTGAAATTTGGGGTACTGGTACACCTATGAGAGAGTTTCTTTATGTTGATGATTTGGCTGATGCTTGTATCTTCCTAATGAATAACTACAATAGCAGTGAAATAATAAATGTTGGTACTGGATTAGATATAACTATTAAAGACCTTGCTCTAACTATTAAAGAAGTTATTGGTTATAAAGGTGATATTTATTTTAATACAGAGATGCCTAATGGTACTCCAAGAAAACTTTTAGATGTTTCTAAATTGAGTAATTTAGGATGGAAATACAAAACCTCTCTTAGAGAAGGTATAGAAAAAACATATAAAGATTATGTCAGTTAAAAAAGCACTTATTACAGGAATCACCGGTATGGATGGTTCACATTTAGCTGAGTTTCTTTTAGAAAAAGGATATGATGTTCACGGTATAATTAGAAGAACTTCTACATTTAATACAGATAGAATCGATCACATATTTGATAAGTTAAAGTTACACTATGGTGATGTGACAGACCCACTTGTAATTTCTAATTTAATATCACAAATTCAACCAGATGAGGTCTATAATCTTGCTGCTCAGTCACACGTAAAGGTTTCTTTTGAAATCCCATACTATACAGCACAATGTGATGGATTAGGAACTCTGGCTATTTTAGAAGCTGTAAAAAACCACTGCCCATCAGCTAAAGTATATCAAGCATCTACATCCGAGTTATATGGTGGTATGGGTTATAATATGCCAGAAAATGGATACAATGAAGAATCAAAAATGCATCCAAGAAGTCCATACGGTGTTGCAAAACTCTACGCACTTTGGATATCAAGAAATTATAGAGAGTCTTATGGTATGTTTGTTTGTAATGGTATCTTATTTAATCATGAAGGTGAAAGAAGAGGTGAAACATTTGTAACAAGAAAAATTACCTTAGCCCTATCTAATATAAAAAAATCAATTGATACTGGTAGAGATTTTTCAACTCTGAAGTTAGGTAATCTTTATTCTAAAAGAGATTGGGGTTATGCTAAAGATTATATTGAAGGTATGTGGTTGATGTTACAACAAGATGAGCCAGATGATTATGTCTTAGCCACTAATGAGACACATTCTATAAAAGAGTTTGTAGACATATGTTGTAAAGAGTGTGGCTGGGAAATAAATTGGTTTGGAAGTGGTGAAAATGAAAAAGGAATTGTAAATGGAATTACTGTAGTAGAGATTGATAAAAAGTATTACAGACCAGCTGAAGTTAATGTTCTTTTAGGTGACTACTCAAAGGCCAAAAATAAATTAGGATGGGAACCAAAACTTAGATTTAATGATCTAGTAAAACTAATGATAAATAGCGACTTAAAAAAATAAATATTATATGACACTTTATATTTTTATAACTCATCAAAAAAACATAAACAACTGTTATAATAAAATATCTGAGATGATGAAAGATGATTTTATTGTTGTTCAAGGTGGATTTGTTAAAGATGAATATGATGAGGAAAAAAGAATTCTCAAATTAAACTGCAATGACCTTTATGTAGGTCTACCTGAAAAAGTTATGAAAACATTTCACTTCTTAATGAGTGATGAAAGATTTAATAACTATTCACATTTTTGCAAGTTAGATGATGATATGAGGGTCATAAAAAGATTTGAAAATATCACAGATGACTATCTTGGTGCGGTTCATTATCAAGATGGTAATAGACAATGGCATATGGGAAGATGTGGTAACTTTTGGGATAGAGTTCCTTATTTAGGAAAATTTGTTCCTTGGTGTATGGGTGGTTTTGGTTATGTAGTCTCTAGAAAGGCTTTACAAAAATCTTTACCTAACTTCAACTACTCTGATCACATTTATGAAGATGTATACATTGGTTTAATACTAAACAATGTAGGTATCTATCCTAAAATGATAAATACAAAAGAATATCTGGTTAGTCCAGACCACAAATAAATTTGAAATTTGAAGGCTTGTGTAATATTCTATCATAGTAACATAACAAAACTATATAAGACTGAGTGGATTGAAAAGTGTATAAGTTCTATACTTGACCAAACTTATAAAGATTTTTATGTTTATGAGTTAAACTATGGAAAAGATAATATAAACTTTTCATTATATCTTTCACACTTAGGTGAAAGATATAAGTATTTCAAAGTTGAACAACCAAATCATGCTTATGCTATCAATTTTCTTTTAGATGAGTGTAAAAAAGATAAATTCTCTGCAGTATTCAACACTAACTTAGATGACTATTATCATCCAGAAAGATTTCAAAAACAGATTGAAAAAATTAAAGAAGGTTATGATTTAGTTTCATCAAATATGCAATATGTTAAAGATGAACAATTAGCTGAAGTATTCAATTTTCATTTATTTCAAGATGATATTCAAAGCAAATTAGAGAAAGAAAATATAATTGTTCATCCAGTAGTTTGTTATGGTAAAAAGTTTATTTCAAAAATAAGATACAATCCTGATGATATTCCTGAAGAGGATTATAATTTGTGGAAAAAAATTAGCAAAGACTATAAAATTTTCATTCTTGAACAAACACTTTGTTATTATAGAAGACATGGTAATCAAATAACTAAAATAGAAAAACAAGAAGTAAACAATATTAAAGAAAGAAATTATAATACTAAGACAGTTATTGAACTTTGTAGATGTGGTGGACAAGTTTCTACTATTGTATCTCCTTATGGTAACAGATATAAAATCTGTCAAAACTGCAAAAAAAATTATTAATTATGAAAAAAATAGGACTTCTAATAATCTGTACTAATAAGTATCTTAGTTTTTTAGAAAATTTAATTAAAAGTGCTGATAATAACTTCTTAAAAAATCAAGATGTTACATACTTTGTATTTACTAACAAAGATGTAGATATTGTGACTCAGAGAAATATAGTTACAATACCGGTAGAGCACAAAGACTGGCCCTGGATGACACTTGGTAGATATAAGATATTCTCGGAAAATTCAGATAAACTATCTGAAATGGACTATTTATTTTACTGTGATGTAGATATGTTGTTTGTTAATGAAGTAGGTGATGAAGTTTTAGGTGATTTAGTAGGAACACTACATCACGGTTACTATGGAGTAAGCAAATCAGGTCTTTCTGGTACAATTGAAAGAAATCCAAATTCATTAGCATACATATATCCGGAAAGTATAGAAATGTACTTTGCAGGTGGTTTCAATGGTGGTAAATCTGATAGATTTTTAAATATGGCTAAAGTTTTATCATCTAATATAGAAACAGATTTTAATAATGGAATTATTGCAGTTTGGCATGATGAAACACATTTAAATAAATACTTTGTTGATAACAAACCTGAAATAATATTGAGTCCAAGTTACTGTTACTATGAAAATTCAGGAGATAACAGATTTGAACAAAGACTTGTAGCTTTAATAAAAAAACATGATGAAATTAGAAATGATTAATATTTTTGAACACATAATAGAAAAAAATAATCTGGTATTTGATGTTGGATCAAATATCGGTGATAAGAGTGAAAATTTTCTGAGATTAGGAGCAAAAGTTGTTGCCTTTGAACCACAATTTGAATGCTATAACTACTCAATAAATAGATTTCACAACAATGAAAACTTTATTTGTGAAAATATCGGCGTAGACTCAAAGAAAGGAGTCTCAACTATCTACATAGCAAGCTATCACTCTATCTCAAGTATGAGTCAAGAGTTTATTACGGAATCTAAGAAAGAGAGATTCCAAGATTATAGTTGGAATAATCAAAGACAAATTCAAACAGATACTTTGGATAACTTAATTGAAAAATATGGTAAGCCAAAATTTATAAAAATTGATGTTGAGGGTTATGAACTAAATGTACTTAAAGGTCTTAGTCATCCAATTGAATTTATATCTATTGAATTTAACCCAGAACTTTGTAAAGAAACAGTAAAATGTATTGAATATTTAGAAGAGTTGAATGATGAATGTTTATACAATTATGGTTATAGAAATGATGAACACTTCAAATTTGAAAATTGGATTTCAAAAGAAGAGATTATTAACTATTTACAATCTGTGGATGATTTTAAGTTTGAATTTGGTGATGTTTACTGTAAAAATATAAATTCTAAAATATGATTTCAGTTCTTTTACCTATTTATAATGGTGAGAAACACATAAAACAATCACTTACATCAGTTCTAAATCAAACATTTCAAGATTTTGAAATTCTTATTGGTTATAATGGTACTACAGATAATTCAAAACAGATAGTTAATAGTGTTTTATTTGAAGGCATCAATGACCCAGAGTTATTATATAAGATACAAAACAAAGTAAGAGTTTTTGACTATGGTGATGATAAAGGAAAGGCTAAGACTCTTAATAAACTTCTAAGAGAAGCTAAATTTGATATTATTGCTCTTCAAGATGATGATGATGTTTGGCATCCTAATAAACTTGAAAAACAAATTCAATTAATTGAAGAATTTGATGTTGTTGGAACATTTCTAAACTACATAAATCATAATGGATTGTTGACCAAGAATCTAACTCTTGAAGTAGAAGACTTTTATATAAAACATAAATCACTGGAAAGAGGAATAAATAATGTTGCAAATACTTCGGCTATTTTCAAAAAGTCAGTTGCCTTTGAAGTAAATGGATGGAGAGAAGATATTGATGGTATAGAAGATTTTGATTTCTGGCTAAGACTTATGAGAATAGACAAGACATTTAGAAATGTTCCTGAGTTTTTACTTTTTCATAGAATTCATACTAACAGTAATTTTAATACAAAATATCACGACTTAAAAAAAATACTTTAATATGTTAATTAAATTTGAATACTTAGCAAAAAGATATGGTCAACCAAAAGGAATCATACATTTAGGAGCTCATCTTGCTGAAGAATTAGAAGACTATCTTAAACAAGATATTGATAATGTAGTATGGGTAGAAGCAAATCCTCAATTATTTGATGGATTAAAACAAAGATTATCAAATACTAATCACAAAGCATTCTGTACACTTCTATCAGATGTAGATGATAATCCTATGAAATTTAATATTGCAAAAAATCATTACAATGGAAATTATCAATCATCATCAGTTCTAGATTTTGGAACACATGAACAACATCATCCACATATTGTGATGGAAAGTAGTATACAATTAAATTCAAAAACTTTGAATAGACTATTCTCTGAAAATAATTTAGAATATAGTGATTATGATTTTGTTAATTTAGATTTACAGGGTTATGAATTACCGGTGATAAAAGGATTTGGTGATAATATTTCTAAAATGAAATATATCTACACTGAAGTAAATACTGGTGAGGTATATAAAAATTGCACAAAGTTAAGTGAACTAGATGAATATCTTTCTTCATTTGGATTCAGTAGAGTTGAAATAGAAATGACTGATGCTGAATGGGGTGATGCATTCTATATAAAAAAATAAGAAGAAATGACAGTAGGATTATATTTCAATAGATATGAAAACGGACCAGGTAAAGTTGTTAAAAACTTGATAAAAGGATTTGAAAAGAGTAATACAAAATACTCTGTAAATTCTGATGGTGATATTAATATAATTCTTCAATATTCAAATAGACTCAAAGGAGATTTGTCTAATTGTTTTATTGGTCCAAATGTTGTTACTTTACCCGTTGATGATTCTGTAATGATGAATTATACTGAATATAAAAAACTGATAGTTCCTTCTGTCTGGGTTAAAAATGTATATTCAAATTGGATACCAAGTGAAAAAATAGAGATTTGGCCAGTTGGTATAGATACTGAAAAATTCAATAAGTTGGTATCAGAAAAAGTATATGACTTTTTAGTTTATTTCAAAAGAAGAAACTTAAATGAATTGAATCAGATAATTGAAATTCTTAATAAGAAAAATAAAAGTTTTATTCTAATTCAATATGGTCAATATAATGAAGATTATTTCATAGAAGCAATATCAAAAAGTAAATTCGGTATTGTAATAGATGGGACAGAAAGTCAGGGAGTAGCTTTACAAGAAATGATGAGTTGTGACTTACCGTTGATTGTGTGGGATGTTAAATATTGGACTGATAGAGGAGATTCAAATAAGTGTGATGCAACATCAGTTCCATACTTTGATGAAAGATGTGGAATAAAATTTTACTCAATTGAAGAGTTTGAACAAAAGTATGAAACTTTCATCAATAGTAATTATAATCCAAGAGATTTTATTATTGATAACTTAAGTATAGAAGTATCTACAAAAAAATTAATTAATATAATTAACACATGAATTTAGTAATAATAACATCTGTAATAAACATATCTAAAACTCCATTATCATATTCTGAAACAAGATCAATATACTCAGTAGAAGAAAGATTTCTACAGACTATTAAAACTATAGATAGTGTAAGACAAAGAATACCTAATTGTAAAATCATGCTTGTTGAGTCTACGGATATTACTGATGAGTATAAAAAAATAATACAAGAAAAAGTTGATTATTTTGAAATACTACTTGGTGAAGTTAGAGAAGCTGTAAACAGTCCTTATAAATGTATAGGTGAGTCTACTCAAATTTTAGAAAGTCTTAAAAGAATTGATTTACAAGAATTTACAAATATATTCAAAATATCAGGTAGATACTTTCTGAATGATAATTTTATTTATGATAAGTTCAACAATGACAAAAATATGTTTTTTGAGACAGAAGACAAATTAAAACTTGCTACAGTTTTTTATAAGATAAGTAATAAAGAACTATATCTTGAAACACTCAACTATTGTAAAGAAAATACTGGAATGTTGGAAGTCTACTTTAAGAATTTTTTTGCAAAAGATTTTTATAGGGTTGAAGTTCTTGGAATAGAAGGTAATGTCAGTCATGATGGTTGTTATATAAATTGGTAATAAGTATGGAAAAAATAGTTTTAATAGGCGATAGTCATTGTGACTTATTCAATGAAGAGTTGATGAGAAAAAGAGGACTTTGGTCTGATAAAAATCTTTCAGATAAATTTGACTGTAGATGGTTAGGTCCAGTCACATTCTGGAAAGTATGCAGAGACCAGAGAAGAGCAATAGATTTTGAAAATGGTGTTTACTACGATCCACATCCTGGTTGCGGAACAAATACAAAATTAAATCCTGGTCAAACAGTTGTATTGTTTTTTGGTGAGATTGACGTAAGATGTCATTTGTATAATTTTCAACCAGTTGAAAAAACTATTGATATGATGTGTGAAAATTTGAAACAGTTACTCCTAAATTTTGTAGGTAAATATGATATACACATATCATCTATACTACCACCAATGGCATCTAAAAAATGCATTTCACCTAACTCATCTCTTCCATTTTTAGGAGATGATGATTTTAGAGCTAATGCCACAATATATTTTAATAATAGTATAAAATCAATCTGTCAGGAACTAAATGTAGGGTATTTTGATATTTATAGTTTATACTGTGATGAAAATAACCTACTTGAATTTGATAAATCTGATGGTATTGTACATGGTGTAAAAACTATTGATTTAGAAAATTATATAAAACTATACTTTAAAGAAAAATTGAACTTATGAAAAATAAAAAAATTCTAATAATTGGAGGAACCGGAGCTTTAGGAAAAACTCTAATAAGAAGATATCAAAAAGATAATGATATACTTGTTTTGAGTAGAGATGAACATAAGCATGTTATGATTGAAAAAGAATCTTGGGTTGAAAAGTCTGTCAAATTTAGAATAGGTGATGTTAAAGATAGAGACTCTTTAAGAAACTCAATTGAAGATTATAAACCTGAAGTTGTTATCAATACAGCTGCTTTGAAACATGTTCCTATTTGTGAAGATAATCCATTTGAGTCTGTAAATGTAAACATTATAGGTCATCAAAATTTAATACAAGCCGTGAAATGGTCAAGTCATAAAATTGAAACATTAATATTTGTCAGTACCGATAAGGCTTGTAAACCTATAAATGTTTATGGTATGAGTAAAGCTATATCTGAAAGACTTTATGTAGAATATGCGAATCAACAAACAGACATAAAAGTTTGTTTAGTAAGATATGGAAATGTTTTAGAATCTACTGGTTCAGTTATACCATTCTTCAAAAAACTTTTGAGCGAGGGTCAAAAGAAGTTACCAATAACAGATGTGAGAATGACTAGATTTTTACTTACTCTTGATAGAGCAACTGACTTGATAGAATGGGCTTATTATAATGACACACACGGTAAGATAGCAATTCCAAAGGTAGAGTCTTTTTCAATCACATCAATCGCGAATGCACTTTTCAAATGGAAAGGTATAACTGATGGTGAGATTGAAATAGTTGGAATTAGACCAGGTGAGAAACTACATGAAGAAATGATATCGGATATTGAATGGATGAGAACTGTTGATGCTGGTGAGAACTATTTAATCACAGATGAGATTGTTAAAACTGAGTCAGTATCATATAATTCTCTTGACTCACTAATGGATGATGAACTAGTATATGACTTTTTAAAATTGAGTAAAGTGATATGATATCATGTTTCATGTATCACGATATAAGAGATACTAAGTCATACAGTAAAAGATATGATTTAAAATCTTTTATAAATGTTAAAAAGTTCAGGGAACATTTGGATTTTATTAGTAAGAATTACAAAATCATAAAAACTTCTGAAATTCCTTACTACATTAATGAAGATATAGAATCAGCTGTTATAACATTTGATGATGGATTGAAAGACCACTTTAATATAACAGATATTATTTTAGACTATAAGATCTCTGGAACTTTTTTAATACCTAAAATACCTATTACTGAAGGTAAAATGATACACTCACATAAGATACAGTTTATACTCGCGTCTGAGGATGAGTATTTGATTAGAAATAAAATTTTAAATTATATCAACTCTGAAGAAAGAGATAGTATTTATGAGAACTTTTCTAAGTCAAGAGTTAAAGATAATTGGTGGTCTAAGGATATGATATTTATAACAAACTTTTTAAGATATCATAATTTAGGTAAAAAAATAGTAAATGAACTTTTTGAAACATTAGTTAGTTCTGATGAGAAGTCATTCTGTCAAGATTTCTATTTAAGTGAAAATAATATAACTGATATGGTTAGATCCGGAATGGAAATTGGATCACACGGACTTACTTCAGATATACTAAATGATGAAAATGCCTATACCGAAATTTCGGAGTCTATGAATTTTATTCAAAAATTTTATAATAAAAATAAAATATTTTCATATCCAAATGGTATTTTCAATCAAAAGTGTATTGAAATTCTACAAAATGAAAAATGTGAATTTGCATTCACAACAAACTCGGAAAAAGTAAATTCAGATACTGACTTTTTAAAAATTCCAAGATTTGACGCTCCTCAAAAAATATTAATATAATTATGAACAAAATAGTATTGTGTGGTATTCAAGAACAAGGCAAAGACATTATCAAGTTTTTATATGACAATGGCATAAAAGTCACTCATATAGTGACTATAGATAGTGAAGTTGCTAAAAAAAATGGATCATTTGAAACTTGGATAAGTTATGAGGATATTTCTTTAGAATTAGATATACCAATCTATTATGCAAAATCTTATTCATTTAAAAATAGTCAAGATATAGAATATTTCAAGAGCCAAAACTTTGATATACTTCTTCTTGGTGGTTGGCAAAGATTAATTTCTGATGAAATTCTCAAAACTATAAAAATCTGTGCTATAGGTCAACATGGTAGTCCAGAGTTCCTTCCAAGTGGAAGAGGTAGGTCTCCATTAAACTGGTCTCTAATATTAGGTCATAAAAGATTAATATGGAATATATTCAAATTATCACCAGGTATTGATGATGGTGATATAATAGACTATCAAATATTTCAGATTAATGAATATGATGACTGCAAGACTCTCTACTACAAAGTAAGTGTATCTGTGAAAAGGATGTTACTGAGATCAATACCAAAATTACTTAAAGGTGATTTTAATTTTATAAAACAAGTAGGTAATCCAACTTATTTTGAGAAAAGGACACCAAGTGATGGTAAAATAATTTGGTCTAGTCCAGTTCAAGATATTCAGAATCTAATAAGAGGAGTAACAAGACCATATCCAGGTGCTTTCACTGAATATAATGAAATTAAAATTAAAATATGGAAATCACAGATATGGGATGAGTTATTAGATTTCTATAGAGAAAACTCATATGGTGAGATTGTTGAGGTCTTTGGTAATGAGTTTGTTATTAAATGTTATGGTGGTCTTTTATTAGTGACAGAACATGAGGATTTAAACATTTATGTTGGAAAGAAATATAATTAAAAATAAATTAAAAATTAATGAAAGATTATAAAAAAAGAGTTTGTTGTGCCTCTTGTCAATCAGAAAGATTAGTAGATATACTTGACTTAGGAAGTGTTCCACTTGCTGGATATTTCCCTAAGAAAGAAGAATTAGAGCAAGTAAATCTTTATTCTCTAAAGCTTCAATTTTGTGAAGATTGTAAATTAATGCAAACAGACTCTGTTATTAATCCAGATGTTCTTTTTAGAGATTACAGATATCTATCCTCAATAGGTCTTACTAATCATTTTAATCAGGTAGCATCGCAACTGAATGAAAAATATAATGTTGTAGGTAAAGAAATACTTGAATTTGGATGTAATGATGGTGTTCTTATGAAACCATTATCTGACCTTGGTGCTAATATATTAGGCATTGACCCATCAATAAATGTTACTAAAATAGCAAGAGATAAAGGATTAAATGTAATTACTGAGTATTTTAACTATGATACATTTGGTAATTCTGAATGGTCAGAGAGATTTGATTTTATTTTAGCAAATAATGCATTTGCGCATATAATTGATATTGAAAACACAACAAGAGCAGTTCAACATTGTCTTAAGAAAGATGGGCTTTTCATATTTGAAGTTCACTATTTAGAGAGCCTTATTAATGAACTCCAATGGGATAATATTTATCATGAGCATATTTATTACTACTCAGTAACAAGTATAAACAATCTTCTTAGAAGATTTGGTATGACAGTAATTGAGGTTGAAAAAATTTCAATTCACAGTGGATCTATAAGAGTCACTGCAAAAAAGTCTGAAATGGACACACCAAATTCTGTAAAAGAAAT
>JACCDG010787910.1_pt1 | contig 14645 bp, 22 predicted proteins | sample 7442471 | NCBI WGS metagenome assembly JACCDG01 (sample SAMN15323444, study PRJNA562643) | freshwater metagenome | isolation source: river surface water | place: USA:Blue River Watershed | collected 2017-08-17
CGACGCACACACCCACGATACCGGCCGTAGCGTCCGCAGACGTCGCCGGAATCTTGACCGCCACCGGGGTGGCCGAGACCGCGGCCGGCAGGCCAGCGGTGGTCAGAGCGACGAGGTCGCCGTTGAAAATGGCCGCACTGACGTTCGTCGCGGCCGGGAATTCGCGCATTGCCCCGGCGAAGTACTGCCCACCGATCATCTTGACCGGACGAAGGCCGTAGGGGGAAGCAACTGATGCCATTTGATACTCCCTGGATTAGGAACCGCGTCCGAACGAGACCTGCGAATGCTTGTCCTTGAACAGGGGCATCCGGGGGTCGCTCTCGCGCATGAAGTTGTTGTCCACCGACTCGGCCTGGGCCGCGGCCTGCTGCTCGTAGTACGCGCGGCGCGATTCAGCCACTTCGGTGGGCATTTTGCACAGGATCAGCCCGCCAATCTCGACGTTGCCGCTGCCGCCGATCTGCAGCTCGGGATGGTCTTCGGCCTTCACAGGCGTCCAACCTTCACGAAAGCGCTGCGAGACGTTGGCCTGCACCGACTGGCCCAACACGTGGGTGGCGATCCAGCGATAGGTGTAGCCCGGCTCCGGGTTCGGATCGGGCAGCGTGCTCGGCGGTTTGTAGACCATTCGAGCAGTCTTCTCGCGGGTGACGTTTTCACGGGGTGTGCGGTTGTCGGCCATCAGGATTCATCCTGCTGCTGCTTTGCAACGGCAGCTGCGTACTGTTGAGGGGTCAGATTCAGGCGTTTGGCCAGCGCCAGCGCGGTGGGCGTGAGCTGGATCTTGCGCGTTGCCGTGGTGCGTGTGCCGGAAGCGACGACAGTCGCGGTCCGTTGGGCATTGGGCTTCGGTTTTGGCTTCGTCCCGAAGAAATCGGGGAAGGTTTGATGCATGCGCTCGTCGATTCGAGCGAAATAATCATCGGATCCGACGACGATCCCTTCGTCCGCCAGTTCGTTGTGCACGCCCAGCGAGAACAGCGTCATTGCCTTGTGCTGCGGTGCCCCCCACCACTGGTTTCGAGCCTGCCAGCGCAGAGTTTTGTCATCGATAGGGGCTGCAACTTCAGCTTCTGGTTGCGGTTGTACCACCTGCTGTTGCGGCTGTACAGGGGGCGGGCGGAAGCTTTTGGCGACATTCCACGCATTTTTGGCATCGCTGAGCTCTTCCTGCGCAGCCACGATCGCGTCGGTGTCAAACGCCTCGTGCGCCTCCTTCAGCTTTGCCCGGGCGTTGTTCAGCCGCATCTCGGCCGCGCTGCCGGCCGTCGCCGCGTACTGGATCGCGCCGGCGTTGTACTGCTCGCGCAACTGGCGGTTCTCTTCGGCCAGGGCGCGCGCGATGCGCTCAGCTTCCTGCTTCTCGCGCAGCGTTTGCTCTTTGGCCCGGCGCTCGTCGTGGCGCGCGTGCGTCAGATCGTTGATCCGCTTGCGCACCCCTTCGGAGTAGGCGCCCAGCTCCTCGTCGGTCGGCTCCTCGACGGGCTTTTCCAGCGGTTTGCGGTTGCGGTCGGGCTCCGGAACGTCGTCGACAATCTCAATTTCGACGTCCTGATCGTCCGCCAGGGGGTTGGATTCGTTGTCTTCGGCCTGCAGGCCGGTGTTTTCGGTCGGATCACTCATTCCAGCGTCTCCCAATCTTCTGCCAGCAGGTCAGTCTGCGAAGCCAGCCAGGGGACCACCATCCCGTCGGCCGTTTTCATGTCGATGTGCGCGTGATAGCGCACGGTCGTGCCCTCGGGATAAATCCCGAGCAGGGGCGGGCGGCTGACCTGAAAAACGCTGCCCGGCACGAGGAAAATGAACATGCCTTTGCCGTTCCAACCGGCGCGAGCGACCCTTTTTCCCGCCTTCAGGGCGAGAAGCGCAGTGCTGAAGTCCATGGTCCGCTCCTTCAAACGCGCGTGACGCCGCGGGGATCGTCCACAACGGCCTCGACCATGTCGTCGTTGATCACCCGGAACTCTTTGCCGAAGACCTTGAACCGGGTGCCCGAATAGGTGCGCACCAGCACGAAGTCGCCCTTCTCGCACCAGGGGCCGGTGGGGAACCGCGACAGGTCTTTGTAGGCGTCCGGGCCCACTTTGAGCACGAACAGCACCGTGGTGCCGTGCTCCTCGGCCTTGAGCAGCGTGTCGGGGCGCACCAGCGAGCTGTTGTCGAACTTCTGGGCGACTTCGGGGACCATGCACAGCAGCTTGTAACCCGTGGGGTCCGGAACAGAAGTGGTTTTCTGCTCGTCCGTGGCCTGCGGCGCAGGTTCGTCGGCCGGCTGAATGGTCGGCGCCACCGGGGTCAGCTGTTTCACGTAGTCCGCCGCCTGTTCGGACAGCGCTTGCGTGTCCAGCAGCTGGCTGATTTCAGCCATTTCACTCGTCGTCATTTGCGTTTTCCACCTTTTCAAGCAGGGACTTGAGCCTGTCTTCGGCCAGCGTGAGTCCCCGGATCACGCCGACGGCATACCGGTACTCGTCGAAAGTGGCGCACTTGTTGTTCAAGACGCGCTCCTGATGGCTTTCGATGAGGTCTTTCAGTTCTGCGCGCAGCGCCGCTGCGAATTGCTCGATCATGGTTTACTCGGTTTAGGTGGGGTGGGTTTGTCCAGTTTTTTCTGGTCCAGGCGGTCGCGGGCCTTGTCGCGGGCGATCTGCGCGCCGATGCGCGTGCCCTCGGCCAACTGCTTGGCGGCCAGCTCGGTGCGGCTTTTCTCGACGTCGATGCCCAGCTTGGCACCCTGAAGCTCGAAGTCCTTCTCCATCTTGATACGCGCAAGCTCCAGCTTGTCGGCCTTGTCCGCCGCGTCGACCTGAACCTTCTTGTCGGCGATCTCGACCGTCTTGGCCTTGATCTCCAGCTCCTTCTGCTGCATCTGGATGACCGGATCCTTGGCCATCTGCGCTGCCTGCTCGGCGGCAGCCTTCTGCTGGCTCTGCATGAGCACCTGCTGGGCGGCCTGGGCCATCATCCCGGACAGCGCGACCTCCAGCTCGGGGGAGAGCTTCTCGCCCTCGGCCGGCATGGGCATCCCGAGCTGCTGCTCGATCTTCTGTCGGTAGGCGTAGCCCACGTGCTCGGCGACGTGCGCCTGCATCGCGGCCATCAGCATCGGCGCCTGGGGGTTCTGGCCCAGCAGCTTCATGATGATCGGATCCTGCATGGCCGACATGTGCACGCGGATGTGCGACTCGTGGTCCTGGTGCAGGAACGCCTTGACCGGCTTGGCCTTCAGGACCGCCATGTTCTCGCTGACCGGGTCCACCGGGCGCAGATCCTCTGGCAGCGCCACCAGCTTGTCGGCGTTCTTGATGCCCAGCACGTCGAGCATGCCGCGGTGCAGCTGGGGCAAATCGTAGATCTGGGGCGCCATCTGGGCCAGCTGGATCACGGCTTGGTACTGCACCACGCGCTGGGCCAGGGTGGAGGCGTTGGGGTCGCTCACCGGCACCACGTCGACCATGGCGTAGTCTTCGCGCCGCGCCGGCGGGCTGCCCGTCTCGGGCTGGTAGTCGTACTCTGGGTCGTCGGAGATGTTCTCGACCACCAGCTGCTTGATGAGCTTCAGCTCCTGGGTGAGCGAGTTGTGCGTGCGGCCCTGCACCGCGGTCAGCACCTTCAGCTGGCGCTCGATCAGGGCGAGCACCGTGCCCACCGGCGCCTGGGCGCTCATGTCGGAGACCTGCATGTCGGCCGTCGAGGCGAACCGGCGGCCCTCCTCAATGATCATCTGCAGCAGGTTGAACAGCGTGGCGCTGGGCTCCTTGTACGGCAGGGGCAGGATGTTGTCCTTGATCGTCCCGCCGCCAACATCGACGTCGCGGAACTCGCCCGGCTCGATCGGTTGATCCTCGCCCTTGATGCGCAGCCCCCGGGATTTGAGGCCGCCCGGCAGGTTGGCCAGGGTGCCGGCGTCCATCAGCTGGCGCATCGTGCCAGTGGCCGAGTTGGCGAAGCTGCCGATCAGGTGGAAGAGGCCGAACCCGTAGGGCCCGAAGCCCGGGATGTAGTCGTACTGGACGAAGTGCTGGCGCGGCTGGCGCAGCGGGTCGTCTTCCTTCCAGTTGCGGCGCACCGAGAGCACGATGTTGGTGTCGCGGATCAGCGTGACCACGTAGGGCAGCGCCACGCCGGTGGGGCCATCCTCGTCTTCGTCCTCAAACCCGGCCAGATCCAGCTCGACGCACACTTCGTACAGGGTGTAGAACTCGTCGTTCAGATCGTTGAACCCGATCTCGTCGTCCAACGCCTGACGGATTTCGTCGACGTTCTTGGTGGGCATCGTGAGTTCCACCTTGCGGTAGAACCCCGTGTGCTGCAGCCGACGGATCTCGTTCTCGGTCTTGCGCATCACGTGCGTGACGCGGTGCGAGGCCCGCGCGCCCGACACGCCGTAGGGCAGCAGCACGTCGCCGGCCTGCACGTACTCGCTCACCGGCCGACCCTTGGACGGGTCGTAGTAGACCTTCTTGAACCCGGCGCCGCACCCCGGCAACCCGAACAGCAGGCGCTCGTGCTCGCCGCGGAACTCCGGCATGCGCTCGGTCAGCATGTAGTTCATGTCGGTGATCACGCGCTCGGAGGCCTCTTTCTTCTTGGGCGTCTCCTTGCCAATGATCTTGGCCTTGGTCGGCCCCGCCGCCGGGAACGTCTCGGTGATCATCTCGGACTGGAAGCGCACCATCGCCTCGGTGATCATCGGATGGTTCACGTCGCTGGCGCCCGGCCAGGGGCTGGTGCGCGGCTCGCGTTTGAGCCCCAGCAGCTTGATGCCGTCGATGTACAGCTTCTCCCAGTCGGCGCGCGAGTTCTTGTCGTTGTCGATGTCGTGCGCGAGCTCGCTGGCCAGCACCGCCAGGGTGCTGTCGTCCAGCTCCTCAGCCAGATTGTCGGAGAAGCCTGAGACTTCCTCGGCACCGGCCTCGTCGTTGGCCGAAGCCGCCAGGAGCGCCTCCTCCCCGTCGATCGCCTCGGGGTCGACGACCTCGATCTCAAAGGCCACTTCCTGCTCGGCCGCCTGAGGGATGCCGGTGGGCGCCTCGTAAAGACTGGACGCCATGTTGTTCGGGGTGGCCATGATTGGGCTTTCTCAGTAGTAGGGGGTGCGCCGCGGAGCGCGAATCAGCTCCTCCTGCGGACGGTCGTCGGAAAGTACCACGAAGCCCCCGCGCCGGTAACGGCTGACAGCGAGCGTCGTCATGTCGACGTAGTCATCAAACTCGCCGTTGGGAAAGTCGGCGCACTCGTTGACCACTTCGTGGGCCCAGACGCGGTCTGGCACCCAGACCAGCCCGTCGGAGAAGATCGTGGCCACCGCGTTGACCCTGGCGCGTTTGTCATTTGAGGTGTTGCCGCGCCCGCGCGAGGGGCTGAACTCCTCGACGATCATGTCCATCTGGCGCAATTCCTGGATCAGCGGGCCACCAGAGGCCTTCTTCTCGATGATCAGGCACTCGGGATCCCACTTCTTGTAGGTCTCCAGCGCCTTCTTCTTCAGCTGGGGGAACTCCCAACGATCCTTGAACGCGTCCAGCAGGATCAGCTCGCGCCGGTTGGTGCGCTCGTTGAACCATACTCCCCAGGTGCCGCAGGCGCTGAAGTCGTTGTGCGTCTTGGTCTCGTGCGCCGTGTCCCAGCTCTGGATGACGAACTCGACGGGCGGCGGGTCCGGGCGCAGCCACAGCTGCCACCACTCGCGCTTGAGCAGCGCGCCTTCCTCGGAGGTCGGGTCCTGCATGTACTGCGCGTTCCAGAACGCGCGCGTCATGCCCGCCTTCTTGGCCAGCAGCTGGTCTACCGGCCACTGCTCGGGCCACAGGCTCTTGCCGCTGGGAAGAATCGCCGGAAAACGGATCTCGTGCCACTTTTTGTGGTGCGGATCGTCGGTGGCCCAGGACAGCGCGCGTCCGATCGGGTCCTTGCGCCCCCACCTAGTCCCGATCATGCATATACGACCGTCGGGCATCAGCCGCTGCAGCGGGCCGGCCTGCATGTACTTCCAGGCGTTCTCGAACGCGGTGTCCGGATTGGCCATCACCGCCTGCTCGGACACCAAGTCGTCCGCAATCAGCAGGTGCGCGCCGTAGCCCGCGATGTTGCCGCCCACGCCGACTGCCAGATACGTGCCGCCCCGGGTGGTCGCCCAGTCGTCGGAGGCCGTCTTGTCCTTGGAGATGATCGTGCCGGGGAAGATCTCCCGGTAGACCTGACTTTCGATCAGGTTCCGGACCTTGCGCCCGAACACCGTCGAGAGGCCGGCGGTGTGCGTCACCATGATCACGTAATGATCCGGGTGGTGCCCCAGGTACCACGCCACAAACAGGTAGGCGATCGTCTCGGACTTGCCGAAACGCGGCGGCATGCTGACCGTCAGGCGCTCTTCCGTGCCCTCGACCACCTTCTTCAGGATGGGAGAGACGAACCGGTGGTGCGGCCCCTCCTTGAAGTTGGGGTAGACGTGCTTGCAGAACGCCAGGAAGTCGTCTTTGCAGCGGCGCACCTGCTCCGCATGCTCCAGATGCTCGATGTCCTCCAGCATGGCCACACGCTCGGCCAGGGGGAGCGTGTGCAGGTTCTCGAGCAGGCGCCGGGCCTGCCCGGGTGTGAGTGCCTTCTGCAGGACGGCGTCGATCGCCTCGCTCAAGGTCGCCGCTCCGCAGCTGCAGGCACCAACAACGCAAGTACTTTCACGAGGTCCGAACCTCGGCGACGGCCCCTATTTCCTGATCGATATCAGCGTCTTGGGCGGAGGTGTTGTTGACGGCGGGTGCTGGCAGCACGTCGACGGTCTCGGCGGCGCCCATGAATTTGGCCAGCTTGGCCCGCAGGCGCTCCTCGATGTCCTTCTCGTTGGCGTCGATCCGGGTGATCTCCACGCGCTCGGTGAACAGGCCCACCTCGGTGATATTGCCCAGCATCTGGAACGCCTTCAGGCGGATCCGGGCGTCGTTGTGGGTCGTTTCCTTCACGATCCCCGCCACGGTGTAGCCGCGCAGCTCGCGCGCCTGCTGCACGAAGTCCCAGTCGTAGGCGGTGAGCATGCCTGTCAGGTGCTGCACAGCCTCGGGCACCTTCATGGCGATCAGGGCGGCGCGTTTTTCCTGATCGGTCTTGCCATAACTGATGGCGGCGAAGGCCTCGCGCGCGGCCGTGGTCTGCTGTTTCTTGTCGATCGCCTCGTCCGAGGGGACACCCATCTCGTTCAACCAATCGACGGTGGCGGCCTGCGCCGACAGTATCTTGTCGGGGGCTGCTTTCTCGATCGGGACGAAATCGTCGGGCTCAAAGTCGATGAGCTCTGAAAACATGCCCACGGGGTACTCCTATCTTCGCAATAGAGGGGACTGTACACTCGGTGTCGGGCGCAGGGCAACGCGTCCATGTCTGTCTCCTGCGAGCCTCCTCGGCTCTTGACCCGCTCCGGCGGGTCTTTTTTTTGTTTGCAACATGCCGGTTTTGATTGCAAATAATTTGAAACTTTTTAATTTTACAAATATTTTTAGTATTGCCGGTATTATTAAAAGTTTTTACTTGGTTTACAAAAAATTCGCATTATTTGTTTGAAACACTGTTCCTGATCGGCCCCCATCGCGTCGCCATAGACGGGGGATGCCCCCCTGTGGGGTCGCCACATCCCCCAAATCAGCCCCCGAATACCCCTGAAAAAGCGGATTCATATAATGGATTCATCGGTTGTGCAGACGTTAGTTCTGCGCCCGACACAGCGCCTAGCATCTAGGCGCAGGAGACTGTTATGTCGTTCAAACTCAATGCACAAGCCCTCGCCGCCATCGACAACCTCGTGATCAAAGACGCGACGTTGGCGCGCAGCAAGGCCGAGCAAGCGCAGGCCGTCGAGAGCGCGCTGTCCGTCCTCCGTCCGTTGATCGTGGGCAAGACGCAAGACGAAGTGCGCGACGCGGTGATCGCGAAGTATGCCGCCGTGTGCGGGTTCGAGACCATCATTGTGGAGCGCGGCACGCACGCGGGCCGCGTGGGTTGGCCAGAAGGCGCGTCGGCTCAGAAAAAGGCCTGTGCTCGTTTCCTCGACAAGCTGTTCGATGGCGAGTGCGTCGAACAATCCAAGCCCCAGCGGGGCGAGTACAACACGCCGGCTGAGCTGCTTTCACTCGCCATGCCTTTGGTCAAAGCTGGCGCCGAGTACGGCGAGGATCTGATGCACGTTCTCGTGGCGCAGGCTGTGTCCGAGTGCTTCGCTGCCCTGAAGAAGCAGGCGAAGTGAACCAACCTTGTCGGGACATCTGTCCCGACAACCCCAACCCGTTTTACAAACTGAGGATCAACCATGCGTACTCGCCAGACCTACACCATCTCGATCGCCATCGACTACACCGAAGTCATGCGCACGCACACGTCCACCGCGGCCGAGGCGCGCGCTCAGGCGCGGATCTACATGAACATGCTCTGCCCCCTGCCCGCGTGGACAGCGGACAACTTCCAATCGTCCGAAGGCGGGCTCACGGGCGCTGTCGTGCGGGATAGGCACAACTGCCAGCTGCTCGGCGTGGACGTGTACCCGCAGTTGCCGCGCGACCTCGTCTGATCACCCCTGTCGGGACACATGTCCCGACTCTTTTACAAACAGGAGAACACCATGAACATCAAGCCCGAGACACGTCTCGAACAGGCCGAGCGCCATCTCAAACAGGCGCACGCCGCCTTCATGCAAGACCCAACCCCGCGGCTCGCCGCAGCCATGCGTCAGCTGGCCGGCGTAATCGCCTACGAACAACGTCTCGCTCGCAAGGCGCCGAAGGACAGCCATGCGTGACTGGCTCGGCATCATCCTGCTCGGCCTCATCCTGGGCGCTCTGCTCGCCTGGGGTGGGCTCAACCGTTGGTGAGCGTCTGCTCGCCTTTCATCTTGTCGGGACATGTGTCCCGACTCTTCTACCTGAGGAACACATCATGCACATCAGGACCAACCACCAATACCGCAACACCCTCGACTGGTGCCAACTCACGACGAAAGAGCAGCGCGAGTTCGACTATCTGGACACCGACGATGCGCGAAGCAGGGCTGAGTTCGTGCGCTACAAGGGCTGGATCTACGACGTGAGCGAATTCCTCGCGATCTGCCCGCCTATCGCCCCTCACGCACAGCGCCCTGGCTGGGAACACTGGGACGCCTACTACAGCAACTCCTTCTTCAGCGGCATCCTCCTCGCCTACAACGGCGACGGACAAGTCAAGCTCGCCACCTTCACCTGCTAACCGAGGATCACATCATGCCCAAGACCTACGCCCTCTCCATCCCCTACACCTTCAGCCACGTCGAGCCCGAGGCGCAGCCAGCCACCCCCATGTGGCTGCAGACGGTCGTCGTCGTCGACGAGGAGTGGGAGGCCGACGACTCCTACTGCGCCGCGCTGAGGCGTGACCTCGAGGCCGGCGCATGGCAGGCAGACGATCAAGCGGGCGCTTGATCGTCACATCCGTTACGATCTTGTCGGGACACATGTCCCGACACTGCACAATAGTGCATTTTCCCACTAGTCCGTCCGTCTAGGGTGCGCTCACCCTGGCGGACACCCAAAAAACCCTTACGAATCAAAGCGTTGCGCCCCTATATATATATATATATCTTTATACTATAACTATATATAAGGATAAACATTTTCACATGCACACACTCCCATCTGCCCTTGCGTGTGCTGTGTGCAAGCGCGTAAAGTTCCCAGGTGTTTGTTTTTTTCGAGAAAAAGTGGACATGCTTCAAAAGCGACCACCCCCCTTGATTCATAAGGCTTTTTTCGTGTCCGCCATGCTGCTCTCCCCTTCAATTGACCGGACCACAGTGCATCTACAGGAGCAAATCATGAGCAAATCAGGGGCAAATGGGTACTTCGACGTGCCAACGATCGACGAAGATGCCTTCGTTGTGCACCCAACCAAGGATGAGATGCGGCAATTCAACATGATTTGCTGCGCCAAATGCCATCAAACCAAGCATCCGCGTCAGTTCCGACGCCCACTTACCTGGGCGCAAGCGCGAGCGCGTGGCTACAAAGGCAACCGTCTGATGTACGTCATCAGCAAATTCTGCCGCGGCTGCTCGCCCGCTACCTTCCGCCCAAGCGAGATGACGGTCAGCGAGATCCGCGACGCTGCCTACAACGGGCGCGTGTCACGGACCCGAGCAAACATCGCGATCGAAGACAAGGAACGGCGCGCCGACGCGCTCAAGAAGGCGGCAGTAGGCCGGCGCTGGCATGACTATTACGCCAAGCCATGGGTGGCGATCGTGCAGCTGCTGCGCGTGGAGCTGTCACACCAGCGCAAGGAGTACGAAGGCACGGCCGGACTGCTCATGTACCACGAGCAGCTGGTGCGCAGGGTCAAGGCACGCTGCGAGCTGAACGCCAAGAGCGAGGAGAAATACCCCAACGTCATCGGCTGGACCTACTTCATGTCGGACAAGGACTACATACGCTTGCAAGACATGTGGCGCGACGCCCCTGATGACAAGCTGAAGTGGAAGCATCCGCTCCCACTGCTGCGCCCCCTTAACCTGATGCTGGACCCGACCAGTGTCGCTCAAGAGCAAGCGAGCAAGCTGCGCTACCCCCAAGGCATACGCTTGCACAAAGGCACCCCCCGCAAGGGGTTCAAGTAGTCGGGACATCCGTCCCGACAAAACCAAGAGAGGCAACACCATGATCACCGAAAAGCAAAAGACGGCCATCGAGAACGCCTGGATCGAGCGCGCCCGCATCCGGGGCTACAAGCCCGGCACCAAGCAGTACGCACGCTTGCAGACAGAGTTCTTCATCGGCGCCATGCAGACGCTCCAGGCGCTGCGTCCGGACAAGGAGAACCCCACCCGGCTGAGCGCGGCGGTCCCGCCCAGCTGGTACATGTGCCTCATGACAGACCGCGACATCATCACCGGCAAGTAAGCCATCCCACCCTCAACCAAGGAGCAACACCATGACCATCATGCGCAAGCATTTCCGCCTGACCGAAGAGTTCACCTATGGCACGCTGCTCATCCAGAGCGCGTACCTGCCCGTTGGCCAAACGCCTGCCGACGGCGACTGGGAGACCGAGCACACGTACGACTGGGACAGCCCCCAGGAGACGCTGCGCAGCCTGCTCTCGGCCATGTCCGACTTCGCCGGGGCGCTGGCAGGCGCTCAGACGGCAAACATCGAGTACGCCAGCAAGATCGTCACGCTCAACAAGCAGCTCGAGGCGCTTGAGCAGCAGCCCCCAACGCCGGCCAACGAGAGCGGAGCAATGCGAAACCTGCGCGAAGAGCTGAACTCGCTCAAGTCCCGGCACAACACGCTGGGCACGCAGTATGGGCAGCTGATGGCGGAGAACAAGTATTTGAAAAGCAATACCGAGTACATGACGGACAAGCACATCAAGATGGGCGAGCAGCTGTTCAAAGAACGCGACGCTGCCATCGCCGAGCTGAACGCGCTCAAGGCCAAGCACGACGAGATGCGCGAGGAGTGCGGGGCTGCACGTGCCGCGAGCATGGCAGTAGGCGAGGCGAACATACGCCTGAACGATCGGTTGAACGCGCTGCAGGCCGCGCTCACCGAGGCCAACAACCAACGCAACGAGCTGCGCAGCCAGCTCGTGACCGCACAGAAGGCAGCAGAGGCAAACCCGATCTACATGAGCTGCATGGAGCGTGACCATCTGCTGCTCGAGCTGGACAACATGCTCAGGAAAGCCAGCCATAACAACAACGAGCGCAGCGCAGCTGTTGCGCTCATCCGCAAGCACGCCGTGCCCATGCGCCTGATGCACATCCAGCCCACGCTGGCCCAGTGCGGCAACATCATGCGCGCGATGCTCTACATGTACTACCAGAACCTGAACGAGACGGTCTTCACCGACGAAGACAAAGCCGTTGCTCGCAGGCTGCACGCCTTCATCAACGCCGCCAAGGCGTAAACGCAACCAGTGTCAACCCTGTCGGGACATCCGTCCCGACAACAACCCGAGGAAGCACCATGAAATACCTGCCCGCATCGACGCAGCTGCGTCAAGACACCCTGAACGAGATCCGCAACACGCGCACCCGCGCCAAGACCATCCACACCTACCGCGCACAGATCAACAAGATCATGCGCACGCTTCGCTCGATCAATCCCGACGGCGCCCGCGTGCTGGGCTACAGCGGCGGCACCAAGGCGTTCATCCTGTTCAAGCTGGACATCACCGGCCTGGAGTCGCTCAAGGAGAAGCGCCTGATCAAATCACTGGAGCGCATCGAGCGCGCGACCGGCGGCACGTTCGGGTACACCTACGACCCCCAGTACAACGCGCTGCCCACGCGTGAGTTCCGCCTCACGGTCAAGCCCCACTTCACGCTCGAGCTCGAGGTTTGTGTCACGGCCATGGTCAAGGCCGACGCGCCAGGATGCCGACGCGTGAAGGTGGGCGAGAACGTGCGCATCGACGCCGTCTACGAGATCCAGTGCGACTAAGCAGTCAAACCCTTGTCGGGACATCCGTCCCGACAAACTACAGAGGAGCAACACCATGAACAAGCAATACTTCGAGGTGCTCGGGCGACTGCGCGCCAAACACGGCACACGCTTCAACCCCCCGCAAGGGGTGGACCACCTGATCCCCTACTTCGGCATGCGACGCGTCGAGGTGACGGGCAAGTACGAGGTGCGCCGCGGGCGCATCGGTATCACGACGGGCTGGGCGCCAGCGCTCCTGCTTCTGCACAACGCCACGTCGATCGGCTCGAGCGACCTGCTCGGGCCCGACGACAAGGTCACCGCCATCATCACCCCCTCAAGCAAAAGGATCCCGACATGATCACCCAAAAAGTCTACCGCATCGTCGACTACCTGACGGACTTCTACGTGCAGCACCAAGAGGTGCCCGAGGGCGCGCGCCCGATCGATGAGGCGTGGGATGAGTTCCTGCCGATCGAGACCGACATGACCACGCGCGAGCTGGCGTACATCCTCGTTGGCGAGTGCGTCACCCTGAGTGAGCGCCTGTTCGACAGAGAGCAAACGATCGCTCGCCTGATCAACTCGGTCGACGTCAACCTGAAAGCCCGCGACGCAGCACAGGCCGAGATCAAGCGCCTGCAGGGGCTGCTCGATGCGAAACACAAACCGGGCTTCGGCCTGAGCAAGGAGCAGGCCGATCACCTGCGCGTCCTCGCACGCAATCACGGGCACGCCTGCTTCAACGCGACTGAAACAGAGCGGCATTGGAAGTACATCGACGACGCGCTGCACAACTACACCAAGGAGTAAATCCAACCAGTGTCGAGTCGGGACAGCTGTCCCGACTTTCCTTTTTTGGAAATGAGGATCACAATGTCGGACATCAAGCTGAAATATTACCAAGACCCTGGCCACGGCTGGGTGGCATGCAAGCGCAAGCTGCTCGAAGACCTGGGCATTCTCAACAAGATCACCCGGTATAGCCGCCAGCGCGGCGCGACCGTCTACTGCGAGGAGGACCTCGATGCCGTGACACTGACCGAAGCGCTCACCAAGCGCGGGTTCAAAGTGCTGCTCGAACACAAGCACGACAACCGAACCAGCCCGATCCGTTCGTACGACAACTTCACCATCTGAGGAGTAACACCATGCAACGCTTCACCATTGAACAGTTGTCCCGCTTCGTCGACACCCTGGGTGCGATGAAGGCGGCCGCGGCCGATCTCGATCGGCAGATGAAGGACATACAGGAGACGCTCAAGGCGTCGGGCTTGAAGGAGATCAACGGTGCGATCTTCCGCGCCACGGTCAGTGTGACCGAGCGCGTGTCGCTCGATGCCGAGGCAGTCAAGGCACTGCTGGCCGACCCGCCCATGAAGAGCAACATCGTCGAGACCGTGCGCGTCGTGGCGAGGGTGAGCAAATGAACAACGCCGACCGTGCACGTGAGCTGCTGATCGAAGCGCGCAAGCGCATCAGCGAGAACTGGAACACCTTCATCTGCGCAGCGATACAGGAGGCCGAGGAAGCGCGCCGAGGTGAAGACCGCCAGTGGGGCTACTTCAACGCCAGCTACGCGCTGCGCTTGTGGATCGCCGACATGCTGCTGCCCTACAGCACGTACGACAACTGGGTCAGGTATGAGCACAAGCAGTTGTGGTTAGATCTTCTAGTTTTTGAATTGAACGAGAAGGCGCGCGAGGGGCGCCTCGCGTGGATCGAGTGGATGCTCGAGCAGGACCTGTCACGCATTGTCCGGAAGTACAACCGCTAACCGGCACTCCGTGCCAACGAGGAAGAACCATGAACAAGCAAGAAGCAACAGCCATCACCGGCGGGCTCACGCAGACCAGCAAGATGCCGTGCCTGAGTTTCTCAACGCCGACCCTGGCGTGCGTGACGGGCTACAAGCTGGCCCAGGTGCCCGGCACCGTGTGCTCCGACTGCTACGCGCAGAAGGGCCACTACCGGATGTACGCCAACGACATCGAGCCGGCGCAGCACGCGCGCCTTGACGCGCTGCTCACGCAGGACGCCTGGACGTGGGCGCACGCCGTGAAGACGCTGATCGGCGACGATCCGTACTTCCGATGGTTCGACAGCGGTGACATCCCCAATCAGGAGGCACTGATGCGCATCATGTACGTGGGGTTCAAGACGCCGAAGACGCGGCACTGGCTCGTGACGCGTGAGTAC
>JACCDG010275613.1_pt1 | contig 14644 bp, 14 predicted proteins | sample 7442471 | NCBI WGS metagenome assembly JACCDG01 (sample SAMN15323444, study PRJNA562643) | freshwater metagenome | isolation source: river surface water | place: USA:Blue River Watershed | collected 2017-08-17
AACAACCAACTTTACCGCAAGTTTGAATTCCAAGACTTCCAAACGGCTTTTGCGTTCATGACCAGAGTGGCCGAACTCGCCGAAACGGCTCAGCACCACCCAACCTGGAAAAACACCTACAATGTGGTGGAGATCTGGCTCTGCACGCACGACGCAGGGAATATGATTACTGAAAAGGATTGGGAGTTGGCGAGGGGGATTGATGGTATTATTGATAATATCAATTGATACTATCGGGTTTGTTTCAAAAATAGAATTAATCCAATTTTTGATTACCTCATTGGTTAAAGAATCAGTTGTGCAAATTAAATTTTTTAGCTCATACTTGTCTAAGGTTTACTCAACCGAACTTGCATCCGTAACTTCGCAACTAAAACTATCATATGCTGAAGGTAATTCGTCTAACCTTATTGAAAAACTAGTGCTAGAATTCGGTTCAAAAAACTTATAAATAACATATGAATGCTCGGCTATTACTGTATTGGTTTGAGAATAAAGTTGGATTTTAACTACCACATCTTTGTACTTAGCTAATGTTGCATTATTATTTATTTTGCCATTAATTATTGCACCGTCATCAGCATATTCAGCATCTCGAAAAAAGCCTTCTTCTCGAATTTTTTTAGTTAGTTTTTCTAATGTTACATCTTCATCACTAAGATAGTCAGTTGGATTTTGCATTTCAATATCAACAAGTTCTGCTTTTAACTCCTCTGGATTTGAATTAGAGGAATCAATGCTTGACCCGGAATCCTGGCATGAAATGAAAATAAACATTAAAATAATTATCAAAATTGGATTAGTGTTTGCCTTCATAGTTTTAAGTTTTAATTCGAATTCAGGATTTTTTATTTAATGTTCATAGACTTAAATATAGCTAAATATTTATCTTCTCTTCTAAATAAAAGTGTAAGTTGGAATCAGACATGTTTACCTAACGGCCCCAGCCCTTATTTTTTTTGAGTGATGACAAGATTTAATTTTCTAATCAGATTTCAATGTTGCCGAAATTTAACTTCTGATTTTGTTGGTTCAATTTTCCTCGCATGTTTTTTCAAGTGATTGGTTTTCTTTAGTTTTAATTAAAATTAAATGAATGAGAGCTTTTTTACTTTTGTTTTGTTTCTCAACAACAATCATCTTTGGGCAAACAAAAATTTCACTTTTAGAGTCAACGAAAAAGATTTCTCCTTTATCTGAAGATAGTATTTTCATAGGTTTACATGCAGGTGATGTACTTATCTTAAATGTTGAGGAGTTAAATGCTAAAGAGTTAAAAGAAATTGAATTGATTGAATATCCAAGTAATTCTAAGTTTCTGGACTACAAGGCCCCTCGTATTGACAACAAGCAAATCACAATTAATAATACTGGCATATACAAATTGCGTATTGCCAATAGCGCCGTTAGTGGAAGAATTTGCAAAATCAATCTTGACAGAATTCCTGCTGAGAACACACAAAATTTCAATACGACAGTATATTGGAAAACGGTCACAGATACAACATTTTACATGGTAAAAGAAAACTATCTAATTTCCAATGATACTGTATTTTCTGATTTTTATTCGAGTACAGCTTTTATCTCATCTCAAAATGCACTCAATGGAAATAAAAATTCACAAATTATTTCTTTTGATTTACCGTTAAATACACAGTCTTGGGCCTTTTATATAGGAACAGGTAGCGAAGGAAAAGCAGAATATGAACGTGCGCAAAAGCAATTCGTGAATTCTGCATCCAAAGCGGCACTCCAAATTCCTGGCTATGGACCTATGGCTGCATTAGCGTTAACTGGAGCGTCATACATCAACCAAGTTCAAGGTGCAGATAATGTTAAATATTGGTTTTTGTCAAGCCCTGAAGACGTTCAGCGATTTAATGCCGACATAACGTTTTATCAATACAAAAAAGGAGATGTTGTAAACGAGGCAACTCAAATGAAATCTCCCCTAAAAGGTAGGATTTATATTGCCTTACTGAATGATAACACAATAGATCCGATTAATGTCATGATGAAAGCGACAGCTATGATTGTAAAGGAAAATTGGGGAGAAAGAACAGTGGAAAAGTTCAATACAACTTCTAAAGAAATACCATTCCTCAAATAAAAGAAAATAATAATAATAACCCCGCCTGAAAATTATTAACTCAGGAACTTAAAACCAATAAATATGCAATTGGTAAATAGACATGGAAACTGGTATTTTTCTTCATTTTAAGTCAAGAATAATTATACAAAAGAGGATGAAAAATCTGTTGATCACTTATTTATCTATTTTAATATTCACACCATATTTATTTGGTCAAGTTGTATACAAAGATTACTGTAATGCTCGCTTTGGATTTTGTATATCATATCCAAATACGTTCAAAGCGCAAGGTGAATCTTATAATGGAGATGGTCAAGAATTTATTTCGGCAGATGGAAAATCTTCACTTTTAGTTTACAGAGACGTACGAGAAGCGTTTTTTGAATCAGAGGCAGAATGCAAGAGTCAATCTTATCTTTCAGATATAACATCTGACGAATCTAAACAAATCACTTTCAAGAAAAAAGGCGAGAATTTCTATGTGGTATCCGGTTATCAAGGGGCAATGATTTTCTACCAAAAAACCATCTTTACTGACCAGGGAATGATGACAGCGGTTTTCACTTATCCAACTGCTCAGAAAGCAAAGTATGATGCCTATTGCGCTAAACTCTTTGAGTCATTTAAGTGATTATCCATATTGGACTTTCAGTTTACAGGCCATCCTCTCATCAATCACCTCAATTCAAACCGACAACATCTTGTTGTATAAACAAAACCGTCGTGATTGCTCCTGACGATTGAGGTTTTTGGAATTGTATGATGGTTGGAATTTAGTGGGTTAGGGTCGGTTTATTCCGGTGAAGAATGAGGGTGATTTATTGATTAAAGAACTTCTTTATATCACCATAGATGAATTGCAAGCCGTTGAACACGCACAAGAATAAAGCAATAATGGTAGTATATGGTATATAAACGATCCCTATTAAGTCAATAAAAATTATTATCCAATCCCAATACTTTAACTTAGCATCAGATTTATTTTTAATGAAAAAAAAATTATAAATCAACCTTAATGGTAAAAGTAGTAGAAAACTTAGTGCGAATAAATATTGACTAAAAATCACTATTCCCAATCCAGAAAAGATAATAAATATGAAAACTATTTTTGGGCTTATAAGGCTATGTTTTCGTTCTTTATTTGAAGTAGAATGATGTAAAGAAATATCTTCAAAGTCAACAAGTAGTAATCCATATCTATTTGAAATCATCTCCCAAAAATTTTCATCTTTTCTGATTGTTAAGGCATAATTTGCAATGCTTGAAAGACTTTCAAGATTCATCAATTCGCTACAATTTTCTTTATTTTGATATTCTTTGATTACCGTATATTTTTTTAAATTATAGTCTTGATCATTAATATCTAGTTTATTTAGTTCATCGAAGCCTTCGTCAATGATTAGTCTATCGCATAAGGAGATGAGTTGAAAACTAATGTTAAAATGTTCTTGTAGTTCTTCCAAAATCTCTAAATCATTCAAGTAATATAATTTTCGAATGAATTGTGTCGTATCAAGAATTAAAGCATCGTATATATCAGTGATTTTTATTCCTATTAGTTCAGATTCAGGAATATAATAATTCAGTTGAGGAATTGAAACCAAGCGTTCCTTCTGCAGAATGGAAAGAAATGTGTCAATTATATTATCATTCTCCCTTTTTGTAATAGTTTTCACGAAAATAAATTTTGGTTAATGATAAATTGACTTTGTAATTATTTTTCTATGCCGCATATTCCATTCCTGACACAAACGTATCAACAAAGTCAAGGATTTTTTCAGTTATCCTTTTTGCTACAATCTTCTTGTCCTTCAGACCAGGTCGGTAAGATAAAACTCCTAGGACATCATCAGTTAATGGTGGTTTCTCTGTGAAAAGATAATCACCAATTAATTTTTCAAGTCCTTTGGCATCTAATTTCTCTTCTTCACTTAACTCAATGATTGCCTTTTGTTTTTCTCCCTCCCAGAATGTTTCGAATTCTTCTGTTATGGTTTCTGCATCTTGAATTTGAGGTAAATTTTTACGAATAAATAACTCAATTAGTTTTCGTTTACTTCGAAGTCTTGATTCACCAGAAAGAATATCAGCAAGTGATTTTATTTGTTTTTCTTTCTCTATTTCATCTCCTTGCATTCGGTTTATTCGGGCGAGTAATTGAAGGATGTAGGCGACATTTATTTCATCCTTATGAATGAGTTCAAGTTCGAAGTCAATATCGTTCAAGATACTAGTGGCAGATACAGACTTATTCTTTTTGACCTTATCGTGAATGTCCAAGTACTTACTCTTGTAATCTTCAAATTCTTGTTCTTCCCACGTAAGATCTGTAAAGTTGAAGTCAGTAAAACTGGATAGAACATTTTTCACACGAATCAACTCCCTAAAAGTGCTGACAAATTGAAACTCCTCTGTTTCACTTGGGAGTCTGGTGACATCATCTACAGATGGTGCAATTTTTTGTAATTCGTGAACTATGGCATTGAATTTAAAAACGTAGTAACCGTATGGTTGAAGGATTATGTCCTCGATTGCATCTTTATTCGAGAAAAGGGTTATCGCTTCGTCGGTTCTATTCTTTAGATTTCTAAAACAAACAATGTTTCCTTGTGACTTTCTGTCATCAAGAACACGATTTGTACGAGAAAAGGCTTGAATAAGACCGTGATACTTTAGATTTTTATCTACGTATAGGGTATTCAGTGGCTTACTATCAAATCCAGTAAGAAACATGTTTACTACCAATAAAATATCTACTTCTCGATTCTTGACCCTTTTAGCAATATCATTATAGTATTGGTAGAATAACTTGCTGTCTTTAGTTGAATAGTTTGATCCAAATTGCTTGTTGTAATCGGTGATGAACTCCTCAAGTTTATCCCTTGAATGTAAACTTGCAGGAACTTCCTCACCAATAATGTCTGTATCTTCTAAGTAGTAAGTTCCAACATCCTTATCTTCTTCATTTGCTTGATAAGAGAAGATGGTTGCCACAACTAGCTTTTTATCACTGTCTTGTTGTTTGATTTTAAACAGATCATAATACTTAATCAAGGTATCTATACTTGAAACACAGAAAATAGAGGTAAAGTGATTGGACTGAGTTTTTATATGGTGATTTTGTAAAATATAATCTGTGATCTTATCAAGTCTTTCAGGAGCATTCATGACCTCTTCACGGTCTATATCCTCAACATTGATATCAATAATCTTATCTTTTTGTTTGATTGTCGAGATGTATTCTACTGAGAACTTTAGAACATTTTCGTCCCGTATCGCGTCTGTAATGACGTACTTATGTAAACAGTCATCAAATAGATCCTTAGTGGTTCTTTTACCAAGTTCGTTACTTGTGGCATTTTCTGCAAAAATGGGCGTTCCGGTAAATCCGATCATTTGAGCTTTACTGAAATACCCTTTTATTCGAGCATGTGTTTCGCCAAACTGACTTCTATGACACTCATCAAAAATGAAAACTATTCTATCGTTCTGAATTTTTGATACAGATTGAGAAAAGTGTTGTTTACTTATCGCAGTATTTAGTTTTTGAATAGTAGTTACAATTAGACTAGTTTCGTCTGTTAGTTGTTTCACTAAACTTTTTGTGTCATTTGTGGCATCGACAGAGCCTTTAGAAAAGCTATCAAATTCTCGTGTGGTTTGATAATCTAAATCCTTTCTATCTACAACAAAAACTACTTTTAATCCATCTTCAAGACCAGTTATTATTTGTGCCGCCTTGAAAGAAGTAAGTGTTTTACCACTTCCGGTTGTGTGCCAGATGTAGCCATTTTTAGTAGATGTCTTGACCCGGTCAACAATTGCTTCAACGGCATAAAATTGATATGGTCTTAAAATCATCAACATTTGTTGAGTCTCATTTAAAACAGTATACTTTGTAACCATCTTTGCCATGTGACATGGCTCCAAAAAGTTATCCGTAAAATCTTTTAACTGGGTTATTAATTGGTTGTTTTTGTCACTCCAATAAAAGGTTTGTTTGAACGAACGCATTTTAAGGGGGTTATTACAATAGTACTTTGTATTAACTCCATTGCTGATAATGAAGATTTGTATGAATTGAAATAAACCTGTTCCTGATCCATAAGAATGACGTTCGTAACGGTTCGTTTGATTGAATGCTTCTTTGAGTTCCAACCCCCTTCTTTTCAGTTCAATTTGAACAAGCGGTAAGCCATTAATTAGTATGGTAACATCATAACGATTTTTATACTGACCTTCAATGGTGACTTGTTGTGTAACTTGGAATTGGTTTTGACACCAGTGAGTTTTGTTAATGAGTTCAATGTGCCTTACTTGACCATTTGAATCTGTAATAGGGATTCTTTCCCGTAGTGTTTTAGCTTTTTCAAATATGTTTCCCTTGCCTAAATGGTTTAGAATTTGGAAAAATTCATTTTGAGTGAAAGTAGTTTTATTATGTTTTTGAAGTTGATCTTGGAGGTTCGTAAGTAAATCCGCTTCATCTTTAATTTCAACGTATTGATAACCCAAATCCTGAAGTTGGGCAACTAAATTGTTTTCAAGAAGTTGTTCTGGTTGTTTAGTCATCAGCTTATCTGCTTTTGAACCTTTTCCCAAACAGGGTTTACAACATTAAAGAATTCAGCCATTTTGTAAGAGTACCATTCAATAAGTTCCTCCCAATAAACCTCTTCATTGAATTTCCCTTTGGAGGTAAGTTTAGCAACATCTTCTTTGGTCATATCAATTCTAATTCGGGAAGCTTTTTTCATGTCCAATCTTTCCCAAATTATATCATCGCTAATGTTATTTTGAATTTCATCTTTGAATTTCAACATGGTATCAATTAATATCTTGTTTGCATCGTTACCAAAATATAGTTCAACTCTAAAGGATTGCCTTCCAATACAGAATCCAAATCGTCCTTGACCTTTCCAAAAACCAATGCTGTAATGTGGTTGTGGGCTAACTCTTTCAAGTTGATCAAATTGATGTTTTTTGAGTTCAATTTTTAATTGACTCCAAAACTTAATTAAACGAGCTTCAGATTGTTCTACAGTTTTGCTTTTATCGCTTTCTTCCTTTTGTTTTTCTTTAGCATCAATCATGAACTCTTCAGTTTCTGGAAGAGGTATTATTTGTTCAACCTGAAGAAATAGATCTTCACCCATAGAATAGGGCGTAGCACGAAAACACTGAATTTGAATATCGTGTTTTAATAACCACAAAACAGTAGAGGTAACTTCTTTACGATAATTATTTGCAACAAACATGATCCTTTGATCTTTTCGATTTAAGAGAAGCTCATCCTCCTCTTTTTCAAGAAAATCCAATAAGTTTTGTTTTGCATCTTCACCATTAAACCATTTATCCAGATAACTCTGGTACATTTTTACAATTTGGTTTGTTGTTAAAGTAGAAGAATAAGACGTGTATTTTAATGCTTGCCAAACTACATGTCTTCCAGTGTCATCAAGTTTATTCTCGATAATTACGAGTCCTCCATCTTTATCAATGGCTAATAAATCTAACCTTTCATTAGTATCATTAAATCCATCGAATTCCTTTTGAATAATAAGTAAATCTTCACCCAAAATGTCAGGATTTTTTGAAATCCACTCTTGTAGGTGTTCCCTTTCTTTGATTTTTAGGTCTTTGAATAATCTTTCTTCTAATCTGATTAGGTTGGTCTTTTCTTGATTTATCTTATACATATTTTAGTGCTACGAGTATTTCAACAAATGGGTTACTTTGGAATTCATTTATCCATTCGGTAATTAGTTGTTCATCTTTCTATCAAAATGAATTAATTCAAATTCAGCTATTGATCCGTATTCATTAGAGTTTTGTACTAATTCCCGAACATGTTCAATGAGTTCCATATATTTTTTGGAATCGGTTAACTGAGTCCAAGAAAACAAATTTTTGGTGTATTTGATATTTTCTTGAATACGCCTGTCAACAGGAAAGTGAGGAGGGGTTTGAATATCTCCCATACACCATCTGTATTTTAGGTATAGGTTGAGTATTTTCTGACTTATACCAAAATTGATTTTCCCATTATTGAGGATGCTTTCAAAACTTTTACTCGATTCTATAATTTCATTGATAGACTTAAGATGCTCCTCATCATTAACTTGATTCAAGTATTTTGGGAATATTTCACTGTCTATAAAATTCCTGAGATGATTTCTAAATTGTTTTTTCTCCTCCTCTGTACCTACTGAATAGATATATGCACGTTGGAATGCTGCAGAAAATGTGAGCATCCAAATTTCATTTGATATGAATTTCTTTTTATCCATTATACAAACATTTGTTGCAACAACCCTTTTTTCCATAACTCCATCTTTCGGATTTGATTTTTGTTTTTCTCTAACTTATCTTCAATGGAAGAAAGGAAAGATGCGATTTTTTGTTGTTCAGAGATACACGGGAAGGGAATTTGAATTTCTGAAAAGTACTTGAAACTAACCATTTTACCATCTCGAATTCCTTCTAGTTTTTTATTTAATTCGATAATATAATTATCAGTTTTGAAATAGCATTTGTAGAAAAACCTTTCAATTTCAATAATGGGCTTAAGAATTACGTAAGCAGGACTGCAGATTCCTTTATATGTTGAGTATTCGATGCCACCTTGAAAAGATCTTAGACTGATAATAAAGTCACCTACTTCAACTACCTTATATGATTCAAGACTTTTATCAGTAACAGCAACTTTATAATCAATTAAATGTCTCGGAATTGCACCAAATTCCTGTGAAATTGCTAGAACGGGTAGGTCGCTATTTTGATTTTTATTGGATATTGAGTTAAATACTTTATCCCCATTTAGAAACTCCCACTCAGGAAACTCCTTACCATCTTCATCCTTAAAGCGAATCTCACGAGAAAAAATCTTTTGCATTACCCCCTTTTTATATTGTTCAAGTAGGGTTAATTGTTTTTTTAAAAGGTTAATTTTTTCATCAACGGTTGATAGGAAGGATGCTATTTTTTGTTGTTCTGGGAGGGAAGGGATTGAAATTATTGTTTTAGTTAAATCAGTAGCATTAATAGACGGATAGCTAGTTCCAGTGCATTTCTCTAAAACTAAGTCAACAAATTTTTTAAAGTGAAGGTATTGGTAAAGAAATTTTGAATTTTGACAAGCTCTTATCTGTGCATATCCGGTAGAAGCCACATAATTACCTGTTTTGTTAAAAAACAGATTATTCATTTGATATGGTCTTACCGTCTGAAACAAAATATCATTTTCTTTTAATAATCTTTGGGCTCTGCTTGGCGCATTTTCTTTTGAAATTAGATTCTCTTTTTTGAGAACTCCTGTCTCAACACTTTCCAAGTCAATATATATAAATGTTTGAGGCAACTCAGTATTAGTAGGATTAACTTCTGCAATATCCTTTAACTTTTTTTTATTCCAATTTTCTTTAAAATTTGGAAAACGCAAATTAGGCTTGGTTTTTTCCATGTTATTTTCGCATTACAGGAAATGATACAGGTATTTCAAATTCAATAGATGAAACCTTGTCATTTGTGATAACTTCTCCAGAACCAATGCCAGCTTTTAATATATTTACAACACCTATTTCTGATTTTTTATCTGTTGTTTCTGTTATTGAAACGACTATATTCATCTTTACATTTTGAATACTTCTAAATTCAGTATCACCGATAATAATTCTTTCTTTGTTGGAACTTAATAATTCTCCATCTGGATTCACAAAGCAATCTGAATCTTTTAATTGATTTTGTGCTTCGATTATTCCATTTGTAATTTGAAGTAGTGTTGTAGTGATAAATTCTTGTAACTCCATATTAGAAAGGCATTTCAATGTTTAACTCTTTACAGAAATCGGCTAATTTCTTGTCAATTTCTTCGGTAGATTTTTCGAGTTCACGTAAATCTTTAGCGATTTCATTGATGTCGATTTGTTCCTCTTCTTCAAACGTATTGACGTATCTCGGGATGTTAAGATTGTAATCATTTACTGAAACCTCTTGTAAAGTTGCTAAATGACTGTATTTTTCTTCTTCTTTGCGTAATCGATAGGTCTCAATGATCTTTTCTACATGCGAATCGGTTAGAACATTTTGATTTCCTTGTTTTTCAAAATGTTGACTTGCGTCGATGAATAGGATATTGTCGTCAGCAGTTCTACATTTCTTAACGACCAAGATACAGGTTGGAATTGAGGTTCCATAGAATATGTTTGCCGGCAAACCAATGATAGCATCAATGTAGTTTAGATCATTGATGAGGTATTTTCGAATCATACCTTCAGCGGCACCTCTGAATAGAACGCCGTGAGGTAGTACGCAAGCTAAAGTCCCATTGTCACCTAACTGGTAGATCATGTGTTGGACAAAAGCAAAATCCGCCTTGCTACTCGGTGCCAATTTTCCAAATTGACTAAATCTCTCATCCGATTGGAAGAGTGGATTTTTTTCACCTTTCCATTGAGAAGAGAATGGTGGATTAGCAACGACTGCCTCAAATCTTTTGTCTAAGTGTTTAGGTTCTTCAAGCGTATCTTCTTGTTGGATATCAAACTGACGATAATGAACACCATGAAGAATCATATTCATTCGTGCCAGATTGTAGGTTGTCCTGTTCATTTCTTGACCGTAGAACTCACTAACCTCAACTTCTCTTGCTACACGTAGTAAAAGTGAACCTGATCCACAAGTAGGGTCATAAACGGATTTTAATTTGGTTTTCCCCGTTGAAACTAACTTTGCAAGAATCTTAGAAACTTGTTGAGGGGTATAAAATTCCCCAGCTTTTTTTCCTGCACCGGATGCAAATTGGGCAATAAGATACTCATAAGCATCACCCAAAACATCAGATTCTACCTCATCAAGGGCAAAGTCAATTTTGTCTAAGTGTAGAAGAACTTTAGAAATTAGTTCATTTCGAGCTTCGGGAGTCCTTCCTAACTTGGTTGAGTTCAGGTCTAAATCTTCAAATAATTTATTGAAATCATCTTCACTCTCAGTCCCCATAGTACTTTGTTCAATACTATTCAGGATTCGATTCAAATCATCAAGGATAAAGTTCCCTCCTTCTTTTGTCCCATTTCCCTTTTTTGCAATGGAGGTGAATAGTTCATCAGGGGTTAGAAAATACCCCAAGCTCTCAAGTGATAATTCTCTGATTGCTTCTATGTCATCACTATCTCTTAAAAGAAAGTAATCGGTAACTGATTCTTCTTTCAGCTGTTCGTTGGCATATTGAAGTTGCTTGTCTGAAAGATATTTGTAGAATATAAATCCTAATATATAGTCACGGAATTCATCTGCATCCATCTTCCCACGAAGGGTGTTTGCGATATTCCAAAGTTGTTGTTCTAGTTGTTTTTTTTGTTCGTCTGACATATTTTACCTCTTACTTCAAAAATAGGTAATTAAAAATGATCACGCAATTCCCTTCAAGACCCTGATGTCATTAACCTCAACCTCTAATACATACTTATTATTTGTGGAATTGTATTTCACAAACGGTGCCACTAAAGGATACTGGTCTTTCATCAGTAAAAATTGCTTTAGGCTTATTTCTAACTTGACTGGATATTTCTTTCCCGAATAAGCAAATCCAAAGACATCTGGAATTTGTTGTTCGTGTTTGTCTTCGTTTTTGAATGGTAAGTCGAGGTATTCTACAGATCCAATTCGGTCGATGTTGTAGGTTTTATTCTTTTCAGAAGATAGTTCATATGCCATAACGGTCTGATAGTTCTCCGTAAAGCCAAAAGGTTCAACAATACGATCAGAGATGGTTTCGGTATTGATGGATTGGTATTTCTTTAAGATCACCTGTTCTTTATTCATCATTGCCTTACTCAGGCGTTCCACAATCTTACTGTTCTTTGCATTAAGCAAGTGAGTGGCAACCATCGGTAATTCTGATCCCATGTAGATTTTGCTCAGCACAGCATCTTTGAGTTTGGACTTTTTGCCAGTTGTGAGAACCAATTCTTTGAGAAACTGTGCTTCTTCCTGGCTAAAATGAACGCCGTCTGCACCTTCTTTTTCTATGAAGAATCTTTGGCCAGCATCTTTGTGTAGGTCAAAACCACATTCTCGCAAAAGGTCTAGATAGCGGTAAACCGTTCTTTCTGTGGTGTCGAGAAATATTGAGAGTTGCTGGACGCTTTTGTGCGGTGCTTCTTGAAGATAAGTGATGAGTTGCAGTACCCTCAGAATTTTATGTTGGTTGAACATGTGCAATATTTTGGACAAATAACCCCAATTTGTTTGGGCTCTGCAAATTATTGACCTGAGTTGTCAGGGGAATTTGTGCTGTGAATCATTATTGACTTGAGTTGTCGGAGTAATTCTTTTAATTTGTGATAATAAAATAAACTAGAAATGAAGAAAATAACTTTACTTATTGTTCTTTGGATACCGTTAGCGCTATTCAGTCAATGGACTTTCCAAAAAGTAGATAATGGTTTTGATGAACCTTATAAGATAGCATATACGGCAAAAAATAATGATGCTCTATTAAAATTAGAGCCCGTTGAAACAGATGTGGCAGTACCTAAAAAATACCCCGTGCAATCGGGGATGCATATTTTTGAAACAACTTATGAGCATTCGATTTCTGGAGGTGCAATAGTTGATTTGACCAACGGATTACTTAAAAATTCATTGAATGTTTTTTCGGGTGAAACGGTTGTGATAGTAGGCCAAACATCATTGTTGTTTGAAGGTGTAACAAAAAAATACTATCTGCTTTACGATGGTTCGAATAATTTGTTTTGCAATGATGATCGAATAAAATTTACAATCCCAAATAGTATACAAGCATTTGATTTAAAAGACGAATTAGCAATTGATTCACTTATACAGATTGCAAAATCGTTTCGTACTCAATGTTTAGCTGTTCCTCAGTTATATGAAAAGAAAATTCAGATCTCTTTTTATTTGTCAGGCGGGTACCATTGTGATGATGAAATTCCTGTTGATATTTCTTTTCTAGTTGCAGGTCAATTTGTTAAGTTTTCGGTCAACGGAGTTAAGTCTAGGGATAGTGAAACGGTATTTTTATTAGATGACTTAAACGCATCTGAGATGAAAGATGCCTTTTTAAAAGCGAGCTCCGTTAAGTTGCGCTTTAACGAAACGCACTGCCAGAACGATTACTACGAATTCAAAATGAGCGGAAGTACAGCCGCATTGAATTTTGTGAGTAAACCTTAGAGATCAAAAAGGAACTCAACCAACCAACCCCCTATGTCGCTCCAAATACGCGCTATTACCATCATGGATTTGGTTCAAACTTTCTTTTCCTGTTATACCAATCTTTTGGAAAGCCTGGAAGTCAATCTCATCTGAAAGGATAATCTTTCCGTTGTTTTCGAAAGAGATGAAGTGCTTGTCGAAAAGTGCGTCGTAGGTAGGGGAGAGTAGGATGCCGTTGTCTACGTCTAGCCGTTCGTCTGGTGTAGCTTCTTTCCAGGGTACAATATGCGATGCAATGAGAATTCTTGTGTCATCGAAACCAGTGACGCCACATTGGTAGCGCCATCTGTGCATGATACTTTTTCGAAATGCGCCTTGGCCTACTCGAGATTTGACTTGACTAATTCGTTCTGTAGATTCCGGTATATTAACGATATAATCAGTGTAGGGTTCCATGATAATGCCGTGGTTGAGTTGTTCTCGAGTAACCTTGATAACAGCACCTACACGTTTGAAGAAGAATTTGATCCCTTGTCTAAGGACGCCATCTGTATCCGGAGTCTCAAAATAATCGGCATCGTAAAACTCTACTTCAGCTTTGAATCGAACAAAACCGTTGCTTTCTGATTCGAAAAGAAAGACACGTTTGCCATTGTTGAGGTGTTCGCGCAAGGCGAGATTGCCTCGTGTAAATTGCATGTCGCCCTTTTGACCTTCACCTGTGTAGGTAAAAACGTCGTCATTGACCCATTCATCTTTGTAACCATGCTGTTTGCCGGAAGCACCGCTAAAAATAAAAATGTAAGGGAATTTGTTTGAAGGGCAGATCCCGCTTTGCCAGTTGCCACCATATTCGTTGTGAATATTGCGGCGTACATATCGCATGTCGGGAATAAACATGTATCAAATTAACATATTTCCTTCCTAATAACCAGGGGAACCGCTTAAAATCTTCACAATCGGCACATCAGCACCCGCCCAATCCATTTCTTCCAATTCATCCATCGATAACCACCTAAACGCCAAATGCTCCGTCAGCTTAGGTTCGCTTTGTTCCGTTTCGCACAAATATGTATGCATGGTGAGGTGAAAATCGGGGTAGGGGTGTTCAACCGTTAGCAGCTTGGATTTGACTTCGATTTGCATGTCGAGTTCTTCTCGTATCTCGCGTATGATTGTCTGCTCCTCGGTTTCACCGGATTCCATTTTGCCGCCAGGGAATTCCCATTTTTCAGAAATGTAGGCGTATTTGGCGGGGCCGCGTTGCACGGCGAGGATTTTGTTTTGGTGTTGGATGACGGCAGCTACGACCTCGATGCATTTCATGGACATAAAGATAATTTATTCTGCTCTTATTTTTCAGATGCAATAAAC
>JACCDG010050029.1_pt1 | contig 14643 bp, 11 predicted proteins | sample 7442471 | NCBI WGS metagenome assembly JACCDG01 (sample SAMN15323444, study PRJNA562643) | freshwater metagenome | isolation source: river surface water | place: USA:Blue River Watershed | collected 2017-08-17
ATTTGTGATTGTTGATTTGTGATTGTTGATTTGTGATTGTTGATTTGTGATTGTTGATTTGTGATTGCTGATTTGTGATTGTTGACTTGTGATTGTTGATTTATGCTTTGGACTTATTGCTTATTGTTTTTGACTTTTTCTCATCACAACACATTCATACTTTGTTCTTTGATTTTCTCCAGTTCATCTTTCATTTCCACCACTATTTTTTGTATAGCAGCGTCGTTGGCTTTAGATCCAATCGTATTAATTTCCCGGCCAATTTCCTGAGAAATAAAATTCAATTTACGCCCGCAGGATTCTTCCTTCATCGCATTAGAAAAATAATCGCAATGTGTTTTTAAACGTATTTTCTCCTCGGTGATATCTAATTTTTCGAGGTAATAAATAATTTCCTGCTCAAAACGATTTTTATCAATTTTATCCTCCGGAATAAATTCATTCAGGTTTTTACGAATACGTTCTTTTATTCCTTCTACCCGTGCTTTATCCAGGTCTTCAATTTTACTTAGATTATTGCGGATTAAGGTAATATGTTTTACAAAAGCCTGTCCCAATGCTGTTCCTTCATCGGTTCTGAATTTTTGTATGGCATTTATTGCCTTGTTCATTACAATTTTCACCTGTTTCCATTCTTGCTCGTCCGCATCTCTTTTTTCATTTTTAATTACCTCTGGCATTTTCAATACCTGCTCCAGCAGGCTGGCATTGTTTTCGTTTAATTCAGCAGCCAGTTCTTTTAATTGCCGGTAATAAACTTTAGCCAACTCTTTGTTTACCAGCATGCCAGCCTGTTCATTCCGGTTCTCTACCATGACCGATAAATCTACCTTTCCCCTTTCCAACAAACGGGTTATATCAGCCCGCAATTCCAGTTCCTTATCGCGGTATTGACTGGAAAGGCGAAGACTCAAATCCATCTGCTTGCTGTTGAGGGAACGCACTTCTACAGTGATAGTTTTGTTGGAAAACTCTTCGGTGGCCTTACCAAAGCCAGTCATACTTTTAATCATTGCTCGCTAATTAAGAATACAAAATTAACGGAATAATGCAGGACACAAAGAAAGTGCCCATTTATTTGAGAGAACCATCTGCAACTGGCTTGCGGCTAACCAGGTAAACACCGGTAATAATAAAGAGTGCCGATACAATTTTTATAGGAGTCAACTGGTCTTTTCCAAGCATAACAGCAAAAAAAGTGGCCAGAAATGGTTGGTAGTAAATGTAAGTACTGGCTACCGACGGGCTTAATTCTTTCAAGGCATAGGTATTCAGCAAATAAGCCAAAAAAGTAGTAGCTACTATTACAAAAGCTATAGCCAGCCAAACATCTGCTTTAAGTTGCGCCCAGTTTACTTCCTGTAAGTCGGCATAACCAAAGGGAAAAATGTAAAAGAGTCCGAAAAGAAAGAGCCACTTCATAACAGTAACAGCGTGATATTTTATCATGTAAGGTTTGGCCATAACCAGAAATACTGCCCAGGAACAGGAATTAATAAGTGTAAACAAATCGCCTGTAATGGTTTCGCTGCCGAGTGAAAAATTTCCCCTGAACAACAATAAAGTAAGCGCACCTGCCACCCCCAAAGCCAATCCCGAAATTTTATAAAATGTAATTTTTTCTTTCAGCGCAATAAGGGTAAACAAAATCACCACTATGGGATTTGAAATCATAATAATAGCTGAATTGATAGGTTTGGTAAGACTCAGGCCGTAAATAAAGAATCCCTGATTAATGGCTACTCCAAATAAAGCTAAAAGCGTCATTTTCTTTATTTCCTTAGCGGGCATTTTCTCTGGTTTTATAATCAGCGAACTGAGCCAAAATAACAAACAGGCTCCTCCCACCCTGAGTAATACCAGTCCCAGTGGCTTTACATAATGCGGCATTAAATCTTTGGCAATGGAATAATTCAATGCATAAATAACTTGTGCCAAAAACAGCGAGACGTGTGCCTTAATGGAATTGCTCATGTTGAAGCAGCAAAGATGCATTTTTTTTAGCTATTGAAGCATGCAAGTTGCTAATGGAGATTGTCTATTTCTTTGGATTTTTCAACACAAAGAACACTGAGTGAAAGGAGTTTCACTGAGTATAATCCGGCCCCCCCTTTTGACTTGAAAATTTTTGACTTTTAACTTTTTCCTTATGGCTTTGGAGTTAACCCATCAACTCTTTCATCAGCACTGCTAGCTTTTCCCGAACCTCGGCTAATTCTTGTTCTACTACAGCTAATCGGCTCTCAAGCTCATTTACGGATTTACGAGCCGGTTCTTCTGGCATATCGTAATCTTGGTTTTCCTTAAGTGTGGCAAACAGGTGGGCAAAACGCACTTCCTTTTGTCCGGGTCGCCTGGCTAGTTCCTTTACAAAAGGTATTTCATTTGCAATGAGTTTATTCAGTGTGCTATGCACTTCATCCAGCGAGGCAAATTCGTACATACGGGCTGAATTGGTATTCAGTTCGCCAGGTGTTTGAGGGCCACGCAAAAACAACAAACACAATATGGTAAGCTCTGCACTCGACATTGGGTAAACCATTGTAAAATTGTGCTTATACTTTACAGAACGGCTGGTTCCGCCAATAGCCATAGCGACTAAACTCAGTTTTTTCAAACTATCTAAGGCCATTACCACTGTGGCCTCGTCGTAGTCTACCACTGGTCGGCGCGATGTTTTCTGGTTACAAGCCAATGTAAGCGCATTCAAGGTCATCGGATAATAATCCGGTGTTATTTTGCACTTTTCAATGAGTGAACCCAATACGCGTATTTCCTCTTCATTCAATACAGGTAACTTATTTTCCATAGTATTTGTAAAATTAATAATTTCTACTTCTTCTCCTTTTCTTCAGCTTTTCCGCTGATTAATGGTTTAGCAGGGGCAGGAAGTGTTTCTTTCGGGCGGGACGATGGCAATGCAGGAGTTTTAATCGGTTTATCGGATGCGATAATCTCGCAACGGCTTACAATTTCTTTCCAGCGTATCTCCATATCGCAGTTACTAGGTTGTATGTATATATGCTTACGCGTGCTGTCGGGCATTGTAAACTCAAAATCGGTACCCTTATTCCTCGGTCCTTCGAATACAAAAGGATCTTTGATGTAATCGGCAAGGTCGATGTCTTTGAGATGAATTTTCTTGCCCAGAATAACTGTATACACTTCAAAAATGGCACGGGTAATTTTTACTTTTATCTCATTCTTTTCATTTTCATAGCTGATTTTCACATCGCCCTTTACCAGAGTAGAATAATCGAATGGCCCCACCTCCACTTTGGCCATGCAATTAAACTGTGAACTATCCGGACGTATACTAATTGCCGGGTTAACTACTGTCCAGTAATAATGACCCTTAATCAGTAATACCTCGTACGTACTGGCACCTTTTATTTCGCCTATAGCTAAAAATACTTTGTTAAGGGTTTCCTCATTTAGCACAACGGTGAAGTCATTATATGGGGTCTGTGCCCTTCCGGCAAATGCCCCACAACAAACTATCAGTATAAACAGCCGTTTAACCCTTTGTTTAACGGGCTTTAACTTTATTTCTCTTTCGCAATCCATAGCTTATTCGTAACCTTGTGTGCAATTTCATTGCGAAATTAAACATTCTTTAAACAAAGCCATAGCCATGCCCCGCCCCCTGATTATTTCTCTTACCTTATTGTTGGTTGCACTTATCGAAGTCTATTTTTTTCAGGCAGTGCTTACCGTTGCCCGCGATTTTTCGGGAGGCAAAAGACAATTTATTACATACTTATACTGGAGCCTTGCCTTACTTGGATTTGGCGCTATTCTGGTGACCTTTTTCTATTCGCCAGCCGAATGGAGCATTTTCTGGCGCAATTATCTTTTTGCGCCCCTGGTTATTTTGCTAATGCTCAAAGTTGTTGGGTCACTATTTCTCCTTATCGATGATATTATTCGGGTAATTAATATTATGGTAAACAGTGTGCCCGATAAATTAAACTGCGACCCCCGAGCCGGTGTTTCCCGGATCAGGTTTTTGAGTTACATCTCACTGGGAATTACCTTTATTCCTTATATTTCGCTTATATATGGTATGTTTAGAGGTGCTTACAAATTCCGGGTCCACAAAGTCAGTGTAAAATCAACTAAACTCCCTGCTGCTTTTCATGGCTTAAAAATCGTTCAGGTTTCTGATATTCATACTGGGAGTTTCAACGACACTTCCGCACTTGAAAAAGCATTTGATATAGTAATGCAACAGGGAGCTGATATTATTTTCTTTACGGGTGATCTTGTAAACAACCGTACAGAGGAAACAAAAGGTTTCATTCCCGTTTATCAGAAGTTGAAAGCTCCAATGGGTGTGTATTCTATTTTGGGTAACCATGATTATGGCGATTATGTACAATGGGATAGTGCTGAGGCTAAAAGGAGTAATCTGGAAGCCTTGAAAGAAGTTCATGCGGAATCTGGCTGGCGTCTTATGCTGAATGAGCACATAGCTTTGGAAAAGGATGGAGAGAAAATAGCACTGCTGGGCGTGGAAAATTGGGGAGGCAACCTGCGCTTTCCTAAGTACGGAAAACTTAAACAGGCTCATGAAGGAACCGAGACATATCCTTTTAAAATGCTATTATCCCACGATCCTTCCCACTGGGACAAACAAGTGCTTCCGGAATATAATGATATTGACCTTACCCTATCCGGACATACTCACGGTATGCAGTTCGGCATCGAAATTCCCGGCTTTCGATGGAGCCCCTCTCAATATTTCTATCCCAACTGGGCCGGACTTTATCATAAAGAAGGGCAATACCTTTATGTCAACCGCGGGCTTGGATTCCTTGGTTACCCGGGTCGTTTGGGTATATGGCCGGAAATAACGGTTATAGAGTTACAAAAGGCGTAATACCGTTTAGAACTATCTATAAGTTAATTTGATCCGCTTATTGCTCCTGATGTTTTTAAAAAATAAGCAAATGGTACAAGTTTACGGAATGATAAATTTCCGGACGACCATTTGTTCGCCACATTTTATTTTCACCAGATACATACCACTATTCATATTTTTCAAATCAACCTGGGCAGAATTGGTATTGAGAGAAAAACGCTCGAAAAATTTACGGCCTGAAATATCCTCAACGCAAATACTGGTAAAACTACCGGTTGGTTCCATAATAATTGTTAATACGTCTATAACAGGATTAGGGAATAATTTTAAAGAAAAACTTCCTGCAGGACTTTTAATACCCAGGGGATCTACGGACAATGTGATATATCCTTTATCCGGAACAGCATCGAATACAATAGTATCTCCTTGCATAGTATAGTTTATGGGAAGTCCGTTTTGCATAACACTTGTATAAAACACCCCATTGCATTTCAACTTCAAAGTTAAAGGCTCATTGAAAACAGCGTTGTCAGAAAGGGTATCACTAAGGTTCACTATCCAAACGGAACCATTAGGGGCTTGTATTTCAGCTAATGCAGCGCATTTTTTCTCACGATGATATTTTACAGCACTTCCTAATGTGGTTACCCATACTTTGTTCTGCTTTATTGCAAGTGTATCTAATTGTCGTTTTAAAGAATCTATTAATATCCGGGCATACCAATTATCATTATAACTCCCCGAAGCATTATCAACACTATGATAGAGGTATGTAAGTAAACCACCCCCCATACTGATTTTTTGTATCTCGTTTGTAAAATTATTAATTGTGATTGAGGCGTTCATCGAAAACGTCTTTATTTTATAATAATCATCCGGCATCATGGCAAAGTCATAAGTATAATACTGAGCAAAAATAGGATCAATCGATCGGGCGCAAATATGACCACTGGCTTTTATACTATCCCTTATCTGCACATCCTTTTGGTTAAGTCCAGCACCAACCCCATAAGGATAGGCAAAACATAAGGTTTTATTTCCACCTGTATTTGAGTCTATAATCTGTTTTGACAAACTTATCTCATTGTGTAAGCCCGTTTCATCAAGACTACTGAGGTAAGGATGGGACTGTGTATGATTGCCCATTTCATGGCCTGCATTAACAGCAATGTTTACCTCTGGCCAGTTGTGATTCCAGGGCGCAACATTATTCGTAATTAAGAAAAAAGTAGCTGGCAAACCACGCACATTTAACGCTGGTATAACTGCCGGATAATGACCGGGAGACCAATCATCAAACGTTAATACAACAGCAGCCTTTTTGTCGTTTCGCCAACTACATATTCTGCCAGTTTGCGCATAGTTTAGTTTTGCGACAATCAAAAAAATTAAAAATATTCGGAGTTTTTTTTCGGAGTTCATATCATTTTTTTATACGGTACAACAAAGTAATGGATAAATAGGTTTAGTGCGATGAAACGGATGGGAAAATTGACCTGATAACATTTCCAAACCGTATTATACCATGAAGTTAGAAATGTTGCAGTTTACCATAATTACTCCGGATGGTATATTTTCTTTTCTATGGCTTCTAAAATCAAGATGCCACAACCTGCCGGCGTAATAAGCAAGAGTGGTCTGAATTCCTGTTTTTTCAATAAATCGTTCATAAATCCTTGCAGTCGCTGCTTCCCGCTGGTAATAACGGTATCCGTTATAGGCCGCAAAAGGAATTCCAGCTATTATTAACAAATTACCGGAACGCAGCCCCGATAAAAAAGCAGAAAAACCACGATCAAAAAAATACCTACCCGTGTATAACGCCATTCGTTCCTTTTTCTAACCCACTTGTTTTTCTCTTCAGGAGAGACTGTTTCCTGCCTGTTGCCACTTCGGGTAAGGAAGATATTAGTATTATTAATATTTACGTAGCCCTTAGAATACTTAAACCAAGCCCGCATTTTTAAATACTATTTATGTTGCTTACGCTTTAGCTTTATATTGTAACGTATACAATCCCAATATTCTTTGGTATAACTTACAAATATCTCCTCACCTGGCTCTATATCACGAATAGCAACAATAAAACAACGCTTACCCTCCACCTCATATTCACAATTGTTGCGCAGATTTTTTACCCTGCTCAACCCTTCCGCATCATTAGCATAGCGTGCCTTATATTGTGGAGTGGGATAAGCATCGATACAACACTTATTGGATATATGAAACAGATACCCGTCTTCATCCCGGGCAACACGGCGTTCATACTCCTTCCAGTTAATCATCTCCCCCCGGTACTCAATTATTTTTTTTCCTTTTTTTATTAAGCGGGTTGTATATAAGCCCTTACCGGCATTGGGCAGTTGAGAAGTCTTAACGATTAAAGCCATAAGCCTGCAAAAGTAATATTATTATGCAGAGGCGAAAACCGGTGTTAATTTTTTTTTACAGTATCTTTAGCTTATGCTTACCTCCGGTTTAAAGATATCCCTCTTCTTCTTTTATATGGGTTATTCAATTTTATTGCCGGCTCAGGAAAAAGAATATCCAGATGGGCATGGCAAAACTGTAAAATTACCTCAGGGTGATGTTTCCTTTGCCGATTCTGTTATTAGCTATACTGCAGGAAACCCCTCCCCTATAGCTGCTAATTCCAATCCTGTTGATGCACTTGGTGTTCCGGATTTTAATGCCCAAACTGTTAAAGGTTTTGTATCGTTGGGTACCGGCGGCGAACTGGTTCTGCAATTTACAAACAATGCCCTGGTAAACATTCCGGGACCAGACCTCTATATATTTGAAATGGGAAAATATGTTGAGGAAACTTTTTTGCTGGTATCGCGCGATAATAAAAACTGGAAAAATGTGGGTAAAATAAGCGGGGGTAATGCCCTGGTTGATATAGGCGATTCCACACAAGCGGGAGAAATATTCCGGTACATCAAACTGGTTGATGCACACACTGCGACAAAAAAAGGCGATAACATGTGGCCAGGTGCCGATATTGATGCTGTTGCTGCAATTGGGTCGGCAAGGCAATTTTCGTTAAATGCAACCTGTCTTTTTAATACCAATGAAGCCCGACTGAAAGCAGAAGCTAAAAAAGAACTGGATAAAATTGCGCTTGAACTAAGTAACAATTTGCAATATACGGTTGTTATTGATGGCCATACCGATAGCACCGGTATCCGGCAGAAAAACGAACAACTCTCATTGGAGCGTGCCCAGGCTGTTAAAAATTATCTTTTGACACGTATCGGAAACAAACAATTACAAATAACCTGTCATGGCTATGCCGACGCTTATCCGGTAATGCCCAATATAACGGTGATTGGTCGGGAAAAAAACCGGAGAGTTGAAATATTTTTTATCCCTCTAAAATAATACATAGACCGATATTGTACACGATACCGCCTAAACAAGACGGTACTTCGATAAATTGCAGGATAATAGCCCTGAGCGGCTTTTACAGAGTAGAAAAAAACTGTACTTTCAATAGAAATTGGCAAACAGACTTACCCTGCCCTTTATATTTCCTGCATAAAGTACATTTTTATGAGACAATTCCCAAAACCCGCTCCCAGTTCTATAAAAGACATTCGCATCATCAATACCATTGGTCGCGAAATTACATCGACTCTCGACCTGGAAAAGGTACTCTATAGTATATATGAACGCGTAAATGAACTGATGGATGCAGAAATTTTTGGTATTGGCCTTTATTATCCGGAACGGGAATGTATAGAATACAAACTGGCACTGGAAAATGGGGTTCGTTACGAAGCATACACAAGGGATATGCGGAACAGGGATCAAATACCGGTATGGTGTATAGAAAATAAAAAGGAGGTGCTTATAAACGACATTTATAACGAATACACGAATTACATTAACCGCTACGATGACATAACCAATCCCCCCGTTGATTTGAAAGATGGGCGCAAATCAAGTGGCCCCAACTCCATGATTTACCTGCCCATTATGATTAAAGACCGGGTTATAGGCATTATTGCAGTACAAAGCACCAGGAAACATGCCTACTCTGAAAATGATGTGGAATTGCTCAGGAACATAACTTCTTATGCTGCCATAGCGCTTGAAAATTCAAGGTTATACAGCAACATGGAGGAGGAAGTAAAAAAACGTACAATTGAAGTTACCAGGCAGAAAGAAGAGTTGGAAAAAAATTTTCATAACGTAAAAACACTGAGTAAAATCGGGAGGGAAATCACCTCTACACTCGATCTTGAAAAAGTCCTATTTACTGTGTACCAACATGTGAACCAACTGATGGATGCGAATATATTTGGCATAGGGCTTTATAATGCAGAAAAACAGCGAATCGAATACAAACTGGCCATAGCCAATAAACTGAAATACAAACCTTATTACCGTAACACCAGCAATAAAAATCAGTTTCCGGTATGGTGTATAGAGAACAAAAAAACAATACTCATCAACGACGTATATAAAGAATACAGCAACTACATCGTCTCCTACACCCATTCCTATAACGAACTGGAAGATGGTACTACTGCTGAGGAGGTATTGTCACTGATATACCTCCCCATTCTCATCAAAGAAAAAGTAATAGGTATCATGACCGTGCAAAGTCCGGTAAGAAATGCCTATAAACCCCATCATGTAGAAATACTGGAAACCATTTCCTCTTATGCAGCCGTAGCCCTGCACAATGCGCAACTGTATGAACACATGGAAGATGAGGTTAAAAACCGAACCCAGGAAGTAACCCTGCAAAAAGAAGAGATTGAAAAAACCTATCAGACGGTAAAAACCTTAAGTGAAATTGGACAAAAAATCACGGCTACACTTTCAGTATCCGAAATTATCGATCAAATATACGAGCATATAAACAGCCTGATGGATGCCTCAATGTTTGCCATTGGTTTGCACAATAAAACCACCGAAACCTTAGATTTTGAAAACACCATTGAAAAAGGCAAGAGGTTGCCCTTTTATCAGGTTCCGATCACCAGCGAAAAAACCTTCCCTATTCATTGTTTTCTCAATAAAGTTGATATTCTGGTAGATGACACTGAAGCTGCATTTATGAATTACTTTGGTCAAAAAAAAGTTTCAGCCATTACAGGCGAACCATCCCAGTCACTGATTTATATCCCCCTGATTACCAAAGGAAAAACTATTGGCGTATTCTCGGTACAAAGTTTTCAAAAAAACGCATACTCGCAATATCACCTGAATATTTTGCAAAATTTAGCTGTTTACTCATCAACAGCTATTGAAAATGCAAGACTATACCAACACATGGAAGCTGAGGTACGGGAGCGTACAACAGAAGTGCGGGCACAAAAAGAAAAGATTGAAAAGAATTTCAGAAACGTTAAAACCCTTAGTCAGATTGGAAGGGAAATCACCTCTACATTCGACCTTGACAAAGTGCTTTTTACCATTTACCAGCATGTAAACCAACTCATGCGCACCGACACGTTTGGTATTGGTTTATATAACAAAGACACCCTGCAAATAGAATACCGCCTGGCAGTAGCCGACAAAGTAAAGTATCGTCCATATTTCAGAGATGCCAAAAACAAAAGCCAGTTTCCGGTTTGGTGTATTGATAATAAAAAGCCCGTACTTATCAATGATGTGTTCTCTGAATACGATAAATACATTGAATCATACAATGAACCAATATGTAAATTGGAAGACGACACTATGGAAGATACCGTTCATTCTTTTGTGTACCTGCCCATATTGATAAAAAATGAGGTTATTGGTGTTCTTAGCGTACAAAGCTATGAGAAAAATACCTATACCTCTTATCATTTAGAAATGCTGGAAACGATCGGTTCCTATGCGGCCATTGCCCTGCACAATGCACAATTGTATGAATACATGGAAGATGAAGTGAAAAACCGTACCATGGAGGTTACCCGGCAAAAAGAAGAAATAGAACGTACTTATGAAAATAACCGCCTGTTGAGTGAAATCGGTCAGCAAATCACCTCTACCCTTAATTTTGAAGAAATTTTCTCTAAACTCTATAATTACGTAAAACAGCTCATGGATGTGGGTTGCTTCGGTATTCGTATCTATCATCCGGAAGAGAATAGCGTAGAATATAAATACGAAATCGAACGGGATGTCAGGGACTACAGCTCTGTATCAGTTTCAATGAATGATATGGATAATTACACGGTTTGGTGCATTCGGAACAGAAAAGAAATTTTCATAAACGATAATTTAAAGGAGTATAAGAAGTATACAAATCAAATCAAAATTGTTGTAGGCGACCTGCCACATTCCGTTATATTTTATCCCATTCTGATAAAAAACAAAATATTGGGAGCCATTACTATCCAAAGTTTCGAACGTAATGCTTACACCCGTTATCACCTTGATATATTAAAAACCCTGGCCTCCTATACCGCCATTGCTCTCGAAAATGCGAGTTTGTATGAAACCCTGGAAGAAAAAGTAAAAGAACGAACCATTGAAGTGGTACAGCAAAAAGAAGAAATTAACAGGGCATTTCTGAATATTAAAATGCTGAGTGAAATCGGCCAGCAGATTACTTCCACTCTTAGTCTGGAAACCATATTCGAGAACCTCCATCACAACCTGAACACTTTTATGGATGCCGCTGCTTTTGCCATTCGTATTTATCACCCTGAGAAAAATGTCATAGAATATAAATACGAAATAGAGAACAATAAACGAATGGCCAGTCTTGAGGTATCAATGGATGATGACAACAATTATTCAGTATGGTGTATTAAACACAAAAAAGAAATATTTATTAATGATAACATCAACGAATGCCATAAATACATCAGGAAAACCTACGCTACTTATGGCGGGATTCCCGACTCCCTGATTTTTTATCCGCTAAGCATAGGGGAAAAAATACTGGGTGTGCTTACAGTACAAAGCTTTAAAAAAAATGCCTACACCCCTTATCATCTTGAAATAATTAAAACCCTGGCTTCCTACACAGCTATTGCCCTCGACAATGCCAGAGCTTACCAGGATCTGAATCATGCCCTCATACGCCTGCAGTCAACCCCGCAACTTATACAGTCAGAAAAAATGGCTTCTTTAGGACAATTAACAGCAGGCATCGCTCACGAAATCAATAATCCTGTCAATTTCATTTCTGCAAACATCAACCCTTTAAAACGCGACCTGGAAGATATCATCAGCCTGCTTCACCGTTACTCTTCAATTAAAGATGAAACCGAGTTCAGGGAACAATTCGATGGGTTGGAACAACTTAAAAAAGAAATTGACCTCGAATACCTGATTAATGAAATTAAGAGCCTGCTGACTGGCATTGAGGAAGGCACAAAACGTACCACTGAAATCGTGAAAGGGTTAAGGAATTTCTCAAGGCTTGATGAAAACCTGAAGAAAAAAGCCAACATACACGAAGGTCTCGATAACACGTTGACTTTACTTAAAAACAAGTATAAAGACCGTATAGAAATATTCAAAGATTATGGCAATCTTCCGGATATAGAATGTTATCCGGGGCAGCTCAATCAGGTATTTATGAATATTCTTTCTAACAGCATACAGGCCATTGATGGTATGGGTATTATCTGGATTACTACCCTCAACGAAAATAATCATATTCAAATCAGAATTAAAGATAGCGGCGCTGGCATGGGTGATGATGTAAAATCTAAAATATTCGACCCTTTCTTTACTACTAAAGATGTTGGCGTAGGCACAGGTTTGGGGTTATCCATTACCTATGGTATTATTGAAAAACATCAGGGCAAAATTGAAGTGGAAAGTGAACCAGGTAAAGGGGCAGAATTTATCATTACGCTTCCTGTTCTGGCCATATAGGATTAAACTGTTACATTATTTTTCACACATAGAACTTAGCCATACATCTACGCCAACAAGTATATAAGTAGGATACCCACTCCTGTAAGTAAAAAAGACATTTGTTTGCGCTGAATCACCATTTTTTAAGGTATAAAATAGTATATTAGATGCGTAAATAGGTCTTTTTATGCAAAGGCAAAAGGCAAACATACTTTATGTAGACGACGAAGGGCATAACCTGATTTCGTTTAAGGCCGCATTCAGAAGAGATTATAACATCTTTACAGCTAACAGTGCGCCGGAAGGCTTGAAAATTCTAGGGGAAGAGCCAATTCACATCATTATTACCGACCAGAAAATGCCCGGCACTACAGGAGTTGAGTTCCTTGAACAAGTGGTTGAACGCTACCCCCATACCATCAGAATGATTCTTACAGGCTTTAGCGATATTGAAGCGATTATACAGGCTATTAATTCAGGAGGTATATACCGCTACATTACAAAACCCTGGGATGAGAATGAATTAAAAATGACCTTTAGCGGCGCACACAAACTTTACCTTGCCGAAGAAAATAACCGTTTGTTATTTAAACAGCTACAGGATAAAGTGCATGAACAGGAGTTTATTATAGAAGAACGCACCAAAGACATTCACAAACAAAAGCAATTTCTGGAACTCCAGAACCAAATTATCTCCCGTAAAAACAAAGACCTACTTGATAGTATTAAATACGCCAAACGTATTCAGGAAGCCATCCTCCCCTCGGAGGCTTTTATGAAATCCATTTTACCGGAATCTTTTGTTTACTACGTTCCAAAAGATATTGTTAGCGGTGATTTTTACTGGATGGAGAAACAGGGAGAAGACATTTTTCTTGCAGTAGTAGATTGTACCGGACACGGCGTTCCCGGTGCATTTATGTCGATATTAGGGTACACTTTACTCAATGATTCCATCCGACTTGGCTCACCTGAACTTATGCTTAATGCCATGAATACCGGCTTACATAAAGCCCTGCACAATAAGGATGAAGATAAGTATATCAAAGACGGGATGGAAATATCACTTCTTAAAATTAACAGCAGCAGCCGTTTGCTGGAATTTGCAGGTGCCAATACCCGGCTTTATATTATACGCGATAACAGCTTTATTGAAATAGAAGGCGATAAAGAAGCCCTATGCGCATTTTACGGAAACGAAGAAAAACACTACAACAACTACCATTTCCAGTTGAAACCCGGCGATATGCTATATGCGTTTTCCGACGGGTATGTCGATCAGTTCGGAGGTAAAAACAATAAAAAATTCATGAGCAAACGCTTCAAGGATTTATTGCTTCAAATTTATACCTGTTCTATGGGCGAACAACGAAACATTATTGAAACTACCATTATGAACTGGCGCGGCGATCATGAACAGGTTGATGATATACTGGTAGTGGGTTTAAAAATTGATTAATAGCCTTATATTCATATTCCACTTTACTTCTTATACAAGTCTTCCCGAATCTTTTTTACCTCAGCATTTTCCAGGTATTCATCATAAGTGCAGGTCTTGTCGATCATGCCTTTTGGAGTAAGTTCGATAATTCTGTTGGCAATGGTTTGCGTCAACTCATGGTCATGTGAGGAGAACATAATCGTTCCTTTAAAATCCCTAAGGCTATCATTCAGTGCAATAATGGCTTCCAGATCAAGGTGATTGGTGGGTTCGTCCAGAATAAGAAAATTAGCATTGGCCAGCATCATTCTGCTCATCATACAACGCACCTTCTCCCCTCCCGAAAGCACCTTACAGCTTTTCAGGGTTTCTTCTCCGCTAAAAAGCATTTTACCCAGAAACCCACGAATATACGTTTCATCCTTATCTGAGGAATATTGCCTCAACCAGTCAATAAGATTATAATCAAGGTTAAAATAGCCTGAATTTTCGTTGGGCAGGTATGATTTGGTAATAGTAG
>JACCDG011520225.1_pt1 | contig 14642 bp, 10 predicted proteins | sample 7442471 | NCBI WGS metagenome assembly JACCDG01 (sample SAMN15323444, study PRJNA562643) | freshwater metagenome | isolation source: river surface water | place: USA:Blue River Watershed | collected 2017-08-17
AAAACTCTAAAGACCGGATTGGAGAGTATTGTCAAGAATTTTGAAATCGCCGCCATAATAATTCATTAACTGCGCTTAAACGATAATAACAGTTGGATTATAGACTGAATAAGAACCCGTTAAGCCTTGTGCAACACACTGGCAGGAAAAAATATGTACCAGTGGGAATAACGGGTATATCATCAACTAATGATCAACTGTTAGCTCAGAAAAATTGCATTTTACATTTTGCCTATCATTACAACAGGCCTCCGGCTGATTTAATGTCAAATAGGATGGCAACTGTTAAAAGAAACGAACAGAATTACACATAATTAAATACATGCTCATGATTTCTTCCATTAGATCAAAATTACTAATTGGCTTTTCCGTTGTGTTATTGTTCATGCTTTTCCTTAGCGTTTTTTTATTAAAAAAACTAAGCGCATCCAACGAACGAGTGAATGATCTTTTGAGTCTTTCTGTTAAAAGGATTCAGCTATCAGAAGAGATGCTGTCAGAAATACTGAGCATGGGACAGCACGAAAAAAGTATGATTCTCGAAAAGGACATCAGCCGGAAGGATTATTTCAAAGACAGAATATATGAGGCTGTTGCGAGGGTAGAGAAGAAAATCAATGAATCAAAAGATATTGCTGATAATAAAATTGGAAAAATGACAGTTCAATTTGCTGTTTCATGGGAGAAGTTCAGAATAGCAATGGATGAAATTGTGGCAGTGACTCTGAAGAATGAAAATGAAAAAGCAATTGAACTTTCCCTGCAAAAGGGACTTATCCTATACAACGAGGTCATCAGTACCCTTAATGACCTGATTCGGAAAAATCAGCTCATCCTGACGGAAGAGCAACAAAAAAATAACGCTGTCTATAATGCTGATGTCAGGAATATAGGCATGTTCCTTATACTTAGTATTCTTGTTTCTATGGCACTATGTTATTGGATTATTCGTGTAATTAACGCGCGTATAGGCTTTCTGACACTGGAAGCAGAAAGAACAGCGAGCCGTGAACATAGCGGAGTTAACAGAGAGGATAAAACAAAAGATGAGCTCAGTTCCATATATAGCCATTTAATGAATATTAACAGAAGTTTTAAGGAGATAACCGAAAATGCCAATGCTATGGCCTCCGGGAATTATGCCGTTGAAATTATCCCGCGTTCGGAAAACGACACATTGGGAAAAGCACTGAATAAGATGGCCCTTTCATTAAAAACAAGTGCGAAAGAGAATGAAAGGCATGTTTGGATTAGCACAGGGCTAAACAGGCTTAACGATACACTGCGGGGAGACCTTAAAACAGAAGAACTTGCGGAAAGCACAATTGCATTTATGTGTGAATACCTGAACGCTGACATTGGGGCACTTTATCTTCTGGATGAAGACGGGAAGAGACTGAGCAGAACAGCCACTTATGCTTTTTCCACAGAAGACCGCAAAATGGTTTTTGAACTGGATGAAGGACTGATTGGAGAGGCAGCGCGCAAACAAAAGGCTATCACTTTGGACACTATACATCAGGAACCCATACAAATAGTATCGGCTACACAAAAAATAAGACCAAAGGGCATTTACATTGCGCCTTTTTCCTTTGAAGGAAAAAATATTGGGGTAATGGAGTTGGGAAAAATCACAAGTTTCACTGAAACTGAAAAGGAATTCATTCATCACTCACAGGAGAGTATTGGTATTTCCTTTAGTAATGCCATCATACGGAAAAAAATCAGAAACCTGTTATCCGAAGCTAATGAAAGAAATCAAATGCTGGCCAACAAACAGTTTGAAATTGAGCAACAACTGGAAGGATTAAATGACGTGGCTCTTGTGTCTATAACAGACGTAGAGGGTAATATTACATACGTGAACGAGCGTTTTGAGAAGGTTTCCAAATATACAAAAGCTGAACTCATTGGCAGGAACCACCGAATCCTCAAATCAGGAAAACAGCCCGATGGTTTATTTACCGGAATGTGGAAGTCCATATCCCTGGGGAAAATATGGAATGGTGAAATTATTAACATTGCCAAAGATCAAACCTATTATTGGGTTGATACCACTATTATACCCATATTAAATGTTCATGGAGAAATTGAAAAATTTCTTTCAGTACGGTTTGAGATAACCGAATTAAAAAAACAACAGGAAGAGCTTCACAAACAAACTCAAATTCTGAATGAAAAGAACCAGTTGCTGGCCAATAAGCAATTGGAAGTGGAGCAACAACTGGAGGGACTGAATGATGTGGCGCTTGTTTCTATAACAGATATAGACGGGAATATTACCTATGTAAATGAACGTTTTGAGAGGGTATCTAAGTATACAAAAGCCGAACTTATTGGCAGGAATCACCGCATACTGAAATCCGGCAAACAGCCCGACGGATTATTTACCGGTATGTGGAAGGCTATTTCGGGTGGAAAGGTATGGAACGGCGAAATTGTGAATAAGGCTAAGGATGGGACTTATTATTGGGTGGATACTACCATTATTCCTATATCCAATATTCAGGGAAAAATTGAAAAGTACCTTTCGGTAAGATTTGAAATTACGGAGCTTAAGAATCAGCAGGCCGCGCTAAAGGATCTGAATGAAGAACTACAACTTCAGCAGGAGGAATTGAAACAGGCCAATGAAGAACTGGAAGAACAAACAAGGAATTTAAAGGAACAACAGCAGGAGTTGCAGATTGCAAACGAAGAACTGGAGGAACAAACTCAGGCTCTGGAGGCCAAGAACAAAGAGGTAGAAGTGGCCAGGCTTCAGGTGGAACAAAAAACGAAACAACTGGAAATTACCGGAAAATACAAATCGGAATTCCTGGCCAACATGTCGCACGAATTGCGTACACCATTGAACAGCCTCCTTATTTTGTCTAAAGACCTTTCGGAGAACAAGCCTAATAATCTGCTGACTGACCAGATAGAAAGCGCTCAAATTATCTACAAAAGCGGTACCGACCTGCTTACACTTATTAATGAGGTGCTGGATTTGTCGAAAATAGAAGCCGGAAAAATGACCCTGTACCCGGAAAGGGTGATGCTCAGGGATTTTGTTGCGGAATTGGAGCGTACGTTTAAATTTCAGGCCGGCAAAAAGGAGCTTAAATTTTCTGTTAGCCTTGCCTCTCAATTGCCGGAATACATAATAACGGACAACCTTCGTCTGAATCAGATTGTAAAAAACCTGTTATCCAATGCTATTAAGTTTACTGAAAAAGGAGGCATAAGTATTAACATCAATAAGCATTCGGAGGAAAGTGTAGCAATAGCTATCGGCGATACGGGTATTGGCATACCGGAGGAAAAGCAGCAGTTTATTTTCGAGGCCTTTCATCAGGCTGATGGCGGAACAGCCCGTAAATATGGCGGAACCGGACTTGGGCTTTCCATTTCCAGGGATCTGGCAAAATTGTTGGGCGGAAGAATAGATATGATTAGCAAGGTTAACAGCGGATCCGTATTTACCCTGATATTACCGGTGGAAATTCAGCAACATGTTCCGGAACAATTGAGTGACAGTCCAATAAAAGAAGATGAAAGTCTGAAAAAGCCCGATATGTCTCTGCCGACATACCTTAATTATCCGACCATACAGGATGACCGGCAAGAGATAGAAAATCAGGATAGGACTGTACTCATTATTGAAGACGACCTGCGCTTTGCAGAAATATTAAAAAGTCAGGCATCCCGGAAAGGATTTAAATGCCTGGCTGCTGCTACCGGCGAAGACGGACTGGTATTGGCACGACAGTTTATGCCCGGCGCCATCATTCTCGACATGGAATTGCCTGGTATCAGTGGTCAGCAGGTATTGCATCAACTAAAAACCAATGCTGCCACACGGCATATTCCGGTACATATTATATCAGCTACCGAACGCAGCCTCGAACCTATTAAAGACGGCGCAGTTGAATACTTAACTAAGCCATTAAACAAAACCCAGCTCGAATCGGCTTTTAACCGTATAGAAAGCATGGTAGACAGAAAAATGAAAAACCTGCTGATTGTTGAAGACAATGACAATTTGCGTATGACGATCAGGAAATTAATTGGGAATGGGGACGTGAAATGTTTTGAAGCAACTACCGGTGCTGAGGCGATACAATTATGCTGCGAACAGCACATCGACTGTATTGTATTGGATATTGGTTTACCAGATATGAGTGGATTTGAACTAATACAACAGCTAAATAAAGAAAATAGAAACGGTATACCACCAATTGTAGTATATACAGGACGAGAGCTAACCCGGGAAGAGAATTACGAACTCCGGAAATATGCTAAAACAATCATCATAAAAGGGGTACGATCCGAAGAACGGTTGTTGGATGAGACCGCTCTCTTCCTACATCGCACCATCAGTAATTTGCCCAAATCCAAACAGAAAATTATACATAATCTATACGATAAGGATATTGTTTTTCAGGACAAAAAAATATTACTGACAGATGACGATATGCGGAATGTTTTTGCCTTATCTAAAATACTAAGCGAGCGGGGCATGAAGGTAATCAAGGCAGAAAATGGTTTAATGGCTTTGCAAGCCATAGAGCAACACCCCGATATCAGCCTGGTGCTTATGGATATTATGATGCCCGAAATGGATGGTTACGAAGCCATGAGCAGAATTCGAAAGGATCCAAAATATGACCACTTACCGCTTATTGCGCTTACAGCCAAAGCCATGAAAGAGGATAAACAGAAGTGCATGGATGCCGGAGCTAACGACTACATTACCAAGCCAATAGACACAGAACGCCTGCTTTCCCTGATGCGGGTGTGGCTTAGTAAATAACCCAACATTACAACTATGAGCCAATTAGTAACAATGCCGGAGAGTTTTGCGAACGGGCGACAACCGGAAGATAGGATATCTAAGAAAAGACCCAAAATTCTGATTGTGGATGACCGTCCGGAAAATTTGGTTGCCATAGAAACGGTACTTCGCCACCTCGATATTGAACTGATTAAGGCAAACAGTGGCAACGAAGCATTGAAAGCCACGTTACATCATCATTTTGCACTTGCCCTGCTGGACATACAAATGCCCGGAATGGATGGCTATGAACTGGCCGGAATATTGCGTGAGGAAGAAAAAACCTGCCGCCTCCCCTTTATATTTATCTCTGCTGTGTATACCGACAATTTTGATGTATTTAAAGGATACGAAAAGGGTGCTTTTAGTTTTATTACCAAACCATTTCAGCCGGAAATACTGATTAATAAGGTAAAATTTTTTATAGAAAAACACCTGCAGGAAATAGCGTTATACGAGTTGAATGAAAGTCTGGCGCTTAAGAATAGCGACTTGGAGCAGATTAACGGGGAATTAGAGTCTTTTTCGTATTCCATATCGCATGATTTAATGGTACCACTCCGGGCGCTTAATGCGTATTCTAAAATGCTGGAAGAGGGTTATGGGCATCTACTTCAGGATATTGAGGCTAAAAGGTTACTATATGGCATACAAACGAATGCCCAAAAAATGGGAACGCTGATAGAAGATTTACTGGAATTCTCGCGGTTAGGAAGACAGGATATAAAGAAAGCAGAAGTAAACATGGCAGATATGGTTGAGGGGATTTTGCAGGAATTGTCGTTATCAATGCCTCATAAGGCGCATATTATTGTTGGAGCCATTCTCCCCGCTCAGGCCGATCGTTCGCTGATACAACAGGTGTGGATGAACCTGCTAACCAATGCCATTAAGTACTCGGCAAGAAAAGAAAATCCGCAAATTGAAATTGCCTCACTGTGTGGAGAAGAAGAAGTAACTTATTTTGTAAAGGATAATGGTGCGGGTTTCAATATGAATTATGCGCACAAATTATTTGGTGTTTTTCAACGACTGCACAGCCCTAAAGATTTTGATGGTACAGGTATTGGCCTGGCCATAGCCCAGCGAATTGTTGATAAGCACAAGGGGAAAATATGGGCTGAGGGCGAAATGGATAAAGGCGCTACTTTTTACTTTAGTTTACCAATAAAATAAATTTTGTTACTATGGCAGATGTCCTGTTCGTTGAAGACAGTCAGGTGGATGCTGAACTTATTTCAAAAGAACTGTTGGCGTACAATAACCGCTTAACAATACTGCACTTGCAGGATGGCGAGGAAGCACTGGAATACATTTTCGGAACTGGCCGATTTGAAGGGCGTAACGTGAGGGATACACCACGGTTGATATTGCTCGATTTGAAAATGCCAAAAATAGGTGGGCAGGAAGTGTTAAAGAAAGTCAGATCGAACATACATACCCAAATGATCCCCGTGGTGGTGTTAACCTCTTCGAAAGAAAAGAAGGACATAATAGAAAGCCAATTTAACGGGGCGAATAGCTACATTGTTAAACCTTTAGCTTATGAAGCCTTTAAAAGGGCTATTTCCTGTATCGCACATTATTGGTTATCCGTTAATCAGTCCCCTGATTAAATACCACAGGAAGAATACTGACTTAAATCACGCAGTTATGAAATAGAATTGTCAGTTTAACCGTTTTTTTCGATTTAGTTAAGTATTTAATGAAGATTTAACGCACGAATAAAAATAATATGAGGGGAAATTTGTATATTGAATATGAAATAACACGTGCAGGAGTTATGACAAAAATAGTAATAATTGACCTGCATGGTGGTTTTAACGCAGTTCTGTTCTATTGGTTTAAGTTATTTTAACCTTTCAGGAGATGAAACGACAACAAAGATCAACCAACAGGCGTGTATCTGTCCAAACTCATCCGGGTTCTTCCAATCTACTTACAAGGGAGGTTTCGTATCATCTGACAAAAATGAATTTTGAGGATATAGCGGCCACATGGAAAAGCCCTGAAATATTGACCGCACTTGGTTATGAACCGCTTGATGCTACACAATTAACAAACTTGTGGAAAAAAGTCATTAACAGCAGCGATCTACGTGAGGTTATACGCAACTTTGTTTCTAACTATGCCCAGCGCCGCGATAATTACGAAGAGGTTGTACGCTATAAAAATAGCGAAGGTAACATTGTAAGAATCCGCTGCAAAGCATCGGGCGACGGAAATAGCGGACAACCACGGGAAGTTAGAGAAACCTATTCTATACTGGAGCAAAGCAAACTCACAAAAAAAATTGGCTATAATGGACTGTACCCCGTGTATTCGGCGAACAGCATAGGGGATATGGAAGTAAACCATGCCGGTCAGGACATAGAACAACTGAAAAGGGAGTTAAGTACGGTGCGCAATGAACTGAACTGTTTTAAGACTGAAGTCGAAATGCTGAACAAGGTAGTTTCTGTAGATCTTCAAGGCTTCATGCGTGCAATTAGTGGGTATGCAACTATATTACGGGACAATTGTAATCAAATTCCCAACGAGGAAGCGCAAGGGCTTATTGACAATATTTTAAATCATTCAAGGAAAGTAAGTCAAATGTTAGACAGCATGCAAGTGTTTTCTAAAGTAGGGCTTTCGGTCGTGGACATTAGTGAAATTAATATGCGCAGTCTGGTAAGAGCAGTTATCGAAAAAGAACTGGAGGGCAATGTGAAGAAGATCAACTTGATGATAGTAGGTTCTATATTACCGGCCTTAGGTGAACCCGAAATGATAAAACAGGTATGGACAAACCTGATAGCCAATGCCGTTAAATACACCAGGCAAAAAGCAGAAGCCACAGTAGAAATAAGCTCCTATAAAGAGAATAATTTTGTGGTGTATGCAGTGAAAGACAATGGTGTGGGTTTCGATATGCAGTATAGCCATAAGCTGTTTACGCTTTTTAACCGCCTTCATCATTACCATGAATTTGAGGGTGCTGGTATGGGCTTAGCACTGGTGAAGCGCATACTCGATCGAAATAATGGTAAAATATGGGCAGAATCTAAACCCGGCAAAGGGGCTTGTTTTTATTTCCGTTTACCAGCTATTTGAATTAACTAATTCGCATACCTTGAATTATATGTGGGAAGAAAAAAAAATTGTGTTAACTACAACTAAATCGGACAGCGCTGGCTCAGAGCAATTGCAGGTCTTGCTTCTGGAGGATTCTGATACGGATGCCGATTTGCTGATGCGTTTTCTGAAAAAGGAAAATATTAGTTGCAACTATACCCGTGTATGGGATAAAGATAGCTTTGTCAAATGCTTAATCGAAAAGCATTATGATTTGATTATGGCTGATCATTCCCTTCCGCAATTTTCGGGCATAGAAGCATTCAGAATTTCGAGAGAGAAGCCTGGAAATATTCCTTTTATCCTAATTACCGGCACTATTAGCGAAAAGGCCGTTGTGGAATATGCCCGTGAAGGTATTGATGATTATATCCTGAAAGATAATCTGCTGCGCCTGCCAACTGCAATTGAAAATGTTGTACGAAAGAAAAACATTGAAAAACTGAATGCAGAACTTTCGGCTGTTAACCACGAGCTGGAACTGGCGAATTCCAATATGCGCGACAGTATTAATTATGCACGGCTCATACAAAATGCCATGCTCTCCGACGAATCTGAACTCAGTAACTTTTTTCCGTATTCCTTTATTTATTACAAACCCAAACATGTAATCAGTGGTGATTTTTTCTGGTTCGAGAAAATGGAACATTTCTTTTTTGTAGCTGCCGCTGATTGTACAGGACATGGGGTTCCAGGGGCTATATTGGCCATGATGGGTTTCAACTTGCTAAATGAGGTGGTGAATGTGGAGAAAGTGTATCAACCTGCTTCCATACTGGAAAACCTTAATGTAAAGGTGCGAAAGATTCTCAAGCCTAATTCTTCTTTTCTACATGACGGCATGGATATGGCTCTTGGAATTATTGACATAAAAAACGAGCGTCTTTATTATACAGGAGCCAACAGACCTTTATTAATAGAACGCAAAGGTGAATTAATCGAACTCTATCCCAATAAAATTTCTATTGGCGGAAAACCGGTAGAGAACAAAACCTTTACCAATCAGGTAATTTCGTTGTTTCCCGGCGATCGTTTGTTTATGTTCAGTGATGGAATAACCGATCAGTTTTCGGGCAGCACGAATAAAAAGCTGACCTTACGTGGTTTAAAAAATCTTATTCTGGATTCTGCCCGGAAGCCGGCTGCCGAACAGAATAATTACATGATTAACTACCTTGATTCCTGGAAAGGAGAACAGGAACAAACTGACGACATGCTATTAATGTGTATTCGTATTCCGGAAAGAATTTAGTACCGTTTATTCACTCAACTCGCCTCTCAGGTTCTTGGTCAACTCTTTTTTCATTTTTTCAGCGGGGAGTTTTTTGCCCAGCAGAAACATCAGTTTGGTAATGGCGGCTTCAAGTGTCATGTCTGCACCCCCTGTTACACCTATCTTCTCCAGGAGGCTGCTGGTTTCATATTTACCTTGTATAACCCTTCCTTCGAGGCATTGTGTTATATTTAGTAATATAATGCCACGCCTGGCGGCTTCTTTCAGTGCGTTAATAAACCAGGCTTCGGTTGGTGCATTGCCAGCCCCGAAAGTATGCAGTATAATAGCTTTTGTTTCTTTTAAATTTAATTGTTGTTCTACAAGCGCCCTGCTAATACCTGGAAACAGATGCAGTACGAGTATATCACCACTTAATTGTTTGTGCACTAACAGCTTCTTTTTAGGCAGGGAGGCAAGGGCATTATAATTGTACTCTATCGTAATACCGGCTTCGGCCAATACCGGATAATTGGGTGATTTGAAGGCATCAAAATGTGCGGAGTTGTATTTAAGAGTTCTGTTGCCACGGTACAATTCGTACTCGAAATATACCGCTACTTCCGGCACCAGTGGCTTACCATTAATACGGGCTGCGGCTATTTCAATGGCAGTGATCAGGTTTTCTTTTCCATCGGTACGAATAATGCCAATGGGTAGTTGCGAACCGGTAAGAATGATGGGTTTACCCAGATTCTCAAACATAAAACTCAGCGCCGAGGCTGTATAAGCCATGGTATCGGAGCCATGCAGTACTACAAAACCATCGTATCGCGAATAGTTTTTCTCTATCAATGCAGCCAATTCATTCCAAACCTGCGGGTGCATATTACTCGAATCAATAGGCTTGGAAAAAGAAACGGAATCCAGTTTTACATCAAGGCGATGCAGTTCCGGCACCTGTTTGGCTAAGTGTTTAAAATTAAATGGTTTGAGAGCACCGCTTAGAGGATCCTGCATCATGCCAATGGTGCCACCGGTATAGATAAGAAGGATTTGAGATTGTTGTTTGCTCATAAGCATAAATAAAAAAACCGGGGTTTAAGCCGCCGGTTTTTAATTTTTCTGATTAAAAAGGAAGGTCGTCGTCGGCTACATGGCTGGTAAATACCGGCGATGATCCGTTACTTGTATTTTGCTGTTGCGGCTGATAATTTTGCTGTTGTTGCGGAGCCACATTGCTTCCTGCTCTTTCCAGTTTCCAGGCATCCACCGTGTTAAAATATTTGGTTTCTCCCTGTGGACTCACCCACTCGCGGCCTTTCAGATTAAAGTATACTTTTATTTCTTCACCTATATTATAATTATCAATCAGACTTACTTTATCCTGAATCAATTGAAAAGCTACATGCTGAGGATAAGGTGAAGAAGGCTCAATGGTGAGTACGAATTCTCTTTTCTTAAATTTTTCGCTTACCTGTACGGTATCAAATTTTACTTTAATGGTTCCGGTAACATCCATGTGAAATAGGTTTAATAATGATGAAAGGATAAAGTTAGGTAAATTCGGGGAGTCGGTAAAATTCTGTCTTGAGGCGGCTGGCAATAGGAAATATTTCAGAATCAGGGGCTTCCCTTAGGTTGTAATAGCCCGAAATCATTAAGTTTTCATATTTTATTAACGAAGAACCGCAAATCCTATGTCTGTTGAGCTAAATGCTTTATTCGACAATAATTTTTTCCTGTACGGTATTTCCACCATACTCCAGGTTAATCAGGTACATTCCCTTATCTTTTAGTTGAATGGTTTTGGTATTTATGTTTGCAGTATTTTTTTCACGAAACACTACGCGACCCAATACATCTGTAATAGTAATAAGTACCTCTTTGGTTTCAGGCAAATTATAATGTAAGGTAAAAGACCCACCATTAGGATTGGGATAAATGTGTAGCTGTTTGCCCTCTGTAAGGTGCTCGGTTAAACCAATGGTTCCCGAACTATACAAATCGCTTTCCCACACTCCGCGACCGTATGTAGCAGCTCTTATTTTGCTACTGCCATAATGAATTTCCAACTCGTTTACGGCCACCTGAGGCAGGCCATTACTGTAATTCGTCCAATTTGTCATGGTATTGTCTTTATAATAAACACCTGTGTTGGTTCCCACATAAATGCCTTCGGTGGCATCATTCATATACACCAGGCAACGAGCCGACACCGCAGGCAAATTGCCGGTAGCATTAATCCAGGTGCTGCCACCATTGGCAGATGTAAACACTTTAGAACCCGAAACAGCCACAGCCACTTTATTCGGGTTGCTGTTATGCACGGCTATTTTATTGATGGTGGCTGAACCCAGTCCGGCACCTATGCTTGTCCAGGTAGTTCCACCGTCGGTAGTTTTGTAAATGCTATTACCGGCAGAGATATAGATGTAATTGGAGTTGGAAGGTGCAACACAAATATCATCCAGTAAACCAATACCTACGTTGGATATTTTAGTCCAATTGGTTCCGGAGTTTGTAGATTTATATAATTCGGAATACCCTACATATAAAGTAGAAGCAACATTGGGGTCGATAACAAATGGAGTAGTCCAGTTGCCATCCTGTTCCGGCATATTCATGCTGGAATAAGAATTGCCGCCATTCGTGCTTTTATAAAATGAACCGTTCTGAGAACTTCCGTAAATAATATTAGCATTGGTATGGTTCACGGCAGCTTCCATTCCGTCAGCACCAATCCAGTCTATCCATCCGCTGGCTTTACGGAGGCTTCCGCCATTGTCTTGCGCGCCCACAGCAATAATATCTTTGTCGGTTTTGGCACAGCCTAAACGATAAAACATGCGTATGCCCATTCCATCACTGATTTTTGTAAAGTTATTGCCCTGGTCGGTCGATTTGGAAAGGCCGCCATCGCTCCCCACATATAATATGCCGTTCATATATTCTAAGGCATGTACGTCGCAATGGGTGTACCCGATGTTGTTCGGATAAGTCCAGGCAGTAGTAGCCGCCCAATTGGTTCCGCCATCGGTACTTTTCCAGGTTATAATGCCGGCTATATGAATTTCACTGGCATTGGTTGGCGATATGGTTACATCAATATTATACCCGCCTTGCCCGCTATTATCATCACCATTTGTACTGTATCCGAAAAAGTTAGTACCGTTCGCTGAATTACCCTGTACGGTAGCGGTAAAGCTTTGACCGGAATTTACAGATGCGTAATAGGCACCAAATACGCTACCGTTACACTGTACAATACCCACATAATTAGGGTTAGCAGCAGTAACGGCCAGACGCATAACATCTGAACGCAGTATACCGGAGGTAATTTTTGTGAAACTTACGCCTCCATCAGTAGACTTGTAAAAATCTTTACCGCAGGCGTAAACTACGCTGGGATTGTTCGGTTGAAAATCGAGATCGTAGAAAGAGCCGCTAACCGATTGTGTCCAGGAGCTTCCTCCGTTGGTAGAACGGTATATACCACTACTGGTAGCTACTATTAGTGTGGAAGTAGTTGTGGGATGTACAATGATTTTTCGGTAGTTGGCACCAGCAGGTAGCCCGCTGTTAATGGTAGTAAGTGTTGTTCCGCCATTGGTAGACTTGAGTAAACCGGAACCCATGGTTCCAATGTACACGATATTAGTATTATCAGGGTCTACCTCTACATCGCCTATTTTCATATATACTTGTCCGTCGGTAAGCGAAACCCAGGTGCTGCCACCGTTGGTTGTTTTCCAGCAGCCACCGTTAGGCGAACCGGCATAAATAATATTATTGTCCATAGGATGTATAGCCACTGCATCTATGCGTCCAAGTCCCGGAGCCCAACTGGAAGTATTGGTCCAGCTCCAGGGGCCGAGATCAGTCCAGTTGGCAGCCTGGATAGCGTTGGTTTTATTTTGCGGGTAAGCCGCGTTAAATTTTTTCACCTCTTCGGCATAGTGAAATGGATTAATACGATTGCCCTGTTCGTCTACATAAAATTTCATATCGGATTCCCAACGTTTAAATTGTTTGTATCCACTTCCTTTTCCTTTGAAATGGGTTTTGAAATAATTATTTAGGGAATCGCGTACTTCAAAGAAATTTCTGTCAGGGTTTTCCAGTACATCATTAATAGTTTGCGCACGAATACCGGAGTATAAGCAGACGAATAATAATAATGTAGTAATTAATTGTTTCATGGTTTTGGGTATTTCAGTTAAAAATTGGGGTGCAGAAACACGTTTGTTGCTAATTGGAAATATAGGTAATGCAGAACCCGATGAAAAGAGTAATATTATCCTTTCCTGATGTTTTTTTGTCAGCCTGCCACATCAGATGATCCGTAGGTTGTTTTTTCAGCAAATACGGGACACCTGAGCTGTTTGGATCAGTAATTGATTTAGGATAGTAATATGAAAAATATCAGATGATGGCTGTAGAGATGAATTTCCCGGATGTTTCCAATCGGTATTAATTATTCAAACTCATGCGGTAAATGATTTTTTGGCGGCTTTCCCTGTCTTTTATGGCGATATAAAACAATTCGCCGTTTTGAATAGCAATTTTATTAGGAGAGGGATGGGGTATTATGGTTAAGTTCCCCAGCCCACCGGTTTTAAGGTCAATAGAAAATATATGGTGTAAGCCTTCTTTTACAATACCCGTGTAGTAATGGCCGCTTACTTTGTCAAAATACACTTCCTGTTTCCAGCTCCGGTTATGATGGTAGGCCACCTCTACACTGCCATTTAGCTTCCCCTCTGTAGTAAAAAAGAGAAGACTGTCAATGCAATGATTGAAGAGCAATAACGAATCATGCTGAACAAAAAGCGGGCAGGAGGGTGGGATATAAATAACTTTTTCGGCAAGAATCATTTGGTCGGCTACGGCATTGCTGGCACGCTGCAAGGCTATAGACTCTGCCACCCCCTTTGTACCTCCCTGCGATTCACCAGCTTCAGATCGTATACTGTTTTCACCTGAAGTAGAACCTGATGCTAACTGCCCAATGCCGGTACCAAACACCCTGGCCAAAAACTGATGCTCATCGCGATAACGCCTGGCCTGTGGGCTTTCTACAAAGGTTAGTATATGTTTACGACCAGTTGTATCAATACGATAAAAAGCAAACTCCTGTTTTGCTGCATTCCATTCGCGGAGATAATAGCCGAAATGAGGATGATGTGCTACGCAGGGTTTTACCAAATGGTCAAATTCTTTTCTGCTAAGCGCAGGGAAAGTAACAAGTTCAAGCCCGGCATTAAAATAGAACTGTTGAGCCGAATCGGACGAGACCAGATGAAGATTGCCCAGACAGTCGCGGAAAAGCTCCTGTATGTTTTGTTTAAGTTTAATTCTTTTTTTTTCTGTTCCCGATGAATCAAAGAGCATCAGAAAGGATTGTATTTTACCCTGTATCCCGCACAATACAACTAATTCCTGATTGGGATTAAAATTGAAATCATAAGGAAAATACGTTTCCCGGTTAACAAC
>JACCDG011033485.1_pt1 | contig 14638 bp, 19 predicted proteins | sample 7442471 | NCBI WGS metagenome assembly JACCDG01 (sample SAMN15323444, study PRJNA562643) | freshwater metagenome | isolation source: river surface water | place: USA:Blue River Watershed | collected 2017-08-17
GCTTTCCCGCTCGACCGGTGTTTCGAAAGACCCCCAGATCGCCGCCTCCGTCGCCCTCGCGCACGCGGTCGCGCCCGCCATGCGCGAGGCCGCAAAGCGGGAACGGGAGGACGAAAATGCTTGACACCCGAATGCAGGCCCGCCGGTTCCGAGGCGCCGATGGAGGGCGCGGGCGATGAAAACGGGCGCACAGAAAAACTTCGGCTTCGAACCCGCCGCGCCGCTGTGGTCGAAGCAATCGGCAAAGCGCAACACCATGGCCGGGCTGACCGAGGCGGCAGCCGCCGAGGTGGTGGGGCAAATGCAGCGCGGGGAACATTGGATGGGCTTGACCCGCGGGCAGATGTCGATGGTCGACCTGGTGATCGCGTGCCTGCGCCGCACTGGGCCGGCAGACGTGGCACTGTGGACGTGGGTGGTGGCCGACTATGAGCTCGCCGCGTGCGACGCGATGATGCGGCACGGTGACATCCGCCGGCTGCGCCTGGTGGTCGATCGCGGATGCGTGACGCATCGGCCCGGCTTCCTGGCCGACGTGCTGGCGCGCTTCGGTGGCGATGCGGTGCGCGCCACGCACACGCACGCGAAGATCGCGATGGTACGCGGGGCCGGTGGCGACTGGCTGCTGCGGGGATCGGCCAACCTCAACAACAACCCGCGTTTCGAACAGATCGACATCAGCGAAGGCGTCGAGTGCTGCGCCTGGCTAGAAAATCTGATGGGCGAGATGTGGCGCGAACTGCCGGCGGTCGAGGCCGAAGACGCGCACCGGCATTTCGGATCGCGCGAGGCGGCCAAGCGCGTGGGCGCAGTGAAAGCGCCGCTGGCAGCGTCTGTGCTGGCGGGGCTGTGATGGCGCACGGTGGGCGGCGCGAAGGATCGGGGCGGAAGGCGTGGGAACTCACGCCGGAACGCGCGCGCGTGCTTGAAGCCATGGTCATGGCCGGCATGACGCAGGATGTCATGGCGAAGGCTTTGGGGACCAAGGCCGAGACGCTGCGGCTGAAGGCGCGCGACGTGCTGGACAAGGCAATGGCGATCGCCAACGCCAAGGTGGTCGAGAGCCTGTATCAGCAGGCGGTCTCGGGCCGGGTGCCAGCGGCCACGATCTTCTGGTGCAAGGCGCGGCTGGGGTGGCGGGAGACCGATCGCACCGAACATACCGGCAAGGAAGGCGGCCCGGTCGAGCATGTGTATCGCTGGGCCGACCCGCCGGCCGAAGGCTGATGCGCCGGACTGAAATCATCCTGCCATTTACGCCGCGCCCCTGGCAGGTGCCGCTGCTGGACGATCCGGCGGCGCGAATCGTCGCTGTCGTGCACCGCCGGGCAGGCAAGAGCACCGGCTTGATGTGGCGCGGCATCAAGCGCGGGCTGACGCACCAGCGGGCGCATCTGCCGCCAGCACGTCGCCGCCTGAAGGCTGAGCCGGTGCGGATCGTGCACACGCTGCCGCAGCAGGTGCAGTGGGAACGCACCGGCCTGTGGGATCGCCTGGCGCGCGGGGCGGCGAGCATCGAAGGCGCCAAGGTCGAGAAGGGGCAGCGGCGCATCGTGCTGCCCAACGGTGCGGTCTATCAGACGGGCGGGCTGGACAACCCGGACGGCTGGCGCGGGGGCTATGCCGACGAAATCATCATCGACGAGTACGACGACACGGCGGCCGAGGGGCTGGCCGTGGTGGTCGAGCCCATGCTGTCGGATTTCGAGGGCGTGCTGCTGCGGTCGGGCACGCCGAAGGGCTATGGCCGGCTGAAGGAAGCCTATGACGAAGCGGGCGTGCTGCCCGGGCACTCGCGCTACCTGCTGACCTGGCGGGATACGGGCGAGATGTCGGACGCGGCGCTGGAGCGCATGCGCACCGAAATGACCGAAGAGGAGTTTGCCCAGGAATTCGAGTGCAGCTTCGATGCGCCGAACAGCGGGGCCTATTACGCCAAGCTGATGCAGGCGGCTGAGGTGCAGGGCCGCATCTGCTTCTGCCCGGCGGACCCGCTGCTGGAGGTGGTGACCGCCTGGGACCTTGGCATCGGGGACAGCACCGCGATCTGGTTTGTCCAGCAGATCGGCCCGCAGGTGCGGGTGATCGACTATATCGAGGCCTCCGGCGTCGGGCTGGACTGGTATGTGCGGGAGATCGCCAAGCGGGAGTATCGCTATGGCGAGCATCTGCTGCCCCACGACGCGGCCGCGCGCGAGCTCGGCACCGGCAAGAGCCGCGAGGAGATGCTGCGCGAGGCGAAGATCGGCCGGCTGCGCGTCCTGGCGCGTGCGGATGTGGATGATGGAATCCAGGCGGTGCGGCGGCTGCTGCCGCGATGCGTCTTTGCCGAGGCGACGACGGTGAAGGGGCGCAAGGCGCTGTGGGCTTATCGCCGCGAGTGGGACGAACAGGGCCAGGCCTTCCGCCCCCGGCCGGTTCATGATTGGGCGTCGCATGGCGCGGATGCCTTCCGCACGCTGGCGATGGGGCTGCGGCCGCCGAGCCCGAGCGGGGTGCGGCTGGCCGCGCGGTCGGAAACCTGGGATCCCTTCGAACGCTGATGGCGACCTTTCGCCACACGCTGTCGCCGTCGCGCCGGGCCGAGATGCTGGCGCGATTCCGTGCCGGCGAGACGCAGGGCGCCCTGGCCGTGGCCTTCGGCGTGTCGCTGCGCACTGCCGGCCGCGTATGCACCGGCACGGCCATGGTGACGGCGCGCGAGGACCGGCCATGCCTGGGCTGCGGGCGGCCCTTTCCGGCGCGCTCGCGCTGGAATCGGATGTGCGCCGCCTGCAACGCGATGGCCCGCGCCGCAGCAATTTCTTGACTACGCCACGAGACCCGGTGGTATCGGAATAGCCGATCCTCAGTGGCGGAGGTCGGCCAGCGTGACAACCCGGATTTCCAACGGCGGCAGCAACGGCGCAGGCGAGCGCCAGCCGCAGCAGTCCAACACCCGCAGCGTGCCAGCTCTGAGCGGCACGGGAATTTCGTTCACGAACCCCGCGACGATCGCGGACAGCGGCAACGGCCTGGGCATCTTCCGCGTCGGCGACAGGATCGAGATCAGCGGCCCAAGAAACCGTGGGCGCTGGATTGTGGCAACCGCCGCGGCCGGCAGCCTGACAGTAACACCAGGGCGTATCGCCACCGCCTCTGCTGGCCCCAGTGTGTCGATCCGCAAGGTCGGCTGATGGCCGTCAACGATACCGAGCGGGACGCGAAGCGGGGCACGCGCATCTATGCCCTGCCGCCGGCTGGCCCCGATACCGCCAGCCAACGGCAATTCAAGCGCGTGGTCGAGCGTGATCCAGGAAAGGTGACCGACGGCGGGGGCGGCGGCGCCACCGATTCCTTCGGCTATCCGCTTGACGCCAGCGACCCGCTGGAAGCGCTCGCGATCGGCCAGACCGACCCCGCGACCGGCATGAAGGTGGCGGCGATCGTCGCGTTCAGCGGTGCGCTCTCGCAAGCCCTGATGCGGCCGGACAACCTGGAGACCGCGTTTCTCAACCACGATTTCAGCACCGACCGCAACCGCCGCCGCACCAGCGCGACCAGCGTCTTCACGCTGGCAGACCCCTATTTCACCGGCCTGGCCGACGCCAACGACGGCGTGGCGCCATCGTCGTTTTCCGACCTGATGACCATGAGCGGCGGGTCGCTGTTCCTGAAGTTCCGCACCGCCTCGGCGCCAGAAATCGCGATCTTGGGCACGCGCGACAACTCGACCGGCCCGACATGGACGAACCGCCGCGCTGTCGCCGCGCATCCGTCGCTGCCTGGGTGGCTCTATCGCGGCAAGTGCATCGTGCAAATCCGCAGTCGCGTTACCCCCTCCGGCTTCACCATCCCGCAAACCAGCGTGGTCAGCACGGATGCCGGCAGCGGCCGAAACCCCAGCGGCGCCGCATGGGCACTGAAATTCCAGGGCGGCAGCGAGGCGCAAGGCAACGGGACGACAGGCGGCGAAACCGATTTCTGGGAAATACCCAGCGATCACAAAGGCAACGTGCGTGCCAGCGGCATCGCTGGCGGCCAGGGTGGCACGCTGGGCATCAGCGACGGCACGACGCAGATCACCGAGTGCTTTTTCAGCATCGACGCCGACGCGACGAAGCTGACCATGCGCCGCACGAACGACAGTTTCGTCACCCAGGGCAGCACCTATACCCAGAACTATGACGCGACTGGCAGCGGGAACCTGTTGGACTTTTGGGAGCTGATGGCGGGCGTTTTCGCCAACACGCAAACCCCCTTCAGCGCGCCATTCGATGACGCGGCCATGGCCGGAAAAAGCATCGGGATGGAAATCACCTCGATGCGCATCCTGATCCCTTCGGGGAACAGCATCGCGCTGCCGTCGTCGGCCGCGACGGTCGCCGCTGTGGCGCAGAGCGAGACCGGATCGAAGGTCATCAACCTGCCGGCCACCAGCACGCTATGGGGCGCCGGTTCGTGGACCGAGAGCCTGCGCTGGTTCCACCCGATCGATACGAACGGGCCGGGCCGCAGCGACGAATATACGGCCACGCGCAGCACCGCGAGCGGCCTTCCGACCGGCGTTGCGCAGGACCTGTCCGCGCGCACGGTCACGCTGACGCTGGGCACGTTCAAGCGCGCCGGCGCGGTGGTCGGGCTGCTGGCGGCGTCGGCCTCCGGCATCGGGCACTGCCGCGCGCACCGCGTGGTGATCCGCGTCGCGCCGACGCTGCAAATCCCGCAACCCGCCAGCGGCTCCGGCGCGGTGGTCGGCTCGCCCTTTTCTTACGTGATCCCGCGCGATGACGGCGCAGGTGGCCGATACTGGGATTGCGGCAACCTGGCCTATGGCGCCCCCGGCATCGGCGGCCTTGAGGTCACCTCGCTGCCATCTGGGTGGACCTGGACGCCGGGCACCCGCACGCTCTCCAGCGGCGGCAACAATGTTGCCAGCGGGCAGACGACAGTCGCCTTCAGATGCACCAACGGCGCCGGCGATGTCACCACCCAGTCGGTCGACTTCCTCGACTCCGGCTGGACGCCGGCAAGCATCAGCAGCGGCCAGCGCGTCTTTGTGCTGGACCCCAAGGACACCACGACGGTCCCCGGTGCGGACGCCGCCACCGTCGGCACCGTCACCGATCGCTATACGGCGGGCCGGACGCTGGGCGCGACCGGCGGGCAGGAGCCGACCATCAAGGCGGCCGGCGGCCCAAGCGGCGCGCACCGCACGCTGGCCTTCAACGGCTCGCAGATGCTCAAGGCGACGTTGGGCGCGAACAACTCCGGCCTGATCGACCTGTTTGATACGGCGAATTTCACCACCGGCAGCGGCTACGCCTGCTTCTACGCAAAGACCAGCGCGGCGGGCGTGCAGCGGTTTTTCGGCTGCTACAATTCCAGCGGCGGCAGTTCGATGGCCTATCGGCACGGCGCCAGCGATCGCGGCTGCGGCTACAACGTCGGCACGGCGCGAACGGTGGTGCAGGCGACGCAGGACACGTCCTGGCACGTCATCGAACTGATCAAGGCCGCCAACGCGATCACCGTCACGCTGGACGGCACGGACATTGCCACCGGCACGGTGACCGACACGGGCGCGCTGGATGCCGTGCAGTTCCTGCTTGGCGGCTACCGCACGGCCAGCACCGATACCGCCGGCTTCACGGGCGAGGTCTACCGCGGTGTGTGCCTCAACACCGTCCCCGATGGCGTCACGGTGCTGCGCAGCGACATCCGCACCTGGGTTGCCGCGGCATGATCGACCTGGAAACTGCGCTCGCGGCCCTGAACCAGAAGGCCGCGCAGAACGGCAAGACGTGGCTGCCGGTGAGCGACATCGAAGCCGTGCTGCGCGGCCAGCCGGACCAAGGCGCCACGGTCTCCGGCCTGGACGTGCAGGGCTGGTTTGCCATGGCGCGCCGCCTGTGGATGGGCCTGGGCGCAATCGCGCACACGGACGACAAGGCGGCAACGGTCGCCCAGCAGCGCGCCATTGCCCGCTTCTATCGCGGCGAGGGGCCGCTGGTTGAACACGTCGTGCGCAACCCGGACGGCACGCTGACGGTGGTGAGGCCCGGCCCTGACGATCCCGCGCCACCGCCGCCCCGGCGCATGCCCCTGACCGATGCCGCGCCGGGGAACCCATAAGATGCGCGTGCTCGCCATGCTGGCGGCGGCACGCCCGCGTATCGTCGCCACCGACGCGCTGCTGCACGCGATGTATTGGGATGACCCAGGCGGCGGCGCGCTCTCGGCCGAAAAGCGGCTGCACCTGGTGATCCTGGCCCTGCGGCGTCGCCTGCCGCCGGGGGCGATCACGAACCATTACGGCGTCGGCTACGCGCTGGCGCGAGGCGTCGACGTGCGCGATCTGCTGCCCGCTGAAAAGGGTTTGCCAGCATGAGTTTCCTGTCTCCAAAGACACCCTCGGTGCCGCAGCCGACCCCGCCGCCGTCGCGCGACAGCACCGCCGACGCGGCCGAGGCCGAGCGCCGCCGCGCCGCTGCCGCCCAGGGCCGCAACAGCACGATCCTGACCGGCAGCCTGGGCACGTCGGACGGGGCCGCGCCGGACAAGCGCAAGACGCTTTTGGGGGCTGGCTGATGGCCGACATTGCCGCCCTGATCGCGCGGCACGATCGCCTGCGCGCCGACCGCGGCACCTTCGATAGCCTGTGGCAGGAGGTCGCTGACTACATCATTCCATCGCGCGAATTCACCCAGCGCCGCGGTCCCGGCGAAAAGCGCATGACGAAGATATTCGACACGACGGCCATCCTGGCCTGCGAACAGCTGGCCGGGGCGCTGCACGGCATGCTGACCAGCCCGGCCGTGCGCTGGTTTGCCCTGCGCTCCGCAGACGGCGGCAGCGACGAGGCGCGGGCGTGGTTCGATGCGGCGACCGATGCCATGTACGACGCCTTCAACTCGCCGGTGGCGGGCTTCGCGACCAACAGCCACGAGACCTATCTCGACGTGGCGGCCTTTGGCGGCGGCGTGCAGTTTGTCGCCGACCGCGGCCGGCTTGGCCCGCAATTCCGCGCCCTGCCGCTGGCCGAATGCTTCATGGCCGAAGGCGCCGACGGCACGATCGACACGCTGTTTCGCTGCTACGAGATAGCGGCGCGCAACGCTGTGGCGACGTGGGGCGCGGCGGCGGTCGGGAAGAAGGTCACTGACCTGCTGGAGAAGGCGCCCGACCAGATGGTGAAGATCGTCCACGCGGTCATGCCGCGGGCCGATGCGGAACGCAGCCAGGGGCGCGATGCGCGGGGCCGCATGCCCTTCGCCAGCATCTATTTCCACCTCGATGGCAAGCACGTCATCGAGGAGGGCGGCTTCAAGGATTTCCCCTATGTCGCGCCGCGCTGGTCGAAGCGCTCCGGCGAGGTGTATGGCGCAGGGCCCGGCCTGTCCGCGCTGGCGGACGTGAAGATGGTCAACGCCATGGCGGAGGTGAACCTGCGGGCGGCGCAGCTCGGCATCGCCCCGCCGCTGATGGCGCCGGACGACGGCTTCTTGAACCCGGTCGACACGCGGCCGAACGGGATCAACTACTACCGCGCCGGCACGCCCGAGCACGACCGCATCCAGCCCATCATGACCGGCGTGCGGCCGGACCTGGGCCTTGACCTGATCGAGAGCGTGCGGGCCAGCATCAAGGCATCGTTCTACGTCGAATGGATGAACCTGCCCGACGGGCCGGAGATGACGGCGACCGAGGTGCTGCAGCGTCGCGACGAGCGCCTGCGCCTGCTTGGCCCGATGGTGGCTCGCCTTCAGCAGGAATTCCTCGGCCCGATGGTGGCCCGCACCTTCCGCATCATGTTTGAGAACGGGCTTTTCCCGCCGGCGCCGCCGGAACTGTCCGGCGGGGCGTTCCGCGTCGAATACCTGTCGCCGATCGCGCTGGCGCAGCGGGCCAGCGAGGCCGAGGCAGCCTATCGCCTGTGGGCCGCCGCCGCGCAGGCCGAGCAACTGTCGCCCGGATCGTCGCGCGTGGTCGACGTGCCGGAAAGCCTGCGCTACCTGGCGGACCGCTTCGGCACGCCGCAGAAGCTGCTACGCCCGGCCGAGGAGGTGGCGGCCGCGCAGCAGCAGCAGCAGCAGACCCAGCAGGACAGCATCGCAATCGGCCAGGCGCAGGGGCTGGCGGGCGTGGCGAAGGACGCGGCGGCAGCGGCTGCGCAGTTCCAGCCGCAGCAGCAGCCGGCTGCCGCATGAGCGACACCGGGCTGACGGTCGAGAAACTCCGGCATGCGCGCGCCATCCTTGAGGCAAGCGAGGATGACGGTGCGCTGGATGCCCACATCAACGATGTCCGTGGGCGCCTCTTCTGGATGGAAGTCGCCGAACAGCGTGCAGAGCTGTACCGGGCCTTAAGCCTGACACCCGCGCAGTACGCTGCGCGCTACCATAGGCGGTGACGTGGTGCAGTGGCTTCGCCTGCCGCGCAGGAAGACGCAGGAACAGGCGGCCGACGCTGCGGCGCAGCTGGCGCAGGACTATCGCACCGTCTTCGCCGCCGAAGCAGGCCAGCGCGTGCTGGCCGACATGCTGGCCCGCAACCATGCGGGGCAATCGACCTTCAGCCCCGACGCCGCCGTGATGGCCTTCCGCGAGGGCCGCCGCCGCGCGGTGCTGGAACTGCTCGACATGATCAACCGCAGCCCCGACGCGCAGCGCCGCCTGCTGCTGACGGGCGACACCGAAGAGGTCTTCCATGGCTGATCCCGCTCCCGCCGCTGCCGCCCCGGCCGGCTCGCTTCTGGGTGGCGCGCCCGCTGCGCCCGCGCCGGCCCCGGTGCAGGGCAGCGCCGACGATGCCCGCGCCTGGCTGCCGGGCGAGTTTCGCGAAGACCCGACCTTCAAGGATTTCCGCGACGTGGCCGGGCTGGCGAAGAGCTACAAGCACGCCGCGCAGATGGTCGGGCTGGACAAGGGGCAGGTGCTGCGGATGCCGAAGGGCGCCGACGATGCCGAAGGTCTGGCCGCGGTGTGGAACGCGCTGGGCAGGCCGGAGAACGCCGAGGGCTACGGGCTGAAGGCGCCGGTGGAAACGCTGCCGCCGGAGACCATGACCGCCTTCGCCGCGAAGGCGCACGCGCTGGGGCTGAGCAAAGCGCAGGCCGAAGGCGTGCTGGCCTTCTATGGCGAGACGGCGGGCGGGCTGGCGACGCAGGCCGGCGAGGCGATGGCAGCGCAGGCGCGCGAGGCCGAAGCCGCGCTGCGCAAGGAATTCGGCGCGGCCTTCGATGACAAGATCCATGCGGCGCGGCGCGTGCTGCGCGAGGTCGCGGACGACGAGACGATCGCGATGCTGGAGCGCACCGGCCTGGGCAACAACCCTGGCCTGATCAAGGTGCTGGCGCACGCCGCCGCGGCCAGCAGCGAGGCGCCGGCGCTGAAGGGCGGGGGCGATACGCAGATCAGCCGCCGCCTGACGCCGGCCGACGCCAAGGCGCAGCTGAGCGCGATGGAGGCCGACGAGGAAACGATGAAGCGCCTGATGGATGGCAGCCATCCGGGCCACGCCGAGGCGCAGGACCGCCGCCGCCGCCTGATGGCCGATGCCTATCCGGGCGTCGCCGCGTGACGCCGGAGGAGGTCCGCGCCGAGGCGCTCGCGGCCGCGCTGGCGATCGTGCCGAAGGGTGTTCCGACGACCACGCCGCAGATCGTGCTTGACTATGCCACGGTGTTTGAGCGCTACCTGATGGGCAGCGACGCCGGGGAGCGGGAAACCGTCCGGACGGGCGCTCGGGGGGCAGCCCGCTCCCGATAGAGACCAGGGCCAGACGCGGGTCCGGGACTTTGCCCGGGGAGCTCAGTCGATCGGTGCAAACAGCATTGGTCGGGGGCTTCCCGAATGTCTTTCCAGGTTACCGAAGCCTTCCTGATGAGCTACGGCAGCAACGTGCGGCTGCTGGCTCAGCAGAAGGCATCCCGTCTGCGCGGCGCCGTCACGGTCGAGCCGGGCGTGCGCGGCAAACGCCACTACATGGACTATGTCGGCTCGGTCTCGGCGTCGAAGATCACCAACCGGCACGGCGACAGCCCGCTGAACTCCACGCCGCATTCGCGTCGCGCGATCGACCTTGCCGGCTACGACACCGGCGACCTGATCGACGACATCGACAAGGTGCGCATCCTCGACGACATGTCGAGCAGCTACACCCAGGCGCACGGCGCAGCGATGGGGCGCTCGATCGACGACGTGATTATCGAGTGCCTGTTCGCCGATGCGCGCGCCGGCGAGGAGGGCGGCTCGACCGTCACCTTCCCGGCCGGCAACCAGATCGCGGTCAACAGCTGGGCCTATGGCACCGGCTCGGGCAACGCCGGCCTGACCATCAGCAAGCTGATCGAGGCCAAGGTGAAGCTCGACGGCGCCGAAGCCGGCGTCGATCCTGACGAACCGCGCTTCATCGCCTGCTCGGCCAAGCAGATCGGCAACTTGCTGGCCACCACCGAGACCACCAGCAGCGACTACAACAACGTCAAGGCCCTGGTCGAAGGCAAGATCGACAAGTTCATGGGCTTCACCTTCATCCGCACCGAGCGGCTGGCGGTGGACGGCAGCTCGTACCGGCGCGTCGCCGCCTGGTGCAAGTCGGCGATCGGGCTGGCGATCGGCGCGGACATCGAGAACCAAGTGACCAAGCGGGCCGACAAGCGGTTCAGCTGGTACGCCTACTTCAAGATGTTCATCGGGGCGAGCCGGCTTGAGGAAACCAAGCTCATCGAAATCAAGTGCCTGGAGAGCTGAGCCATGGCCGTCACCGAACCCTCGATCACGTCTCCGAACCAGGCACCGGTCTCGCTGGCCGGCGGCCGCCTGCGCGTCGCTGCGTGCACCTTCACCTTCGCCTCGGATGCCGCCGGCAGCTACACGCTGCCGATCATCCTGCCGAAGGGCGCTCGCGTGTGGGATGCGCGCTTCAACCTGTCGGCCTCGGCCGGCGGCACCGCGACGCTGGCTTTCGGCATCAGCGGCAGCACCGGCAAGTACCGCGCTGCGGCGACGCTGACCACCACGGACAGCTGGGTGTCCGTCGGCCTGAACGCGGCCATGGGCGTCGAGCTCGCGGCTGCGGAGCAAATCGTCATGACCGTGGCCGCGGCGGCGCTGCCGTCCTCGGGCCGCATGGTGGTGCTGTTCCTCTACAGCATCGACTGAGCCTGTCGGGCGGGGGCTTCGGCCCTCGCCCGCCCTGACCGGAGCGCGCCGTGCCGCAGTCGTGGACCGAAGTCTGCAACCTGGCGCTCACCGATCTTGGCAACCAGCGCATCACGTCGCTGGACGACCTGACCAAGGAAGCCTCGCTCTCGAAACTGGTCTATCCCGCCTGCCGCGACGAGGTGCTGCGGCTGCATCCGTGGAACAGCGCGAGCCGCCGCGCAGCCCTGCCCGAACTGGCCGCCGCGCCCGCCTTCGGCTTCGATCACCAGTACCAGCTGCCGGCCGACTGCCTGCGCGTGCTGCGCCTGCCCGACGCCGACGCCGAGACGCCGTGGAAAGTCGAGGGGCGCGTGCTGCTGACCGACCTCGGCGCGCCGCTCTCGGTGCAGTATGTGACCCGCCTGGACGACCCCGGCGAGATGGACCCGCTGCTGGTCGCGGCCATCGCGGCCCGCATCGCGATGCGGCTGTGCCGGCCGCTGACGCAAAGCGAATCCCTGCTGGAGGAAATGCGCCGGCTGTTCGCCGACCGGCTGCGCGACGCCCGCTCGGCCGACGCGCAGGAAGGCGGGGGCGACCGGATCAGCGCGGAGCTTTTCGTCGATGCCCGCCGCTAACCAGCCGCAAACGAATTTCACCAGCGGGGAACTTTCGCCCCGGCTGCTGGGCCGGCCGGACATCGAGCAATTCGGCAACGGCGCGCAGCTGCTGGAGAACTTCACGGTGCTGCCCCAGGGCGGCATCACGCGCCGGCCCGGGACCTATTTCGTGGCCGAGACCAAGGACAGCAGCAAGCGCGCGCGGCTGATGCGCTTCGTCTTCTCGACCGTGCAGGCCTACATGCTGGAATTCGGCCACCAGTATGTGCGGGTGCTGCGCAACCACGCGCGGGTGGAATCGCCGCCCGGAACGCCGGTGGAACTCGCCACGCCATGGACCGAGGCACAATTGCCGGCGCTGGGCGCGGTGCAGTCGGCCGACGTGCTGTTTCTCGCGCATCGGTCCTGGCAGCCGCGCAAGATCAGCCGCACCAGCGACACGGCATGGAGCATCGCGACCTTCGATGCGGTGGGCGGGCCGTGGGATGAAAAGAACGAGGACGCCAGCAAGACGCTGACGCCAAGCGCGACCACCGGCAGCGTCACCATTACCGCCAGCAGCGCGGTCTTCGCCGCAACCGACGTGGGGCGCCTGGTGCGGCTGCGGCAGGGCGTGGCGGTGGCCTATCCGGGCAGCCCAACCGCTTTCGTGGTCGGCGATACAACGGTCGCCAAGGTCGACGGCATCGTCCGATCCTACCGCTGCATCGGCGCGGGCACTTCGGCGCAAATCCTGGTGAATGCATCCGAAGGCGACTACATCACCGATGGCACCTGCGTCTGGAAATTCCTCGGCCGCAGTCAGACGGTGTGGTCTTCGGTGCGGATCACCGGCTTCACCGACAGCACGCACGTCACCGCCACCGTGATCGACCGGCTGCCCAGCACGGCGGTCACCGGCGAATGGCAACTCGGCGCCTGGAGTGACACGACGGGTTGGCCGCAGTGCGTGACCTTCCACGAGGAGCGGATCGTCTTCGCCCGCGGCCAGACGATCTGGATGAGCCGCACCGGCGACTTCCCCGACTTCACGCCCACCTATGACGATGGCGAGGTCGTCGCCACGCACGCCATCACGGTGACGATCGCCGACGACGAGGTGCAGGACATCATCTGGATGGCGAGCACGCCGCGCGGCCTTCTGGTCGGCACGCGCAGCGCCGAATACCTGGTCGGCCAGGCCAGCGCGAACCAGCCGCTGGCCGGGGACAACGTGAAGGCCGCGCGGCAGAGCGACCGGGGCACCGCGCCCGACGTGCCGGCGATCCGCGCCGGCGGCGCCGTGCTGTTCATGCAGAAGGCCGGGCGGAAACTGCGCGAGATGCGCTATGCCTACGACGCCGACGCCTATTCCACGGCCGACGCGACGATCCTGTCGGAGCACATCACGGCCGGCGGCGTCACCGCGCTGGCCTGGTGCGAGGAGCCGGACGGGCTGCTGTACGGCGTGCGAGGCGACGGCGCGCTGCTGAGCCTGACCTTCGAACCCGACCAGCGGGTGCGGGCCTGGGCGCGGCATAGCGTCGGCGGTGCGGTGGTGGAAAGCATCGCCGCCATCCCGAACCCGGACGGCACGGCCGACGAACTGTGGCTGATCGCGCGGCGCACCATCGGCGGCGTCACCCGCCGGCACATCGAATTCATCGAGGCGCAGGACAGCGGCCACCATGTCGATGCCGGCCTGCTGTACGAGGGCGCGGCAACGGCCACCGTCTCCGGGCTGGGGCACCTGGAAGGCCAGACTGTGAAAATCCTCGCTGACGGCAGCGTGCGGGTGCCGCAGGTGGTGGCGGCCGGCGCCGTGGCGATCAGCGGCCCGGCGGCCGAGACCGTGCGCGTCGGGCTGCCGTACACGCACCGCATGCGGACGATGCCGGCCGAGGCGGGTGCGGCGAAGGGCAGCGCGCAGGGCCAGGCCAAGCGGGTGCACAAGGTGCGCTTGCGCCTGCTGGAAAGCCTGGGCTCGCGCTGCGGCTACGTGGGCGGGGAACAGGAAATCCCGTATCGCCGCGCCGGCGACCCGATGGACCAGGCGCCGCCGCTGTTCAGCGGCTTCAAGGAAGTCGACCCAGAAGGCGGCTTTGACGACGAGGGCGTGATCTCGATCGAGGGCGACGATCCGCTGCCCTTCACTTGCACGCTGATGATCCGCGAGCTGGTGACGCATGGTTGAGTTTCGTCCGTTTCAGCCGGCCGACCTGGGCGCCATCGAACTGTGGCACGGCCAGAAATACATGGACGTGGTGCCGGATTGGCGCGCGACCGGCGGCGGCCTGTCGGGCTGGACGGCGGAAGCCGATGGCGTGCTGCTGGGGGCCGGCGGTTTCGCCCATCCGTGGTTTGGCCGGGCCATCGCCTGGGCGGTGCTGAGCCGGCATGTCCGGCCGCGGCATTTCCTGCGCATCGACCGTTTCGTACGGGCGCGGATCGGCGAGCAATTCGCGGCCGGCCACTGGCGGGTCGAAGCGGACTGCATGACCGGCGTGCTGGCCTCGGCCCGGTGGTTGCTGGCGCTGGGGTTCGAGGTCGAGGGGCGGGCGCAGAAATTCAGCCCGGAGGCGCGCGACTTCCTGCGCTGGGCGAAGGTGGCAGCATGACCGGCATCGAAACCGCGCTGCTGGTCGGCGCCACGGCAGTCACGGCCGCCGGGCAGGTGATGGCCGGCAACGGCGCCGCTGCTGCCCAGGGCTTCAATGCCCGGTTGGCCGAAGCGCAGGCGGTGCAGACGCAGTATCAGGCCGGAGCGGAACAGGCGGCAGTGCAGCGCCAGCTGCGGCAGCGGCAAGAAGCCGCGCGGGCAGGCGCGGCCGGCAGTGGGATCGACATTGCCAGCGGCAGCGCGCTCGACGTGTTTGCCGACAACGCGGCCGAGATGGAACTGGAGGCGCAGAC
>JACCDG010025743.1_pt1 | contig 14637 bp, 11 predicted proteins | sample 7442471 | NCBI WGS metagenome assembly JACCDG01 (sample SAMN15323444, study PRJNA562643) | freshwater metagenome | isolation source: river surface water | place: USA:Blue River Watershed | collected 2017-08-17
ACCCGATCGAGACCGAGGGCACCTACCCGCTGCCCGAGGCCCAGGTGGACCGCTTCATGATGAAGGTGCTGGTCGACTACCCCAGCGAGGAGGAGGAGTACGTCATCGCCCAGCGGGTCACCGGCCCGAAGGTGGACGTGACGCCGGTGGCCACCACCTGGCAGCTGGCGGCCCTGCAGAAGTCCGCGCGCGAGGTCTACCTGGACCCCTCGTTGCTGCAGTACGCGGTGAAGCTTGTCTCGGCCACCCGCCGGCCCGAGCGGCACGGGCTGGAGGAAATCGCCCGCTTCATCACCTACGGCGCCAGCCCGCGCGCCACCATCTCCCTGGCCGAGGGCGCGCGCGCCCTGGCACTGATGCGGGGGCGCAGCTACGCCCTGCCCGAGGACATGAGCGACCTGGTGCACGACGTGCTGCGCCACCGGGTGGTGCTGTCGTACGAGGCGCTGTCGGAGGGCATGGACGCCGACGCGCTCATCACGCAGATCATGGCCCGCATCCCGGCGCCGGCGCGCCCGCTGGAGCATGAGGCGCAGATGGCGGCCTGAGCGGCGGCGCGACCCCCTCTGCCCATGCCAACCGCCATGCCACCCGTCATGCCGAAGGCCCACGACGCCGCTCCCGCCACGGCCGCACCCACAGGCCGGGCCGACGCCCTGCTGCGCCGCCTCGAGTGGAAGGTGATCCGCCGGCTCGACGGCCTGCTGCAGGGCGACTACCGCACCCTGCTGCGCGGCGCCGGCCTGGACCTGGCCGACCTGCGCGAGTACCAGGCCCATGACGATGTGCGGCACATCGACTGGAACGTCACCGCCCGCCAGGGCCAGCCCCATGTGCGCGTGTTCACCGAGGACCGCGAGATGGCCGCCTGGTTCCTGCTGGACCTGAGCCCCTCGGTCGACTTCGGCTCGGGCGAGCGCGCCAAGCGCACGGTGGTAGCCGAGTTCACCGCCGTGGTCTCGCGCCTGCTCACGCGCCATGGCAACCGCGTCGGCGCCCTGCTCTATGGCCAGGGTGTGGACACCGTCATCCCCACCGGCAGCGGCCGCCGCCATGTGCTGCGCCTGCTGCATGCGCTCGAGGGCCGGCCGGCCCTGGCCGAGGGCCGGCCCACGCAGCTCAAGGACCTGCTCGACGCGGCCGCCGGCCTGGCGCGGCGGCGGTCCACCGTCTTCGTCGTGTCCGACTTCATCAGCGAGCCCGGCTGGGAGAAGGCCCTGGCGCGCCTGGCCCAGCGCCATGAGGTCGTCGCGGTGCGGGTGCTGGACCCGCTGGAGCTCGAGCTGCCCGACCTGGGCCTGTTGACCCTGCGCGACGCCGAGACCGGCGAGCAGCTGCTGGTGGACACGCACGACAAGGCCTTCCGCCACCGCTTCGCCCGGCTCGCGGCCCAGCGCGAAGCGCAGTTGCGCGAAGGCCTGGCCCAGGCCGGGGTGGACACCCTGGAGCTGGCGACCGACGGCGACCTGGTCGACGCGCTGGTGCGCTTCGTCGACATGCGCCGTCGCCGCTCCCGCCTCTCGGGCGGGAGCCTGCCGGCGCATCTTCAGCCCGCGAGCCGGCCCGCTGCCGGCGTGCCGGGCCTCGCCTGAACCGGAGCCATTCCCATGCATTTCCTCTGGCCCCAACAACTCTGGCTGCTGCTGGCCCTGCCGGGCCTGGTCCTGCTCTATCTCTGGCTGCAGGGCCGGCGCAGGAAGCTGGCCGTCCGCTACGCCTCGCTTTCGCTGGTGAAGGAAGCCATGGACCGCGGCCCGGGCTGGCGCCGGCACCTGCCGCCGCTCCTGTTCCTCGCGGCCCTGGCGGTGATGCTGCTGGCGGCCGCCCGGCCGGTGGCCGTCATCACCCTTCCCTCCACCCAGCAGACCATCATCCTGGCGATGGACGTCTCGGGCAGCATGCGCGCCACCGACGTCCAGCCCAACCGGCTGGTGGCGGCGCAGAACGCGGCCAAGGCCTTCCTCGAGGAGCTGCCGCGCGATGTGAAGGTGGGCATCGTGGCCTTTGCCGGCGCGGCCCAGGTGGCGCAGCTGCCCACCATCAACCGGGAGGATCTGGTCACCGCCATCGACCGGTTCCAGATGCAGCGGGCCACCGCCACCGGCAACGCCATCGTCATCTCGCTGGCCACGCTGTTCCCCGACCAGGGCATCGAGCTGGCCGCGATGCAGGGGGGCGGCGGCGGCCGCATGCGCATGCAGGCCGCGCCGATCGACGCCGAGAAGAAGGAAGCCAAGCCCTTCACCCCGGTGCCCGCGGGCTCCTACGGCTCGGCGGCCATCATCATGCTCACCGACGGCCAGCGCACCACCGGCGTGGACCCGCTAGAGGCGGCCAAGATGGCGGCCGACCGCGGGGTGAAGGTCTACACCGTGGGCATCGGCACGGTGGACGGCGAGACCATCGGCTTCGAAGGCTGGAGCATGCGGGTGCGCCTCGACGAGGAGACGCTCAAGCAGATCGCCAACAAGACCGCGGGCGAGTACTTCTACGCCGGTACTGCGCAGGATCTGAAGAAGGTCTATGAACACCTGAGCACCCGGCTCACCGTGGAGAAGAAAGAGACCGAGGTCGCCGGCCTGCTGGCCCTGCTGGCCGCGGCGCTGGCCATGACGGCGGCGGGCCTGTCGGTGTGGTGGTTCAACCGGATCCTCTGACGGACCGGCCATCCGGGGCGGCGCCGGCCGCACGAATCTCGCTGGCCCTGCACGCGAGGTGTGCCAAGTGCCGCACCGGGGCCGGGCACGGGCCCGGGCGAGGCATCCCTGTCAGTCCGAAGTCACGCGCTGCGGAGGGCGGCACCTAGGCTCGCCGGCTTGTTCCGTCCCGCCTCCCTCCTCCCCATGCAGACCCCCGTCGCTTCACGCACCTCACGTCCCTCCCACGTTCCGCGCTTCACACCCACCGCCGGCCCATCCAGCGCTGCCGGCCTGCCACAGCCCGGCGCCACTTCGGCCCCCGCCTCCATACCCAGCAGCCCGTCGGCCTCCCTGGCCAGCGGACTTGGGGCGACGCTGCCCGGCACGGTCCACACGCCGGCCCGGATCCCGCCGTCCACGCCCCCCTCCACGCCGGACGCCACGCCCATCCCACGCCGGGTCCGGCGGCACAGCGCCCCCGCGTCGCCCGAAGTCGACTTCCCCTCTCCCTACAGGCAGGCCGCTTCCCCGGCGCCCCTCGTGCCGGCCTTCCCGCCGGCGTCGCAGCCTGGCACACCGGTCACCGCCACGCCCGCGCCGGTCGCAAGCTCGGTCCGCGGCCGCCGGGCCAGCCTGCCCGCGGCCAGCACCGCCGCCACAGCCCTGCCAACGAGCAGCGCGCCCCGGCCCTGGATGGAGCGGCACTTCCCCGCCCTGGCCCGCCTCGGCTCCCGGATCCGCGGCGACCTTGCGCACGCCGACACGCCGGAGAGCGCCGACACCGAGGCCGGGCGGACCGCCCTCCTCGCACGGCTGGTCCGCAGCTCGGCCTGCGCGGAGGACATCGGCGAGGAGGCGGCCCTGAACCAGGCCGATGACCTGCGCCCGCGCCTGCACAAGCTCCTGCAGTCCTTCACCGACCCCGAGCTGCGCGCCCTCTGGAGCCGGCTGGGCAGCGCGCCACCCGCGACGGGCGAGACGCCCGCCCACCGCCTCTATGCCCGGCGTCTGACCGAACTCCAGATGGCGTTCGTGGCCGGACGGCTGTTCAGGCAGGACCGCGCGGCACGCGACCGCGAGGCGCTGGCCGCACAGCAGGACACCCTGCGGCAGCTCGACGGAAGCGAGGACCGGCTGGCGACCATCGACCTGCTGGGCCTGCGCCTGCGCACGCTCTACAGCCTGATGGACCGGGCCCAGGTCGCGCTGGAAATGGTGGGCTGGCAGGAGTTGCCCGAAACCGAGTCGATCGAGAGCGCGGCGATTCGCGCCCAGGTGATCTTCAGCATGAGCACCGTCCTGCGCGGCGAGCCGGGCGCGCGGGACCACCTGCTCTTTGCAGGCAGCCTGAGCGACCTGCACGGGGACCGGCCCTCGGCCTGGCGGCTGCAGAGCCACATGATCCACATCGCCTGCGCCCACATCACCGCCGACGAGAGAAGCCGGCTGCGGGGGCAGTGCCGGGGCCTGGCCCTGCAGGCACGGGCCCTTCTCGCGCAGGGCGACACCGAACGCGCGAAAGACTGCCTGCGCCTGCAGGAGGTGATGCTGCGCGCCTTGCTGATCCAGGGCGCCGAAGGCCCTCGCGCGGCCGCGACCTCTGCCGACGCCGCCAGGGCCGCCACCGCACAGACCCGGAGCCGCAGCAAGGACCCCGAGGGCAAGCACCCCGAGGGCAAACACCAGGGCTGAGCGCTGTTCTCCACGCATCCCGCACAGGTCAATTCGCATGCACAGACCCCTATCTCGAAGCACAGACGCCAAATGGAATCCGAACGCTCACGCCTTCGTCCCTGAAGGCACAGGGCGCACAGGGCGCACCGCGCGCGCAGGCGATCGAAAAGCACACAAGCCCGCTGGGGCACCCGCGTCCCTGGCTGGCGCCGCGGCCAGCAGTCGCCCGGTCGCCCCTGGCTGGCACCAGCAGGCCCGTGAATCGGAGGAAGGAGAGGGAGAGCCGATCTCCCAGAGGAGTGCCCAGGCCGCCAAGTGGCAGAGCGCCACAGGGGAAGCCGGCGCACCGGGCGAGACCGACGACGAGATGTCGATCAGCGCGGACACTTCCACCGCCTCCACATCGTCAACTCCCTCCAGCAGCCGCTCCGAGGCGGATGCCGCCCCGGCGTCCGAGCCGCAGGGCGTCGAGGCCTTCGACCGCGCCGTGCTCGTCGCCGTCGCGCGTGGCAATGCCGCGGGCGCCATGGCGCGCCCCGAGGGCCTGCTCGACACCCAGCGGGCCTTCTTTGCCGCCCTGGCGCAGGTCGAACCTGCGCAGTTGCGGCGCAAATGGGATGAGCTGGTCGCCCTCTCCCACCTGCCGTGCCAACCGCACGTCGATCGGGACTATGCGCGCCAGCTGCACACCCTTCAGCTGCAGCAGGTGGCCCTGGCCCTCGTCGGCTCACGGGGACTCGACGCCCGGTCGCAAATCCTGACCCAGCTGGCCAGCGGGGTGATCCAGCAGGCCTATGCCGCCCAGAGAAGGACGCAGACCCTGGATGCCGCGCTGGCAGCGCAGGAAATCACGGGCCTGCAGCTCGACGCCCTGTACGGGCAGCTGCCAGCCGAGAACACCCACACCGAGTTCAACCGCTGGGCCTCGCTCCCCACGGCCCTGCCGCGGGAGGAATGGGCCATCCGCGCCCAGATCCTCGCCAGCCTGCAGACGGCCCTGCGGGGCTCGAGCCACCTGAGCTTTTGCAAGTCCCTGTTCGGGCCAGAACTCTTCCAGCAGCTGTGGCGCACGAATGCCTGCGACCGGGTGGAGGCCCAGAGGGCCATGGTGAACCAGATGTACTTCTTCATCCTCTGGCGGGCAGAAAAGATCCTGTCCCCGAGGGAGCGGCAACAACTGCAGACGTACTTCGCCGAGCTCGCGCCCGTGCCGCCTCGCCAGAGCCCGGACTACCGGCCGATCCTGGAGTCCCGCAAGGCCATGCTGAGCCAGATCTGGTGGAGCTTGCCGGCCGAGACGCGGACTGCGCGGATCAAGGACTGCCTGCAAGCCATGGTGCGCATCGGCCACGGGTTTCAGGACCCGTTCCGGACCGCCGTGGCACGTCGCGCCCGGGAGATCGAGACCGGGCTGGAGCCCACGCCGGGCGGGTCGGCCACCGGGGCGCGTTTCCTGCGGCTCGTGAACCGCCAGGCCCCTCACCAACTGCCGCCGTCGGCGGCGCAATGGTCGGACGCCACGGACTACCTGGGCCTCGAAGACCTGGCCCGGCAGGTAGGGGAGCCCGCCCGGAACCAGCTGCTCTCGCTCGGCATCGAGCTGCGCAGCCTGATCGAGATCCTTCCGGAGGTCTGGCCGAGCTGAAGCCCCGGTCAGGCGCCTGCGTTCGCCTTTTGCATCCCTATCGTCACACCCCATGCTCCCTTTCATTGCCGCCGCCCCGCGCCTCCACCAGGTGGGCCGCTCAGGATCATCCCAAAGCCTGGCGAGCTCGCAGGACGCCGCGCCGGCGCCCGAGGTGACGCGCGGCTCCGTGGCATCGTCCGGGGAGCCCGGCGCGCCGGCCCTGGCCAGCCGACGGCTGCGGCCGCTGGCTGCGCGTTTCGGCGCCGACGCGTTCGAACTGAATCCTCCGGTGACACCGCCACCCAGGCGGCCGAGCTCCGCGCCGCCCGCACCTGGCGCGCCGGCGCGGGTGCCGGCTGCCCCCCCGCGCCGGGCGTGCTCGACCCGCAAGGTCCCCCGCCATGCGCTGGGCTCGCCCCGCTCCGGCAGTGAAGACGGCGGCGAGAGCGAGCCCAGCACCCCGGGAAGCCCCCGGTCACCGGCCCTGGCCGGACCGCCGGCCTCCCTGGCCTGGGGCATGGAAATCGCCTGCGCCCTGTTGTCGGCCTCGGTCGCGGTACGCGACGCGCAGAGCCTGCGCCAGCAGCTCGCGGCGCTGCGCCTGTCCCTGGAGACGCTGCTCCCGCAAGGCTCGCCCGCCCAGCGCCGCGCGCGCTGGGACCAACTGTGCACAGGCGCCGACCCGGCGTGGGCCGACCCCGGCGTCCACCCCGGGCCCGGCGGCCGGCTGAAGGCCAGCTTCGCCGGCCAGGCGCAGGCCTTGCAGCTCGAGATGCTGGCAGGCCTGGTCTTCACCGAGCGCGCGCCCCTCTTCACCGAGATCCGCCACACCCTGGCCAGGACCTTGAGGCTGCTGGAAGCCGGCGCGCCCCGGAGCCCGGAACTCGAACTCCAGGGCATGCGGCTGCGCGCCCTCTACCTGCAGCTGCCGGCGGATGGCCGGCGGGCCGAGCTGCGCCAGCTCGAGCAGCTGCCCTTTCAGGAGTCCCCCTCGGCGCAACGCCTGCGCGCGCTGAGCATCCTCACCCTGCGCATCGCCGACAGAGGCGGCGTGGCGACGCGGCGCGCGCTGGTCGACACGGCCACCCTGGACCAGCTGAGGGGCAAACCCGGCCTGCGCTTCGCGGTGCACCGGGCGATGATCGAAGTGGCTTGCCTGTCCGGCCTTCCGGTCGAAGAGAAGGTCCGGCTCCAGCGCCTGTGCCTGGACATGCCCTGGCCGACTCCGGCGCCGCAGACGCTGTCGAGCACGCAGACGGCGCGGGTGTCGGCGTCGCTGCGCCTGCTGGTGCTGCAGGCACTCGCGCGCGACGGTGTGGCGCTCAAGCCGGTACTTCCGCTGCGAGAGGCGATCTTCGCGCTGGCGGCCCGAACGCCCCGGGATGTCCGGGGCGAGGTGCTTCAGGTGCTCGAAGGCCCGCAGGCCGGCCAGGACGCTCGCGCCAGGGGGCACGAACTGGCCGCGGCGGTTGCACCGCCCGGCGCCTCAGGCGGACTGCAGCTGCCCGCGGTCCAGCCGCAGCAGCCGGTCGCAGCGCGCGGCCAGCTGCTCGTCGTGCGTCACCACCACGAAGGCGGTGCCGGCCTCGCGGGCCAGCTGCATCATCCGCGCGAAGACCTGGTCGGCGGTGCCGCGGTCCAGGTTGCCGGTCGGCTCGTCGGCCAGCACGCAGGCGGGCCGGGTGACCAGGGCGCGGGCGATGGCCACGCGCTGGCGCTCGCCGCCAGAAAGCTCGGCGGGACGGTGCCGCTCGCGGCCGGCCAGGCCCACGGCCGCCAGGGCCTCGCGGGCGCGGGCCCGGGCCTCGGCCACCGGCAGGCGGCGGATGCGAAGCGGCATGGCCACGTTGTCCAGCGCGCTGAACTCGGGCAGCAGGTGGTGAAACTGGTAGACAAAGCCCAGGTGCGCATTGCGCAGGCGGCCCTGTTCGGCCGCGCCCAGACGGGCCAGGGGCGCGCCCATGAGCGTCACTTCGCCGCGGGTGGGCGCATCGAGCCCGCCCAGGAGGTGCAGCAGGGTGCTCTTGCCCGAGCCCGAGGCGCCGACGATGGCCACCGTCTCGCCGGCATGCACCTGCAGGTCGACGCCGCGCAGCACTTCGACATCGAGCCCGCCTTCGGCGAAGCGCTTGGACAGGCCCTGGGCCCGGAGCACGACCCGGCTCACTCCAGCCTCACTCATAGCGCAGCGCCTCCGCCGGGTTGACGCGGCTGGCGCGCCAGCTCGGGTAGAGGGTGGCCAGGAAGGCCAGCACCAGGGAGATGACCGCGATGGGCACGATGTCCGCGGCCTGCGGGTCGCTGGGCATGGCGCTAATCAGGTAGATGTCGCGGGGCAGGAAGCTTGCACCCAGCAGGCGCTCGATGGCCGGCACGATGACGTCGATGTTGAAGGCCACGGCCAGCCCCAGCAGCAGGCCGGAGAGCGTGCCCGCCACGCCGACGGTGGCGCCCTGCACCACGAAGATGCCCATGACACTGGCCGGGCTCGCGCCCAGCGTGCGCAGGATGGCGATGTCGGCGCGCTTGTCGGTCACCGTCATCACCAGGGTGCTGACCAGGTTGAAGGCGGCCACCGCGACGATCAGCGTGAGGATGATGAACATCATCCGCTTCTCGAGCTGCACCGCGGCGAACCAGGTGCGGTTCTGTTTCGTCCAGTCACGCACCACCACGCCCTCGCCCATCGCAGCCGCGAGCTGCGCCGCCACCTCGGGCGCGCGGTGCAGGTCCGCCAGGCGCAGGCGCACCCCGGTGGGGCCCTCGAGCCGGAACAGGCGCTGGGCGTCGTCGATGTGCATCATGACCAGGCCGCTGTCGAACTCGTAGTGGCCGGCGTCGAACACGCCCACCACCTTCATCTGCTTGAGGCGCGGCACCACGCCGGCCGGGGTGACCTGCCCGCCCGGGGCGATCAAGGTGACCGCGTCGCCCTCGCGCAGGCCCATCTGGCGGGCCAGCTCGGCGCCGACCACCAGGCCGAACTCGCCGGGCACCAGCCGGGCAAAGGGGCCGTCCCTCAGCTTGCGGGCCAGCTCGGTGATGTCGGGCTCGAGCGCCGGGTCGATGCCGCGCACCAGGGTGCCGCGCATGTCCTCGCCCCGCGCCAGCAGGGCCTGGGTGGCGACGAAGGGCGCGGCCGCCTGCACCTGGGGCTGGCGGCGGGCCTGCTCCATCGTCTGCTGCGGCTCGGCCAGGGGCAGGCCGCCGGCGCCATAGATCTCGACGTGGGAGACCACGCCCAGCATGCGGTCCCGCACTTCCTTCTGGAAGCCGTTCATCACCGACAGCACGATGATGAGGGCGGCCACGCCCAGCGAAATGCCCAGCATGGACACGCCGGAGATGAAGGAGATGAAGCCGTTGCGGCGCCCGGCGCGGCCGGCGCGGGTGTAGCGCCAGCCCAGGAGCAGTTCGTAGGGGACTTGCATGCCGCGCAGGGGTGGTGTTCGGAAGTCTGGAGGGGCCCTTGGCCGGGAATGGGGAGATTGTGGCATCCGGGACAATAGCGCCCATGACAGGCACCTCCCAGGCCGCCCACCCGGCCGCCCAACCGGCCCTCTCCTCGCCGCTGCGGCTCATCGTCGCCCATGCCGGCCCGGTGGACGAGGCGGCCCGCCAGGCCCTGGCGGGGCTGCGCTTGCCCCATCTCTCCCAGCTGCTGGCCCGACTGGCGCCGCGGCCGGAGGCGAGCGCGGCCGGGACCGGCCCCGGTGCGGCGCCGCCCGCCCGTTCAGACGATTCGGCCGGCCTCCATCCGGAGCTGTCCCTGAGCCTGCCCCATGAACTGGCCCTGGCGCGCGCCCTCGGCCTGCCCGCGCGGGACGGCCACCTGCCCTGGGCCGCCTGGCGCGAGGCGGTATCGGCATCCGCCTCGTCCCGTGGCGATGCCCGGAGCGCGGCCACCCGCGAGAACGCAGACGCCGTTCCCGCCACTGCGCCTCCCGCCTTCGCCCGCTTCACCCCCTGCCAATGGGCGGTCGGCAGCGACCACATCGCCCTCCGCGACCCCGAGGCCCTGCACCTCTCCGACGAGGAGTCGCAGGCCCTGCTGGCCGCGATGCAGCCCTATTTCACCGAGGACGCCCTGGCGGTGCGCTGGGACGGCGCCCTCGCCTGGACCGCACGCGGCGAGATGCTGCGCGACTTGCCCTGCGCCAGCCTGGACCGGGTGGTCGGCCGCCGGGTCGACGACTGGCTGCCCCGCACTCCCTCGGCCCGCCCGATCCGTCGGCTGCAGCAGGAGATGCAGATGCTCCTGTACACCCATCCGGTCAACGAGGCGCGCGAGCGGCGCGGCCTGCTGCCGGTCAACTCCTTCTGGGTCGACCGCGCCGGGGCGCTTCCCGGCGGCTGGACGCCCGCAGCGAGCGCGACGGCCCTGCTGGCACAGCCCGAGGTGGCCCGCCCGGGCGCAGACGTCACCGGCATCGCCGCCACGCTCCTCCACCTCGACGCGCCGATTCGCCTCGACGAGCGCCTGCGCCGCCCGGCGCTGCAGGCCGACGCCGCCGCCTGGGCCGCCGCCTGGCAGGCTCTCGACGCCGAGGCGCTGCCGCCCCTGCTCGCGGCGCTGGACGCCGGCCGGCGCGTGGAACTCACCCTGGCCGGCGAACGCCGCGCCACCACCTTCGCCCCGCGCGCGGGCACCGGCTTCGCGAGCACGATCACCGGGGCGATCTCCGGCCTCGTCGCCCGCTGGCGCGCGCCCGCGCCGGCCCAGGTCCTGGACACCCTATGAAACTCATCACCCGCGACGTTCCGCCGCGCGCCGCCTGGGCCCTGGAGCAGGCCGGCGTGCACCCGCTGCTGGCCCGCCTCTTCGCCGCCCGTGGCGTGCAGGACAAGGCCGACCTCGACGAGGGCCTGGCCCGCCTGATCCCGCCCGACCTCATGAAAGGTGCGCTCGACGCCGCGCGCCTGCTGGCCGACGCCATCGCCGCGCACAAGCGCATCTGCATCGTCGCCGACTACGACTGCGACGGCGCCACCGCCTGCGCGGTCGGCGTGCGCGGCCTGCGCATGTTGGGCGCGACCCATGTGGAGTACCTGGTCCCCGACCGGGTGGTCGACGGCTACGGCCTCACCCCGCCCATCGCCCGCCGGGTGAAGGAACGAGGCGCCGACCTGATGGTCACGGTGGACAACGGCATCGCCAGCGTCGAGGGCGTGGCGGTGGCCAACGAGCTGGGCCTGCAGGTGCTGGTGACCGACCACCACCTGCCCGGGCCGCAGCTGCCGGCGGCCGCCGTCATCGTCAACCCCAACCAGCCGGGCTGCGAGTTTCCGAGCAAGTCGGTGGCGGGCGTGGGCGTGATGTTCTATGTGCTGCTGGCGCTGCGCGCCGAGCTGCGCGCGCGGGGCGCCTTCGACGCTGCCAATCAACCGCGGCTCGACGCCCTGCTGCCGCTGGTCGCTCTGGGCACCGTCGCCGACGTCGTACGCCTGGACGCCAACAACCGCCGCCTGGTGGCCCAGGGCCTGCGCCGCATCCGCGCCGGCAGCATGCCCGCCGGCCTGGCCGCCCTGTTCCGCGCCGCCGGCCGCAAGCCCGAGATCGCCAGCAGCGGCGACTTCGGCTTCGCCCTGGGCCCGCGCATCAACGCCGCCGGCCGCCTGGCCGACATGACCCTGGGCATCGAATGCCTGCTGACCGACGACGAGTCGCGCGCCGACGAACTGGCGCGCACGCTCGACGGCATCAACCGCGAGCGCCGCGACATCGAGGGCGACATGCGCGAACAGGCCATGGAGATCGCGCAGTCCCTGTTCGACGAGGGCGAGGAGCCGCCGCCGGCCATCTGCGTCTACGACCCCGACTTCCACGAGGGCGTGGTGGGCATCGTGGCCTCGCGCATCAAGGACCGCTTCCACCGGCCGGTCTTCGTCTTCGCCGCCAGCCAGGCGGCGGGCAAGGAGCACGAGCTCAAGGGCTCGGGCCGCTCCATCCCCGGCTTTCACCTGCGCGACGCGCTGGACCTGGTGGCCAAGCGCCACCCCGGCGTGCTGCTTCGCTTCGGCGGCCACGCGCTGGCGGCGGGCTGCACGGTGGCCGAGGAGCACTTCGACACCTTCGAGCAGGCCCTCACCGAGGTGGCCGCCGAGTGGCTGGAGCCCGCCACCCTGCAGCGCCGGCTGGAAACCGACGGCCCGCTCGCCCCGGAGTACCGCCGCATCGACCTGGTGGACGCGCTCTCGCAGCAGGTCTGGGGCCAGGGCTTTGCGCCGCCGGTGTTCAGCGAGGAACTGGAAGTGGTGTCGCAGCGTCTGGTGGGCGAGAAGCACCTGGCGCTGAAGTTGAAGCACCAGGGCCAGCCGGTCGACGGCATCTGGTTCGGTCACACCGACCCGCTGCCCTCACGCGTGCGCCTGGCCTTCCGCCTCGACGCCGACGAGTGGCAGGGGCAGCGGCGGGTGCGCTTCCTGATCGAAGGCGCTGACGAGCGCTGATCCAAGGCGCCCTCGAGCGCCGGGGCCGGCCGCGCCTCCGAACGCACCCCTCGCACCCCGCATTCAGGGACTCGACGCGGCGCGCCTGCGGCAGCGGGCGAAGGACGCGCCGGGCATCTCCTGCAGGCACTGCAGGTAGCGGGCCTCGCGCAGGCGCGCCTCGTTCTGCCGCACCTCGGCCACGCGGATCTGCCACAGGCAGACCACCGCCAGGGCCAGGGCCTCGAACGCCAGCAGGCCGCCGGCCAGGCCCCATAGCCAGTTCCGGCGGAACGCCAGTGACAACGCGTGACGTGGAGGCGGCGCCCGCGACGCATCCTCAGGCGCCGGCGGCGGCCCGACCCGCGGCAGGAGCAGGAAGGGCGAAATGAGGGGTGGCAGGAGGCGGGGCATGGGCGCTTGCCTGGCCCGTTCAGGAGCCCGGCAAGGTCCATGCTGTCACCGCCAACTGGGCTGGCCTGTAGGAAGCAAACGCATCCGCGGCGTCTCTGCCGCCCCTCCCAGGCAGGCTGCGGGTCCTGAAGGCAGGCGCTCCCGGGAGGAGGGAAAGCCTCAGGCCTTGGGCAGCGTGACCCCGCGCTGGCCCTGGTACTTGCCGCCGCGGTCCTTGTAGCTCACGTCGCAGGGCTCGTCGCTCTCGAAGAACAGCACCTGCGCGCAGCCCTCGCCGGCGTAGATGCGGGCGGGCAGCGGGGTGGTGTTGGAGAACTCCAGGGTCACGTAGCCTTCCCACTCGGGCTCGAAGGGAGTCACGTTGACGATGATGCCGCAGCGGGCGTAGGTGCTCTTGCCCAGGCAGATGGTCAGCACATTGCGCGGGATGCGGAAGTACTCCACGGTGCGCGCCAGCGCGAAGCTGTTGGGGGGAATGATGCAGGAGTCACCGTGGAAGTCGACGAAGCTCTTCTCGTCGAACTGCTTGGGGTCGACCACCGTGCTGTGGATGTTGGTGAAGACCTTGAACTCGGGCGCGCAGCGGATGTCGTAGCCGTAGCTGGACGTGCCGTAGCTGATGACGCGGCGGCCGTCCACCTCGCGCACCTGGTTGGGCTCGAAGGGTTCGATCAGGCCATGTTGTTCCGCCATGCGGCGGATCCACTTGTCGCTCTTGATGGTCATGTGAGGGGGCTCCTGCCGCGATTCTAGGCGGGCGTGCCGGGCGCCCGATCCAGGCCCGCCCCGCCCGCCACATGGACCGCCTGCACCGCGCGGTCGTCCCCCAGGACGATGAGCGAAAAGAGCAGTTCCTCCAGGCTGGCCGCCTGGCTGCTGCGGCGGGCCAGCAGCGGCGTGGCCTGCGGGTCGAGCACCAGGAAGTCGGCCTCGCACCCGGGCTGCAGGTTGCCCACCACGCCCTCCAGGCCCAGGGCCCGGGCGGCGCCGGCGGTGTGCTGCCACCACAGGTGGGAGGGCGCCAGCGACAGGCCGGTCTTGGTGTGGCCCTCGCGGCCGACGTAATAGGCCGCCAGCATGGTGTGGAAGGGAGAGAAGCTGGTGCCGCCGCCCACGTCGCTGGCCAGGCCGTAGCGCATGCCGTGCCGGTCGGCCCCGGCGTAGTCGAAGAAACCACTGCCCAGAAAGAGGTTGCTGGTCGGGCTGACAGCGGCCGCGGCGCCGGTGGCCTGCATCAGGGCGCGGTCGGCGTCGTCGAAGTGGATGCAGTGGGCGTAGATGGCCCGATCGCGCAGCAGGCCGAAGCGCTCGTACACCGCCAGGTAGCTGCGGGCGTCGGGATAGAGCTCGCGCACCCAATGGATCTCGTCACGGTTCTCGGCCACGTGCGACTGGATCCACACCTCGGGGTACTTGGCCGCCAGCTCGCCGGCGCCGCGCATCTGCGCGTCGGAGCAGCTGGGCGCGAAGCGCGGGGTGATGGCATAGCCGAGGCGGCCCTGGCCCTGCCAGCGGCGGATCAGGGCCTCGGTGTCGACGAGGGACTGCTCGGTCTCGTCGCGCACCCCGTCGGGGCTGTGCCGGTCCTGCAGCACCTTGCCGGCGATCAGGCGCAGGCCGCGGGCCTGGGCCTGCGCCATGAGGGCGTCGACCGACGCGGGGTGCGAGGTGGCGAAGGTCAGCGCGGTGGTGACGCCGTGGCGCCGCAGTTCGTCCAGGAAGAAGGTGGCCACGCCCTCGGCATAGGCGGCGTCGGAGAAGCGCGACTCGTGCGGGAAGGTGTAGTTCTCGAGCCAGGGCAGCAGGCCCTCGGCGGGCGAGCCGATGACATCGGTCTGCGGGTAGTGCACATGC
>JACCDG010585646.1_pt1 | contig 14637 bp, 18 predicted proteins | sample 7442471 | NCBI WGS metagenome assembly JACCDG01 (sample SAMN15323444, study PRJNA562643) | freshwater metagenome | isolation source: river surface water | place: USA:Blue River Watershed | collected 2017-08-17
ACCGCAAGATTCATTTTGGCCAAATTAATAGTAGTCCCGTTCTTCTCAAGGCCATAGAAAGCTAACTTGTCGTTCGGATTTTCATGCAGGTTCTCGACAAAACGCGCACTTTGAACAAACATCCCTCCGCTACCGCAGGCTGGATCTAAAACAGATCCTCTTTTGGGCTCCAGCACATTCGCAATAAGCGACACGAGCGATACAGGCGTAAAAAATTCCCCGCCGTCATGGGCTTTTTGATCCGCAAACTGCGTAAGAAAATACTCGTAAATTCTGCCAAAAACATCGCCGGATACTTTTTTAAGCTCATCGGGATTTAAAGCCCTCAAAAGCTGTCCGAGTATCTCATTGTCCAATTCGCGATATTCTTGTTTCGGTAAAACGCCACGAAGGGTTTCGTAATCAGTCTCAATGGATTCCATTGCATCGATAATTGCTTTCGCCCGGTCGTCGCTATCTTTTAATCCGACCAAATAATCGAACTGCGCTTTAAGCTGTAAAAAGATCGATGACTTCTTACTAAAATCTTCTTTTGTCAAAGCCCTTTTAACACCGCCCCTTGAAGGCAACGAAGCCTCTATACTGTCTTTAACCGCCAAATACCGGCTGTAAGCATGGCGTAAAAATACCAATCCCATGACCGGCATAAAATATTCATTGCTGGCGTAGTTTGAATTAGCGCGAAGCGTATCTGCCGCACTCCAAAGTCGTTTTTCTATTGCTTCAATATTTTCAAGTTGTGACATTCGGTTCTCCTTAAAACAGTAATCCTTTTTCTTTAAAACTGATATATTCATCGTCGCCAACGACGATATGATCTGTTACTTCAATATCAAGAATGGCGCCCGATTGAATTAACTTCTCAGTAAGCTTGATATCAGCATCTGATATTTCCATATTCCTTGATGGGTGGTTATGCGCCAATATGACTGATGTGGCAAAATGACGAATGGCAGGCTCAAATACTTCGCGCGGATGAGCGACTGTTTCCGTCAGCGTCCCAATAGAAACAATCTCTTTATGAACAAGTTGCTTGCGGGCATTAAGGTACAGCGCAACAAAATGCTCTTTCTGTTTTCCACGTAATTCAGATAAGAGAGCAACCGCGTCTTTAACTGAGCCAATAATGGGGAAAGTTTTGTTCAGGGATCCTGTGGCACGCCTCCCAAGCTCTAAAGCCGCCTTGACCGTAATGGCTTTTGTGCTTTCCAGCCCTTTTATACTGGTCAATTCACTTTGGGCAATCTCCAGAAGTTTTGAAAGAGGGTATTTCTTTAGGGTTTCTTTGGCGATATCTAGAGCGCTCTTGCCTGATCTGCCTGTGCGAATTAAGATCGCGAGAAGCTCAGCGTCGTTTAGACTTTCCGCCCCTCGCTCTAACAGCTTCTCTCTTGGCCTTTTGTGTTTTGGTAGGTCTTTAATCTTAGTCATCCCTATTCTTCTCTTCCCTTATGCTTCCCGGTGGCCACAACGTCCTGCTGACGGCACCGCCTGAAGCCATTGCCACGGTATACCATTCAATATACCCTTCGCGAGATAGTATACCGTTGCCTATTACCGTATTTGCCCACTTTATATTTGACTCTGGCCGCCACTCTGGCTGTGACTCTGGCTGTTGCCTATTCGATCAAATAATAATCTGCTTTTTCTTTCGGATCAGATATTACACACAAAATACATTGTGTGTCATTTTTCGCTAAATTTGACACACAAACAGTATTGCGTGTAATCTGTTATATTCAACCTATTGAACAATATCAAACAACTTGTTAAAGACTAGAATCTCAGGACTCCTGCCTTTTCCTGCCCGTAATGTAGTCAAAATCTTCTCTTTCTTAAGTAGCCGCAAAAGGCGTATCGCGCTTTCCTTGGGAATCTTGGACGCCTTTATAAAATCAGAGGTTGAGAAAAGCGGCCGGGCGAAAATGGTGTCCAAAACCTTAATCACATATTGCGAATGAGTGAGTTCGGATAATTTAACCTTTTTTCTATCATACAAATCAAGCACTGACTTAGCTTTGATGCTATTGGCTTTGGCTTGGGTAACAATGGCTTTAAGGAAAAACTCGATCCAGTCATCCCATTTGTTTTCCTCAGACACCGCCAACAGCCGCGAATAATATTCATCGCGATTTGCTTCAAGATATTCACTTATATAAAACATTGGAGAATGAAGCACTTTCTTTTCGTAAAGAAACAGCGGGATAAGGATCCTTCCTAGTCGTCCATTCCCATCCATAAAAGGATGGATTATTTCAAACTGCGCATGAATAATCGCCAGTTGAACTAACCGATCTTTTTCATCGTAATGAACGTATTTCTCGAAGCTATCAAGGCAACCGGGCAGAATAAGCGGCGATGGTGGAATATACGTGGCTTGCTCGATTGGCGTGCCCGGCTTCCCGATATAATTTTGTCCGGTTCTAAAACTCCCGCGAGCCTTATCTTTACCCCGCACGCTATCAAGCAATATGCCATGTATCTGTCGTATCAAATTCAGGGTTATTGGTTTATCTTTAAGCCACTGCACAGCTGACCGCATGGCTTCTCGATAATTAATAATCTCCTGAATATCATTATACTTTTCTGTCTTCACTTCCGGAGAGGCTTCATACTTCAAAACTTCTTCTAATGAAGCTTGAGTTCCCTCGATTTTTGAAGAGATAACAGCTTCGTTCGTGGTCCATGGAGATAAAAGAACTGCCGGATTAATAATCCCCTGAAGAATACCATCGTATCTTGCAAGTTCTGCATTCGCTTGCCCGATAAGAGTAATAAACCTGACCCAATCTATCGATCCTAATGGCAAAGGCTCTGGCACATAAGGTTTTTTCATTTCGACCTCTTCTGTTTCGCCTTGTATTCCTCGATCAGCTCGCGCATGATCGCCGCGATGGAGGCTTCCTTGTCCTGCTTTTGACGCTCAAGCGCCTCTTGCTTTAAAAAGAAATAAAGGTCGTCCGGAATATCCAGCGTCGTCCGGTGCATCTTTTCATTGTTTCTCGTTACTCGCATGGTATTAACCTCGCTATTTAATGACTTTCCAGTTATTGAGGAAATATGTAACTTCATGTTCACGCCTGCCGAGATAGAGCTTATCAGCGACGAACTTCAAGGTCATACGATATGAATTCCCCTTGTTGATCTCAAGAATCGCCCTCTCGTGCAGTTTCTGTTCCAAGACGAGATACGGGAATATCACGAAATCTGTCTTACTCTCGTCACGCAAAACACAGACGTAAAAAATATTGCTTGAATTAAACCGCTCAAACGATGTTCGTCGCACATCAAAAACGTAGGTATTGTAACTGTTGAGATTAGCGGTCTTAACCTGAATCTCAAAACGTTTGTTATCCTTTATCGCCACGATATCAATGCCGGTATCCACGCTCATGATGCTGGCATTAAAACCCCTGAACAGAAGCTCACTGCAGACACGGAATTCTCCGCCTTTTCCGATAAAACCCGTCTCGACGGAATAGGTGTCCCCCTGCGCGGGAAGCGGAGCCGATTTTACTGGCACAGGTTCTTTATAATCCGGATTGATCGAAAAAGTGGCAGGCGATACTCTTTTGAAGATTGACTTATCCCCGTAACGTTTTATATCCACTACAATCTGCGCGTTCATGGTGGCTTCGGGTGTCGCGCCTTGCGTCTCAAATAATCCTTCCTCCAACGCCTTGCGGGTGATCTCCCGATAATGAAGCGGTTCCTTGAACTTCTTGAGGATAGTAATCGCGGCCTGCTTAAAGGTATTCATGCCATATCCTTTCAATTGGCTTTAATTATGGCATTATAGCATTTTAAGTTTTGAAAGGAAATGATTTTTTCGCTGATGCGGGTTATTATTTTAAGGCGGGATTATAGGACGGATTCTTGAATCTTGCCAGTCGTGGCATCCACGATCCGGAAATGGGTCATGCCGTTGCGGCCTTTCCACTGCTCTTCGATACTCAGGCTCCAGTCGCCCAAAGACATGACTTTCTGGATTTCGCGCAAGCGAAGCTTACCGGCCGGGACCGCGCCCACAAGATCGCCTTCGCTTGAGATGTTTTCCACATAAACTTCCTCGCCAGCCAGCCGAACGCTGATGTAGCGAGTTTTCTTAACAGCTTGCTCGATAACTCTTGCCATACGCCTACCTCCCTTTTGGGGTCAAGTAGGCCATAGGGTCGAGCGGTTGGCAAGGAATTATTGGGATTGCGCACCTACCCCTCTTATGCCAATAAAATACCATAACCTATTTTAATACTGATACTTAGAGAGAGTTTGGGAAGGCATTTTTGTCAGAAATAATATATACTTTTTGTGACAAGATTTTGGGGCCTAATGTTCACTATTTAGTGAACATTACCACTTGAGTGAACATTAAATGTCTACTGGCTGGAAATGTCCACTATTTAGTGGACATTTTGAAAAAGTGGACATTTAGGACCGCGGATTATTCCCCTACAATCGCCACGGCAAGCTCAGACATAGTGTTACGATAAATAGGCCAACCGCCATCCGAAGGTGCGGATATAAACTGCAGGTAATTTATGCGAATGCTTCATTTTGGGACATCAAACGGCAAGAATACCGATTATTTGTTTCAAGGCTTCTTGCAGCGGTTGTTTTACTAGATTTGCCCGCTTTAGCGCAGAATCGATCTTTTTCCGCCACTCCTTGTCAAGCTGTTCCGGCACCGGATGCGTAAATTCAACAACTTTGCAACAATTCTTTTCCCCGCAAAAACATGGCATCTTTAAGTCCTCATAAAAAAATCTGTAATCATAGGTCGCTTCTTCCCCTTTTTTGATATCCCGCACCACGATATCAAAACCTTCTTCTGCGGTAAGAATATTCGCGTTGCATGAATGGTTTCGGAATGGGCTCTTTTGCAAACAGCCCCTTTCCTTTTTTCCCGGTTTCTTTCACCTCAAATAACCCCGCCAGCATCCTTCATCCACCCCCTGCATCTCTTTGCCCATAAAAGCATCTGTAATATCATTTTTCCGCGATAACGAGCATTTCAAAATCATCTATGGTCAGCTTATCGCCTCTTGAATAAGCCCCAAGCTTTCCCCCAAAAATATCGATTTTCTTAAATCCCAAACTTTTGAGAAGCCAGGTAATCTCGCTGGGCACGTAATAACGCTCATTGCACTTAAGCTCCTTTTTGTTTCCGGAGTCATCCTCGATAACAGCGGTGTTATAGTCTCGGAAGGTCATCAGGTCAAATGAGCAATCCTTACACTGGGACTGACCTTCCTTCTGCGCATGCTTATAGAATTCATTGACGGAATGAAACAACGGGAATAATCCGTTTAATGTGGTGAAAATAAATTTTCCCTTGCTTTTAAGGGATCTTGCTGCGCACTTAAGGATGTCAAAGTTCATTTCATCCGTTTCCATAAGAGAAAACCCGCCTTCGCATAGCATAATCGCCAGGTCAAACTGACCGGTAAAAGAAAGATTGCGGGCATCTTGTACCTGGAAATCAACAGCTAAACCCGCCTCGCGCGATTTCTCCCTTGCCCTTTTTATCTGATCCTCGGAAAGGTCAACGCCGGTCACATTATATCCCCTCTTTGCCAGTTCTATCGCATGCCGGCCGGTACCGCAACCGATATCGATAATCTTTACGGATTTATCGCGATTAATCTCCTGCTCGATAAAACCGCATTCTCCCGCAGTGCCCTGGACAAAACATTCTTTATCGTACTTGTGGGAGTAATTCTCAAATAATGCCTCATACCATTGTTTCATTTTTATAATCCTTTTTTCTGGTTAAAGCCCCCAGGCATAACCGCAAGTCAAGGCCTTTGCGCATAAGGGGCAGCCTTTTTTCCGTCAACCTTATCGACGATCTCTTGCAGCATGCCTTTAGTCACGGGGTCAACGTTTTCTAATTCCTTCCTGCAGATATCGAAAACTTTCTTGTGCATAAGCGCATTGCTTTGCAATGACCACTGCGCCGCTCCCCCTACGGCAATCAGGATGCCATGCCCGTCCTTTAAAAGATGAAGGGCAGAAATAATCCTTTTTATCGGCAGGATATCCCCGGTAGCCATAAATGACGCCCATAGCATATCGAGGTGCGCAGCGTCACTGACCGGCGCTTTAAGTATATCTAAAGGTACAGCACCCTTTATATCCTGTACCTGTCTTTTTACCTCATCCGAATCCCAGGATAAACCTGCTTTATCAATTAAAGCCCTGGATTCCCGGGTATCGGTTAGCCAGAGCGATCTTAAAAACAGTATCTTTGATTTATCCGTTGCTCCGAGAGAAAGATCGTCGAATGATTTCTGCATTAAAGCAGGCTCTTTTCTGAATAAAGCGGCAAAAAAAGAGGCTACCGGAAGCCTAGAGCTTTGTTTGGCATAAAGCGCTCCATCAGAGTAATACTTTATTGCAGCGGTTATTCTTTCCGGTTCAGGCTGCAGATAGTAATAAGTCATCCACTTCCCAAAAGATTCATCCGAATTAAACCCCCCGGGCAATGCCTTTATAGACTCCTCCTTAAGGCTAAACTTATGTTCGCAAGAAACTGTCTTACCTAAAACTTTATCTTCAATAACAGCCTTAACCAGATAATCCCCTAATGGGTCGGCGTCCTCCAGGGTAATATCGAATGTCTCCTCAAACATCAAAAAACTTCCAGGCAATACTCCTTTATCGGATTTTATCTTAAGCGCTCCCACATCCTCGAACAAGGCCTTTCCGTCAGGCCCGATAAGCGAACATGTGCCTGAAAGGTCAACCTTTCCGCTATCATCAATTCCATAACCGCTTACGATGACCGCAACATGAAATGCCCGGTTTCTTTGCGCCTCTCTTATAGAATCAACGCGCGGGGCATAATGGTAGTTGGAGGCAAACCATTCCTTAACAAAATCCGCTGAGTCAGAAACAACTACTATTGCCCTAAGCTCCTCCTGCGGCTTTTCCTCCAGGGCAAAAGAACAAACAGAGATAAATACGGCAAAAACAGATACCAGGAGAAACACCTTCCCGAAAATGCCGCTTTCCTTCTTGGTCATTTTATACGCCATAATAAACCTCCCTCTTTTTTAATCAACTAAGGCTTAATCCCGAGGAAATTTGCATGCCGGAGAAAAATGCCATTTCACGAAGGTAATCAGAATCACCCAGAAAAAAACAATAGACAAAGTAATAACAACACCCAACAAGGCATCCCTAGTCCAATCATGAGAGACAAGAAAAAGTTCGCCGTTAAGCAAATGATCAACCAGGCCAAATATCGAACCGCCGTAAAACATCAGCATAAGCATAAGGAGCCCGGGGGATTTATTCTTCTGCCATATAATAGTCGTAGCTATAGCCGCTGCCGTAGGGGCCAGATAGCACATTTTCCATCTCCTTTTTATTCTTTTTTTAGCTTATTTAAAAATAACCACCAGCGTCCCTATAGATATAAGGATAACTCCTACCCACTGATAAAAACCGAGCCTTTCCCCCAAGAAAGCAAGCGAAAACAATATCGCAAAAACAAGGCTTAATTTATCAATCGGGGCCACCAAAGAAGCCGGCCCGGATTGCAGGGCGCGAAAATAGCAAAGCCAGGAAAACCCGGTTGCCAAAGCAGAAAGCACAAGAAAAATAAGGCTGTGCCTGTCTATAGTAAGAGGATTTCTCCACTCTTTCCTTAAGGCGACGATCAACCCTAAGAAAACAATAATCACCATAGTGCGGATAAGAGTAGCAAGGTTAGAAGGAATATTCTTAACCCCTATTTTTGCCAATACAGCGGTTAACCCCGCAAAGAAAGCTGAACCTAAGGCAAAAATTTTCCAGTCCAAGAAAAACCTCCTTTTAAATCGGCATGCCTTAAAACACAATTATAAGATTTAGCAGGGTTCCGACAATAATGCTTACTGATACCATTATTAACGTAGCCTTAAAAAGATACCTCGTCCCCAATTCCTTCCAGATGACTACAAACGTAGCTACGCAAGGAAAAGAAACCGCAAGAAGAGTAGCCGCGATAAAGAGCTGCTTGGCGTTTAAGCCCAGGGGCAAAAGCATGCCTACTGCAACATCCTTCCTTAAAAACCCTATGGCCAAGGAAATGACTGCTTCCTTCGGCAAACCGAATAAACCGGTTACCAGTGGGGCAAAAAACCCTGTTATTAAATTCAATATATCAAAATAAAGAAGTATATTTATGACCAAGACCCCTAATAAAACAACCGGCACAGCCTCAAAAATAAAACCCTTGATGCGGAAATACAGCTTCTTAAACAATATGGAAGCAGGAGGTATGCGATAAGGAGGAATCTCCAGCACAAACTCCGGGCTAAACCCCTTCAACAACCTGTTCATAATAAAACCGAGGGTTATAATCAGCGTAAACAAAACAATATAAACCCCGATTACGTAAAATCCTCCGTAAGCGCCCAAAAGCCCAAAGATCATCGCCTGCAGCGGGACGCAAGGGATACCTATAGAGATCAGGGTAGAGGCGATAAACCTTTCGCGCTTTGACTCTAAAACCCTAGTCGAGAGTATGCCGGGTACGTTGCAACCTAGGCCGAGCATAAGCGGGATAACCGCATATCCGTGCAGGCCCAGGCGGTGCAGTATATTATCAAGCAGTATAGCCAGCCTGGGTAAATACCCTACGTCCTCCAAGATGCTCAAAATAAAATAGAAAGAAACAACGTAAGGTAAGACCATTCCGAATTCGATATACGGAGCTGTAGTTAAAATTCCTAACGACTGCCTGAAATCTATCCTCCCCTCAATCAAATCCCCGATCAAAAGATGAAACCAGAAATTCTTCTCTCCTGCCCTCCCTGGACTTATTTGCTCGAGCAAAGGCTGATAAAACTTAAAGAAAACCGGATCGGTTATATGCGTTATGATCGACTCACCGATAAGCCTGACTACCTTAAAAGCAAGATACATAACGCCCAAGGCCATTAATATCCCGGTCACCGGACGTACAGAAGCATCTTCAAGCGTCTCCCTAAAGCTATGGTGTCTATGTTCTAAATGCTGCACCTCTTCCACTATATGGCCGATCTCCTTCCATAACTCCTCGTGGCTTATCTTACCCCTAAATAACGGCCTTGCTTCATTGAGGCGCAAGATAAGCGCCTTTACCCCGGCTCCGGTAACAGCGCAAGTAGCAATTACCGGAACACCTAATAACCCTTCCAGTTTCTGATAATCTATGTTGACCCCGCGGTGCACCGCGTCATCGCACATATTCAGGCACGCTATAACGGGAAAACCTTCTTCAATAAGCTGCAGCGTGAGTAATAAGTTTCTCTCCAGGTTTGTAGAGTCGATTATGTTTATTACAACAGAACCTTCCTTGGGATGTTTCCTTAAGAGAGAAACAGCTACCTCCTCTGCCTGCGAACCCGAATCAAGCGAATACACCCCCGGCAAATCGATAACTTCAGCCCTCTTGCCATCTATCTCTATAAAGCCTCTGGTAAAACCTACTGTCGTACCCGGATAATTAGAAGAAACTACGTGCACTCCGGTAAGGCGCGAAAAAACTACGCTTTTGCCGACATTCGGATTACCTAATAAGTATATTCTTTTAATCATTTTTAAATAGCTACTATGACCTTTTCCGCTATCCCATGCCCCAAAGCGATAATACTCCTGCCTATTTTAACAACAACAGGCCCTCTTAATCCTATGTGGCTGAACTTCACTATTTCTCTACCGCTATAAACCCCCATACTCATCAACCTGCTATGCAGCCCCTTACCTCCCGCTATTTTTACAATCTTGGCCTTTTGTCCGGGGGCAAGCTGGGCAAGCGTAATCTCCTTCAATGTTCCCTCCTGTTAAAAACCCCGCACCCTCTATTTTTTTTAGAAAGTGCGGGGCCCGTAACTAAAAGGATAAGATACCGATTATTTCTTTTTCATCCTATCCAGAAAATCGCTCATAAACTTTCCCGCGATATCCCTGCAACCTAAACCAAAAGCAAGCGCCAATCCTAATCCAATACTTGCTAAAACAATGCTTAAGGTAAGCTGGGTTATCTTTATCCCTATCTTAAGCTGCTCTAATGCCACAAATACGGAAAAGGCAACCACGACAACCTCGCAAACCTTGCTTAATATCTTGCTCTGGTTAAGGCCCGCATTATTAGCAGCAGTCAGTACAATGTTCTTGAGCACTGCGGCAACGAACATTCCCAAAATCAGGATAAACACCGCCGAAATAACATTGGGGATATAAAGCACTATCCTATTCAATAAGTCTGCGGCAACCGTTAAACCTACAGCATTTATCGCAACCATAAAAGTAACCAAAATGCCCAGCCAATAGCAGACTATCCCGACTAACTCCGACAATGAATATGCTATCCCGCCTTTTTCCAAAAGCGTCTCTAACTCAATGCGATCCGATAACTCATCAAGTTTGATAGCCCTAAGGCCTTTAGTTACAACAGCCCTGACTACCTTTGATAAGACCCAACCGATGATGAGGATAATAATCACCAATAAAATATTCACCACAAACTGGCCGATCTGGGCTAAAACAGCCCTGGCTGGTTCTAACAAGACCACTTGCCAACTACTCATCCTCCACCTCCTTTTGTTTGAACTGCTATAATTTACATAACATTATCATAAATATACGGTTAAGTCAAGAAAAAATAGCTTTAACTTAAAACCATCCCGTCATAAGCAGCAACTATATCCATACCGAGCTTTTTTGATAAGGCCTTAGCCTGCAATACGGGATCTGACTTTATCATGCTCATCCCAAAATGCGTAAGCACCGCTTTCCCTGGCCTCACCCTCCTAAGCAGTCGCTCTACGTCGGGAAGAGAGAGATGGTCAATTCCTTTATGCGGCTCCATAAAAACAACCGATATAATCAGGATATCCGCCTTATAAAACTTTTCTAACTCTTCAAAATACCTTGTATCGGCGAGTACGGCAACTCTTTTTCCCCCCAGCTTGAACTTTATCCCGTAAGTCTTTGCGGCATGCTTATGCTGCATAGAGGTTGAAAAAGAAAAACCTTTAACCCTGTAGCTATGCCTGGGCTTTAATAACACTATTTTTCCGGGAAGCTTTCTCGCATACCCCAGGATCACAGCATCCTTACCGAGCGCGTCCGAAGGGCAGAAAACCACCCCTCTCTTCTTAAATCCTCCCTCGGTCATCGCCTCAATCATTACATTAATGTCGTTCGCATGGTCCAAATGTTTATGCGTAAGGATAATCCCGTCCAGGCTCGAAGGGTCAATTTTAGGATTGCTTTCCGCGCAGCGCACTATGCTCCCCGGACCCGGGTCAACCAGGATTTTAACCCCATTAGAGGATATCCACAGACCCCCGGAAGCGCGCAATTGTTTTATCATTACAAACCGCGCCCCCGCAGTGCCAAGAAACTTCAGGTAATCTTTCTTTAGAATTACCTTAACCATATACCTTTAAGCTCCTCGTTTATCTTATGCATCTGGCTGAAAGTCACTTCTTCCTTCCGGGATAACTTTACCCCGCGCCTTCTAACGCTGCGGCTGATAAAACCCTCTACGCTGACCGGCTTTGCCTTAAATGCCCTAGCGCAAAGAATAATCTGTTTATCGTCGGAAACCACCGCCATTGCCCTAGGGTTAGCGGAAAGCTCAATAATTCCGTTTATTTTATCGTCGGCGCTGCCTTCAAAAGAAAAAATAACATTCAAATTCCCCCCGGACATAGACTGTAAGGATGCATCGGGATACCCGTCAAAAACCACAAATACTCTGTTATTCTCGCTTCCGCAGAGTCTTTCGCTCTTTATTGCTTCGATAAGCAAAACCCTGGAATCGGAATTTTTTCTTAAGAAATTTTTCTTGAAGGCTGGGTTATGGACTACGTTGCACCCGTCTATAATGTACAGTAAAGACATATAAAAGGCCCCCTAAAATACCAAATACAAGTATGAAAGAAAAGTTTAGTAGCGACATCGCAAAAGCTATATCCTTAGCTATCCCCACCTTGCCAAAAAAGTATATTGTCGTCAAGTCCCTAAGGCCAAGGCCGCCGATTGAAATAGGCAAGAGCGTAATCGCACCTATTATCGGAATGAATATAAAAAAATAGACGAGGTTTACCTTGAGGCCGAGAGAAAAAGCAAGCAGCGCAAAGCTTAACGGAGCCATCGCCTGGATTAAAATTGATAAAACTATATTTTTGATGATAATCGTCTTTCTATGCCTAAAGATATGTATCTCCTTATGTAAATCGCTAATAAGCCCTCTTATATTCCCCGGGTTCGAAGACCTAAGGAAACGGCTGATTAACCTATAAATGAATTTATTAAACAAAACGAGCAGGGAAAAAAGAAGGATAAAAATAATAATCCCCAAGGCAAATACTGTACCCTTCTCCCGCACGAGTTCTCCGCCGAAAACAAAAGAAAGAGAAGCGAGGATCACTAACCCGATATAACCGCTTAAGCGGTCCAAAAAAACCGTGGCAATAATCTCCTTCGGCTTCTTCGTATGCACGGATAAATCAACGCTGCGCATAAAATCACCGCCGATCGAAGAAGGCAGAAATAGATTAAAGAATATCCCGGCAGAGTACGACGCAATAACCCTCTTAAGCGGCAGCCTTATGCCCACCGCCGCAAGGAGCATTCTCCAGCGTAATAAAGCTAAGACATAGGAGGCAAGAAATACGATAGAAGAAATCAGGATAAGCGCCTTATTGGCGCTTTTTATAACCTGCGCGAGGCTTTTTGCGTCGATATTCTTAAATAGAAATAGGATAATTGCCGCGCTTATTAAAATCCTTAAGAGTACCGCAAGTATCTTCTTAATAATGGCCATTATCCAATTTTCTTCCGGTTAACCTAAAGTATGCCTCAAGGTATTTTTCGGAGGTCTTCTTGATTATGTCTTCAGGCAGGCACGGCGCGGGAGGCTTCTTTCCCCAATCCAAGGTCTCCAGGTAATCCCTTACGAACTGCTTATCAAAACTTGGCTGTGGACCTCCCGGGGCATATTGATCGGCGGGCCAAAACCTTGAAGAATCCGGGGTAAGCACTTCGTCGATAAGAATAAGCCTGTTGTCCTTGTTCAATCCGAATTCAAACTTTGTATCAGCAATGATTATACCTTTAGTAAGGGCATATTCGCTCGCCTTTTTATAGATCGCTACGCTCATCTCGGCTATTTTTTCAGCCAGCTCCTTACCGATAAGATCAACGATATACTTACGGCTGACATTCTGGTCATGCCCTACCTCTGCTTTCGTAGATGGCGTGAAAATAATTTCCGGTAGCCTGCCTGACTCCTTTAGGCCAGCAGGAAGCCTTATATCGCAGACCGAGCCTTTTTGCAGATACTCTTTCCATCCTGAGCCAGAAAGATACCCCCTGACAATACACTCTACCGGCAAAGGTCTGCTCTTTAATACCAGCATCGAACGCTTATCCAGACTATCTTTGTATTTAGCCAGCTCCTTGGGGTATTCTTCCTGGTCTGAAGTAATGAAATGGTTCGCGATGATATCTCTTGTGAAATCAAACCAGAACCTGGAGATAGCAGTCAAGATCTCCCCCTTATAGGGGATACCGCAGGGCAGGACCACGTCAAAACACGATATCCTGTCACACGAAACAATTAAAAGCTTATCTCCCAAGTCGTAAACATCCCTAACCTTTCCCCTGCGGAATAAAGTTATATCTTTAAAATCTGTCTTTAGCAAAACATTATTCATTTTCTTTAAACCTGTCCTGCAGGTCTTCATATTCATTCCATAACTCAACGGGCAAATCCTTTTTAAACTCCCTGAAGAATTTCTTTATACCTTTTAACTCTTCGTGCCAGTCTTTTGCGTTGACTTCCAGCAATTTCTCAAGGACCCCTTCGGGCAAATCCAGCCCGGTCATATCTATATCCGAAGGATACGGCACATAACCTATCGGCGTCTTATACGCCTCTACCTTATTATTGCACCGGTCAATTATCCATTCCAGTATCCTCAAGTTTTCAGTAAATCCCGGCCATAAGAATTTCCCCTTATCGTCGCTCCTGAACCAGTTGACATGAAATATCTTAGGCGCCTTCGCCATATGTTTTCCCATATTCAACCAATGCTTAAAATAATAACCCATATTATAACCGCAAAAAGGAAGCATGGCCATAGGGTCGCGCCTTACCTCTCCTAACGCGCCTACCTGCGCGGCTGTCCGCTCCGAGGCCATAGTCGCGCCCACGAATACTCCGTGCTGCCAATTAAACGCCTCATAGACAAGAGGAGCAAGATGGGCCCTTCTTCCGCCGAAAACTATTGCCGATATTGGCACCCCATGATGCTGTTCAAGCCGAAAAGATGCCGAGGGACAATTCTTTATCGGCACGGTAAAACGCGAATTGGGGTGGGCGCCCAAAACAGCTCTTCCATGCTGATCTTTAATGCCGCGCTTCCATGGCCTGCCCTGCCAGTCAATCCCGCATTCAGGAGGCTCGCCGTCAGCGCCCTCCCACCAAACAGTCTTATCCGACTTTAATAAAACGTTAGTAAATATGGTATCTTTTTTTATGGTTTCCACCATATTCGGATTCGACTGCGAATTTGTCCCGGGGGCTACCCCGAAAAAACCCGATTCAGGGTTCACTGCCCAAAGCGCACCGTCAGAATCAACGCGCATCCAGGC
>JACCDG011281476.1_pt1 | contig 14636 bp, 10 predicted proteins | sample 7442471 | NCBI WGS metagenome assembly JACCDG01 (sample SAMN15323444, study PRJNA562643) | freshwater metagenome | isolation source: river surface water | place: USA:Blue River Watershed | collected 2017-08-17
AAATGCTTAGTTGCAATTGACATATTTTTACCTCGTTATTTGTTAATGAAGAATTAATAATATTTTAAGGTAAAAAAGTCTCGTTAAAAAATTGGGTTAGTGGTCTGAAATTTGGGGGGCACTATATAGAAAAGCTTATTTAGGGTTGGCAACAAACAAGTGGGGAATTAAGAAGTCAAAAACAGAATCTTACTTTTTAAAGTTTTGAGGTCGTATTTTTTGCCGATTATGTCTAGGGTTTCTTGTTTGGAATAAGTTTCTAAAAAAGAGATTAATTCTTTTAATTCGCTTTCTAGCGATTCGATATTTTTGAATTTTTTTTCGCTTAAAAAAGCATCCAAATATTTTAAGCATTGATTGATATTAGCGATAATTTGCGGCACCTGATCTTCCTTATTTTTATAATCGGTGATCTTATTGTCAATATCATAGGCCCAGCTGGTAATTGCTTTTTTTAGATGTTCTTTGGCATTTCTAATATCAGACAGGAATTTCCCCTTTGACATTGAGTAATGCACTTCAAGAAGTCCAATAAAGCTGTAAATGGCGTTTATTTTATCAAGATTTTCCTCAATAATAGCAATTTCAATCATATTAATAATTAATTAAGACGAGCGATGATGTCGTCTCTACTTATCAAATTAACCAGGATTTTTAGTTCCGGACCGTGAGTTTGGCCAGTTAAAGCTAGTCGTAAAGGCATGAATAAATCTTTGCCCTTGCGGTTGGTTTTTGATTTAATTAAATCTAGCCAAATATTCCAACAATCTTGATTTAAAGTATCTTCAGGTAATAAACTAGCAGCAAGATGTAAAAATTCTATATCTTCTTTTTGATGTTCAAAATGAAAAGGTTGCTTGCAGATATCCCACCAATCTTTGATTTCACCTAAAAAAGTGATATTTGATCTTAGGGCCTGCCAGAAGAAGTGATCGATCTTGGGATTTAAAGCTGCCAATTTTGATTTTATCTGTTCAAAATCAGTTACCGCTAATAATTTTTGATTAATATTTTCAAGCTCGCCTAAATCATAATTGGTTGCTGATTTGCTGAATTTAGAAAAATCAAAATCCTTGGCTAATTTATCGATATGATCATAGATTTTGAGTGCTTCTGAAGTACCGATTTGAGCGAGTAAATTAATAATTGCCAGTGGCTCCAAGCCATCTTCTCTTAGTGATTTGATGTCAAAACCGCCCTCTCTTTTAGAAATTTTAGCATCCTTGGCCTTAATTAAGGCCAAATGGGCAAAATCCGGAATTGACGAATCGGGATATAAATCCTTTAAAGCTTCAAAAATTTGAATTTGAATTGCGGTATTGGTTAAGTGATCTTCGCCGCGAATAATATCGGTAATTTTTAGATCAAAATCATCAATTACTGAGCAAAAAGTATAAGTTGGAACATTATTTTCTCTAATTACAACCGGATCAGAAAAATGCCGGCCCTCATAAGCGATACGACCTTTGACTTTATCATCCCAAGCCACAATTTTATCTTCAAGTAAAAAGCGATAATAAGGCCGAATTCCTTGATCTTGATAGTTTTTTTTCTGTTCATTGGTTAAATTTAGGGAAGCGCGATTATAAATTGGGGCTTGTCCGGAAGCAATTGCGGCTTTACGCTGTAAATTAAGCTCAGTTTGACTTTCGTAACATTCATAAAGCCGGCCACTTTTAATTAAATGATTTTTTGCCTGCTCATAAAGCTCAAGACGGTCAGATTGGCGGATAAATTGATTATATTTAAGGCCAAGCCACACCATATCCTTAAGAATCATTTCACCATATTGATCCCTGGTTCTTTCAATGTCGGTATCATCAAAGCGCAAAATAAAATTACCGCCGGTTTTAACCGCGTAAAGATAATTGATGATGGCAGCGCGAATATTGCCAACATGCAGATAGCCGGTTGGAGAGGGGGCAAAGCGGCAGATTATTTTGTTTGAATTGGGAGTCATGTTATTTTTTACCGTAAAATACCCTGGTTTGACAGATCAAATCATGGAGGGCGGTTTTTTCTTTAGTAAAGGCCACTATAATAAACCCAAGGCCGCAAATACTTACAGTAATTGAGGTTGCAAGGCAGTGTAGGGTTGATTTTAGAGGGGTTAATCTGGAGCCGTCTTTATTGCCGACATAAATTCCTAAAATTCTTTTGCCCCAAGTTGCTTGCGATTTTGAGGAGACAAAATAAACACTATATAAAATAGCAATAAAATAAGTTAAATAATCACTAATTCCGTTTGATGAAAAAGAGCTATTCAGGCTTTTAGTTGCTGCGTAAGAATAAAAATCCTTACCAAAATCGAAATGAGTAATTGTCAATAATGAATAGCCGGTGAAATGCATTAAAATTGCAATGAAAATTGCAATTAAGGGTAATAAAAAAATAATATCCAAAAAGCCAGCAAAGAGCCGAATCCAGAAGCCGGCATATCTTAAGCCGGTAGTTCGATAATTTTGATGTTGCAATTTAGTATCACTCATAAAATTTATTAGTTATCGGATAGCGGCGATCTTTGTCAAATGACAGGTTTGAAACTTTAACCCCTGGTGCTGATTGCCTTCTCTTATATTCGCTATAATAAAGTAATTTTGCAACTTTTTTTACGGTTTTTTCCTCAAAACCTTGGGCAATTATCTGGCTGATTGATTTTTGTTCCTCAATTAAAGCAAATAAGATTTGGTCGAGCATTTTGTAATCAGGCAGGCAGTCGCTATCTTTTTGGTTAAATCTTAATTCTGCAGAAGGAGGTTTATCAATAATATTTTCTGGCATTAGATTTTTTTGGTTACCGGCAGAAATTGCTGGGATATTTTGATTGCGCCATTTAGAGATCGCAAAAACTTCGCTTTTATAAAGATCTTTGATCGGATTAAAGCCGCCGCACATATCGCCATAAAGCGTTGCATAGCCGGTTGCTAATTCTGATTTATTGCCGGTGGTAAGTAGCAAATGGCCGAATTTATTGGAGATTGCCATTAAGATATTGCCCCTGATTCTGGCTTGGAGATTTTCTTCGCTAATATCAGGTTCTAAGCCTTTAAATTCAGGCTCCAAGCTTTTAAGTAAAACTTCAAAAGCCGGCTCAATGCTGATTATTTTTAACTCAATTCCTAAATTATTTGCCAGCTTTTTAGCATCAGCCATTGATTCTTCAGAATTATAGCGGCTAGGTAGGGCGTATAAAGTGACATTTTGAGGGCCTAAAGCATCAGCAGCAATTATTGCCACTAACGCTGAATCAATACCGCCAGAAAGGCCAAGCAAAACTTTTTTAAAATTATTTTTATGGACATAGTCGCGTAAGCCTAAAGTAATTGCTAAATAATTACGACTAAGTGCTGATGATATATTTGCTGATTGTTTAGCGCTGGCAATCTTTATCAGCCCCTCATCTGATTTTGATAATTCGATATTGGCGTGATCCTGGTCAAATTCGGCCAAATTGAGCAATAGTTCGCCATCGCTTTTAAGCACAAAAGAACTGCCATCAAAGACAATGGCATCCTGCCCGCCAATTTGATTTAAATAAATTAAGGGCCTAGCAATATTTTTGATAAATTTTTGCGCTTTATTCAGTCTTTCTTGATATTTATTAATGCTGTAAGGAGAGGCGTTAATTGTAATTATTACATCTAATTCGCGCTCTTGTAGCAGATAAATATTTTGGCCAAGCCACATATCTTCGCAAATTAAAATCGCTAATCTAAAGCCTTTAAAATCTACGATCGATAAGGTAGTTTCGGCGTTAAAATATCTTTTATCATCAAAAACGCCGTAATTTGGTAAAGTTTTTTTATTGATGATTTTTTGAATCTGGCCATCAGTAATAAAAAATGCCGAATTATAAACCAGCTCCTTGCCAGATGTTGCGGTATGTAAATGAGTGCCGCCAATTAAAATTGCAGTTTTAGAAAAGGCGCTAGCAAGGCAAAGATCGGTAATTTTTTGTTCAGCAGCTTTTAAAAAATAATTTTTGAGCCATAAATCTTCAGCCATATAGCCGGTGATTGCCATTTCAGGAAAAATTATTAAATCTGCTTTTTGTTGTTCTGCTTGCTTAAATTCAGCGATAATTTTTTGATAATTACCGTCAATATCGCCAATCGTAAGATTAATTTGAGCAAGATAAATATTGATTTTATTAGTCATTTGTGCTCAATAATTATTTGGTGATATTTTCTGGCCCCGGAAAAGTTCCAAATCGTACTTCCTTGGCGTAAGAATCTGTGGCATCGCTGATTATTTTGACGAGATCACAATATTTTTTAACGAATTTTGGCTTAAATTCCTGATTTAAACCAAGCAAATCATCAATTACCAAAATTTGCCCATCGCAATTGGCGCCAGCACCAATGCCAATTGTTGGCACTATTACTTGTTTGGTGATCTTAGCTGCTAACTCCTCAATTACCCCTTCAATTACAATTGCAAATGCTCCAGCTTTGGCAGCAAGCAAGGCGGTTTGTAAAATTTCTTCTGCGGCTATTTGATTGCGGCCTTGATATTTATAGCCGCCGATTTTTCTAACATGCTGTGAGAGTAGGCCAACATGGGCAACCACCGCAATTCCTCTGTTGGTTAAAAATTCGATTGTTGAAATCATTGCTGGCGAAGTCTCAATTTTTACGGCGTCGCATCCGGTTTCTTTAATAATTTTAGCCGCAGTTTTAAAGGCTTTAGCTGGCGATTCTTCATAGCTACCAAAAGGCACGTCGGCAACAATTAAAGATTTTTTAGTAGCCAACACCACAGTTTTAGTATGGGCAATTGTCATTTCAAGGTTGGTTGCTAAAGTATCTTTATGACCATAAATTGCCATGCCAAGTGAATCCCCAACCAAAATTAAATCACAAAAATCATCTAATATTTTAGCTATTGGGTAAGTATAGGCGGTAAGGCAAACTAATTTCTGGCTATTTTTTTTGGCGATTATGTCTAAAGTGTTGATTCGTCTAACTTGTTGCATATTTATTTAAGGAGTAATATTTGAAGGACTCGGCTGAGTGGCCGGCATTTTATCCAAAATAGGATTATTAACATTATTAACATTTTGGCCAGGATTATTATTGATGGTTTGATTGCCATAGATCATTTGCAGATATTGGTTAACCTGACTGAGATTGGTATTTTGAGAAAAATTATCAATCTCGCCTTTAAGATTAGAGATGATGTTAAGCGGAAGCTGTTTTTTTCTGGTTCCGGTTAAGAAAATAATATTGGCGGTGAGATTTATATCTTTTTGGACCAGATTTATATTGCCCGAAACTAGCCCATTAATGGCCAAAGAGCTCAAATCAACATGAAGCTTATTTTCATCAGTTTTAGAAATATTTAGCTCGCCGGTTGCCTTCTCAAAAACCGTTTTGGCATTTTGGTTAAATAAAATCTGCTGTGGATTGGTTAATTCTGTCAGATTATTATTTGGATCAAATAATTTTATTACCAGATCATTTAAACCATAGCCCTCAACCTCCAAAGAGCGAATACTGAATTTAAGATTACTGTCAATGTTGCGAATAAAATCCTTTTTATTATCCGCTGACGATCTAAAGCTGGCAGCAATATTTGAAACCCCATCAATATTATTTAAGCCAAACAGGCCGTTAAGTAAAGGTTTAAGGCTAATATTACTCAAAATTATATTGCCATTGATTAATTTTTCGCTTCTGATAATTGCGCTACCCTTAAATTCAATTTTACCGCCAAGCATCTCAGCGTTAAAATCAGAAAAATCAATATTGCCATCTTTGATCTCGCCAATAATTTTAAGATTTTTTGCTGTTAATTGATCTAATGTCAAATTGGCAATTTTAAGATTAATTTTACCATCGACGCCAGTTAGTGAGGGTAGTGCAAAGAATTGATCGGTAAAATTATTTTGATTATTGGGGGCTGAAACTGGGGCGCCTGCTGCAACATTTGGTGGTTGCTGGTTTAGTTGTGTGGTTTGATAATGAAATTTATCTGCCGCTAAATTGATGGTAATTAAAGGAGTTGATCCCCTAATATCTAAATCTAAATTGGCAGTTAAATCAGTATCATTTGATTTTAGCAGCAAATTATTAATCGATAAATAACCCTGACCAAATTCCATATTAACGCTTTGATTTTCAAATAATTCATTCTTATAAATTAATTTATCAAATGACAAATTCACCTTATGAGTTGAGGTAATATTATTGAGCCAAAAAATCTTTTTGATCAGTAGGCCGCTAGATAAATAGGAGTTTTGTCCGGAAATTAAAAAATAATCATCAACGTTAAATTCATTAACTTTAAAATCGCTGATGATGTTATTTATTTTTTTGCTGCTATCAATTTTGATGTTGCCTAAAAATTCATTTTTATCATCTAATTTGAAAGATAAATTATTTAAGATGGTTAGATTTGGCAAAATCACCAGGCCGGATTGCAGATTATAGTTTTTGAGATTATCATATCGAAGATTTTCAGAATCAATTTTGACATTGGTAAATAAATCCTGCAATTTATTGCCCTTAACTTCAATGTGACCGATAAATTTCAGGTCACTTTCATTTTTTAACACTCCAGTGATTTTTGCAGTTGAATCCATGATATTAAAGGTGATTGGATTTATCAGGACTGAATATTGATCAAAAGAAGAGGCTGATAAATCAAAATCATTGATTTTTGCTCCCAGATATTTGGCATTTTTAATTGTAATTCTTGCCTTTATATCTAAATCAGAATTTTGGTTATTTGGAAGCGAGTTTGTTGCCAGATTAATGGTTTGCAGCTGGTCATTGCTTGGTAAATCATTGCTATTTGGATCTTTACTGGCATAAAAGGCGTCATTTAACCACAAACTATCAAAATCCAAATTATCGAGATTAAAATTAATGACAATTTTTGTTTGGGGAGTTTTGGTATCAATTTCAATATTGCCAGCGCCGGTAATCAAGGCAGAATTGACTGTCAAATCACTAATTACAATATCATTTGATTGATTGGTGATGGCGGCAGTAAAATTTATGGATTCAGCGGCCGGATTTAATTTGGTATAAATCAGATCACTGTTACTTAAATAATCCCGATAAAATCTCTTGAGGTTTTTAATTTCACCAGAAATTTTACCATTAAATTTAAGTCCTAATAATTGGTTATAGGTAGTGTCGCTAGAATTTAAATCAGAATCTTGATCCAGATTAAAAGCCCCAATTGCCCTAAATTCAAGATTTATCGAGCTAATTATTAATTTCGAGCTGTCAGAAGCGGCATTTTTTTTAAGTGATGAAATAAGTTCAATATTATTGACGGTGCCGCCAGTTAAAAAATAACCTTTAGCGGTAATTTTTTGTCCGCTATTGCTGATTTCAAGATTAATTTGATCGAATCTTTTTTCTTTTGAGAATTGATCATGAGTGATAAAATTGAGATTATAAATATTGATCCGCGGAATGTGACTAAAGCCAAGATTTTGATTTGCAATACCATTTAATGAAAAAATTGATAATGAATCAGAGCTGGTGGTAAAATTGTTGCTGCCGGTTTTATTTAAAGCATCAATTGCAAAATTTTTGCGATCACCAGACTGGCTTAACTGATCATAACCGCTAAGTGCTGCATTATAAAAATTTAACTCTTTGAGATTAAATTTTCTTAATAATATTGCAAAGAAACCGGTTTTGATTTCAATTGCTCCGGCCATTAAATCATAAATATTGCCATCCTTAACAAAATTCTGTATCGCCACATTATTCATGACAATTTTAGGGCTTGGAAATAGGGCAATCTCGACATTTTGAATTGTAATATTAGCTTTAATTTTATCGCCAATTTTTAACTCAAGCTGCGATTTGAGGCCAGAATTGTCAATCACTAATGGTGTGGCTAACAATAATGAAATGATGGTTGAAATTGATAAAACAATATATCTAGACCGCTTGTTATTGTTTTTGGATCCGATTTGTTGCTGAAATGCCCGCTTATTTTGAGCCAGAGATTTTAAATTCGTTTTTGCTTTAAATTTATCTCTTGCTTCGTCAAAAGATTTCAAAAAACCAGCCTTTGGCTGCTGTTCTTTTGCTATCGCTGAAGCATTGGAATTATTGACCAAGTCAGTTTTAGTTGAAGATTTTGGCAATAATTTTTTTAAAAAATTGATCATAAGCAATATAATCGAAGACGGTATTCATTTCCAAAATAGACCAGTTAGCATTATTACCCTTCTTGTCATTTCGGCGCAGGCCGGAATCCATCAAAGCAGTCAAAATGTTGCAAGAGGATTCTTGACCCTGCGTCAAAATGACAAAAGAGAGGCTCTCGTAGTAAATTTAAGCCTAAAGCAATTTTAAATAGTCATCAAACATAGCGCTATTAAAATGCTGATGAAAATTATAAGCAAATAATAAAATTAGAAATAATGAAATAAATATTATCATGGCATTATTAACCATCTTTTTATCCGGCACTAACTGATCCTCGCCGATATTTACCAGCTGATGTTTTTTATTGCTGATATTAGATTTGAGCGCTAAAGATTTCATCTTTTCTTCAATTACTTGCTGATCAATTTTAAGTAGCTGACCATAAGACCTAATAAAGCCAGTTAAATAAAGACCTCTACTTAATTGCTCGCCAGAATTTTCTTCAATTTCTTCAATATCACGAGGCTTAACTTTCAATTCGGCACTTGCTTGTAAAATCGTAATTTTTAGCTCCTGCCTTCTTTTTTTTAAGAGCTTGCCAATAGTTAAAATTTCTGTACTCATTTGTTTGCCGTGCAATAATTTAGGGCAATCTTTGCCAGATCTTTAGATGCATTTTGATTAATGCAAAGCAGGCCTTGCTTAGAAAAATTCAGTAGTAGATCTGGTGAATCAAAGACTAGTTTTTTAATTATCATATAAAGTGCATCAGTGGTAAAATTGGGCTCCTCAATAACAATTGCAGCACCTTTTTCCTTGATGCGGTAAGCATTTTCTCTTTGATGATTATCGCTTGAATTGGCAAAAGGAACCAAAATCATCGGTCTTTTAGCTGCGCATAATTCAAAAATTGAAGATGATCCTGCTCTTGCAATTACTAAATGGGCCGCTTTTATTTTTTGCTCGATCTCATCAAAAAAATGGCTTAATTCAGCATTGATATTAAGGGCCTTATATTGATTAGCGCTATATTCCAAAAGCTCCTTACGACATTGTTGAGTAATATGAATTTTCTTTCTTAACTCTTCACCTAAATTAGCAAGCGCTCCTGGCACGACATCGCTAAAAATCTTTGCCCCCCCGCTACCACCAATAATTAAAATATTAAAAATTTGATTTTTGTCATCAAGCGCCGGCAATTTATATTCTTCAAGACCAAGATCAGTTATTTCTTTTCTAACCAAATTGCCAATCATAATTTTTTTATCACCAAATTTATTATCGATCCCCTTAATATCATCAAAAGACAAGATAATTTTATCAGCAAATCTTGCAAAGACCCGATTTACCTTACCCAAATAAGCATTTTGTTCATGAAGAATAATCTTTTTACCGGCAATAACTGCCGCAATCAAAGGGCTAAAAGTCGCATAACCACCAAAAGCAACAATTACTTGTGGCCTAAAAAATAAAAAACCAATCAGAGATTGCAAAACGCCATAGATAATTTTTGAGGAGCCAATTACTAGTCCCAGAAGTGTTTTCTTAGCTTGAGAGCCGCTAATAATTTTAAAGCCAAATTTATCATCCTTCCTGACATATTTTAGATAATTTTTATCAGCAAAAATTATCACTCGATGTTGCTGGTTAGTAAGCTCTTCAGCCAAACAACGCGCCGGAAATATATGCCCCCCAGTGCCGCCAGTTGCAATAATAATATTTGCCATGTTTAAATTTAACTTGATATTAGTTAGTTGTTTTGAAGCAAAAAGGCCATCGCCACTCCTTGAATATTAAAGAAAATTCTTAAAATAAAATCAAGCTCAGTTAAAAGCTACCAGGTAGCTTTTTAGATATTACCGGATAAACTAGATTATCACACCCGCAAGCGCGGTTCAACAATCGAGACAATCAACTCATCATCCAAATGTAAAAACGTAAAATTATCAGTAAAATTGGCCTCAATAAATAAGAAAAAACTACATTGTAAATAATATCGCCATATTTGCAGGAAGCATTACTAAATTAATCTTACCCATTTTTTACCAAAAAAAATTGCTCAGTATTAATTGTTTTTGTATTGCTTGAAAAGAGGAATAGACTTTGTGAAATATTGAATAGTTAAAATGGTATTACAAATTCTTTTTCTTCAAGAATTGCACAAAATAACTAGCGCTTTCCAAATTTTCACTTGAAAATCTAGTCAAATTATTTTGAATTTCTCCACCATCAACCTTATTAATCATAAATCTTTTACAAGAAATTAAGGCCAGTATAATCACTACCACATTATCAATTGGAAAAAGAATCAGCTGTGATTGATGTAGATATTTAACCAGTGAAATCCCAATTAAAAATTCCAAAACAAAGAAATTTTTCTTCAGGCTCTCAGTTAGGCGGCGCGCCTCTTTTTCAATCAGCAGATTATAACTGACAATGATTGCAATAATTAATATCGTCAAATAAATTAAATTATTAAAATCTGACCAATAAATCAGTAAACTGCAGCAAACAAAGCCACAATATCCGATTAATTTATAACAAGGCAATTTAAACGGCCGGTCCAAATCCGGAAATTCCTGCCGCAAAATCATCAATGAAATTGGCCCCGATAAATAAGAAAAAACTACAATTGAAGATAAGAAATTAACCAATTCCTGCCAGGTTGGAAAAGGCAGTAAAAACAAGGCGCCAATTGCGGCATTAAACCACAAACAATTGGCTGGAGAAAAAAACCGATTCAATTTATTTAACCAACTATCCGGGAAAAAATCCTTAACCAGCCCATATAAAATCCTGGCGGTAGCTGCAGTATAAACATTAGCAGTACCAAGTGGTGCAATCACCGCATCAACAAATAATATTGCAATAATACTATGAATACCAAACAAAGCGACCAACCCAAGCAAAGGCGCCGCCGCACGCCCAAACACCAATTGCTGATCCCCTAAACAAGCAATAAAAATAAACGATAAAGAACCATATAAAACCAACCCCGCAATTATCGGGGCAAATAACGAATAAGGTATCGCCCGACGCGGATTCTTGGCACTATTTGCCAAAACCAACCCATTTTGAAAACCAGTAAAAGCAAAAGCGAGCCCACTACTGGTAATTGCAAGCAACACTTTTTCAAACGAAAATTCATGATTAATATTTGCAATATGAATATTATCCCAATTCCCAAATAAAATAATCAATAACCAAGCAATCCCAATTGGCACCAAAATCTTCCAAATACTAACCAAAGCATTAACCCGAGCCACATTACTCAAGAAAAAACTATTAAACCAAGTCAAAAAAATGATAATCAAAAACGAAACAAACAACCCCAAATAACTAAGTGTAGCACTCCCATTTTTCTCATCCACCAAGTCCCCAAACCAAAAACTCAAATACTGAATCGCCGACTGCGCCTCAAGCGGCAAGTACACCACGTAACTGAGCCAACCAAGGACCAGGAAGATGAAGGAGACGGTGCTGTTGTGAGTAAAGCTAATAAATCTTGAAATGCCACCAACTATTGGCAGTGATGTTACTACTTCAGCAAAAGATAGTCCGATAATTAAAGTTATAATTGCAACTATAAGCCATGAAAATAATACACCCGCCCCTGCAGATTCAAATCCGTAATATGGCGAGAACAGCCAACCAGCGCCGATCATGCCACCGGTTGACATGAACACTAGTTGCCAGGTAGATACTTTATTCATATTTTTTAATTCCATATTTTATTAAAAGCCCCAGCATTTTTATTGATTGATAATCCAATAATCAACGCGCTAATCAACATGAAAATACCTGACAGTAAATGAGTTTGTTGATGTGAAGATAAAATGGAATATAGCAAAGTTTTATTCAATTTTTTCGTTTGAAAATCTTAAGAAATTATCACTGATTTCTGTTGCATTAATTTTATTCGTAATAAATATTTTGCAAGCAATCAATGAAATCACAATTACCAAGAGATTGTCAACCGGAAAAATAATTAATTTTGCCTGATGCATATACTTAACCAAAGCAAGCGATAATAAATATCCTACAATAAAAAAATTATTTTTTAAACTGACTGATAACCTAACGGCTTGCTTTTCAATCAGCAAATTATAGCAGATAATTGCAAGTAAGACCAGAATTGCCAGGCAAATTAAATTACTTAGCTCTGACCAATATATTATCAAGCTGCAACAAGTAAAGCCACAATAGCCAATTAATTTATGACAAGATACTGTAAAAGATCGCTCCACATATGGAAATTGTTGACGCAAAATTATTAATGATATCGGTCCAGATATACAGGAAAAAATTACAATTGAGGATAAAAAATTAACTAGCTGGTGCCAGGTTGGAAAAGGAAGCAAGAATAAGGCGCCAATCAAAGCATTAAACCAGATACAATAGCTCGGAGCATAATATTTATTTAGCTTATTTAACGCACTGTCTGGGAAAAAATCTTTGGCAAATCCATACAAAACTCTTGCGGTAGAAGTGGTATAAACATTTGCAGTGCCAAGCGGAGAAACAATCACGTCGGCAAATAATATGGTAATAATGATGTGAATATTAAATAAAGCAACCAAACCAAATAGAGGAGCGGAGTCAGTCAAAAACAGCTCTTTATCTCCCAAACAAGTAATATAAATTAATGATAAGGAGCTATATAGTAGAAGACCAATAGTTACTGGTAAAAATAATGAGAGTGGTATTGCCATTTTTGGATTTTTAGCGCTATTTGCTAAAATCAGGCCATTTTGGAATCCGGTAAAAGCAAAAGCCAATCCGCCGCTAGTAACAGCTAGTAAAACTTTTTCAAAAGAAAATTGATTATTTACATTGGCTAAATGAACATTATCCCAGCTACCAAAAAGAGTAATCAGCAGCAAGGCAATACCGATCGGGATAGTAATTTTCCAGATACTCACCAAAGAATTGACCCGGGCGACATTGTCAATAAACAAACTATTAAACCAAGCCAAGGCAATTATAATCAAAAAAGACACATAAAGCCCCGTATAGCTAAGTGTGGCGCCGTTACCATGCTCTACCACCAAGCCTTTAAACCAAAAGCTTAAATAAAATACCGCCGACTGCACTTCAAGCGGCAGATAAACAACATAGCTGAGCCATGCCAAAGTCAAAAAAACAAACGATACCGTGCTGTTGTGAGTGATGCCAATAAACCTAGCAAGGCCACCAACAACTGGCAATAAAGTAACTACCTCAGCAAAAGATAGCCCAATAATTAAAATCATGATTGAAGCGATAACCCAAGAAAGCAGCACCCCCACACCAGCTACTTGAAACCCATAATAAGGAGAAAAAATCCAACCAAGACCAATCATGCCTCCGCTAGAAAGCAGAACCAATTGCCAAGTTGACAATTTATGCATAAAATTATTTTTAGAATTATTTAATTAAAAACAGCATTTTCTAGCCGAAGATAATCTAATAATCAATATTCTTTTCACGTCACCTTGGTAAATATGACTTCTTGCGTCAAATTATTTTTGATAGTTCTATTTTTATATGATGGCGTTATCAGATTATTACAGGTGAATTTTAAGTGGTTAAAAATTTTATTTTCTGAAATTGTTAAAACAATTTCCTTAACATTTCTGGATAAAAGACTGATCAAAAAAATACGAGAAAGATTAATGCAGAGCCTAAATTTTTTGATTGCTTGAAAAGATTTCTGTCTAAAAGATGGGAGAACATAACTGAAGAAATTGTACCGGGCGTTACCACCATGTAAACCCGACCGTGTATGATCCTTTACTTCTTAATAAGAAGCTCTTGCATAGACCAACACCCCCGATACAAAACAAAGTATTATTTAGGCAATTTTTGCCGTCAAGTATTTTTTCATTATTTTTTTAAAATATATCAAATTATCTCAAATTTTGGCGATTTTAACTAGGAATTTGACTTTTATCTGAGAGCCTAACACTCTTTTATAGGACTTATTTAATATCGATTACAAATTTTATTAAAAATTCTTATTGACATAATCGAGAGCTTGATTTTGCTAGATCTGTACCAATGGTAATGATAAGTTATAATATGAAATACGATTAATATCAGATTTTAGTACCCAAAATCAATTTTTATGAAGCCGCTAAAATACTGCGTTCATTTCCAAAAATGTCGCAACATGAGACATATTAGAGTAGTTTACTCTTAATTATTAAATTATTCTTTCAATTATAATTCTTTATGAGTAAATTACTCTTTATTAATTGAGATTAGATTTATTTCTAATTCCCAATTAATACCCATAAAAGTTGTTTTTTAATTATCTTTGATATTTTTATCACCCCCAAAAAGTTTTAAAAACCCTTCAAAGAATAATCAAAACAACTTTTATGTCAATCGCCAATAATTAAACCCGGGGCTAATACTAAATCCCATTTATAATTCCATATATTACTTGAATTTATATTACCAATAGATTAAAGTTCTAACTGTTATTTTTATTAATCGAAACAGTTAGACATGCCTAAAACTATTATTAACAAAGCA
>JACCDG011607825.1_pt1 | contig 14634 bp, 10 predicted proteins | sample 7442471 | NCBI WGS metagenome assembly JACCDG01 (sample SAMN15323444, study PRJNA562643) | freshwater metagenome | isolation source: river surface water | place: USA:Blue River Watershed | collected 2017-08-17
AGAGCATTGCGCTTCTATTAGGAACGGTGCTTTGAACAAGTATTTTACTGATAATTTAACACAGTTTGAAGAGCAAAAGAAATCTAAGTTTAAACTAGAATCATTAAAGCCTATTATGGTTGCTGAACAGGGATTTTTGAAAGAAACTTATGCATCACTAAAATCTCCTATTAAAGAACAAGGCCATGAAAATCAAGAATATCTAGAGGCAGGTAAAATAGCGTTAACAAAACCGGAAATATTAGAAGAAACATTTGGTTTTGCTAAGCAATTAGTAGTTAGCGGGATAAAAACAGAAGAAAGTTTATTAAATGATTTGAAAAATACAACTGATTTAAAAGCTAGCCATGAAAAAATGGGCAAAGAACTTGAAACTCACCTTGCCAAAGAGGCGATACGTGATGTACAGCGTGATAGTCTGAAATATCTTTTAGAATTAAGAGAGGCAAGAAAATTATCAACTCCTCCAGAGCAACAGAATGAAAATTGTGATAAAACGCCTAATTCTATTAGGTCTCGTGTGGAAGAAGATTCAAAAATGTTCATGGGGGATTATAAAGTTACTAATCAACATCTCATCGATAAAACTTTAAGAAATTTTGATGGTACACTGGCGGATTATGTGGTGCTTAAAAAAACTATTGCTGATTTGCAGCGCTTTGGCAAAGCAGAAGAGTTAAGAGATGGTTTAATATTGTTTAAAGATAAAGGTATAAAGGCTTTTTCATGCTATACAAGTACTATATCTAGCAATAATATCAGAGATAGTATAAACAAAGATTTTAGTAATATTTTAAAAGGCAAAGATCTTGAGCTAGTAGATGGTAGTAAGTGCAGTAATAAGTCAGAATACCTTATTGCACTTAGTAAGGATGAGCAAATTATGAGGTATATTGAACCAAGATCTGATATAGGTAAAGAAATACAGAATCAACAATCTATTCAAAATGAGAAAACTAAGGATTATGATTTTGAGAGATAGATGGAGCTAGAACCCCTTATAGCTTGGCTTTAAATTCGATAAGTTCATTATGAGAAAGACCTGTAGCAGAAGAGATGATATCAAGAGGTAGATTCTGACGTAGTAAATTCAGGGCTATTTCTATGGCTTTGTTATTTTCACCCTCGGCTTTTCCTTTGTCATACTGATAATCCATAGCGGCAATATTATCTCGTATTCGTTTTATTTCTTCGTCATAGGCAAGAAGTTCGGGCTCACTCCAGTTAAATTGGTTCAACGCATTATAGGCTTTTTCTATTATTAAGTCAGAACCTATGATATTTATTAAATCTTCTTCGCTCGTTTCTGGTGCATGTTTGAAAAAATAGCACCATTTATCTACTATCGTTTTGAGCTCAGCTATATTATTTTTCTTAAACTTAGGAAGTTCAATAAAAGTAAAATAAAAATCCCTTAAGTTATGTTCGTAGCTGTTTTTATCAAGGATAACGTGGTCTGATTTATATTCTTTCTTATCAGGAAAAATAATGCAACTTGCTATGGCAATAAATATCACTTCTTTTAAGTTATGATACTTACCGTCTTCTTCATTACCTTTATTTAACTGTCTTGAATAAGCCTTAGCAGCATAATATTGAGCTCTTTTCTCAAACCCTTTAGTAGGTGCTACCTGCATCTCTACTATGATTTGTACACCATTCTTAGCACTACAAAGTACATCTACTATACTTTGCTTTTTAGAGGCAATTGCCGGGTCTTGAATAGGTGATAAAAAATCAACATTTTCTATTTGATCGCTACCTTTAAGTTCAAGAATATCATTAATAAAATGAATGACTATATCCTTATGCTGTTCAGAACCAAAGACTTTGCGAAAAGCCACATCATTTTTAGGATCAAGAAATTTAGAAAGTGCCATAATCAAAAATATAGAAACAATTTTAATTAGTATATAACAGAATTATACCATTCAGGCTATATTTAATCAAATCCTATATCGGTCCCGTGTGGAAGAAGACCCAAAAATGTTGATTTGGATTTTATGGTTGTTGTGGAGTACCAATTTGCACGAAAATGAAGTTACCGGGTAGTTTACGGAAAAGTGCAGGGAACTACGTTAAAATTAAATAAAAATTATCAGGTTTTCCAACTGACTTTAATGCGTCTTCAACCAAATAAGTACCTATATCAGTTATATTGTTGTTAGCTAGATTTAACGTTGTCAATGAATCTAGTTTTTGTGCATATCTTGCAATCATCGTAACACCAAGGTCTAAAAGGTTATTGTCGCTCAAATCAATTAATTTAATTTGACGATTAATATCAAATGTTTTGCCAAACTCAGCAGCAAAATAAGGATCCAGTTGATTATTATTTAAGTTAATATTTTCTAGCAAGTGCGATACTTTTAACAATTCAACAAGTGGCTTTACCGTTATATAGGTCAAATTATTGTGAGTTAGGTTAAGTGTAGTTAAGGAATTATTTTCTATCATACCCTTAGTTAAAGCCTTTAAAGATGTATGATCCAGTCCTACATTATTTAAACTCAATGATATTAAAGTTTTATTATTCTTTAAACCGTCTGCAATAATTTTTAAATGTTTGCTGTTAATCTCTTGATAACTGATGTTAATATCAATTATTGTATTATTCATATTAATGATTTGAGAGACACAATCAATACTGGAACCTTTTAAATTATTGTTGGTTAATACTAACCTTTTCAAATTTGTATTTGTTGAAATAGCATACCCAATAGCATTTAAAACATCATTACCAGAGTTAATGTGGTTAGCTATTATTAGCTCCTCAATACTAGTGCTGAAAATAATAATTTCCTCTAAAGCAGAAAAATCGTTGTCCAAATTCTTGATATTATTGATTTTAAAGCTTTTTATTGAATTATTTAAAGCTAATGATTCACTCAATAGCTGCCAAATATTATTTTTAATTTCAATATTTTCTAATTCAATAACTTCTACAGAAGAATTTGTTATTAATGCGTTTTTAATGTTTTGTAATTCATTTGGTGTAAAGTCACTATTGAAATGCGACGCATTCAACAAAGTGATTTTCTCTTCTTCAATTAAATTAATTATTTCTGTTGCTTCCATCATTTTTTTGATTGTTTTTTAATTTTACTAACAGTTCTTTCTTATATCTATGATCTTCAAAAACCTTAATCTTGTCCTTACTATTAATAGGGTGATCAATACTTGAGCCTAATTGCCCATCCCCGCTAAAAGGTATATTAACAATTGCGGGAGTTGGAATAGGCTCTTTTTGGTCAATAGTTATCTTTTTTGGTACTATTGTTTGGGTAGTTCGAGCTTGTAGTTCCACCTTAAGCTTGGTAATCGGGTAGTTGCCACAAAGTTTGACAAAACAGCTATTGGGTTCTAGGTTTTTGATTTCATCTGGTAGCACTAGCCTTTTCATTCTTATTGATGAATTGATATTAACCCCATCGCGTATAGTATTAGATCCGTACGATAGGCTTTCTTTGGTTTCGTCTATTTCTATTTCGCCAAGTGATTTTGAGGCATATTCGGCTATAGTATTGTCACCGACTGCAAAGAAAAACTTCGTCCGAAATAAATCCAATAATTCTTGCGAACCGGCAGGTCCATATATTCGCTCCAACTGGGCGATGTTCTGAATTCCTGCTACCATACAAGCTCCATATTTTCGACCTTGGGCTAGAACCATAGCAAGTGAAGGTATTTTTTGCATAGCCGGTAGTTCATCCATGACAAACCACATTTTTTCATTCTCTCCTGAATGAGGACGATCCAGCATACCTTTAATTGCAATATTTGCCCATGCCGATAGCAAGGGTCTTAAAGTATCTAGATCATTAGGTTTAATCGAGACGAATAACCAACCCTTCCTGTTTTCTCCATTAATCCATTCTTTAATTGAGAAATCTCCTTTGTCTTTTAAATATTTCAATTCTTTTACTTTACTAGCTAAGGTGGATCTAACAGAAGCCGTTCCTTTTTCTGCTTCTCTAGAGACATAACCGGCCGCATCCGTATCTGAAAAATATTTACAAAAGTCTTTTAAGTCTGCTCTATTAATCACATGGAGCATTGATTCAATCGATTTAGTTGATTCTTGTTTTTTTAAAGCTTCGACTAATACGGTTCTTGCGGCATCTTCCCAATAGCGGTCTGTCTTAATTGATTCTCCGTCAACAAAGGCGGCGGCTAAGTTGTTGTATTCCTCATCAGTATGGCAATCATTCCACGGCAACCAGCTAACGCTATTTTCAACAAGTGGATTAAGGATTAAATCAGTTTCAGGATTGTAGAAGCGGTCTACGAATTCACCGGTAACATCAAAAATAATTGCTCGATCTCCACTATTCCTAATTTGAGGTATTAATTCCTTTAACATATTAGTTTTTCCGGCACCTGTTGTACCGGTTAATAATAGATGCTGTGTTTCTGAATCTTTAACTAGTGGCAGGCTACTTATGATAATCTTCGAAGCTTCTTTTGCTCGTCTTAGGATTTTCGCAAGTTGTTTTGGCGTAACTAAATCACTACCACGTAGTTTTTTTATTCCTAAAATACCACCGCCCCTATAAGTAAATAATATTAATGCAAGAGAGCATCCTACTGCGAAACTAACAATCACCTCAAAAAAAGCATCTTGCTTAATCCATAATAATACTTGGTTAATCCTTGCTCCGTAAGGCGTTACTTTCCAGAACAAATAATTATATTCTTCGGCTCTCATATGGACAAAATGCCCTTTATTGATCGAATAGAAATCTATCACTATCTGGTGTTTGCCGTAGAAAAACGCACCTATACTTAATTTTAAATCAACATAACAGTTAATAATAAAATAGTAGATTGTTTGAAAGGTCGTATGCTGACTAAGACGAAATGCGATTAATCCAAATATGAAAGCAAGACCAAAGAAACATATGTTCTTTACACCTTGCATAATCATCCGCATATTATGCGCCCATAATTGCGCTCCTCTTGTGAAATTGCTGTTACTTGCTGATGACATGATGTTTTATTTTGTTTTAATTTTAAATTGTTGATTTATATTAAGCGTATTTTTGCCCCCATTTCATCACTACTTTGTAGGAGTATTTTCTTTGGTGATCCGGTTTTGACGAATGGTAGTTGCAAATAGCAGCGTACCAAGTCCCATGTTGTTTTTTTAAACGTATTAAAAGCTTGGCCGCATATTCTATGTTATTTTTAGGATTTAACATTTCCTGAATATTTGCAAAAGCTTTTGAATGAAAGCGGTAATTCAGTTGCATCACTCCTACGTCAATGTTTCTGATACCATTCTCCTGAGCATCAGCAATTACTTTTAAAGCCTCATTATTATTCGTAGCAATTACGGGCTTTCCATCAACATTGATAGCATGGTTATTTATTCCTGATTCCACAAAAGCAATTGCCTCAAGCAATCCACTTGGAATCCCATATTGCTCTTCAGTCGTTTTAATCAATCTCTTTATTTTCCCTTGAACGGAGCTATTTGATGCTAAGGCATTATTGCTCGCCATGCACAAACAAATAACTAGAAGCAAAGATTTAACTCGCTTTTTAATCAGCATAATATTCTATTTTTCTTTGAAATTTTTGATCTAGCCCTGTAATGACCTAAGTGCTATCTCATACCATCTTCCAGCACTCCCTCCGAGATAACCATGTGTATAACCAACTTTCCAAGCTTCATCTTGCAAAGCTTTTTGATATTCCTCTTCTGTTGCAAAAGATTCTCTTTTAACTCTCTGCTGAACATAATCAGCATAAAAATCTAAACCGGTTTTAAATCTTTTATCCAGCTCTAATTGTAGTGGTAATTTAATATTATCCAACTTCATTTCGGCAAGTTTTGAACCTCGCTCGCTCTCCGGAAATTGCGATAAATATTCTTTTTTTTCTAAGGCTACTTTTTCTTTTAATTTATCCGTTTCCCACCGATACTTATCCCAAAGAGTACTTTTGGGTCTTTGACCACTAACCTCATCTCTTGCTCCATCTGCATAACCAGCTTTAAAACCTGATAATATATAGGATTTAAAAGGATGAAAATTTGTATCATTATTAACGTAAAGATATATAGAAGCACCTATTATTGCGCTAATCATTAATATTCTTGGAATTAAATATAAGCTGCCTAAAGCGATTAGCCATTTCTTATACTTTACCAAAAAATTTTGTGGTTGATCCTGATTGCTCATTATACTAATCATTTTTATTTACTCTTTTTATTGTCATCTCTTTCTATTCCAACTATTTCACCGGTATTGTTTCCTAGTTCTCTAAGCACCCTTAATCCTGTATACTTTCCAGTAAGTGAATCAAAGGCTTCTTTTTTATCTTTAATATCTTGAGCTATTAATTTAGACTTACTATCATCACCCCTCACCCTTTCATTTTCCAAATTCTGCACGACCTCTAATTGCTCTGGATTCAGATTGTTTTTGAAAGTTTCCTCTACAGGTTTATTATACTGCAAGTTGGGATTATTTACCGCATTATTGACCACTTTTTCTAGTGGTTTTTCTCCGCCTGTGACATCCTTGACAACGGCTTGTTCCCTGATGTTTTGAGTGTTTTGTTCGAATTTGGATTTTAAGCTATCTGGGGTTGGAATTTCTGTATTTTGGACTGACGGAGCATTTTTTTTGATTCTTGATACGTAAGCCTGATATTCAGGGCTTTTAAGTGGGTCGTTAACCCTGATCACATCTTGCCCGATTGCCTTTGCTTCTTCCGGATGATTTGTTACCCAACGTTGTGCATGTGCTTTGCTTGCAAGTTCCGGATTTTTTGCCATTACCTCGTTTAAGAATGCATCATTCAAGTTGCTGCTGATTGCTCCTGAATTGTTTTGTAGATATGACAATTGATTGCCGTAAGTTTCAACATCTTGAGCGGTTTTAGCGATTTCATTGCCGATTGACTCCTGCTGGTTTAAGTTTGACCCTAGACTCTCGCCAAGTTTCTGGTCTTGGCTATTATTCGTAGTGAAGTTTTGAGTTTTTGCAATAGTTTTGGCTTTCTCCAGGAAATTATCATATGTTTGCCTATCCTGCTCACTCATATTTTTGCGGATATCTTCGGTGTTTGCAGCATTAGTACCCGTGCTAACTCCAGAACCCCAAAAACTTGCGCCTGCTGTAACATTCGATTGCGTACCTGTTGATTGACCCTTAGTGACATCAGTTCCTTGTGTTAAGGTTTTTCCGTCACCGACTACCTGTTTCATAGAGGCAATATCTGCATCTGATATATTATCACTTTGCACCGTGCCGTTAATAAGGCTTTTTACAAAATCGATGCTTTGAGCCTCGGTAAGATTGCTGATTTTGCTATGGCGATCAGTTAAACTTGCTAGATTGCTTTGTGCTCTGTTGTAGGAGTCGCCCACACTAGCAGTTTGACCTTCTGTTCCCGTATGGTTGTTAATTAACTGTGTTCCTTGCTCGGTTAAAATCACGTTTCCGCCATCCTGACCCATTTTTACACTATTTGCACCGTCAACAACACTACTTCCCATAATTAGCGTCGGTGATACATTATGCTGTCCTTTGGTGGTATTGTCATATGAGGTCTGCTTCATTTGCAAATTACCGTCAGCCATTGCGCTGCCAATTGGCATTGCAGTGCTAGTATTAGCTAGTCCGCCGGCAATACTGCTTAATGCATATGGGCTACCAAAAACAATAGCAAAACTTATTAACGGCGTTGCCGAGATTAATGATTGCACCGTGGAATATTTCATCATGATTAATTCAGTAAATCCGGCTTGTCCAATAGCACTTAATCCACTAAGTCCCCAGCCGCCAATACTATCTTTTAACTGTATCATCGCTATTGCATGAATGATTGTATAAAACACCGGCCATGTACAAACCCAGATCATTAATTTAATTCCCGTAGTAATGAATACCCATCCGCCCGGCAACATTGCAAACGGTAAAATAATAACAAATAACATCACCACCAAAGCTAGCATAGTTGGTTGGGCAGCCGCCGGAATCATTGCCTCAGACATTTCGCCGCCAATGATAGAACCCATTGATTGCTGGAACAATCCACGAGTTGCCTGCATTCTGATTAAATCCGGATATACTCTAGGATGACCGACTTTCTCACGCCAATCATCATAAGATTCACGATTGGCATTAAGTATCATCGCTTGTTGCATCCAGGCATTAACATCCTCTGTTCCTTGTTCCAGATATCTAAAAACATCTCCTGTCATTGCTTTAATACGCCTATTCATCAATGCTTCATTTGTTGTTGAAATACCCAAAACGGCAGCAAATTGTTTCATTAATGCGGGTGCTTTGCTTTCAGTTGCAATTTCTCCTTTCAGCATTTTGCCCGCTTCGGTACAAGTCATAAAGCGTCCGACAGATCCATCTTTATTGGTGGCTTTAATGCCAAGACGCTTTACCGGGTTTGTGTCTAAGTACGCAAGCAGATCTACTGCTTTTTGCGCTTCTATTTTCTTACCGCCGAAATTTCCAATTATATACGGCAACATATAGCATTGACGCAAATATTCTTTCGTATTTCGAAGAAGTATAGGGTCTTGTATTTGTATATCCCTGATCTTAGCTACCGCCTTTGCTCCATACAATATACCGCCCGTTGTAGAACGACCCGCATTAACGGGTAACATCGTTTCTTCAATTAATTTTGATAAACCATGCGAAATTTTCGTACCAACAGAAGTAAAAAACGAAATGCCGAACGGTATATTATCTATTTTCACTGGCGCATTAAGTGCTACTTCATCCTTAATCCACACTGTAGTTTTTGGTGAGAACAATAGAAAGAAAGCAATCATTGACGGAATCATCCAGTTTTTGCCGAGAATTGCTATATCAGCTTTAAACGTTGCCTTAATACCTGCATATACGCCCCCAAGTGTTAAAGCCATTGTACCAACGGGCGTTAAATATTTATTATCAGTTTCAAAAATCATTGCTACTGCATTAAATACGCTAATCAGTAAATCGCCGCCGCCGTAAGTATAGATTATATATTCCATGTTCCTAGCCCCGTTCTCTTGCCATTAAATGTTTCCATATTTTATCTGCTCGATCATTAACTCTATCGGCATCAACCATGACTTTTGACCATTCTGTGCGAGCAAAAACCAATACATCGTCTAATTGTTTTTCATAATCCTTGATTATCTGGGCGGTCATTTGTTTGTTTTTTAAATAGTGAACACCTTTTTTAATCTCATTGGTTACTTTCTCCAAATGACTCACTAGCATATATCTAGCTATTAAATGACTATCCGGCTCTAATATTGACATACCGGAAACTGCATCAAGCATTAAATGATCAAAAATTGGAAAAGCTTGACCCAATGAATCCAAAAAGCCTTTGTCCTCTGCCGTGAATTCACTTGTTTGCGCAATAATCCCTACTACCAATTCTTTTAATCTTGTTTTTGCTTTGCCTGAATAAGAATTGCCCTCACTAATAGTTACGCTATTATTAATACCAACCGTAAGGCAAGTAGCGTTATCGCAACTATACATACTGGTATTTGTTCCACCGTTAATATGAGCGTTCCAGCTCTCCGTATCATTAGCAAGGCTTGGATACGGTATTACTGTTGTGTCCCTAACAACAATAGTCCCAACCATTGACATTAATTGCTCGTGCATTTCTTTTGGTATACCAACGGCAGTTGCGGCCTTTATAAAGATATTGTAGTTATCCATCATTATTTCAGGGTCTTTCTTTTGCTTTGCATCTACCGCCGCTTTTTGCTTTAAGAAATTATTGCACTTCTTCCGCTGACCGCCCAGATCAACAGAACCATCAGAATTGGCCATTTCTTGGCATACTGTTTCATACATTGCAGAGCTTTGAGGGGTTAGGGCGGCAAATGCGGATTGCGCAGTTGTGCATTGCCCTATTCCATGTTGAGTTAATGACATTGATAAATCACGCAAAGTGGTCAATGTTTGTTCTATTTGAGGTGCATAAGTCTTTAAGCCCAAATGAAAACCATACGCCACAACCTCTGATCCTATATTATTTGCAACGTTAACTATCTCTCCGCCGGAAATCATTGAGAACGATCCTAAATAAACATCTATACCACCGCATCCGGTACTCAAAGAGGGGGGAGTTATAGATAATGGATTAACAGCCGTGTTTTTGGTTCTAACAGCCATTCCACCACCGCTATAATAACCGGCCGATGCATCTTGAAAATTGCCGGGAGCGGTGGTATTAGTATGCAAATTTTTAAATACATCGCCCAAAGCCCAGCCCATAGCATGGCTTGCACTTAAAGAAATGCCCAAAAACATAATTAATGCTACCAGCTTTACCGACTTTAAAATAGTTTCCATTAAAACAACCTCTTTATATGCTTATCAATATTCTTGATGTTAATTAAAATTTGATCGGCACTATTAATACCTCTTGATATAGGAAATACTTCACGGCCATTACTTTTAATTAAATATAATAAAGGGGTTTCTCTAGTAGGATTGAACATTAACATCTCACCATTATCAGCAATTCCTTTGATCCCTTTGAAATCAACACCTTTTTTGTTTGCAGCAAGTAGTTGAAATCCATATTTCCGGGCAAATTCCAATACTATTGGTGCAAATGCATGACAACGTGGGCAATCTTCTGATACTTGTAGAATCAAACCCCATTCCTGACTTAACCTTGATAGTTTTTGATGAATCTCTTTGTCTTCAATCTCTTCTTGAACTCGCTTATGTAAAACATTGCTATGTGCTTTCATATCTGTGAATTGACTACTCATCATCGCTAGCGCAACTCTTCGTTCCCCGTAAAGTTGTGCTTTTCGCATCATTTCTTTTTCTATATACAGCTCTGTTAGAATATTTTCAGGTGTTGGATTATCCAGTGCTTGGCGATGAGCTTTTTTATGCCTTTCTTGTAAGGAGCGTATATTCTTCTCATAAACAGGCAAGTCCTCTGCCGGCGCAGTTTGAGCCGTTTCCTGTTTTGGGGTATTTTCAACTTTTTCTTTTTTTTGTTCCGGTTTTTCATTATACCAGTTAAAACCCTGTAAAGGTCTAATACGGTCAGATCCAAAACTGATATTTGGGTTAATCACCAAGGTTACCATTTGCAAAGCAACAAAAACGATTAACCGACTGCGAATATTCCTTGCTCTTTTCATCATCGTGCATTTTTATTTTTCTTTTAATTTCTGCAGGTCTTTATAATATCTGTTATATTCATCTAGGTAATAATTCACCTTTTTTTCTTCTGCTAGATATAGGGGTAAATTTTTATATAACCTGTTTTGAATTAGATCGACGTTCTCAGGTGATGTATCCGATACTTTTAAAGTGTCCCTAAAAAAGGAATAAAAATCACGTGTCGGATTGGACTTAACCCATAAAAAAGCGTTAACCCCATTTATTACACCTTGGCTATAAAAATAATCTCTCTTTGCTACGCTCTCTTTATATTTCGCAAGGCTTTCAAGATATAATCCGTTTAACTCTTCTACTTTTTGAGCTTTTGCCGTTCTTCTTGCCTGTTCCTCTTTCTCCTTTTCCTGCTGCGCTCCTATGCGAGCATCTTCTGCCAATCTTTTTTCTTCTTCCTTCGCCCTGCGGGCTCTTTCTTCTTCCTCTGCTTTGCGTTTTAAAATATCTCTTTTCTCCGCAGGAGTAGTATTCATATGCTCTTGTTGTAGTTTCGGTAATGTCTTAAGGTTTATGCTTGGAAAAGTTTTAAACATATTGCTCTTGCCTTTAGCAAGCATAGCCCCAAACAATTCTTCCATATCAAATTTGGAATAATCTAATTTTGTTAATTCCTCCAATGTAAGAGGACGACAATTTGGAAATTCACTACTACCCCAATCAATATTTAACTGACTTCTTCCCTGCTCGTGAAATATCCGAGCAAGTTTTGAGTTAAAACAACAAAAGTTTGTTCTCTTAACTAGACAAGTCTTAGTAATAGATTCTCTCGTTTCACAATACGTACCTACCATATGACATAAACCCTTATCACGCTTTAATGCCAATCCCTTTTCCTCAGGACTGCAACTTGATAGTTTCATATCCTTGCCCCAGCCTTTGTTTGTAGAACAACAATTGATAAAACCTACAATCGCTTTATCACAACCATTAGCTTCACCGGCAAATACCGTAATAGGGTTCTTACAGATTCCGCTACTTTCTTTATCGCAATCTTTTTGAGCTTCATTAATGGCAGCAAGATATGCTACATTGCTAAAATCTTGATTTTCTTCAATAGTTGGGGTGTGACAATTGCCACCAAGACAATAAATAGAGGAATCAGCTAAAGAATAATTTCTTTCTTTTTTTGTAATCGGGCAAGTAAAGTTTCTTTTCCACCTAAGACATATGCTACCAATTCGATGCTCACACTCGGAATCGACTAAACGACAATTTGCTTTTGTTAAATGAGCACATCCGTCTTTTGGCTTCGAAGTACATTGATAGCTAATCTTTTCACTCCAACAAGGGCGATTAATATCATATTTACCGAAAAACTTTTTAATTCCTTTTCTAGTGCAAACTCTTGATGTTTCATAACATTCGTTTTCTTCAACTAATTTCTCAGCCGGAGCTGTTGCTACTTGCCAATATTCGCCCTTTTGGATAAAATTTTTTCTTCTTTCCTCCACGCTATAATGGAATCTGACCAAAGCACTCTTTATACGGAATCCACGATAGGTATGATGTGCTGTTAGGGCAATTGAAGTAGCGTTCTGCGGGTGTATGAGATCAACTACTATATTCTGCGGTGGTAGTACAATTGATTCCGGTAACAGATTAATTACCCGGGCACTAATTATTTCCTTGATTACCCGATGAGTAGCCTCATTATTGAATAAGGTGTAATGAGGCAGAAAGTGATGGACATACCCTCTATATGCCTCACTATAATAACTTTTTTGCCACCATGAATCCGGTACTTCCCTATACGGAATATCTATACTTGTTTGAGGTTTTCTGATTATCTCTTCCTGCTCCTCTGCTTCCAGAACCAGTTCCAAACCAACATCAACATTAAAATCTACTCCCTCGACACAACTCTTATTGACAAAGCTAGTAGTACTGGTTTCACTAGCACTTAAAGACCCACCGCCGGTTTTTGCCATTGGGTTTTGTTCTATTTTCAAAGAGTTCTTTAAGAGCGAGTTATCCGGATTAATCTTGTGCTGATTAATTGCATCCATCTTTTTTAATTCAGTATGTTGCAGGAATTCTCCAAGCTCACTACTGCGCAAAGCATTATTGCCTTCACCGGTCAAACTTGCATCATTTAATGAACCGATATTTGAAACATCTCCATCTTTCTTAATAAAGGTTTTTGCTTCATCAGGATTACCAAGAACAGTTACGTTCTTAAACTTCTCTCTTTGATTAAAACCTGTGCCGACACCGCTTGCAAATACAGCATTGCTTGCACCTATAGTTATTAATGTTAATATTGATATTATATTAAATATTCTCATGTTCTTTTGCCGCTAGCCCTAACTTCCATAATCTCTAAAGCTTTTTTCAATGTTATATGACCGCTGATTTTCTTAATTGTTTTATCAGAATTAACTACCACCACCGCAGGTACTTGCTTAATACCAAACTGCTTGAAAAGATTTGGATTAATATCAATATTAATTCCTACTTTTTCCAGCTTTGTCTTAGTTTCTGCAAATCGATTACGACCAAACTTTTCACCTACAAGACCACGCATTACCAATTTTGCACCGTAGTGATTTGCCTCATTAAAATAACTACGCAGTGATTCATCATTAATTGAAAATGACACCAAGATATAAATGCCGGGCTCTATTTGTATTTCCTGCTTTGGCATTGCAAAACTACTGTAGCTATTTGCTGTAGCTAATATCATTAATGCCAATATTTGGAATAAGGGTTTTTTGAACATTTTCTTCATTTATTTTAGTTTTTATTTGTCTGGTTTGTTTCCATCACTTTAAAGCACGCAGCAATCTCTCTTGCGCCATATCAGGAAACTAAAATCCTCACCCCATACCGGAAATTCTCGTCCTGCTTGCCACAACACTTCCGTTTGACCGATACGTTTGCAAGAACTCATTTCAGGAATTGGATAAGTCATCTGCAAACGATACTGACTTTTCTTGATAATCGGCATTGGATATTTGCCGCACATCCCCTCCTTGCCGTAATACCCCCACAGCATTAGCTCCCTATGCAGTTTTGCCATGAATTTGGAAACCACCAGCTGAGCCGTGCCGACTCCCCCATTGTGATAAGAGGTAGTTCCGGAAAATGGATACATACAACCCTGACAACCGGCACACCAAAACATGTAATCATTTGACAAACCTGTACTTGAAGTTAGGCAATCAGCCACGCATGAAGCTGTTGTTAAAGGATTTGCAAACAATAAAGCTTCCGGATTTAATATGCTTGTCTTAACATCATCTCCCCACATAGGATCAAATTCAGTCAAATAAGCAACATCAACCGACGCTGCTTCTATACAAATAAAATCAAGCAAGATCTCAAGCCAATAAAGAACAGGGTAGATGTACCAATGAATATGATAGAAAGCCGTGCCTTCATCGCTCTTAACGCCTTTTTGCGGACTAGTCCCAAGTGAAATTCCGCCAAGGCTTACCATACACATAGG
>JACCDG010478621.1_pt1 | contig 14632 bp, 13 predicted proteins | sample 7442471 | NCBI WGS metagenome assembly JACCDG01 (sample SAMN15323444, study PRJNA562643) | freshwater metagenome | isolation source: river surface water | place: USA:Blue River Watershed | collected 2017-08-17
GGATGCACGCGCTCGACAGCAGCTCGCCGAGACGCCACACTCCTTGGTGAATAACCGAGAGGTAGGACAATGGGCATGGAACTCAGCCGATCAGTGGCCGGCAAGGTGGTGTTGGTGACCGGCGCGGGCAGTGGCATGGGGCGGGCGACGGCGGAGGTCTTTGCGGCCGAGGGGGCCTTGGTCGCGCTGACCGATCTGGCAGGCAGCGCAATCGAGGACATCGCGGCAGGCTTGCGCGCCAGGGGGCATCAGGCGCGGACCTGGGTGCTCGACGTGTCAGACGCCGCCGCGATCCGCGCCGTGGTGCCCGAAGTGGCCGCCGCCTTTGGCGGGCTCGACGTGCTGGTCAACAATGCCGGGGTCAGTTCCTTTTGCCCGATCGACGATGACGACCATTACGAGCTGGTCTGGGATCGCGCCGTCTCCGTCCTGCTCACCGCGCACCAGCGGATGATCCGCGCGGCGCTGCCGTTCCTGCGGCAATCGTCCAGCCCGCGGATCGTCAATATCGCCAGCACCGAGGCGCTGGGGGCAACTTCGCGCAACAGTCCCTATGCAGCAGCCAAGGCGGGTGTGACCGGGCTGACCCGCGCGCTGGCGGTGGAGCTGGGCAAGGAGGGGATCACCGTCAACGCGATCTGCCCTGGTCCGATTGCCACCGGCATGACCGAGAAGGTCAGCGATGCGGACAAAGCCGTCTATGCCCACCGCCGCACCGCGCTGCGCCGCTATGGCCAGCCCGAGGAAGTGGCGCACATGACGCTGAGCCTGTGCCTGCCGGCCGCCAGCTACATCACCGGGGTAACGATCCCGGTCGACGGCGGGCTGATGGCGCGGAACGCGTGAGGAAAGTTTGAAGCAGAATCCGCTCGCCGGTCTGTAACGGCGGTTGGTCGGGGACAAAGGCCTTTGGTCGAACATCATTGGCAGCGGCCTTCGCAGGGAGCCTAGGGCCGCATCAAGGAGGCCGCCCCGTGGGGAGGGCGGTGAGTCGGATGGATTGCCTGTCGCGGCGCAGGGGCTCGCGCGCACGGGCAATGGGAGAATGACTGATGTTCGTGAAGACCCCTGCCGCGCGGCTGCGCCATGCGCCGCTGCCGCTGTGGATCGGCCTGCTGGCCTGTGCCGCGCCGGCCTTTGCCGAAACAACCGACAAGCCGAATGCCGAAGTGGCCAGTGCCGCCGTTTCTGATGGCGAGAGCGCCGGGCGGGCCAAGGTCTATCAGCCAGCCTTCTTCGCCGCCTATTCCCCCACCACGGCGCTCGATATGGTCCGCCGGGTGCCGGGCTTCGCGATCGAGGAGGCGGATGGAGAGGTTCGCGGCTTCAGCGGCGCGGCGGGCAATGTGGTGTTTAATGGCGCGCGCGCCTCTTCAAAGTCCGATGCGCTGGCGGCCCAGCTGGCCCGAATTCCGGCGCGGCGGGTGCTGCGGATCGAGGTGGCGCCGGGCGATGTCTATGGCTCTGACTTTGCGGGCCGCAGCCAGGTGCTCAACGTCGTCACCACCAAGGCCGGCGGGATCGACGGCAATATAAAGGCCAGCGTCACGCGGCTACACAACGGGCGTGCAACCCCCAACCTGGAAGGCGCGGTGGTGATCCGCAGCGGCCAGTCGACCTTCAACCTCTCAGCCGAAAGCGGCCGCCGGGCGCAGACCGAGATCGGCTTTGACGAAGTTCGCCGGGCGAGCGACAGCGTGCTGCTGGAACGCCGCGACAAGCGCAACGAGATCACCGAGCGTAGCCCGGCCTTCGCGGCGAGCTGGGCGCAAGATGGGGGCACGAACAAGTCGGCGCACCTCAACCTGCGCTATGCCCCCGGCGGGTTCGAGCTGCAGCAGTACAATCATGTGTCGCCGCTCAATGGTCCGCAGCGCGATGACCGGCTGGTGCAGGATGCCAGCCCGACCCGCTACGAAATCGGCGGCGACGTGACCCGGCCGCTTGGCGGCGGGGCGCTCAAATTTGTCGTGCTGGCCAATCGGCGCGAGCGCGATGACTTCGATGCCTATTATACCCGGCAGGGAGACGCGGTGGTTGGCGGGTTCGAGCAGGACACCACCTCGCGTTATGACGAGGTTCTGGGCCGGTTGACCTGGACCCATCCCAAGGTGGCGGGCTTCGCGCTCGAACTGGGGAGCGAGGTGGCCTACAACAAGCTGAGCAATGCGACCGACCTGTTGCTGTTGGGGCCGAACGGCGCCCGCGATCCGATCGACCTGCCGATTGACCGGGCGACGGTCGATGAGCTGCGCAGCGAGAGCTATGTCAACCTGGGCCGCCAGCTGACCCCGGCGCTGCGGCTCGATACGACGCTGGCGTTCGAAGCCTCGAAGCTGACGGTCAGCGGTGATACCGGTGCAGAACGATCGCTGAAGTTCTTCAAACCGGGCATGACGCTTGATTGGAAGGCCGGCGGCGGCTGGCACGTTCAGGCCTCGCTGCGGCGGCAGGTGGCGCAGCTCAATTTCTATGATTTCATTTCCGCCGCCGAGCTGGCCAATGACCGGATCAATGGCGGTAATGCCGATCTGCGCCCGCAGCGGACCTGGGAGGCGCGGCTGACGGTCGAGCGGCCGGTGCTCGCCAAGGGCCAGGTGCGGCTGGAAGCCGGCTTTGATTGGGCGAGCGACCTTCAAGACCGTATCCTGACGCCCGAAGGCTTTGACGCGCCCGGCAATATCGGTTCGGGTACCCGCAAATTCGTGCAGGGGACGTTTGATGCCCCGCTCGACACGCTGGGCCTCAAGGGGACCCGTTTCAAGCTGACCGGAGGCTGGCAGGAACATGCGGTGCGCGATCCACTGACCGGACAGGAGCGCCCGTGGAGCGGGTTCCGCCCAGCCTGGAACTGGAGCGCCGAATTGCGCCGCGATGCGGGCCAGTGGTCTTATGGCCTACAGGTCTTCCGCGAAGCGCCGAGCACGGTTTACCGGATCAACGAGATTGACCGGTTCTTCAATTCAGGACCGTTTGGGATCGCCTTTGCCGAATATCGGCCCGACAAAAAGACAACGATCCGGCTGGATGTTGAGAATGTGTTCGACGTTGCCGGTCAGCGGCGGCGGACCTTCTACGATCCGGATCGGCGCCAGGCGCTGCCGTCCGCAGTAGAGTTCCGTCACCGCGACGCGCACGCCGCGGTGACGATCTCGATCAACCGCACCTTTGGCGCGGGGTAAAGGCTTAGGCTCAAGACCTAAGCAGGATAGGCGAGAGCCTCGAACCGGTCGAGGTGATGGTCGATCGAGCCGAACTGGCCTTCGATCATCGTCCCGCGCTTGAAGTAGTGGCCGATCGCCAGCTCCATGGTGATGCCGATGCCGCCATGGGTCTGGATCGCGTTCTGGCCGACGAACTTGAGGCTGCGGCCAACCTTGGCCTTGGCCATCGAGACGGCTGCCTTGCGGGCGGCGGCGTCCTCGTCAAGCTTGAGCGTGCCCATCAGCGCCATCGACGAGACCTGCTCGGCCTCGACGAACATGTCGCTCATGCGGTGGGCCAGGACCTGGAACTTGGCGATGGGCTGGCCAAACTGCTTACGCTGCTTGGTGTACTCCACAGTCTGGTTCAACATGCTGCGAGCAATGCCGGATGCTTCGGCGCATACCGCCATGGTGGCTTCATCTACGACGCGCTCGATCAGGTCGATCCCGCCTGTCAGCAGTGCCTCACCCGGAATGGCGACGTTCTCGAAGTAGACCTCCGAAGCCATGAAGCCGTCAACCGTCGGGTAATCGCGGCGGGTGATGCCGGGGCGGTTGGCCTCGATCAGGAACAGTTCCACACCCGCGCGGTCGCGGCGGCCACCGCCGGTGCGGGCGGTGACGAGCAGATGGGTAGCCCAGGGGGCGGCATAGACCACGCCCTTGTGACCATTCAGGACATAGCCAGCGCCATCGGCCTTGGCGGTGGTACCGATGTCGGCCAGGTTATAACGGCCCTGCGGTTCGGCATAAGCGAATGCGATGATTGCATCGCCGCTGATGATCGCGGGGATGGTCGCTTCGGCCAGCGCGCCGCCGGCGTGCTTCAGCGCACCGCCGCCGATCACAACGGTCTGCAGCCACGGCTCGATCGCAATGACCTTGCCGAACTCTTCCATCATGATCATGTTTTCGATCGCGCCGCCGCCCATGCCGCCATGCTCTTCGGCGAAGGGTGCGCAGGTCAGGCCGAGTTCGGTGGCGATCGCCTTCCAGATGCCGGGATCGCGTCCTTCGGGGCTGGCCAGCATCTTCTTGCGGCTTTCGAAGTCATAGGTGTCCGCCAGGAACCGCGCGAGGGTTTCACGCAGCATGCCCTGCGTTTCGTTATAGCTAAGGTCCATTGTGTCTTATCCTTGTCGCGCGCTCAGAGACCCAGCACCATCTTGGCGATGATCTGGCGCTGCACTTCGTTCGAACCGCCATAGATCGTGGTCTTGCGAACGTTGAAGTAGCTTGGCGCAGTGCGATGGGCCCAATCGGGACCGATCGGGTGCTCGTTGTCGCCCTCGCCAAAGCCGCGGAAGTAAGGCGCGCCATAGTGGCCGGCAGCTTCGAGCGCGAGTTCGGTAATGCGCTGCTGGATCTCGGAACCCTTGATCTTCAGCACCGAGCTTTCCGGGCCAGGGCCCTTGCCGGCAGCTTCGCCTGCCAGGGTGCGCAGTTCAGTGTATTCCAGCGCGGTCAGGTCCATTTCCAGCTCGGCCACCTTGCGGCGGAAGAACGGGTTGGAGAGCAGCGACTTGTCACCATCCATTTCGGCGGTCGCGATTTCCTTGATCTTTTCGATCCCGCGCTTCGATCCGGCCACCCCGGCAATACCGGTGCGTTCGTGGGCGAGCAGGAACTTGGCGCAGGTCCAGCCCTTGTTCTCTTCATAAACGCGGTTGGCGATCGGCACGCGGACGTTGTCGAGGAACACTTCGTTGACTTCGTGCTCGCCGCCCAGGGTGATGATCGGGCGCACTTCGATGCCCGGGGTCTTCATGTCGACCAGCAGGAAGCTGATGCCTTCCTGCTGCTTGGCATCGGGATCGGTGCGGACCAGGAAGAAGCCCCAGTCGGCGTGCTGGGCCATGGTGGTCCAGGTCTTCTGACCGTTGACGATGTAGTGGTCACCATCACGTTCGGCCTTGGTGCGCAGCGAGGCGAGGTCAGAACCGGCGCCCGGTTCCGAATAGCCCTGACACCACCAGTCCTCGCCCGACAGGATGCGGGGCAGGAAGTGGGCCTTCTGCTCGGGGGTGCCAAAGGTGTAGATCACCGGGCCGACCATCGACAGGCCGAAGGGCATCAGGCGGATGCAGTCTGCGCGGGCAGTTTCTTCAGAGAAGATGAAGCGCTGCGTCGCGGTCCAGCCCGTGCCGCCGTATTCCACCGGCCATGCGGGGGCGACCCAGCCCTTCTTATGCAGGATGCGGTGCCAGGAAAGGAAGTCTTCCTTGGAGAGCTCGTCGCCCTCATCCTGCTTGCCGCGCAGTTCGGCCGGATAGTTCTCGGCGATGAAGGTGCGGACCTCGTCGCGGAAGGCAAGATCCTCAGGGCTGAAATCGATGTCCATGATCCTCGATCCTCTGGTTATGCTGTTCTCCGCAAAATGGCGCGGATTTGCGCGCGGAGCAAGGATCGGTTGCAACTCGGGACCAAAGACCTAGGCCCGCGGCAGGCTGTCGTTACGGCATGCTGGATTTGCCGCTGCCGACTATGGTTGGCAGGCGCGGGGTTGAGCGTTAGCAATCAGGGCAGGAGGGTCATCACATGCACCGAATCGCTCTGGCACTTGCCATCACCTTGCCGCTCATGGCCTGCGGGCAGGAGCCCCAGAAGCAGCCCGCGCAGCAGGCCACTGAAGATGCAGACATGCCGCCGCCGTTGCAGCCGGGCCAATACCGCGTGGTGTTGCGGGTCAACCGCGTCGAGTTTCCGGGCATGACCGGGGCGATGGCGGACAATGCCAAGACGATGTTCGGCACGAGCGCCCAGACCAGCGAATATTGCCTTACCCGCGAAGATGCCGGGAAGGGGCGTGAAGACTATTACCGCCGCACCCTTGCCAAGGGCGATTGCAAGTATGAAAGGCTCAACCTCACCGCCAAGGCTATCGACGCGGTGCTGGTCTGCCAGACTGGTCAAGGCATGACTGCGCGCAACGAAGTGGTCGGCACTTTCACCGCGACGGGATCGAACGTGGCGGTCAAGTCGATCAACCAGATCGCGGGTGGTACCGTCAGCATGGAGGCGGAAGTGAGTTCGGAACGCATTGGAGACTGCAGTTGAGCCACCCCTATCGTTTCGATCGTGCCATTTCCCGCCGCCCTGGCGCTTCGGTGGTCAAGGGGCTGCGCGCCGGCGGTGGACCTGATCCGTCGCTGCAAGGCGTGCTGGCTGAACATGCGGCCTATGTGGCGGCGCTGGAGGCGGCAGGGCTGAAGGTCACCCTGCTTGATCCGCTGGAGGACTTTCCCGACGCGATCTTTGTAGAGGATCCGGCGCTGGTTTTCCCTGACTGCGCAATTCTGCTGAACCCCGGCACGGCGACGCGCGCGGGCGAGGGCGTCTTTCTGCGCCCCACGCTGACGGCAATGTTCGATCAGGTGCTAGAGCTGCCCGAAGGCCATGCCGATGGCGGTGACGTGCTGGCGATGGACGAAGCAGTCTATATCGGCCTCTCCGCCCGCACCGACCGCGCCGGGGCCGAGGCGCTCGCCCGGCTGCTGGAGGGCACGGGGCGCAAGGCCGTAGTGGCGGAAACACCGCCCTCCGTGCTCCACCTCAAGACCGCCAGTTCGATCATCGATGAGGAAACGATCCTCGCTACCCGCGAACTTGCCGCAAGCGGGGTCTACGCCGGCTATCGCGTGCTTGAGATTCCCCAGGGTGAGGAGGCCGGGGCCAACGTGTTGCGGGTTAACGACACGATCTTTGCGGGGAGCCGCTTTCCGCGCATTCTGGAATTGCTTGATGGGCATGGTGCACAAGTCGTGTGCCTTGAGAATAGCGAAATCGAGAAAATCGACGCGGGTTTCACCTGCATGTCGCTGCGCTGGTTCGGGGGATGACAACGCCACGATAGTGCTGCGGATTGAATAACTGGGCCCGGTGCGTACTGCGCAAGGGCGCGGAGCATTGAAGAAAGCCATCTGCGCACTACCTGAACAGAAATGGTATTGGGCGTTTTCCGCGCATGAAGTCGCGATTCTTGCGTCAATACAGTATTTGGACCATACGGCCGTCACAGGTTTGGATGTTTCGGGGCGAGGAATGCGATTCGGTGAAATTGAAGCACCGCTGCCGGCGCTGATTGAACTCAGTGCCATGGCGATGTGCGTCACCAACCCTCGTCTTCACGACAACCCGGTTGTTGCGTGTAACCAGGCGTTTACAGATCTGACGGGCTACACGATCGAAGATATCGTCGGTCAGAACTGCCGGTTCCTATCGCGCGCCGATCCGCATCCCGAAATTGCTGCGAAGATTGGCCAGTCGGTGCGTGAAAAGCGCGGCGTTCTGTTTGAGGTGGTCAATTACAAGAAGGATGGCACGCCCTTTCGAAACGCGGTGATGGTTGCGCCGATGTTTGACGAGCATGGCGCAGTCAGCTTCTTCCTTGGTTCTCAGGTGGAAATTCCCGAACCCAAGTTCGACGTCGCCATGGCTGAGCGGCAGCAGGCCGCGCAGCAGCGGATCTCAGGTCTGACCCCGCGCCAGCGTGAAATTCTGGAACTGATGGCGGGTGGTCAGCTCAACAAGCAGATCGCCTACGCGCTCGACCTTTCGGAAAAGACGGTGAAGATGCATCGTGCGCTGTTGTTGCAGCGGCTGGGGGTCGCGACTTCGGCAGACGCCGTTCGGTTGGCCGTCGAAGCGGGGCTTTAGTCTGAGCCTTCCCTAAAGACCGCAACCTTAAGTCTGTATGGTGGCTGACTGCGGAATCCAGCAAATGCCGGTCAGAGGCACACAGTTGCCTCCGTCTTGCTGCTGCGGCCTGACCAACCACCCCCTCCCAGGGCCTGGTGGCAAGCGAGGAAGCAGGTTCGGTATCAGCTCGTGCACAAAGGTGCTGCCGCCGGACCTGCTTCCCTCCAATGTTCAGCGACAAAAGCCGCCACCCGACAGCTCAACGTGTAAATGGTCTTGGTGGGCAGCGTTATAGGCTGGTCCCAAAACAGTCCCAAAGCGTTTGCAGGCGCTTTGATGCACCATCATCAGGAACCGCCGTTCGGCGGCATTGCCTGCGGCCCACTGATCGCGGACAGAGATCCGTCGGCCATCGGCCAGAATGAATGCTGATACGTCAATTGCATTGGCAGTTGCATGGGCGCTGCGGCGGTCACTGCCGGCGACGTTGCGGCAGGAGAAACTGCCCATAGTTTCGATCTTGACCAGGGGGCTGCCAAGGATTTGCCGTGCTGCGCGGTCAGCGCCGAAGCGGGCCCATCCGGCAAACGTTTCGGCAAGCGGGCAGGCGACCGGGCCGAGGTTGGCGAGTTGCAGATGCGCGTCATCGCTACGCAGGCTGGTGAGGCGGACCGTGCCGACCGTTGAGCAGCCGGCACCGTAATATTGGTCGGGAAGCGGCGTGAAGCCTGCGCGATTGGTGCTCAGGTCGGCGAGGCACTGGTGGAGTTCCGGTCGCGAGGTCAGCGAAGTGGCTGCGGGACGGCGCACGGTGCCGCGCTTCTGCGATTGTGGAATGTCAATGCAGGCGCTTACCAGAGCCACCGCGGGCAGCAGGGCGAGTATTCGGTGCATCGTGGATCGATCTTATAACGTGGTTAACAGGAATATACAGTCACAAGATCCTCGGGCGGGGGTTGCCAGCGGGGCCCGGGCAGGTTATCCGCAACTAATGCGAACGATTATCAATAGCGTCAGTCTGTTCTGGGGGGTGCTTGCGCTGCCCGGTCTGGTCCTGCTGTACGGCTGGTCAACAGGCGCCATTCTGACGATGGATATGCTGCATCCAACCGGCGAAACGAGCGCCCGGCTGATGATTGCAGCGATGTTGATCGGGCCGCTGGCTGGCCTGCTTGGCCCGCGCCGCTGGCTGTTGTGGCTCCTGGCCCGCCGCCGCGCGCTTGGAGTTGCCGCTTTCGGCTATGCTGCGGCCCACCTGGCCTTCTACGGGATTGATATGGGCAGCCTGCAGGCGGTGCTCGGTGAGTTGCCGATCGCTTCGATCTGGACCGGCTGGCTTGCGCTTGCGCTGATGCTGCCGATGGCGCTGACCAGCAACCAGGCTGCGATGAAGCGGCTGCGGGCCGGCTGGAAACGGGTTCAGCAACTGGCCTATCCCGCCGCCGTGCTTACCCTGTTGCACTGGTGGTTGATCCACGATGGCGCGATTGCCGCGCTGGTTCATTTCGCACCGCTGGCTTTGCTCTGGTTGGCCCTGGCGCTGCGCCAAACGTTCAAGTCAAATCCTTCCCCCCAAGCAGGAGTATAAGTCCATGCGTTCCCTGATCCTCGCCGCGATGTTCGGCCTTGCCTCGGCTGCCACGCTTTCCATCGCCACCCCGGCCGCAGCCACCGGCAAGGTCAAGTGCCAGGCCGGCCCGCAGTCCGGCTGGAAAAATGTCGATGCGCTCAAGGCTCAGCTGACTAAGGATGGTTGGCAGGTGACCAAGGCCAAGGTCGATGGTGGCTGTTATGAGGTCTATGGTGTTCTGCCGACCGGCGAAAAGGTTGAGGCCTATTTCCATCCGGTCAGCTTCGAGAAGCTTTACGTCGCGCAGCGCGGCAAGGTGCTGTTCCGCAAGTCCGGGTATTGATCCCGGCAACATAGCTATGCGTCATTGACAAGCCCGGGGCCGTCTCTATGTGCGGCTCCGGGCCACGCGGTCCCAACGCCGCGCGTGCTCTCTGCAAGGAGAGACTACAATGACTGCACAACTGCCTGCGCGCAAACCCGCGCGTCCGTTCTTTTCTTCCGGTCCCTGCGCCAAGCCGCCCGGATATGCCCCTGAAAAACTGGCTACCGAATCGCTTGGGCGCTCGCACCGCGCCAAGATCGGCAAGACGCGCCTGCAGTGCTGCATCGACCTGATGCGCGAAGTGCTCGGCCTGCCCGATACGCACCGCATCGGCATTGTTCCGGGGTCCGATACCGGTGCCTTGGAGATGGCCATGTGGACCATGCTCGGCGCCCGCCCGGTCACCACGCTGGCTTGGAAATCGTTCGGCGAAGGCTGGGTTACCGACGCGGCCAAGCAGCTGAAGCTTGATCCCACTGTCCTGCGCGCCGATTATGGCCAGCTGCCTGATCTTGGCGCGATCGACTGGTCGAATGACGTGCTGTTCACCTGGAACGGCACGACTTCGGGCGTCCGCGTGCCGAATGCCGATTTCATTCCTGCTGACCGCGAAGGCCTGTCCTTTGCAGATGCCACTTCGGCTGTCTTTGCCTATGATATCGACTGGTCGAAGATCGATGTCGCAACTTTCTCGTGGCAGAAGGTGCTAGGCGGTGAAGGCGGCCACGGCGTGCTGATCCTGGGCCCGCGCGCGGTCGAGCGGCTGGAGACCTACACCCCGGCCTGGCCGCTGCCCAAGGTGTTCCGCCTTGTTTCAAAGGGCAAGCTGGCTGAAGGCGTGTTCAAGGGAGAGACGATCAATACCCCCTCGATGCTCGCCGTCGAGGATGCGATCTTCGCGCTGGAATGGGCCAAGGGCCTTGGTGGGCTCACCGGCTTGCAAGCGCGGTCGAATGCCAATGCCGCTGCCCTGAACAAGATCGTGGAAGAGCGTTCGTGGCTTTCGCACCTCTGTGCGGACGCGGCGACCCGCTCCACGACCTCGGTCTGCCTCTCGGTCGAAGGCGCAGACGAGGCCTTCATCAAGGCCATGGCTGGCGCGCTCGAAAAGGAAGGCGCGGCCTTCGATATCGCCGGTTACCGCGACGCCCCTCCGGGCCTGCGGATCTGGTGTGGCGCGACCGTCAATGTTGAAGACATTGAGGCGCTCGGCCCCTGGCTCGACTGGGCCTACGCGACGACCAAGGCCGCCTAATTTTCCGGGCGGGCCAAATGCGTCCGCCCGCCCCCTCCATTTCCAATTGAAAGAGGCTTATCATGACCAAGCCCCGCGTACTCATTTCCGACAAGATGGATCCCAACGCTGCCCGCATCTTTACCGAGATGGGCTGCGATGTTGACGTGATCACTGGCGAAACCCCCGAACAACTGATCGCCCGCATCGGCGATTACGATGGCCTCGCGATCCGTTCCTCGACCAAGGTTACCAAGGAAATCCTCGCCGCAGCCAAGAACCTCAAGGTGATTGGCCGCGCCGGCATCGGTGTCGATAACGTCGATATTCCGGCTGCCTCGGCGCAGGGCGTGGTGGTGATGAACACGCCGTTCGGCAACTCGATCACCACCGCCGAACACGCCATCGCGCTGATGTTTGCGCTGGCCCGCCAGATCCCCGAAGCCAATGCTCAAACCCAGGCCGGCAAGTGGCCGAAGAACGATTTCATGGGCGTCGAAGTGACCGGCAAGACGCTGGGCCTGATCGGTGCTGGCAACATCGGTTCGATCGTCGCCAGCCGCGCCATTGGTCTGCGGATGAAGGTCGTAGCCTTCGATCCATTCCTGACGCCCGAGCGCGCCGTGGAAATGGGCGTGGAAAAGGTGGATCTGGATGGCCTGCTGGCCCGCGCAGACTTCATCACGTTGCACACGCCGCTCACCGACCAGACGCGCAATATCCTCTCGGCCGAAAACATCGCCAAGACCAAGAAGGGCGTGCGCATCATCAACTGTGCGCGCGGCGGGCTGATTGATGAAGCCGCGCTCAAGGATGCGCTCGACAGCGGCCAGGTTGCCGGTGCCGCGCTTGACGTGTTCCAGACCGAACCAGCCAAGGATTCGCCGCTGTTCGGCACCCCGAACTTCATCTGCACCCCGCACCTTGGCGCTTCGACCAACGAGGCCCAGGTCAACGTGGCGCTGCAGGTGGCCGAACAGATGGCCGATTACCTGGTCAACGGCGGCGTCACCAACGCGCTCAATATGCCTTCGCTTTCGGCAGAGGAAGCGCCGAAGCTGAAGCCTTACATGGCACTGGCCGAACAGCTGGGCAGCCTGGTCGGGCAGCTGACCACCGGCGCAATTCCGCGAATTTCGATCCACGCCGAAGGTGCTGCGGCCGAACTCAACATCAAGCCGATTGTCGCCGCCGTCCTCGCCGGCTTCCTGCGCGTTCAGTCGGACACCGTGAACATGGTCAACGCCCCGTTCCTGGCCAAGGAGCGCGGGATCGAAGTGCGTGAGGTAAAGACCGAGAAGGAAGGCGATTACCACACCCTGATCCGCGTTTCGGTGAAGACCGATGCGGGTGAGCGCTCGGTGGCCGGTACGCTCTTCTCCAACGCCGAACCGCGCCTGATCGAACTGTTCGGGATCAAGGTTGAGGCCGAACTGGCCGGTAACATGATGTACATCGTCAACGAGGATGCTCCCGGCTTCATCGGCCGGATCGGTACCCTGCTGGGCGAAGCGGGCATCAACATCGGCACCTTCAACCTTGGCCGCCGCGCCGCCGGCGGCGAAGCCGTGCTGCTGCTCAGCGTCGATAGCCCGGTTCCCGCCAATGTCATCTCCGCCGCGCGCGATGTGCCGGGTGTGAAGCGGGTCATGGCTCTGGCGTTTTAAGCCGCAATCGGGCAACGGGATCGCACGATGCAAGACACCGACCGCGACCTGTTGCCCGAAGGCCTTGAAGACCGGTTGCCACGCGATGCGGCAAGTGCTGCGCGCGTGACTCGCGCCGTGCTCGATGTGTTGGACAGCCACGGCTACGATCGGGTCCAACCGCCAACGATCGAATTTGAAAAGTCGATGGCCAGCCGAATGGCTGGGGTTCAACCGCGCCGGATGTTCCGCTTTGTCGACCCGGCGAGCCTGCGTACGCTTGCGCTGCGCAGTGATATCACTGTCCAGGTCGGCCGGATCGCCGCCACGGCCCTGGCCGAGCACGCCCGCCCGCTGCGGTTGTGCTATGCCGGGCAGGTTGTGACGATCAAGGGCGACGGGCTCGATCCCACGCGGGAACGCCTGCAGCTTGGGGCCGAACTGATCGGTAACGATTCGGTTGCTGCGGCCGGCGAAGTGCTGGCGGTTGCGCTTGAAGCGCTGACAGCTGCCGGGGCCAAGGGTCTGTCGGTGGACTTTACCCTGCCGGATCTGGTGGATGCCCTTGCTGCGGAAGCTTTACCGCTTGGTGCCGACCAGATCGAAGCCGTTCGCCGCGAACTTGATGCCAAGGATGCCGGTGGCCTCGTTGCAGCCGGCGGGCAGGCCTATCTGCCACTGCTTGCCGCTATTGGCCCCTTCGAAACAGCAATCGAGAAACTGGCGGCTTTCGACAAGGGCGGCGTCCTGGCTGGCCGGATTGCCGCGCTGCGCAACATCGCAGACCGGGTTGGCAATCTCGCCCGGCTGACGCTTGACCCCAGCGAACGCCATGGCTTTGAATACCAGTCCTGGTTTGGCTTCACGATCTATGCCGAAGGCCTGCAAGGCGCGGTCGGGCGCGGCGGCAGCTATGCCATTCTGGGCAGCGGGGCCGAGACCGAACCGGCAATCGGTTTCTCGCTCTATCCCGATGACCTGATCGACGCCTTGGCCGAAGCCGAACCGCGCCCCGACACCCTGTTCCTGCCGCTGGGCCATGATGCCGAAGCAGCCGCCCGCCTGCGCGCGGTTGGCTGGCGGACGGTTGCTGCTGTTTGCACCGCGTGCGAGCCGGTGGCGCTGGATTGCACGCATCGGCTGGATGGGGCGGAGACCGTCAAGCTCTAGTCGAAGCACGCGGATGGCTTGACGCGTCCCTCGCATCCGCCTACCGACCGCGCCGTTTGCGGGGCCGTTCGCCCCCACTGGTCCACCCCTTGCGCCGAGTCCTGTCGAAGGGCGCTTGCGGGTTTCTTGGCAGGGTGAGGGACTCTATCAAATGGCCAACGTAACCGTGATCGGCGCCCAGTGGGGCGATGAGGGCAAGGGCAAGATCGTCGACTGGCTGGCTAGCCGCGCCGATGCCGTGGTGCGGTTCCAGGGCGGGCACAATGCCGGCCATACGCTGGTGGTGGGCGATCAGGTCTACAAGCTTAGCCTGCTGCCTTCCGGCATCGTCACCGGCACGCTTTCGATCATTGGCAACGGCGTGGTGCTTGATCCCTGGCACCTCAAGAGCGAGATCGCCAAACTTGAAGGGCAGGGCGTGGTCATCAACACCGAAAACTTCGCCATTGCCGATAACTGCCCCCTGATCCTTCCGCTGCACCGCGATCTGGATGGCCTGCGCGAGGCGGCCGCCGGTTCGGGCAAGATCGGCACGACCGGGCGCGGGATCGGCCCGGCTTATGAAGACAAGGTTGGCCGCCGCGCGATCCGCGTGTGCGATCTGGCCCACCTTGATGCTCTTGATGCCCAGCTTGACCGTCTTTGCGCGCACCATGATGCGCTGCGCGCCGGGTTCGGCCAGCCGCCGGTCGACCGCGCCCAGCTGCTGGCAGACCTTAAGGAAATCGCCCCGTCGGTGCTGAAATATGCCCAGCCGGTGTGGAAGCGGCTCAATACTGTGCGCAAGGCCGGGGCCCGCATCCTGTTCGAAGGTGCGCAAGGTGTGCTGCTGGATGTCGATCA